>ENA-ORMO01000107-ORMO01000107.1-human-gut-metagenome-genome-assembly--contig:-NODE-107-length-114443-cov-4.390732_pt1 | contig 114443 bp, 98 predicted proteins | sample MGYA00242106_ERZ509001 | MGnify/ENA primary metagenome ERZ509001 (study PRJEB26280, sample SAMEA2338736) | human gut metagenome | biome: human gut; feature: human-associated habitat; material: faeces...
TTTTTAATATTAATTCTAAAATTTATATTATTATCGCTCGACGATACTTTTGTCGATAGCAATATATTTATAGAATAGTAACACTGTATTTGGTTGCCTTTATTTTTTATAATTTTTAATATCCATCAAAACAAGTATTTTTTAATACCGTTTGATAAACAGCCGATAGCGCAAAAATTTTTATTTTAGCTGCTAACTTCTGTTTTCACAACATCTTGCAGGAAAATAATAGGCTTTTACTTTTGTACGTTGTATCCGTTCAGCCTTTCTAGTGCTTAAACGCAAAAATACCACCTCAGATTTTCTAAGGTGGTGTTTTATTCTCTCTATTTGCTTCTAGCTTTTGTTCGTAACTTTAACGGTATCGATCGATCTGGATTCCACCAAGCATCACCAGAATAATTTTTCCAGTCTATTTTCCAATGGTCCACTTGTTCGTATTGTTCTACTCCACATGTTCATGCCAATCGGATGCAATCCAGGTTTTACCCGATTCTCCTGGCGTCTCACTAGCGGACCCATACGCTTGTGTCTTCCATCCAACATTTTCTCATCTAAAGGTTTCGGTCACGTCACCACAATTCATAAACTTGTCTAGGAAAACCATAATTTTTCCAAATCTCTGCATTCTGCAGAAAGACCCAATCCTATTTCAAACCCTGATTGACTGTATTGCTCCAACCTTTTTCCATAAAAAACTATCCATGATTTAGAATATCACGTTGAAGGCTCATATTCGCTACGAGCATATAATCGTCTTTCCATGCCGTCCCATCTGGAACTCTCCAGGTGACAGACATCTTTGGGATTCTGCTTTTAATTCGTCAGGAATTCAATCGGTTGGTATATCAATCTGATAGGTATTGGTCTACGTTTACTAAACGTTCACTTTTACTGATACAGACAACTCTTATATCAACAGGAATGGGGGCACTACTAGGGAAATTCAATATTTTCTTCTCTTAATAATATATCCTTTTGCTCCACACATTGTACACCCTTTCTGCCTCCCGTGGCTCTCTTCAAGCAGTTTGATAAAGATGCCACTAGTCGAATATATGTAACGAAACATATATGCTATTGCCCAAAATCAATTATCCGAATCTAGTATTATGAAATATATTTCATAACATTTTTTACCTTTTACATATGAAGGATAACAAAATTTTGTTATCGGATTAGAACTTAACCTTGCATTTCAATTTAAACTCTAACTTATTGCATCCTTTGGATATACAATTTAAAACTTACTTTGATATTTAATAGTTTCCACAATATTGGGAATTATATAGAATTACATATAAATTTAAGCACAAACACAACACTTTTACATGTATGGCATGTATTTAACATACTTCAATTAACCATTCGTAGATTCCTTTCCTTGTTTCCAGCCTCCTTCATCAACTGGAATAAAATCATCTATAAATGACGAAACTGTTTCTAAACGATTTGGGCCATGTTGTATCCGTCGTCTTGGTATCCGTCGCATCATTCCTCGGCTGGATTGGAGGATCATTTCGCATGGAGAAACACATTTTGATCCTGGCAACCACCCACGATTTCCTCTGGAAATTCGAACGGGAGGATGTCAATCTGTTACAGCAAATGGGGTTCGTGATTCACTATGCGACGAATATCAAAGAGCCCACTTATGTCTCCTATAAGAAAGACATTCAAAGGATGGGGGTACAAATTCACCACATCGAAATTGCAAGGTCTCCCTTTTTGCTTCGGGATAACTGCAAAGCGCTCCAGCAACTTCTACAGCTGATTGATCGGTATTCTATCCAGGCCATCCACTGCCACACACCCGTCGGTGGATTGTTGGGCCGGCTCGCCGGAAGACTCTGTAGGAATCTTTCTCCCCTGATCCTCTACACTGCACACGGCTTTCATTTTTACCGGGGTTCTCCTTTATTTAACCGCTTGGTCTACTATCAAGTGGAAAAAAAATTGGCGAACGACACGGATGTACTGATCGTCATCAATGGGGAGGACTTTAAAGCCGCTCAAAAATTTCACCTTAAACCGGGAGGCCGTCTCTACCAAATTCCAGGCGTTGGGTTAGATCAGAATGTTTTTCACCCGCTCCCCGATCAACGGCGAAATGTCCTCCGGGATCAACTTGGAATTGGAAATCACGATTTTTTTCTTCTCTCCGTGGGCGAACTCAATGAAAACAAGAACCACCGTGTCGTTTTGGAAGCTCTGGCAGAAATGAAGCGCCAGCATAAGGACTTGTCACACATCCGCTATGGAATTTGTGGAGATGGCTTTCTCCACGGACGCATTCAACAATGGATACAAGAATGGGGCCTTGAGAAGCAAGTTATACTCTTTGGGTATCGTACACAGGTTTCGGAAATTCTCGGTTGTGCCGATGCCTCTGTTCTTTCGTCAAAGCGAGAGGGACTTGGAATGGCAGGACTGGAATCACTGGCCATGGGAGTCCCCGTCCTTGCTGCTGATAACCGCGGAACACGCGAGTACATGGTGCACGGCCAGAATGGTTTTGTTTGCGAGCGTAACGAAGCAGCTGCATTTATCGAAGGCATTGAATTTTTTCTGCGGTTAGGCCCAGAAGAACGCGCAATGATAAGGGACCGTTGCTGTGAATCCGCAAAACCCTTCGCAAAAGCTTATACCAACGCCATCATGCAAGAAATCTACGCCGAGGTGAATCGTAGGATTGAACAACGTATGTATAAGCCGTCCTATAAAAATCAGCATCATCATGGGGGTATTTAATCCACGTGTCAAAGAACGATTTTTTCGTTCGATTCAATCTATGATTGTACAAAGCTTTTCTGCCTGGGAATTGCTCCTGTATGACGACGGATCTTCGGAGCCCTATGCCACTGCGATCCGATCCGCAGCAGACCTGGATTCCCGGATACTGCTCATTCGGGCCCCGCAAAACCATGGGCTCGCTGATGCACTGAACACCTGTATACGGACTGCCAAGGGAGACTATATCGCCCGAATGGACGACGACGATTTTTCCACGCCCGACCGGCTTTACAAGCAATATCGGTTCTTAGAGGAACATCCAGAGTATCAATGGGTGGGAAGCTATGCAGAACTTGTGGATTCACAAGGAAAATGGGGGATTCTGAGAGTTCCAATCGTTCCACAGGCCCGCGATTTTCTCCACAATTCCCCATATATCCATCCATCCGTCCTGTTTCGCAAAGAGGTACTCATCCGCAATGGAGGATACAACCCAGCAAGGGTATTTTTTCAATGTGAGGATTACGAGCTGTTTATGCGTCTGCATCAAAACGGGGAGCGAGGATATAATCTTTCGGAACCGCTTCTAGAATATTGGGAGGATCGGGACTCCTATCGAAAGCGAACGTATCGGCGGCGCATCCGCGAGATGAACCTACGTTACCATGGCTTTCAAGCATTGGGTATTCTCCATACCTCGACATTTTTCTATGTCCTGAAACCGCTACTGGTCGGGGCGCTTCCTGCTTCCCTCCAATATTCCATCAAACGTTGGGAACAGCAAAAGCGCATCAACGGCAAAAAAGGGAGGTAAGCGAAGTCCATGCAGGATGACCGGCTCGCGCTGTATCAGCGCGAATGTCAAAATAGTCCCCAAATTGTGCACGCCCTTCAGGAACTGCCTCTCATAGGAGAGGATGCCATCTCCATCGTTTGCCGGTATGTGTTGGCTCCAGCATTGGGCGGGTTTACTCAGTGGCTTCTCAAGGAAGCCTGTAAAGCACAAAAACAGCGGCTCTACTTCTTGGCGCGGGACGGATATTTGATGTATCGTGCCGCGCTTCTTTTCTGTGAAAAGCAACGGCTTCCCATCGAATGCCGCTATTTGAGCTGCTCTCGTTATTCTCTTCGGATTCCAATTTTTCATTTGGATACAGAGGCCGCCCTTGCATACCTCTGCCGGGGTAGCTTACAAATCAGCCTGGAACGAATTCTCACACGCGCAGGGCTTACAGCCGATGAAAAGGAGGCTGTTTTCCAAGAACTCTCCCTACCCTATGGGCCAACAGTACGTCTCTCTCATACCAGGTTGGCGCAAATTCATGAAAGTCTGCGTCAATGTAGCACATTTCTCGCGGCCATGAACCGCCATTCAGCGGAAGCGATGCCAGCGTTAAAGGGGTATTTGTCCCAGGAAGGGCTTTTGGAGGACAGAACCGACGCCATTGTTGACAGTGGGTGGACAGGTTCTATGCAGATGGTCCTAAACGAAGTTCTTTCCCACATGGGACGAATTCGGCCGTTGAGTGGATACTACTGGGGACTTTATGAGTTACCTGTCCATGCAAATCGCACATTGTACCATTGCTATGATTTTTCCCCCACATCGCCTCTCAAAGCGAAAGTTTTTTTCAATAATTGCTTATTTGAGGCCATTTTTACCGCTCCACACGGTATGACAACCGGATACCGAAAACTTGGGGACCAATATGTCCCCCATTACGGATTCTCAGATGCACGCCGGAATGCATTTGTCGAACGTATAGAAGCGGAGATATTCCCCTATATCGAGCGGTTGGCGGAACATACACAAATATTGGAGCTTTCATCTGAAGACCTATACAAGGACCGAACCATTATACAACGGCTCCTCCAACGGTTCATGGCGGCCCCTTCTCCAGCAGAGGTTGCATGCTTTGGGTCCCTTCCCTTCTCCGATGACGTATTGGAAGGCGAGGAGCAACCTATCGCCTTCCCACTAACCGAGAAAGAATTGACACAAAGTCACCCGCTTCACAAACTCGTTGCCATATCCGGACGCGGGAAGCTCCCTCCCCGCGAAAGCGCATGGTATGAGGGAAGTGTGGTTCGCTGCGGAAAGCATATCCGGTATCATCTGTGGCAGTATACCCTGTATCAATGGATGCGGTATAGTCGAAAACGCCTTATGTATATGAGGGGAAAAAGGAGGGACAGCCGATATGGTTGATACAAAGCAGAGCAAGCAATATGCATTTGTCGTCCAGCAACTGACAGCCAGGGAAATCAAACGAAAATATGCCCGGTCGTATCTTGGAATTCTGTGGAGCGTCCTGAACCCTCTCCTCTCGATGGTGGTTCTTTCCCTGATTTTTTCACAGCTATTCCGGCGTTCCATAGACAATTATCCCATCTACTACCTGACAGGTTATCTCCTATGGCAAACCTTCACAGGGGCAACCACCGCCGCTATGACCGCCCTTGTAGACAACAAGATGCTATTGCTTAAAGTAAAATTCCCCATGGACCTGTTTATCCTCACAAGAGTTTACACCGCCCTAATCAATCTGGGCTATTCTGTCATCGCCTATATCATCATGCTTTTTGTATTCCAGGTTCCTGCGAAGTGGACTATGTTTCTGTCCCCTTTGATTGTTTTCTTTCTCTTTCTCTTTTCACTCGGGATTTCCTATATACTGGCTACTGCTTATGTATTCTTTGGCGATATAAAGCACCTGTACACCGTTTCGCTGACAATATGGATGTACTGTTCTGCCATCTTTTATCCGGTCGAGCAGCTTCAGGGTATGATTCGCGTCATCATTTGGAACAATCCTATTTACACCTACATCCACTGTATGCGAAAAGCGGTGATGGTAGGCGAACTGCCGACTCGCATCGAATGGATACAGATGCTTTTTTGGAGTGTGGGTATCTACTTGATCGGCTATCTGATTTTTAAAAAAAGCCGAAACCGAATCATGCAAAAAATCTGACGGAGGCGTCTGAAATATGCCATGGCAAACGAAAACAGCCACCCCGCACCAAACACCCAATGAACCGTCTCCTGCCATTGTGGTCAGCCATGTGACCATGCAATTTAAACGAGCAAAAGATGAAGCAACCAGTCTCAAAGAACTGCTTGTACGAACGCTGCGCAGGCAACACCGCTACGAAATCTTTCTGGCATTGGACGACATCAGCTTTACCATTCAGCCCGGCGAGGTAGTTGGTATCATTGGCACAAATGGCTCTGGGAAAAGTACCCTTCTCAAGATCATCTCCGGCGCCCTGATTCCGACCTGGGGCAGAGTACAGGTCGATCGAAAAAAGGTTCAACTTTTAACACTGGGAACCGGTTTTGACCCGGAACTGACCGGAAGGGAAAATGTCTATCTAAATGGAGCAATCATTGGATACCCTCAAAAATTCATCGATCAAAACTACTCCGCCATTGTGCGCTTCGCGGAGTTGGAAGGCTTTATGGAGGAAAAGGTGCGAAATTATTCCTCTGGAATGGTTTCGAGGCTTGGCTTTGCGATCGCCACGATCCGGGACACCCCCGAAATCCTCATTTTGGATGAAGTATTAAGCGTAGGAGACATGTTCTTCCGGCAAAAAAGCGAAGCCCGCATTCGAGAAATGATCCATGGCGGTTCCACCGTTCTGCTGGTGTCCCACTCCACCTCCGTCATCGAAAACAATTGTACCCGGGCTATTTGGATTGAAAAAGGCCATCTTCGCGCTTCTGGCGCTCCCAAAGAGGTTTGCCGCGCGTATGAAAAACTGAAGGAGATGTGAGCGTTGAAGGACCGGCTCTATGAACTCTTTGTAAATCGTGTTCCAGGAATCCGTGACCGGTATCGCAAAAGCCGGGAAACAAAGGCAGCACGCTGGAAATCGCTCCTACTCTTGTTGGGACTCAACCTCCAGTATTATGTATTCTTTCGCAGAAGCTTGGCATATCCAGAGCGGAGTCCCATGTATGAAGAAAAACGTCTATACAGCAGCGGAAGTGAGTCGTCCCTCTCACAGCGGGAGGCCCCCGAGGCATTCGCCGCAAGGCTAGCTTCCTTTGATGTTATCTCCTTCGATGTGTTTGACACCCTTCTTTTTCGGCCATTTTCCCACCCAACGGATCTCTTTTATTTGATGGGTATGGCGTTGTCCTATCCAGACTTTCGTCAAATTCGTATTGACGCCGAAAAACAGGCTCGGAAAGAAAAAAAGAATAACGCCAATACGTTCGAAGTATCTCTGTCCGATATTTGGGAGATTATGGAGCGGGAAACTGGCATCCCCCAAAAATATGGGATGCAGGTGGAGGAGGAATGGGAACAACGGTGCTGTTTCGCCAATCCATATATGTTACAAGTGGTCCATGCGCTGCTAAGGCGTGGCAAGGTGGTAATAGCTACCTCGGATATGTATCTACCTGCTGCCTTCATCCAAACGCTTTTGAGCCGCTGTGGTTATCGCTCATTGGTCGGTTGCTTTGTCTCCTGCGAATTTGGAACATCCAAGGGAGATGGCCGCCTTTATGAGGTACTCCGCCGTTCCTTCGGCCAGACAAAGACATATGTGCACGTCGGAGATCACCCCGAGGCCGACTATCAACAGGCTATGCGCCATCACATGCAGGCCATCCTTTACGCCAACGTCCACCATATGGGAAACCTTTACCGTCCGATGGATCTCTCCGCCATTGTTGGCAGCGTGTATCGTGGAATTATTAACACCCATATACACAATGGGCTCCGGACTTACTCACGCGAATACGAATATGGTTTTATTTATGGCGGCCTATTCGTAACCGGTTATTGCCAGTTTATCCATCAATATGTCCAAGCGCACAGTATAGAGAAAATCTTATTTTTATCCAGAGATGGATTTGTCCTTCTCCAAGCATACCGGCAGATGTATCCAAAAGAGACTACTCGAACCACATATGCGCATTGGTCTCGGCTGGCAGCGATCAAGTTATGCGCCAACGATTACCGCTCCGAATACTTTCGAAGGTTTCTTACCCACAAAGTCGATCAAAAGTACACCATCCAGCAGATTATAAAAAGCATGGAACTGGATCGTCTGCTTGATACGCTCTGTCAAACAGTGAAGGTGGAGCCGGATACGGAATTGACGTATAAAAATGTGGGAACCATTCAAAAATATTTGATGAACCACTGGGGGGACATCCAACATCTCTATCAAGAGCAGGTGGAAGCTGGCAAAGTGTATTATTTCCAACTTTTAAAAGGGTGTCACCGTGCTGTGGCCGTGGATATTGGCTGGGCGGGCAGTGGCGCCATCCTGCTCGACCATGCAGTCAATCGCCTTTGGCTTCTAGATTGTCCGATCACCGGGATTCTCGCCGGGACAAATTCCTGTTACAGTCCAGAGATAGATGCGAGCGAACCGTTCTTGTTCGCAGGCAAACTGGTCAGCTATCTTTATTCCCAAGGCGTGAACCGCGACCTTTGGAAGTATCATGATCCCGCACAAGGCCACAATCTTTACTGGGAACTCCTGTTGGGCGCTCCAGAAGGTAGCCTGAAAGGGTTCTATTGGGATCAATCGGGAAACTGCCAATGCCGGTTCAAAGAAAATGTTCCAAATCCAGAACGAATTCACGAGATCCACCGGGGAATTCTGGATTTTGTAAAACAGTTTTTAGCTGTGGAAGACCGCTTTGGTTGTGACATTCCCATTCCTGGAAGGGACGCCTATGCGCCCATGGTGAGTGTCTGTAGCCGAAAGAATAAATCGTTTCGAGAAGGTCTGGAGGGGTTACTGGATGAAACACATATTGCATAACGGGTCCGATAAACCGCTTGTTTTGTATCACGCTATCAGTTCTTATCAGCTTCTGGAAGTGATTCTCCACCGCTTGACCTATCACAAAAAAGAGTGGGCTGTATTGATTCTGCCGGATTTTATCCTACAAAAATATCCACAGTACAAACGATTAGTTACACAGCATCTTTTCGATGAAGTGTATCTCTTTCCCTATCTGCACATCCTGCATCGCACGGAAAAGCAGATTCTCGAGGATGTAAAACAATGCTACGAACAGATCGTCCCCTACCCCATCGCCGACTTTTCCGAGGTTTATGTTGCAGGAGCGCATTTTTACTTTTCCTTGTATCTCATTCAAAACCGGATTCCTTTCTATTTTTTTGAAGATGCTGCCGGGATGTTGAGCAAATCGCAGGAACTATATGAAACTTTGGCGGCCAGCTTTCCTACACATGCAAAAATTGCCCGGAAATATCGACTGTTCAATGGAGAAAATCCCTACATTTACCGGGTAATCTGTTTGAAGAAAGCACAGACCATCGACGTCTCCGACGAACGATACCTGGATTTTTCTGTGGAGGAAGCCTTACAAAATCTTCCGGAACGGGAGCGAAAAAACCTGATTCATTTTTTCTTAAAGCATCGCCTTTGGACAAAAGCTGAAGCCATTTTATTAACCCAACATTTTGCCAATCTCAATATGATGAGCGAAGAAGAGCAAATTCGCTCGTACAAGCTCCTTCGGGTCAGCGCCCTTCAGGATGTACGCCTCATTATTAAAAAGCATCCGGACGATTATTTAAACTACCGGAAGATCTTCCCTGACGCAGAATTGATCAAAGAAATCTTTCCAGCAGAACTTCTCCCCTATGTTTTTTGGCGAAAGCCCACCTCCATCTATACGTTTGATTCCACCAGCTGTGAGAATCTTGGTAAACACTTTTTGATTCAGAAGATCGAGAGGAAATCCTATGCAGAATAATCTGGTTTTGATTGTTGTCAATTCGGTATACCAACTTTTTACTGCAGTACACATGCGAAGAAGCCTTCTTGCAGACAGATTGGTCGACCTTCTGGTCACGGACGTCACTTCCGTTCTGAATGAAACAATACCCCGGCTGCAAGAAACAGGATTGTTTGAACGAGTGATCTCCGGGACTACCAAGGAGCTCAACAAAAAATATGCGGCTGCTCCAGCAGACGTACTCAATGAAGGTTTTCAAAATATTGATCGGACGTTGCGTTGGAATCTAAATGAGGAACTCGCCAGTTATTCGGAAATTTACTTTTCCAATTTTGATCCCTTTATCCGCATGTTGGCCTGCCTATACGAGGCCTCTCCCTGCGAATTCATCTGCTATGAGGATGGCTTCTCCTCCTACGTGATCGACTATCTTCGGGAAAACCGGGCTGCCATCAACCGCCACCCGGAGGGTGGGAAAATTCGAAACAAGGTCCATCGAGTTTTACTCTATGAGCCACACCTTGCCCTGCGTGGAGATTCCCTCACCAATCAGGCCTTGCCTAAAATCGACCGGCGCGATCAGGAGTTGAAACTCCTGCTGAATTATATTTTCGACTATAAAAAGCCGGAGGAATGTATGGACTTCATCTTTTTGGAACAGTCCTTTCGGGCCGAAGGCATTAAAACCAACGATCTTGCACTGATGCAATTATGCCAACAAACGGTTGGGCCCGGCCGATTCCTTGTAAAGCCCCATCCAAGGAATCCGGAAAATCTTCCCTTTCAGCTTGGATTAACCCGCAAATATCCCACAGAAGCGCCGTGGGAACTCTTCCTTCTGAATGAAAGCCCTGATCGCCGCACCATCATCACCGTCTGCTCCAATGCAGCGCTGACAAGCCGCATTGTATTTGGAATGGACATCAACACGTTGATGTTGTACCGCCTTTTTGAAGGAAAAGTCCTTTGGAAGGAAGATGCCATTTTAAAGCAGTATCTGCGTAAGTTCCGGCGGCAGTTTGCCGGAAAAAATTATTATGTGCCACAAACGATCTACGAGCTACAGGATATACTCAAGTATTTAGGAGGCCGCCATGAATCAACCAATCAAAGTTTCCATCATTATCCCTGTTTATCAAGTCGAAAACTATCTTGAGCGGGCTGTCGATTCTGTTTTGGCGCAAACCCTGCAAGAAAAGGAGATTATCCTGGTAGACGACGGCAGTGAAGACGCTTCCCCACAGATTTGCGACCGCTATGCACTGGAATATCCCGATCTTATCCATGTGATCCATAAGGAGAATGAGGGGCTTGGGTTGGCACGCAATACCGGTGTCCGGGCTGCTAAAGGGGAATACATCGCCTTTCTTGATTCAGATGACACCGTTGAACCGGAAATGTATGAGGAGATGTATCAAAAAGCCGTCGAACAGGATTTTGATATCGTGATGTGTGATGTCAAAATCCTTTACGTGGATGAAAATCGAACCAGTACGGTTTCAACTTATCCCCATGAACAGATCGATCTGTCCGACTACATTGCCAACGGCAATAATATCACATACAGCGTCAATAAGCTGTTTCGAAGGACTATCTGGGAAGAGAACCAATATGAGAAAATGCTCTTTGAGGACATCTCGCTCATTCCTTCTCTGATTACAAGATATCCCCGTATCGGTTATATTCCCAAACCTTTCTATCATTACTACCGGCGTGCAAACACCATCTCGACCTCTCTGGTGGGAAACATGGTCGACATCATCCAGGCTTTTCGTAACTTTATCGACACCAGTGACCAAGATTACCGTGATGAGGTGATCTACTGTGTCGCAAAACAATTATATTGGAATATGACACAGTCCAGGATACTTTTTCAAGCGGACTTTATCGATCTTCTAAAAGAGTATCAAAAGGACTTCTTGCTCAATTCCTACATCGCTCATGATGAAAAAATTCGGAGAATCCTAGATTTTCTCAAAGAGGAGATCCTTCCGGATCAAATCATCTGTGTTCATTTTGGGCGCCCGCTCCCCACTGAATTTCTGGAAGAACTCCAGACGAATTTCCCCAAAACGCGCCTGATCGACGCAGACGAGCGTTATTTCGCACAGGAAGAACTTCCCGAAAATGTTCACCAAGCTTGGGACGAAGGATACCTCGCCTATGTAGAGGAATACTGTGCCCTGAAAATCCTCTGTGAAGAAGGAGGAATTGTTCTTACTCCGGAGATGCACACAAATTTACAGTTCAAGAAGCTGCGGCTTCATACAATTTTTTTTGGTTTTGAAAACGAAGAAGAGCTGACAACCGGTTGCTTTGGAGCGGTCAAAGGGCATTATGTCATACAAGCTTTGCTCAGCACCTATGAGATGGATACCATTTTCAACAAGGCATTCCTCCCACTAAAAGACCGCCTGCGCGATTTTCTGGTCCTCCATTTCAATTTGAGGGTCAATGGGAGGAAACAGCTTTTGAAAAAAGAGATTCAGATACACCTGCCCAGTGTTCTGGCCTTCGACATGAAGGACGGCGAAAACTGCTGCAAACTGGGCGGTTATCCGGTTCCAGACGGATACGAAATTGTCAGCGATGCCGTCCTGAAAATGTGGTCAAACCGACTGTTGGAGAACTGGAATCTTTATAAACAAGAACTTAACCGAAAACGCCCTGCTCCTTCAAAACCTGCGCCAGCCCCCAGTAAAACGCGTCCTCCAGAATGGTATGAGCGGGAACTGCACAGGCAAATCGAGGAGGTCGTGGCCACTTATGAAAACTCCACCAGTTGGCGAATCACCAAGCCGGTTCGTGCACTTGGAGAATGGTTTGGAAAGCGAGGTAAAGCATAATGCGAACAGTCGCAATCATTCCCGCGCGGTATGACTCAAGCCGATTGAAGGGAAAACCTTTGGCAGATCTCTGCGGGAAACCGATGATCTGGTGGGTATATACACAGGTATGTAAATCCGAAAAGATCGATGCGGTCTATGTGGCAACGGACCATGAAGCGATTGCACAGGTCTGTGCACAACACAAGATGGCCTATGTTATGACGTCTCCTGATAACCGGACGAGCACCGAACGTATCTACGAGGCTGCACAGACCATTCCCGCGGATCTTTATCTCTGTATCAACGGAGATGAGCCCTTAATCGACCCTCTCCTAATTGAGCAAATCCTCCCAAGCGAAATAGCGGGGTTCTTTGCAGCCAATCTAATGACAAAAATTCATTCTCCAGTGGAAGCGGTTGATGATTCCAATATCAAAGTGGTAACCGATTGTGATGGCTATGCACTTTTTATGTCGCGCAGCCCGATTCCGCATCCAAAGTCCAGTATTCACTTCGACTTTTATAAACACCTTGGGGTTCTCGCCTATTCGATGGAAGCTCTACGTTTTTTTGCAGAAACGCCCAAGGGGGCAATTGAAAAAATCGAAGATATCAACGAACTTCGTTTTATTGAACACGGAAAAAAGTTAAAAATGATACCAGTTGAAGCACACACGCTTTCCGTCGATACACCAAAAGATCTAGACTATGTTCGAGGGATTATTCAACAAAAATTGGAACAGGGGGAAATCCAGCTGTGAGTCTTCAAATATTGGATTGTACACTGCGGGATGGCGGCTATATCAACGATTGGCGTTTTGGTCGTAAGACCATTACTTCGATCCTGGACAAGCTAGAATGTGCTAAAATCGACATCATTGAGTGTGGCTTTTTAACTGGCATGGTACAAGAAAAAGAGTGCTCGCTGTTTAACAGTACAGCAGACATTGAAGAGGTCCTACCGAAGCGGGAACGTTCTTCCATGTACGTTGCCATGATTGCCATCGGAGAAAAGGAATTGCATCCTTCTAAATTGACACCCTATGATGGCAAAAGTATCGAAGGTATCCGGCTGACCTTTCACAAAAATGAGATTGATCTGGCAATTGAATGGGCCCACATTATCATGGAGAAAGGATACCGCGTTTTTATGCAGCCGGTGGGTACCGTATTTTATAGCGATATAGAACTTCTTCAGTTGGTAGAAAAAATGAATCAATTGAAGCCATATGCCTTCTATATTGTAGATACACTGGGAAGCATGTATCGGAATGAGGTCTCGCACCGCTTCTATCTGATTGATGAAAACATGGACCCGCAAATTCACTTGGGGTTCCATGGACACAACAACATGCAGTTAGCTTTCTCAAACGCACAAGTATTGGGAAAAATTCAAACAAAACGTACGTTGATACTAGATTCCTCTGTTTATGGGATGGGGCGTGGAGCTGGCAACCTCCCGACAGAACTTATCACACAGTATATCAACAAAAATATCGCCTCGCGGTATGATGTGACCATGGTCATGGATATTTATGATGAGTACATTGCCGCTATTCGAAAAAAATACGAATGGGGCTACACAATGCCTTATCACATTGCCGCTAACAATGTCTGTCATCCGAATTACGCTGCATATCTCATCAATAAACAAACTTTAACCATGAAAGATATTGAAAAAATAATTCAGTCCATCCCGGATGCATACAAAGTTCTATATGATCGTTCTCTGATCGAGCAGCTTTATATACAGTTTCAAAGTCGGAAGATCGATGATCGTGCAGCTGTCGAGACCATCAAAACCTGGATTCAGGGGAAAAAGCCGCTTCTTCTTGCGCCGGGGAAAAGTCTGCTTTCAAAGTATGATACGATCATGGAGTTTATTGAAAAGGAACATCCGTATGTGATCTCCGTTAACTTTGTCGATCCCCGCTATCATATGGACGCTTGTTTTGTCAGCAATCATAAGCGTATGGATATTATCGGGCAGGAAATCCAACATTTTACAAAGATTCAAACGATCCTGACTTCCAACATTCCAGAGGGTCCATGGAAAGAATGCCTTTATGTAGACTATGACCGCTACACCAACGACGATGAAATGATCTCGGATAATGCCGGGCTGATGCTCTTAAAACTATTGGAGCACTGTGGCGCAACCGAAGTATATCTAGCCGGTTTTGACGGTTTCCATCATCGGTACAATGGCAACTATTACAGCAAAGAATTGAATTTTAAAGTCAATGAGGAGGAAATTCTGGAGAAACAACTTCGAATCCGAGGCCAGCTGGCAGAATTGTCCCAAAATATGAAAATACAGTTCTTAACTCCCTCCGTATATGAATGACTCAAATACCGCAAATTGGAATCGTCAAAGGATGGCCCGTTCCGCATGGAAACAGGCCATCCTTTTTGTTTTTGCAAGATGCATTATAAAAATGTTCAAAAACAAGCAGGCGATATACAATCTCTTTGACTCTTTGAGAACAACACAGAAAACCGATTGCATTCTCTTTAGTCAGGATATGGTGCGAATTGGGCCATAGGGCGTAAATAATAGGCTATATCCGTATATTCCAGTCCGATTCAGAACAAAAACACCTGCAAAACCGCTCCAAGTAAACATGAATGGAAATCGATTTTTCAAGACGCAGACACGCATCTGCTTCAAGGGTACAACAATCGAGCAAGAATGTCTAAAGCTCTTATAACCCCGAAATGGTATCGAAAGACAAGTGTTCCAACTATTCGGGAAGAATTTCGAGGAAACAACCAGAGCCAATCATTAAAATATGTTTTTCCTTATGCTCTAATGCGACAAAAATAGGTAAATTATTTCGACATAATACACAATATGAATTATCATTCGTAGAATCATCGTGCATATTCCAATATTCTTTCTTTCAAGGAGGAATATTTATGTCATTTAAAATGCACTTTGGACACGACATCTATCATCTTCGCACGGATTCTCTCAAACTGACACAACAACAAGTTGCGGATGCTATCCCGATTTCCCTACGAGAATACCAAAAAATTGAAAAAGGTGAGTTGTCTCCTGGTTCTGAGATTTTTCTCCGCCTTGTCTTTTTCTTCAATATTGATATTCAAAAATATAGGGAAGACTTATGAACACAATTCCAGCGCATATTGGCTAAACCCGCGGCGTTCTCTATGTAGGATTCTACGGGTTTCCCCTTCCGGGAGTTCCAGTCGATAGCATTTCCGTTCATCCCTACCACAATCCTATTCTTCTGTCGTTTTGATATGATCTATTTGCTTTATCTGATCGTAAGCCTTCTATACTTTCCAACAGATCCCGATGCTTATCAAAAACGAGTGGAATATCATCTTTTTTAATTCTTGATCGTTTACTTTCATGTCTTTTCCTTATCTATAAAAAATTTCGATATATGCCCATCTTTGTGTGAGTCTGGTTCAAAAAAGTGACTATAAACAAAAAAAGCTACATTTCAAAACCTTGAAATGTAGCTTTTAGCTTGGTTGCGGAGGCAGGATTTGAACCTACGACCTTCGGGTTATGAGCCCGACGAGCTACCGGACTGCTCCACTCCGCGATATTTCTGCACCTTCTTGATGAGTGCAGAATTTATTATACTATACTCGTTTATAAAATGCAAGCCTTTTTTACGATTTTTTTGTTTTTCCTTTTTCAAACAGTAAAACTAGTCCCATTCCCAAAAGAATGCAGAGCACAGCAGCACCCATTCCCGCCAAAAAGGTTAAAAACTGGCTGTTTTCCCTGTATATCGAATTTCGATGTTCTTCTACCATTGCCTCTGAAACAGCGGTCGGTTCTATGAATCCCGAAGAGGCCTCTTCCTCTCCCACCTTCTTTGGTATGTACGCCTCCTCTGCCCCATCGGAATGGAGCATCGCATTTTTCAAGCTGCTGGATGCACTTTTATTCTTGGAAGAATGGGATTGATCCGTTACATCAGTCCCTACTTTTGTAGTGGTAGTCCTCTGTTCCTCCCCTCGCAAAACAGAAACAATGTATCGCTTTGTTTCCTTGCGATCGGAAGAACGCACTGTTACGACGATTTCCGTCGTACTTCCCGATTTATATAACGTTTTCCGATTGACAGAGATTGTTGCGCCTTCCGTAGCATTCGCCTGAAACGTCACAGACGATACCTCTGCATCTACTTGTAACGTATAATCCAAAATATCTGGAGAAAAGGGTGGTTCCAAATTTCCTACAGACGGCTGCAATGCGGTAAGGAAAAAGACTTCTTCAGAAAAATCGATCTCTTCCGCACGATTGACCGTCACCGTGTAGACTTGACGGTTTTTCTTATCTACAGAAACGACTGTGATTTTTATTTCAGTCGACGTCCCAGCGCGGTTTAACTTCTCCCGGCTGATACTTACCGCCCCTTCTTCCCCTGCATCCGCTTGAAACGTCAAATATTGGACTTCCGCATCCACATTCACAATGTACTCTGTAATATCTGGCGAAAAAGCAGGTTGCAATTCCCCAACCGACGGAATCAGTTCTGTTAGATAGGCTTCCCATTCCGGGTCCTCCGGCTCCTCTGCACGATTGACCTCCACGACATATTGCGCCTTTTGTTTTCGATCTTCCGCCGTGACCGTAATGGTGATAGAGGTTGTGGAACCCGCCTTCTGAAGGGTTTTTCGGTTGACACTGACCGTCCCATTTTCACCGGCCAACGTTTCAAATGTGACGCTCGACACTCTGTACGGGACATCCAATGTATAATAAAATGTATCGGGTGAAAAGGTTGGCGAAAGTTTTCCAGAAGAAGGGATCAAGCTTTTTAGAAAAGCTTGATCCGATTTTGGTGGAAGGACTTCTATGGCTACAGACTCTGAACAGGCAATATTCAACTGTTCTCCCTGCCAATTGCAAATCTGATCCACAGTAACATCCAATTCCGTACTTCCGGCCGATGCGCCGTCATTTACTTCAAATACATATGTTAAAATGGTCCCGGACAAAGCGGGCGCATGTCCCAAATCTACATTGCAGACATAGGTACTGCGCACAGGATTATTCGTTCCATCTGTCTGCAAAGTTTTGTTTTTAATCTGATCGGATGGCTCTACACGCAAAAAGGAGAGACGTGTATCGTCATAAGCGATGGAAACACAGAAACCCGCCAGATCCTCCAGCGTTGTCTCTGCATGAATGGTTAGTCTGACCAGATCTCCACCGCCAAAAGAGGCCGCATCCACAGAAAAAGTAAAACTTGGCTCAGATTCCGTTGTACAATTGGCAAAAGTTGTTGCACCCAAACTCCAAAAAATACTCAAACATAAGAGGAGGCCCCATACCTTTTTCAGCATTGCGAACCTCCTCTTCCAAATGTCCTTTATTCTTTTTTGTTCAGGCGGTAACAGCCTCCGTTGCCACTGGATTCCCAGCGCGCAATTCACGAATACGCCGCTTTTTCAATACCTGCAAACGGAATCGATTGTACCGCTGAATCACCGCAAAGGGCAGATTCCCAAGTAAAATCAAGAAGGCAAACACAAGACCAATTCCCAGGGAATTGACAACCAACATAACTATGGCGCACAGGCAATTTGTAAAATGCATCCATTCCCCGCGACAAGTCTCCATAATAAATTCGTCCAGGTATTCAATTGAGACATCGGTAAGGTGTGCTTTAGAAAAGCCTCCCTTCCCAATGTGCTGTGGTAATTTGTCCTTCCACAGTTGAATTTTCAATTTATCGCGATACCAACGTCCGCCTTTTTCCCAATGCTTGGGCAGATAGCGCGGCTTTGCGGCATCAAAGAAGGACGTATGAATCTTTACGCAAGCTAAAAATACCGCCACATGCCATGCGGCAATGATAATTACATTCCAGAGGAACATCTGGAGGCCTGATAAATCTCTGAGCACGAACATTCCTTCCTTCACAAAATCATCACCGACTTAGAAAAGCGGTGGATTCAAAAAACTATTTATGTTACCATGGACGCAGAAGCCCAAAATATACACAAAAATCGATAATCTTATTATAATACAAAGAAAAGGAGCATGCAATATGAAAGCACTTTTTATCGGCGGGACTGGAACAATCAGCGGCGCTGTTTCCGAGTTAGCGATTCAAAACGGAGTAGAACTAACCCTGCTCACGCGCAGTGGAAAAGGGCCAGAAGGCGCTGAGCAAATTGCCTGCGACATCAATGATGAAGACACCGCTTTTTCTATTTTAAAGGACCGCTCCTTTGATGTTGTAGCAGATTTTGTCGCATTTCGGCCGGAGCAGGTGGAACGCGACATCCGCTTGTTTCAAGGAAAAACCGAACAATACATCTTCATCAGTTCTGCTTCCGCCTATCAAAAGCCTCTGGTCCACCCCATTATCACGGAAAGTACGCCTCTATACAATCCCTATTGGCAATATTCGCGCGATAAAATTGCGTGTGAAACCCTTCTCATGGCAGCCTACCGTTCAGAGGGCTTTCCGGTGACGATTGTGCGGCCAAGTCATACCTATGGGGACCGTAGCGTTCCTGTCTCCATCCATGGAGCCAATGGAAGCTGGCAGATTCTCGCCCGTATGCTGGAGGGGAAACCGGTCATCGTTCACGGGGACGGCCTTTCCCTATGGACCTTTACACATAACACAGACTTTGCCAAAGGTTTTTGCGGCTTGATGGGAAACCCACATGCCATCGGAGAAGCGGTTCACATCACAAGCGATGAATCTCTCACCTGGAATGCTGCATTTTCTGCGATTGGACGGGCACTCGGTGTAGAACCTATTTTGCAACATATTTCCTCGGACCTCTTGTCCGCACTCCGTCCCGAGCTTCTAGGAACACTCTTGGGTGACAAAGCAAACTCCGTACAATTTGATAATACCAAAATAAAACGGCTTGTTCCAGACTTCTGTGCTACCGTGCGTTTTGACCAAGGAGTTCGCAGAACCGTGGACTATGTACGAGCTCATCCGGAATGCCAGAAACCAGACCCAGAGTTCGACGCTTGGTGTGACAGGGTAATAAAAGCTTATTCCTCCTGTATCTTCCATTTTTGATAAAAATCTAGGGCGCCTCAGCAGTTCATCTGAGACGCCCTTTTTACTTATCTAACAATCCATATTTTAAAGGCGGAGGGACTTCGTAGAAGTTTTCGGGGAATCTGCGTGCCGCTGTTTTCTCCTTTCCGCTGCACGCCCCACTGCTTTTTCCAATTCTACTACTGCTAAAGGCACCAATGCCAAGACTGCAACAACCAGCCACTGTTGTGCAGACAATGCAACGGTCTTAAAAACTTGGGCCAACGGTGGAATAACGATGACACTTAATTGTAAAGCTACACAGGCAATAGCCGCCAAGACGAGTTTCTTATTGCGGAAAATCCCCGCCCGGAAAACTGACTGCGAAGAGCGCATATTAAAGGTATGGACTACCTGCGAGAAGCTTAGAACGGCAAACGCCATGGTACGTCCGATCACCGGCGCCGTTGGGTCCACATCAAAAAAGATTCGTCCGATACTATAGGCCAAAAGGGCCATGGAACCAATCAGACATCCCTCCACAAGGATGTTGTACCCCAAGCCTCCTGAAAAGATGCTCTGAGTCGGCTTTACTGGCTTGCGCTCCATAATATCGCGGTCAATCGGTTCGACGCCCAACGCCAAGGCCGGAAGAGAGTCCGTGACCAGATTGACCCACAACAGCTGGATTGCTAGAAGAGGTGTGGGCAGGCGCAATAAGAAGCTGACAAACACCGTCAATATCTCGCCTATATTGCAAGAGAGCAGAAAATGAACGGTTTTTTTGATATTTTCAAAGATGCCGCGCCCTTCTCGCACAGCGGAGACGATGGTGGCAAAATTGTCATCCGCTAAAATCATATCTGCCGCGGCCTTGGCCACATCGGTCCCCGATTGCCCCATCGCACATCCGATATCTGCTGTCTTTAAAGCTGGAGCATCATTTACCCCATCCCCAGTCATGGCCACTACCTCGCCGCGCGCCTGAAACGCCTGTACAATGCGCACCTTGTGCTCCGGGGAAACACGCGCAAATACGGTGTATTGATAGATGTCTCGCGTTAATTCCTGCTGGTTGGTCCGATTCAGTTCCTCCCCAGTCATCACCGACGTTCCAGGTGTTAAAATCCCTAAATCTTTTGCAATCGCTGCGGCAGTAGCCGCATGATCTCCTGTAATCATAATTGGACGAATTCCAGCACGGCGGCAAAGGGCCACTGCCTCCTTTGCTTCAGGCCGTGGCGGATCGATCATGCCGATTAAACCACAGAAATTCAAGTTTTTTTCTAGGTCTTCCCGGTCTTTGGGAAGAGCAGGCAAATCCTTATAGGCCACACCGAGTACACGTAAGGCTCGACGAGCCATCGCTTCATTTTGCGAGGACGCTGACCGGCTGGTACAATGCGCCAGCAATACATCTGGTGCGCCCTTGGAGATCACGCGGTATTGACCGTTCGCTAATCTGTGAACCGTGGTCATCATCTTCCGCTCCGATGTAAATGGAATCTCGAGTACCCGGGGATAAAGTGCATCCAGTTCTACCTTTGAAGTGGAAGTAGCATGAACCAACGCCGCTTCCGTTGGGTCTCCATGTACATTCCCTCCGGAAACAGTACAATTGTTGCACAGCACAGCCAACTTCAGCAAATTTTGGCCCTCGGATGAGTCTAGGCGCAGTTTGCCTGAGGCGGTTGCCAGTTCAACCACAGTCATTCGGTTCTGCGTGAGTGTGCCCGTCTTATCGGAACAGATTACACTGGCACTTCCAAGTGTTTCAACCGCGGGCATCCGGCGGACTATCCCGCGCTTTGCCGCCATACGGCGGACACCAATAGCCAATACAATCGTTACCACTGCCGGGAGACCCTCTGGAATAGCCGCAACCGCTAAACTGATGGATATTAGAAACATCTCCAACGGCTGGACATGCTGGAAAAGTCCCATGATAAAAATAACTGCACAAATCACTAAAGCGCCAATTCCCAACCAGCGGCCAGTCTGCTCTAGTTTTCGCTGAAGTGGCGTTTGGGGTGATTCCTGCGAAGAAATCATATGAGCAATTCGCCCTACTTCTGTCTGCATCGCTGTGGCAGTAACAATTCCCATCCCATGCCCAGAGGTGATGGAACTTGTGGAAAACAATAAATTCCGCCGGTCACCCAAGGGAGTTCCGGATGGATAAGTCCCTTCTGCCCGTTTCGAAACCGGAAGGCTTTCACCTGTCAAAGCGCTCTCTTCCGCCTTCAAGTCGTAACTTTCCGTCAAGCGGAGGTCTGCAGGAACCAGATCGCCGGCCTTTAAGAGAACCAAGTCGCCGGGGACTAATTCAGCCGCCGCAACTGTTCGCTCCACTCCGTCACGTATCACATGCGCGTGTGGGCTGCTCATCTTCTTGAGCGCTTCAATTGCCTTTTCCGCGCGGCTCTCTTGTACTAAGCCAGTAATCGCATTGATGACAACAATGGCTAAAATAATGATCGCGTCTATGTAGTCGTCGTCCTTCTGTAAGTAAGAGGTGATAAAGGAAATTCCCGCTGCAATCAAAAGGACAATGACCATGAAATCGGAGAATTGTGCTAGAAAGCGCCGCATGAAACTCTTTTTCTTTGGCGGTTCCAATTCATTTTTCCCATATTCCCGCAACCGGTTACGAGATTCCCTGCTGGAAAGTCCATTATGCGCGTTGGTTCCCAGCCGCTTTTCACATTCTGCCTTTGTTAAGCATTGCCATTCCAATCGCAGTCCCTCCTATCGCCGCCAAGCGGCGGGTTTCTTTTTCTTGTTCTTCTTTTCATTATATGAAAGGGTTACACAAACTATTATCCCACCGTCCTTGCATTTCTCATGGGAATTCACTATCACAACGCAGCAAGGTTATGTTATAATAAGCCTTATTATTTCGAATCATCTGACAACGGATACAGTAGAAAGGCGTGATTCTCTGGAGTTCCACATCCGTTTCAGTATACAAAAAATATCGTATGAAAGGCCCTTTCCACCCAAATAAAAGGAGGATGCCCATTGGATCAAGTAATCATGAATTTCGTGCAACAAAATCTACACAATGCAGTTACAGATATTGTTTTTCCCATCATCACAATGCTTGGAGAAAATGGTTTTATCTGGTTACTCCTCATTTTCATATTGTTGTTGAACAAGAAACACCGCCGTTGTGGGGGGATGTTACTTCTGGCGTTAGCTTTGACCTTCCTGCTTGGTGAGTTTGTTCTCAAACCAATCATTGCACGGCCCCGTCCCTTTATGGATGACCCCAGTGTTGCTCTGTTGATTCCTCCCCCGAATGGCTTCTCCTTCCCGTCGAACCATGCCTCTTCATCCTTTGCGGTAGCTACCATGTTGTGTTTCTATCACAAAAAGGCTGGAATTGCCGCCCTGGTGTTGGCTGCTTTGATCGCATTCAGCCGGGTTTTCTTGTTTGTACATTATCCAACGGATGTGATGGCTGGGGCTGCTTTGGGAATCCTCTGCGCGGTCATTCTTCACGTTCTGTTACAACTTTGGAAACGTAAAAATGAAAAAAAATACAATCAGTAATCCAATTTATACACTCTGTTTTCTTATTCACGAAAATTTTGTACAACTTTCAGTCGTTTTTGAATAAAAATGTCTCTTTTACCATGGAATTTTTATCTTTTTCCCCTCATTTCGACACAAGATATATCATTCAAATTGCCATTTTTAGGAAGATGTTGCGTAAACAATTGTTTTGTTGAATATTTTATTTTTCTTCTATTGCTTTATTCTTCCTTTTCCTCTATCATTATAAATATCTTTCGAGTGAATTGTGGTCACTGACTAGATTTTTAGAACGAAGGAGGATGTATGACATTGACGAAACATATCGGAGATATCCATCTGCCGAACGCCAATCTACATTATTATCTTTTTGGCAACCCAGAAGATGGATACTGTATTGAGATCACGTCTTGTAAGTGTGAACGAGCATGCGGCTTTGTCTCTTCAGACCTACAATATGCAGAACAATGCGTCAATCAGCTCTTTGAGGGCATGGCGTTTCCCAGTAACTTAGACGATTATTTGGAAGATTTCAAATTTGATAATGATTCCTATTGACTTTCGAAACAGGTTTGATTATACTGTAGGAGGCCCCTTCCAAAAAAGCCCATTTTTTGGCGAACGGGTGATGCGCCTGCATAAAAGCGGGTGCAGCGCAAACGATAATAAAGCCACCATTAAGAAAGAAAAACCGATGATGTAAGGAGTCTTGCGTGATGAAAAAGTATGTTTGCACAGCATGTGGTTATGTGTACGATCCCGCAGTGGGAGATCCGGACAGTGGTATCCAGCCTGGCACCGCTTTTGAAGACATTCCGGACGATTGGGTATGCCCTCTCTGCGGCGTAGGCAAAGATATGTTTGAGCCCCAGGACTAAGAACCGGGACCAAATCAAACGAGAAGTGATGTGTTTGCCTGCCCATAAGGATGGGAAAAAGGGAGGAACGGGACTTTGAGGAAGACGGAACGAACGAAATCTTTTCGATCCGGCAGAGGCAAAGCATCCTTCCCCTATCTTCTATCCTTATGGGTGGGCTTCTCTATGTTTTAATCTGGAAAGGAATGATAAATGAATGAGTGCAATCAAACTGAAGGAAAATCTCTATTCGGTCGGTGTTCTGAATCCGTCCCTGCGCGTCTTTGACATCGTGATGGAAGCGCGCTATGGTACAAGCTATAACGCCTATTTGATTACCGGGGAAAAGAATGTTCTTGTGGAGACTGTAGAAGTCAATTTCTTCGATGAATACCTGAACAACATCCAGAGCGTCGTAGATATTTCCAAGATTGACTACCTCATTATGAACCACACCGAGCCGGATCACTCCGGTTCAGTGGCGAAACTGCTGGAAAAGAATCCGAATATCACGATTGTATGCACCACAGCAGCCCAGAAATACCTGCGCGCCATTGCAAACCATGATTTTCCGTGTATCGTAGCAAAGCATGGCGATAAGTTGGACATCGGTGGCCAGGAGCTTGAATTCATTGTCGCTCCGTTACTTCACTGGCCAGATTCCATGTTCACCTGGATGCCGCAGCAAAAAGTTCTGTTTACCTGCGACTTCTTGGGGGCCCACTTCTGCGAACCTACTATGTTGGACAGCAATATTCATTACCCGGAACAGTACCTGGGCGAGGTAAATTACTATTACGCCTGCATTTTCGGTCCATTTAAGCCCTATGTGCTCGCCGGCCTGGATAAGATCAAAGATCTACCGGTCGAGATGGTATGCCCAAGCCATGGTCCCTGCCTTGTGGAAGGTATTTCTCGCATTCAGGGCCTTTATCGCGAATGGAGCACACCCACAGCGCCGACCGGAAAGAAGATCGTAGGGATTCTTCATGCTTCTGCGTATGGTTGCACCACCAAGTTGGCACAGGCAGCCTATGAGGAATTGAAGAAGGACCCCAATTTGGATGTTCGCCTGATGAATGTCGTGTTTACACCTCTTGCGGAAGCAGCGGCGTTGGTCAACGAAGCGGATGCACTGTTGGTCGGTTCTTGCACCATTAACCGCGATGCGCCGAAGGTTGTGTGGGATGTTTTGGCTTCTGTAGATGCCATCAACACCAAGCAAAAGCCTGTCGGTGCCTTTGGTTCTTATGGTTGGAGCGGTGAAGCGGTTCCAATGATGAAATCGCGCATGGAGCATCTCAAATTCAAATTTATCGGCGACGGCCTGCGTGTCTGCTTTATGCCGACCGAAGAGGACTTCGAAGCTATGCGGACTTATGCGAAGGAAGTTGTCTCTAATCTGAAATAACAACGTCGTTTCATACATGTTCAAAAGGGCGGATGCAAATGCATCCGCCCTTTTGAACATGTATGATAAGAATGGTTGTTATTAGAGTCCCTATCCCTAAGGCTGTACGGCAGGGTAAGGGCTGGTATTGGTATTATTCTCCTTTTTATTCGATAAACTTTCGCGTCATCCCTCTGAACGTCCTCTTTTTCGTTTCTTGCAGTTACCAGACAGCGCAAGTTTATTTTACAACAAAAGAAGTTTTTCATTCTACTTCTTCGATATAAGCCCTCTTTTAAACGACGTGACGATCAAGCTGTTTTCTTTATACAAAAGGCGTCCATGTATCGTGACATGGGCGCCTTTCCAATCGGATTCATCATTTCAAATGGTTTCCTTCCCGCCTCCTTTATCGATCGATACTACGGGCAGGTTCATACATTGGCCTGGCCGCTCTCGAAAAGATTGTTGATTGCAGGGGCATCCACTTGGGTGGATACCAACAACTCACCATTTCCCAAACGCAAATAAACTCGATTTCGCTGCAACCAAATCTGGATGCGCTGTGTCTCCTCGCCCTCCTTCGGCTGGATACGCACTTCATAATCGGCATTTGCAGGCAAAAAAGGAGGTTCCGTTGCCGGCCGTGCTGACCCAAGCATCTGGTCAAGGACATCCAAGGGCGCCTCAGCGGTCAACGTCGTCAGAGGGGCTGCCGCTCCACCGCGATACACAATTGCAGAGGGTTCCTGTTTTCCACATCCGCCAAGTATCCCAGCGCAAATCAGCGTTATCAAAGCCATCGCCATCCATTTTTTCATCTGTCGCCGTCCCCGCCGCTCTTGCCCGGGGCGTTCCTCCCTTCCATCAACATGGCTCTCCTCGTACGGGCTTCCCCAAAACCGCCAAGTTCTGTGCCCGTACAAGTGCATCTTCTGTACTATTAGAAGCCTCTATTTGTAATACACATCATACACAAGTTTTCTTTCAAAAAAACTGAAAAAAATCTTACAAAATTCTGTCAATTTTCTGGAGTATACCACCCTAACTTCTTCAGGAACTGTACCACTTGCAAATCGTTTTGCTTCTCTGTTAGAACATATTGATTGACAGGAACCCAAATCTTCCCCTGATACTCTCCGGCCAGTTCCTGTAGGCGACCTCCTTCTTTTGGTTGGAGAAGGCCGTCATTGCCACAAACCAGTGTCAATCCAGTCAACCTCGCACTGTAGTCTTCATGTCCTGTGATGTCCATATTCAAAGTATCCTGACGCAGGGCTTCCAGAAGCTCTTTCTTTTGCATATCGTTCAGGCGGTAAGTCTTTGAGGCCATCTCCGAATGCTCATCATAGTTTTCTACCTCAATCTCACTGATCTCTTCTGGCTCGAGATAGAACAGTAGATTGCCGCTTGTTTTATATTCTTCTGAGTTGACAATACTTGCGCTCTGCTCCTGTAAGTCCTGCACCGCACTATCGGTATCGAACTCCTCGAATCGAGTATTCCGGTATTCCCTGCGGAACGTATCCCCGTTTTTCAAATGATAGACAAATTGATACTGTATGCCGCCCGTTTCACGGTTCATTGAGAAAGGGAACCCCATTTCCTTTTGGAAATCAATCACTGCCTGATGAAAAGTCAACACTTTTTCCAGATTTTCTTTTTGACAGAGCTTCGGATTCTGTTCCGCTAGGGATTCATACTGTTCCCCTTGAATGGTAAAATGGTCGGAACCGAATTCCTGGTAGTACGTATAATCCTCAAAGGTGACGCTTTCAATATCCTCCAAATTGGGCATGCGATCGACATAGCCAAAGGCTCCGGTTGCCACCACTCCATAAAAGATCACAAAAGCGCCCAAAAAGACAGCATACCCCGCAAGGCTTCGCTTCATGCGGGTAAATCCACGGGAATAAATGGCTTCGACCACCATATGTGCTGCGAAGGACCCTAAAAGCATACCGATCAGGAAGTTGGCCGTACTGGAGTAATACCAATACAGCATGTAACCCAAGCTGAAACCACCCACCGCGGTAATCAGGAAGCGAATCAATCCCTTTGGAATTTGAAATGCAAACGTGTTTTCAGCAGTTTCGCTTTTTCTCTTCCTATATAGATAGACGCTTAAGAAAGCCAAAAAGACGGTTAAAATCGCCCACCAGACAAAAAAAGTTGAGGAATTCGTCGTATGAAGGAAAATACCGACAAAAGGAGCTAGGGCGACAAAAAGGGTACTGCCTAAATCGATACTGGGGCTAAAACCCGGCAATAGGCAGCCGATTAAGTAAATACAGGAATAAACCAGAATCGGAAATGACAGATTGACGCCGATAACAGAAAGAACCATGTCAAGCGTAGTACCGCTACAAACAGCCATCAATACACAGAAGAGAAAAGCCGCTGCAAGCACCAGCATAAGGCCCAGTACCTGTAAGAACAAACCGCCAATCTGTACCCCTTTATCCTTTATATCAAAGAACAAGGCAATCAATGCCGTAATCCCCGTATTGAGCAACAGCGGAACATACAGTGCCGTCAACCCAGCTAGGACACGGCCGAGCAGCATAGCGGACCTCTGTACCGGCAATGCATGGAATAGGTCTGTACTCCGCTTATTGTGCATATAGCGGAACAGCTGAACGGCAAACAAAAGCGTAAACAGGACGCATAGGCTGGAAACCGTTAATAACATGGTATATCTCACGATGTCCCCAAACACGTTTGCATATTGTTCCGATATTGGATAGACTTCCAACGTCATGGAATCCGTACGGATATTCGCATTTGCCAAACCAAATAACACCACGGCCGGAAACATTAAAAAAAGCAGGGTCGCGAACAAAGCCATCATTCCCCGGTTCCGTTTGATGGACCAGCGGTATGTCTCTGTGAATGCATGTTTCCAATTAGTTGAGGATGTTCTCGATGTCATAGCCCGCCACCTCCATTTCACTGATAAATACTTCCTCCAAAGTAAGCGGTAAAACCTCCGCAAACACCGGATGCAAGGCATTTATGCGCTCTAAAATTTGTTCTTTTGTCCCCCGCGCTACAAAACTCACCAAGGAACCGCGCACTTCCGTCTTTAAAATGTCAAGCCCTTGGAAAGCATCCGGTTCTGGAAGGGGTTGGAATACAGCCTGAACCTTGTTGATTCCCAGCTTTAGCGCATCCAGCTCTCGCTCGAAGAGCACGCCGCCTCTGTGGAACAGGCCCACGTGATCGCAAAAATCTTCCAACTCCCGCAGGTTATGCGAGGCAATCACCACCGTCATCCCGCGATCTACAACTTCACTTCCGACAATCCGCTTTAAAAGTTGACGCATGACTGGGTCCAATCCATCGAAAATCTCATCCATCAACAGAAGGTCTGGTTGGGCTGCAATCGCACAAATCAGGGCCACCTGACGCTGCATTCCCTTTGACATATTTCCAATCCTAGCCTTACGGTTTATAGGGAACATGCCACAGCACGCTTCGTAACGCTCCTGGTTCCAGTTTGGATATAAGCGGCTATAAAAGGCTGCCATGTCATCCAGGGAGGCCTGTGGGATAAAGTAGGGATAGTCTGGAATAAAAAATATACGCGCCTTTACCGTCGGGTTCTCAAACGGTATTTCTCCATCCAAAGTGATGCGGCCGCCATCGGGCTGGTAGATCCCGGCCAATGTCCGCAGAAAGGTCGATTTTCCTGCACCATTGCTTCCTACCAGGCCAAAGATCGAACCGGACTGAATCTGAAAGGAAATCTGGTCGAGCGCGGTGATCCCACCAAAGCGTTTTGTCAGTTGATTGGCTTCAATCATTCTTGTCACTCCCCTCTTGTCTGTTGGTGGTGGATACCCCACCACGATATACCTCTTCAATGCAGTGTTGCACTTCGTCCAGTGGAAGCCCACAGTCTAAGGCCATACCAGCTGCTTCCTGCAACTTTTGGAGAGCCTGTTCCCTCTGCTGAGAACGTGCATTTACTGTCTCCGCAATAAAAGAACCCTTTCCAGGTACGGAGTAGATGATCCCATCACGTTCTAAGAACTGATACGCTTTCTGTACGGTATTGGGGTTTACACCCAATTCCTGTGCCAATGCCCTTACAGATGGAAGCTGTTCATTCTTTGCAAGTGCTCCGAGCGCAGTCAACCGCGTGATGTTTTGGTATAGCTGTTCATAAATGGGAAGCCGGCTCCGGTAATCCAGCGAAAACAACACATCCTTCACCGTCCTTTCTGTATTATGTGTATTAATACAGTAAAACTATATCATATCTCTGCCTCCCTGTCAATCGGCAGGGAAGCAGTTGGGAAGGATCTCTGCACGGCGCAACGCCTGTACGGTTAGTAGCAAACATACCAAATAAACCAACAACAAAAAGCTATTGGCAGCCAATGCAAAATACAACGCTGCAAGCATTGCCAAGGGATGAATCTGTGTGGAAGCCGCCAATAGTTTTGGTTCCAATATCTGGCGTACTCCACAAACGATGAGCCAGGCCGCCACCAAAAGGACGCCCTTTATTGGATTCCCTTGGACAAAAAATAGAAATGCCACTGGCAAATAGACGGCACCAGGGCCAAACACCGGCAGCAAATCCGCGAATCCAGCAACCAAACTCAAAACTAAAGGATACGGTACACCAAGGGCAAAGAGGATGCATAAAGTCTCTACAAATGTGATACAATACAGCAACAGATAGGACCCTAAATAACGCCCTCCCAAATGAACGCCGTGATGGGATGCCGCACGGAACAATTCACGCCCCCGGACAGAGAGCATGCGGGACAAACGCCTTCGAATCCGGCCCATATCCTTAGAGAAAAAATAAGTTGAGACAACCATCACAAGAAACATGGTCAACACGGCCGGAAGAGAAGTCAGAAACCCTAAGGCCGCGGTCAGTGCGCTAAGCAGAACAGAAGAGGCCGACTGCGCCAGGTTGAGCAGTTGCTTTTGATTTTCCTGGATAAAATCCTGATCCATCCGCTCAACCAGTTCTCCGGCCTGTAAAAACAGACGATTTAGCGGTTCCGTTAGGCGGCCGAGGTCCGCATCCCGAATCGCACGAATCAAGTTGCTGATCTCTCCCACCAACCATATTCCTAGAAGGGACATTGCACCGATCAACAACACATACAGAGCGGCCGTGGTGATGGCCGCAGCACAGCCTGCCGTTACAGGAAGTTTTTGACGCAGAAGACGCACCACTGGCTGTAACACCCACGCCAGGAGAAAGCCTGCCAAAAAAGGAAATGTATAGCGTAGCGTTGCAGTAAACAACCAGAATGCCCCGGTGTATACAAGAAAGAAAGCGGCATAAGCCCTTCCTCTAGCCAATAATTCCCGATCCAGCACAGCAATCCCCCCATTCCATCATCAAATATATGGGAGGACAGCGCCCTTCTATACGTATAAAAAAGAGCGCCCCGCTTCTGGATTCGTACCGTGCCGGGTACTACCGCCCTTGTTCGGTTCTTCACACCTACAGCGTACAAAGCAACCGAAATAGGCAATCCATCTGCGGAGCGCTCATGGTCTTTCGTTCTTATTTTTCCCTCCCCAACAACCAATCCACAGAGACGTTGAGGATGTTTGCCAGCGCAGAGAGTTCAAAATCCGTCACATAACGGATTTGTCCCTCCAGCTTGGACAATCCGGACGCGTTCATATCGACTCCGTTCACCTGAAGCTGAGCCAAAAGCTCCTTCTGCTTCATCCCCTGGCTTTTCCGAGCCATTTCGACACGCGCCCCCACAAGATTGCGGGTTCCCAATGCTTGCTTGCGTAATCTCACCTTAAATTCACTCCCTACATGCTTCAATTTTTTTACCAATATTGCCAACAAAACGATGTGAATTTTGGATAAAGCGATTCATCGAACAGCTAAACCCACACAAATCCACTCGATATTTCTATTATAGTATCTATTTGTGGAAAACGCAACAAAAATATTACATATTTTTAGCTTCTTCGGCACAATTTTTTGCTTCCAATTTCTGGTGTAACCGGAAAGAAAAACATATTTGTGCTTTTCCTGGAATCTTGTTATAATAACCTTGTATAGCTTTGTGCTGGATCGGGTCATTTTCTGGCCCCTTCTTACCACCGGGACACATACTCATTTGCAATGTTCGTTTACCGGTGACTTTAATTGTGGAGATGTTACCATGACAAATGAAAAGAAGCCCACCCGAAATCTCACGATGCTCACGGATTTCTATGAAATCACCATGTCCAATGGCTATTTTTCCAATGGCTATCGGGACACCATTGTATATTTTGACATGTTTTTCCGACATGTCCCGGACGACGGTGGCTTTGCAATTATGGCTGGCGTTCAACAGCTGGTTGAGTATATTGAAAATCTGAACTTTTCGGACGACGACATCGCTTACCTCGAATCCAAGCACATGTTCCGCCAGGAGTTTTTAGAGTATCTGCGTAACTTTCAGTTTACCTGCGATGTTTGGGCTATACCGGAAGGCACCCCCATCTTTCCCGGTGAACCGATTGTCACCGTGCGCGGACCTGTGATTCAAGCGCAGTTGATTGAAACCATGCTGCTGCTCACCATTAACCATCAAAGTATGATCGCCACCAAGGCAAACCGGATTGTCCGTGCAGCCCAGGGGCGCGCCGTCATGGAATTTGGTTCTCGTCGTGCACAGGGACCGGATGGCGCTATTTACGGCGCTCGGGCAGCTTATATCGGGGGATGCTGTGGCACTGCCTGCACCATCTCTGATCCGGACTTTGGCGTACCAGCGCTAGGCACCATGGCCCACAGTTGGGTACAGCTGTTTGACAGTGAATTGGACGCATTCCGCGCTTATGCCCGCGAATATCCCTCCAATTGCACCCTGTTGGTGGATACCTTTAATGTTTTGAAGTCCGGCGTTCCAAATGCGATCAAGGTTTTCCGAGAAGAACTGCTTCCTCGCGGGTATCGTCCTGCCGGCATCCGCATCGACAGCGGCGACATTACGTATCTCTCTCGTAAGGCACGTAAGATGCTGGATGAAGCCGGATTCCCTGATTGTAAAATTTGTGCCTCCAATTCCCTTGATGAATACATTATACGCGATATGCTGATGCAAGGTGCGAAAGTTGACAGCTTTGGAGTGGGGGAACGGCTGATTACCTCAGGCTCTGAACCGGTTTTTGGCGGGGTTTACAAGTTAGCTGGCGTTGAGGACGCCAAGGGGAATATCATTCCCAAGATTAAAATCAGCGAGAATGTCGCAAAGATCACCACACCTTGCTTTAAGGGGCTTTGGCGCCTGTTTGATCGTGACACTGGTAAAGCCATCGCAGATGTCATTACTCTGCACGATGAAGTGATCGACGACACACAGCCATATGAAATTTTTGATCCGGAGCACATCTGGAAGCGCAAAATGGTCACAAATTTCCGCGCTGTAAAACTACGCAAAAAAATCTTTGAACATGGAAAATGCATTGCCAAGGAGTATACTCTGGAAGAAATTAAGCGCTATTGTGCCGAACAGGTGGACACTCTCTGGGAAGAAGTCACCCGCTTTGAAAATCCCCACCAATACTATGTGGATCTGTCCCCCTCCCTTTGGGAAATCAAGAACCGGATGTTGGAGGAAAATACCTTGCACAACAAGAATTAAAGGATTTGTCCGGTTGACATCCACGGAAAAATCGGATAGAATAGTGCCTGCGAGCAGGCTGAACAGCTGCGGGTGAGACCCGAAAGGGTCCACACGAGGAAAGTCCGAGCTCCAAAGGGCAAGAATAACGGCTAACGGCCGCCGGGGGCGACCCTAGGGAAAGTGCAACAGAGATATACCGCCGCTTTGCGGCAAGGGTGGAAAGGCGAGGTAAGAGCTCACCAGCGCGCAGGAGACTGCGCGGCTCTGCAAACCCTATTCGGAGCAACACCGTGGAGGGACATATGCGCCGGCCCGGCGCGTCCTGTGGAGGTGGCATCGAGCTGGAGCGGCAACGCCCAGCCAAGATAGATGGCTGTTCACGACAGAACTCGGCTTACAGGCCTGGTCGCACCTTTTATGTAATCGGAGGTAAACGACGCCTCTTATAATAAAATCCCCACGATCTTTCTCGATCGTGGGGATTTTATTATAACACGAATTCTTGAAACAGCTGTGAAAGGTTCCACCAACCTTTGCGGAATCCCACCTGATTTCTATCGCTCGTTTAGCCATAATATACACCGTATAAATCATTGGAGATTCCTTTCGTCAATATAAAACTGTTACCGCACACTGAACAATAGATCTCCATAGGTGGGATACGGCCAATATTTTTCACCGACATTGTTCTCGATTTCATCCGCGATAGCGCGTGTCTTTTCCATTTGCATCAGCACGGGATTGCGGTAATATTTAGCGCACTCCTCGATATCCTTCAAATGTTCCGCTCCGGCAACCGCCGCCTCCAATGCCTCCATCTCCTTGTAGAGGTCTGCTGTCAGCCGAGAGAGCTTTTTAAGCAGCTTTTCTTCGAGTTCGCAGCAAATATCCGCACATAGCTGCTTTTTATTGATTGCCTCTTTGCTGATGTCTTTCATATAGGCACAGGCCGCTGGAAGGATGTCCTTTTTTATCATGTCCGCCATGGTCAATGCTTCAATGTGAATCTGTTTGCAGTAATTCTCCAGCTGAATTTCACAGCGGGAGATAATCTCTGTCCCAGATAGTACCCCATACTTCTCAAACATTTCAATGTTTTCCGGATGTTTATAGTACGGCAGGGCCTCCGCAGTGGATACCAGATTCAGCAAGCCGCGCCTTTCTGCCTCTTCGACCCATTCAGGAGCATAGTTATTCCCGTTGAATACAATTCGCTTGTGATCCCTATAAGAATGACGAATAATATGATTCAGCTCTTTATTGAAATCCTCTGCCGTCTCCAATCGATCCGCATACCGGCAAAGCGTATCCGCCACAATGGTATTCAAGATCATATTCGGACAAGCGATCGAAACGGTGGAGCCAAGCATGCGGAATTCAAATTTATTGCCGGTGAAGGCAAAGGGGGAGGTCCGGTTACGGTCTGTTGTATCCTTTGGAAACTTGGGCAAAACATCCACGCCGATGTTCATTTCCGCGGCATCTCTTTGGTCGTATTCGCTTTTATGTTCAATGGATTCCAAAATAGCCGTCAACTCATCCCCCAAGAAAACCGAAATAATCGCTGGAGGAGCCTCGCTGGAACCCAAGCGGTGGTCATTTCCTGCACTTGCCACAGACAGACGCAGAAGATCCTGATGTTTATCAACAGCCTCCAAAATGGCTGTCAAAAATAGAAGGAACTGTGCGTTTTCCTCCGGAGATTCCCCCGGCTCCAACAAATTGATCCCTGTATCCGTGCAGATGCTCCAATTGTTATGTTTACCGCTTCCATTGACACCTGCAAACGGCTTTTCATGCAACAGGCACGCCAAACCGTGTTTGGCGGCCACCTTTTTCATGATTTCCATCGTCAGCTGATTGTGGTCTGTGGCCACGTTTCCGGTGGTAAAGATCGGCGCCAACTCATGTTGTGCGGGAGCAGCTTCATTGTGCTTGGTCTTGGCCAGGATCCCCAGTTTCCAAAGCTCTTCATCTAGATCCTTCATGTATGCCGATACACGGGGCTTAATTACACCGAAATAATGGTCCTCCAGCTCCTGCCCTTTGGGCGGCTTTGCCCCAAACAGGGTACGACCCGTATAAACCAAATCTTTGCGCTTTTTGTACATGGCTTCATCGATCAAAAAATACTCTTGCTCTGGCCCTACAGTGGTATTTACACGGTTCGCTGGCGTCCCAAACAGGCGCAGAATCCGCAAAACCTGTTTATTGAGCGCATTCATGGAGCGCAGCAGGGGCGTCTTTTTGTCAAGCGCCTCCCCGCCATAGGAACAAAATGCAGTCGGAATGCACAGCGTACCGTCTTTGATAAAAGCATCCGAGGTCGGGTCCCACGCAGTATAGCCACGTGCCTCAAAGGTCGCCCGGAGACCTCCGGAAGGGAAACTGGACGCATCCGGCTCTCCTTTGATGAGTTCTTTGCCCGAAAATTCCATAATAACCTTTCCATCTTCCACCGGATAGATGAAGCTATCATGTTTTTCCGCTGTAATACCAGTCATTGGTTGAAACCAGTGGGTAAAATGGGTCACACCTTTTTCAACCGCCCATTCCTTCATGGCGTTGGCGACGATATTGGCTACCTGCGGATCGAGGGGTTCCCCCTTCTCTCTGGTCCGTTTCAGCGCCTTATACGTCTCCTTTGGCAGGCGTTCTTTCATCACGGTTTCACTAAAGACCATACTGCCAAACATTTCCGGGACATTCCTAATGCTCATCAAATAGTCACTCCCTCTGTAATTTAAGACCAATTCAAATGATTTCTGCGGATAAGCCCTGTAGTTGACCGCCTGAATAATGCAAAAGGCGCCGCAGGGCGATCCCTACAGCGCCTTCGCGTATGGCGGACTCATTATATCCTAACCGCTTTTAATTGTCAACGGTCGGGGTCGAATTTTATAAGATTTTATCCCCTTTTCCCTATATTTATCAGATAGGATGTTTCCCCTTTGTTCGTCCAGACAAAATAAAAAACCGCTCCAAGAAATGAAACACTTGGAGCGGTAGCCACCTTGATGCATTTATGTAGCACTGCGAAGCCCTGCCGCAAGCAGGTTGGCATTGTGCTGTTCCAACGTCTCCGCAAAATAAGAGGTTCCATTTGCCGAATGGCAGAAATAGTAGTAGTTGGTATTCGCCGGATTCAAAGCCGCCTGAATAGATTCCACGCTGGGATTGCAGATCGGACCAGCCGGCAATCCTGTGATGTTATAGGTATTATAAGAACTCTGGAACCCCGGAAGCTGTGAAGGGACATTGACCTTGGCTCGATATGGATAATACATGGTAGAATCCGCCTGCAAACGATATACATTGACTGAGTTGCCAGATCTTAACCGGTTTATAAACACCGATGCCACATTGGCACGATCGGATGCGGTACTCTCCCGCTGTACCAAAGAGGCCAAAGTCATAACCTGTTCCTTGGTCAAGCCTGCGGTATTCTGCCAGTTGATATTGGCTGTCTTTGTCTGGTAATTGTCCAACATCGTTCTTAAGACGCTCTGCACATTTTGACCTTTCCAGAAATTATAAGTATCCGGATATAGATACCCCTCCAACTTATAATACCGACTGTCTGCATTCGTAATAGAGGCAATAAAAGGATAGCTATCAAATGCACTGCTGTTAGAGGCGTCAAATACTTCTTTCATACTACAAACGCCTGCCTGCTCCAACGCCTGTGCGGTCTCTCGCAGTGTCGCTCCTTCAGGAATCCGCACATTGACCGTTCCGGTTTCGTCCCCTACCTTTACCGACAGCATATTTTCCACATTTGCATAACGCAGATAGATGGTTGCCAGGCCTTCTTTTACACCACTGATCTCATATAAATACCGCCCGTCGGCCTTTTTGACGTATTTCCCTACTGCAACATCCGGATTTGAAGATACTGCATCGGGCGGGGTTCCACGGTCCGGTGTGACTGTAACCGCCAAGTAATACTTCTGTGCGGTAGTCTTCAACTCACAACTCGCTGTATCTAACCGGATGACCGGGGTTGCTGCCGAAACAGAAATGGCGGCTTCTGCTATAACCGGCGCATTTGTCGCAATTGTCCCACCCAAACAACAAGCACAAAGCGCAAAAGCTACACATCGTTTGACGATTTCTCTTTTTCTATTCATCAAAACACTCCTTTGTCATAATCCCAATCGTACTGTCTCATATTATTGAGTATAGACTTCTATGATCGTTCGTTCAAGCCTCTGCATGGAAACAAATTGTAAATTTTTGAACAATCTTATTTACTTGCGCTCTATTCCCACCGCACGGCCCACCAGGTTGGTCAGGCAGCCGAACAGGATATTGGCATAATAGGTTACCAAGCGCCACAGAAGGATCGCTGGAATAATCGTCGGGCCGAAGAAAGTACCAAAAAAGAGGTAAAAGCTTCCTTCTGCGCCACCGGAAGAGCCTGGCAGAGGGATAAATGCTGACACCATAGTAACAAAGGTCTGCGCAGCCAACATGGTAAAGATCGTCGCATCCATATTTAACGGCAGATTGAAGCTTCGGTAAATAAAATAGGGAATTAGTCCCGCCAAGGTGATCTGTACAACGGTGAAAAAACCTGACTTTAAATAAACCTTGAACGAGGTTCCCATCGTCTTTGCACTGTCGTGAAACATCTCCATCTGTCCATGAATCTTTTTATATTTTGCTACTGGATGCCGGCAAAGATGAACACGGTACAGATTCCGCAACAAAAAGCGCAGGAACCGGTCAGTAGCTTTCTCGCTCAGCATAAACAGTGTGACACCCAGAATAAATGATCCATTCGTTACAAGTCCGATGACCGTAACAAAAGAAAAATTACTGACATTCTGCTGAAAATATCCCAAGCGGAATACAACCATCACCATGGCATAAATGACCATGATTGCCTGATAGACCAGCGTTTTCATCGCTACAATCGACCCTGCTTTGCCTGTATCCACACCCATTTTGCTCATTGAATACATTTGCATCGGCTGCCCACCTGTTGCAAACGGCGTCAATGCGCTGTAGAGCAGGCCTGTCATTGCAACATGAAAGGACTGCGAAAATTTCCATTCCGGATACAGATGCTTACAAAAGACCCCCAGCACGTAGGTTTCCAACAGCCAACCACCGACCATGGCTCCCAGTGTAACCAGTAGCCATTCCCAACGAAGGCTGGAAGCGAGATGTCCCAAAGCGGTTATTCCATCCGTGGTAAACAGGAAATAAAGCAAAACCCCCATTGAGATCGCAATGGTGATAATCGCCAATAGATTTTTTTTAAGAATCCTTAAAACTTTGGCCCCCATGGAATCTTCCTCCGTCTTTCATGCGCCGTTAAACCGTCGCCTTCTTTGCCATAAGGCAATTCCTTTTTATTCTATAACAGTTTCCGAAAATATACAAGCGAAAAGTCCGGGGTGGAAGAGCACCCAGTTTCTCTCCTCTGCATACTATGAACATGGATAAGCTCCATAATCCCACGCCCCTGGGCGCAGGACGCAATACCATTACGCGAAAGGAGAGTTCTTATGGCGAACGATATGAATGGGCAAATGTGCGATCTTGCACAGCCTACGCCGTTGCCTTCGGTAACGGTACCCGCCATGGCTTATGTCCCATTTCAACAATTCAGCAGTATCTATCCCCCTGAACAGGGGCTAGACAACGGTACAATTTTTCCCGAATTGAATAAACCGTTCTATGGAAGGAGGGGAGAACCCAGATGAACGAACAGGAAATGTTGATGCGAAAAATCTCTTCTCTGCGTTTTTCGATGTGGGAACTCCATTTGTTCCTGGACTCCCATCCGAATAACTGTGACGCTGCCCGCAAGCTCGAGGAAGCTCGTAAAAAAGCGGATGAACTTACCGCACAATACGAAGCCGCCTATGGCCCTCTGCACGAAACCAGCAACACCACCAGCCGTTGGGCTTGGATTACAGGACCGTGGCCGTGGGAAACCGGAATGGAGGATGATGAATAATGTGGGTCTATGAGAAACGACTGGAATATCCAGTTAAAATTAAAAATCCGAATCCCGCTCTCGCAAAAATTATTATCTCTCAATACGGTGGACCAAATCGCTATTTGAGATGCATGATTTACACTTTTGGGGAAAACTATTCCCGGAGGTGATTGTAATGCAAAACAAATATCCCGATTTATACAGCCTATTGGAAAGTGACGGAGAAGCCCGCCAGTATTTTGACGCACTGCCCGATTACGTGCAGGAATGCATTCGAGATCGTTCCGGTGGTGTCAATTCATTTGAAAGTCTTTGTAATGCAGCGGACAAGTATACCCGCGGCGATGATTAAGTTCTCAAAGGCAGTTTCGCATGAGACGGTCTTTTGCAACATATGATTGCAAAAACAGTTTAACAGAAAGGATGACCACTTTATGAGGCAACAATATCCATTTTCTGTAGAACCTCTTCCCTACGATGCGCACGCATTAGAACCTGTGATCGACGCGGAAACCTTACACTTCCACCATGACAAACATCTACAGGCCTATGTGGACAATTTGAACAAAACGTTGGCCGATTACCCAGAGTACCACGATTGGAGCCTGGAAAAGCTATTGACGCAGGGAGACGCTCTGCCAGAGGCAATTCGAACCCCCGTGCGAAACAACGCTGGCGGTGTGTACAACCATCAGTTGTATTTTCGCAGTATGGGTCCCGAGAATCATTCAGGCCCATCCCCAGCATTGGCGAAAGAAATCGATTGTTATTTTGGTTCCTACGAAGCTTGGAAAGAAAAAATGAAAAATGCAGCAGTGACCCAATTTGGCTCTGGATGGGCTTGGCTTGCGGCCGACGAACAGGGACGATTACATGTGCTCAAAACAGCCAATCAGGATACCCCTCTCGCACTTCACATGTGTCCCTTACTTCCCATCGACGTTTGGGAACACGCCTACTATCTGCAATATCAGAATCGCCGCCCAGAGTATGTAGAGCAATGGTTTTCCATTATCAATTGGGATCAGGTTGAAAAACAATTTGCGATGTGTCGCAAAGGCTGATTGTAACAGTCGGAAGAAGGAGGTTGTTCTATGGAGGAATACGCGGATCTCTATCAACTTCTCTCCAAGGACTACGAAGCCAGTCAATACTATTCACTTCTGCCGTATGATGTCAAGCAGGCATTAGGATTTAAAGCTGACAGCATCCTGAACTTTGACGACCTACACAATTTCGCCATGCACTGTCAAGAAGAGGAATGACAAAAGGAGGCCCAATATGGCAAACAGTCTGGACGATCTTTTCGAGGAAGCCCCGGACGTTTTGCAGTATTTTCTATCACTGCCGCCCGATATGCAGGATGCCATTAGCCTGCGTTCCGAGGAGATTTATACAGTGGACGATTTACAACAGTACGTGGAACTCTTACAAAACGGATAATAAAAAGGGAAGCTCCTGCGGTCAATCCCGTGGAGCTTCCCTTTCTTCAAGGACAATTCCAGACAATGCCTTCTCTAAAGCACGAAGCAGAGCATGTTCTTTAGCGGATTGTTCTGGGCGAGGGACCCAGTCATATCGTTTCATCACTGTAAAATGGTCCATCCCCTTCTGCCCAGATGCCCTGCAAAAGAGATAAGAACTTCTTCGAACCGAACCCATATATACATCTGCGGTAAAATCATCTTTTCTCCCCATAATGCATCCCTCCGATGATTTATATTCGCGGAGACGTTCGTCCTATGCCGCATAATAAGCCTATCTTCCTTCTACAAATAGATCAAGGAGGAATCCACATGAAAATAGCTGCGGCCTACATACGTGTGTCAACCGATGGACAATTGGAATATAGCCCCGACAGCCAACTGAAGGTTGTCCGGGACTACGCGCAAAAAAATGGGATGTTGCTCCCAGAATCCTTTATTTTTCAGGAGGAAGAAGGAATTAGTGGAAAACAGGCAGAAAAGCGTCCCGCTTTTATGCGTATGATTGGAATGGCAAAACAAAAGCCCAAACCCTTTGACTGTATCCTCTTATGGAAATTCAGCCGTTTTGCACGAAGCCGGCGGGATAGCATTGTCTACAAAACCATGTTACGGAAACAATTGGGTATTGATGTTATTTCTGTAACCGAACAGCTTGGCGACGATAAGCTCTCCCTTCTCCTAGAGGCAGTAATCGAAGCTATGGATGAATACTATAGCATCAATCTGGCAGAAGAGGTCAAACGTGGGATGTTGGAAAAAGTGAGCCGGGGTGAACCGGTCACACCCCCTGCATATGGTTATCGTATCCAAGAAAAGCGCTATATCCCGAATTCAGAAACCGCTCCAGTGGTACGATGGATGTTTGAACAACGAGCGCAGGGTATTTCCTGCAAAGAAATCGCCCAGCAGCTCAACGAAATGGGAATTCCTACCGCACGGGGGCTTCGTTGGGAAGCTCGTGCCGTAGAATATCTTTTACAAAACCCCGTCTACATCGGAAAAATCCGTTGGAATCCGCACCGTTCTTCTGGGCGTCAAGAAACACAGCAACCATCCATGCTCACAGAGGGAAACCATAAACCTCTTGTGGACCTCGCTTTGTGGGCCGAAGTTCAAAATCAACAAAATCGTAGAATACGGCGAGAACGTCAGTGCCTCCCCAAAAGGTGTTATCCTTTGCGAGGCCTTGTTTTTTGTTCTTCCTGTGGGGCGCCACTCGTCAAAAGCGCTCGGAATGCATTACAATGTTGCGGATATGCCCATGGCAACTGCACCATCTCCCACTACATTCCCAATCAAAGATTAGAAGAATGGATTTATTGTACTTTAGACGCTGATCTTTCCCTACAAAATCTCCAGATGGCCCCCATCCCCCATGTGAATCCGGAAAGCCTTCTTCATTTGCAAGTGGAACGAGAAAAAAAGAAGCTGGAACGGCTTCGCGATGCCTACGAAGCTGGAGCCGAAACCCTGGAGGATTATTGTCGCGAGAAGGCACGCTTACAAGCACGCCTCACCACGCTTACCGCCGATATGAAACGCCTATCGTTCCCATCTGTGGCTCATAAGCCAATCAACATTTCTTCCTTGCTTCGTTCAAACCAGATTACAGGGCAAGAGAAGAACCGCTTGTTACACACGATTTTTAAGCGTATTGTATTCGATTCTACAAAAAATCATCTGGATTGTTATTATCAAACCGTATAAATCTCTCAACTTACGATCCGGGGGACCGCATGGAGAGCTAGGCGCTTCTCTGCGCTATCTAAGCCAAAGATATAGCATGCCATATCCAGAATTAAAAGCCATATTGACCGATATAGGTACGGAAGAACTGGCACACTTGGAGATGGTCAGCGCAATTGTCTATCAATTAACACGCGGTTTGACTACAGAACAGATCAAAAACGCTGGATTTGATACGTACTTTGTCGATCATACAACAGGTGTCTATCCACAAGCTGCCAGTGGCGAACCCTTTACAGCTAATACTTTTTCAGTAACTGGAGATGTACTGGCTGATCTCCATGAGGATTTGAGTGCAGAACAAAAAGCTCGTTTAACGTATGATAACATTCTTCGTTATGCAGATGATCCGGATGTGCGTGATCCGATCAAATTCTTGCGCGAACGCGAAATTGTGCATTACCAACGTTTTGGCGAGGCACTCCGAATCGCTACTGATAATCTGGACTCCAAAAACTTCTATGCCTTTAATCCATCGTTCGATAAAAAATAAACTTTGGACAATACGTCTTAAAATGTGTTATGTATATTCCAAATTCCTTTCATGATACTCTTCATAACACATACAAAAAAGCCTCCTAGCTTTTATCCCAAATAGCTAAGAGGCTTTTTCTATACGTTCATCAGCATATATCACAAAATTTCTATATTTCTGTTGCCTAAAGCAAACCTTTTCTTACAAGGAGATATAATCGAGAGATTTATGCATCGCATCGATCAACCTTTCATTCCGAAAGTACAGTACATTTCGCTTCACAATACTACAGAAGATGTGCAATATGCAATGAATTTCTCAGATTAACTGAATCAAACCAAATGATTTTCTGGATATTCTATCCTTCCTTTTATCCATCTTCAGAAAGAATATTGGGTGGACTAGGAGCAATAAACATTTTAATTACTGGCACCTGCACTGTTTTCCCTACCAAAAATTCTTTAACCGCTTATCCCTTACCCATATCAAAGATTCCTTTTTTCTCTCCTCAAGTGGAATCGACTAAATATAGGATGCTTTCCTCTATCCCTAAATGATTGCTTTATTTGACTGAAGAGCTTAATAGGTTTTCGATTATCCTTTTAGAAGTTCTTAAATGCCGGAAAAAGCTCACATATACTTTTATAACCCCTCGAGTTTTCCCGGTCAAAAGTAGTAGAAGAAATAGTAAAATACCTGTCTACTACTAAGTGGGAGCTTCGGATTTCTCCGTGTTTACCTCTTTGATTTCCGCCTAGGCTTCCAGTCTGTTCATTTCCTCTTGGGTGAAATGGAATGTGGCGTGGGCGTAATAGTTCAGCGTCATAATGATGTTGGAATGTCCCATGATATATTGTAGTGCTTTAGGGTTCATTCCCTCATTTACCATTCTGGTGCAGAACGTGAGCCGCATAGTGTGAGGCATCATTACCGACGGCAACGGCTCCTTGTGGCACTTGTTATACTTCTTGGCAAAAAAATCAGAAAATTATTCGATTCTATTTAAATACTCTTCCGCCATATGAGAGGCTACAGCACCATCCGAAACAGCCGTCACGACCTGCCGGAGTACTTTTTGGCGTACATCTCCGGCTGCGAAAACCCCAGGCAGATTTGTCTCTGTCGTCTCCCCTGCATCGACATAACCATTGGAAGTAAGTTTTATAGATTCTGCTATAAGAGCTGTATTGGGCACGTTTCCGACGGCGATAAACACACCGTCACACGAGATTTCCCTGGATTCCCCGGTTTTTTTGTTTTTTACTCGAACTCCTGTGACGCTACTATCTGCTAAAATTTCTTCCACAACAGTATCCCAAACAAATTCCACATTTTCACAAGCTTCAAGTGGTTTCAAGTAAGCCTTTGAGGCACGCAACGTATCTCTGCGATGCACCAAATAAATTTTTTGGCATATCTTAGATAAAAAAACGGTATCTGCGGCAGCAGTGTCTCCTCCTCCGACAACAACAACCGTCTTTCCCTTGTAAAACATGCCGTCGCAGGTGGCACAATAAGATACACCACGTCCACGAAGAGCGCGTTCTTCTGGCAAGCCCAGCTCCCTAGGGGAAGCCCCTAAAGCAAGAATCACAGCACGACTGGTAAAGGTATTTCCATCCTCCGTGTGGATCTTTTTTTCCGGCTCCGTCAGTTCCATAGAGGAAACCTGTGCAAAAGTACTCTCTGCGCCAAACCGTTCTGCTTGTTTCTGCATATTCATAGCAAGCTCAAAACCGTTGACTCCGTCAGCAAAGCCCGGATAATTGTCGATTTGATCGGTTGTCCCCATCTGTCCACCGGGCGCCATCGCTTCCAAAACCAATGTAGAGAGCGCTGCACGCGCACAATAAAGGGCCGCCGTATAACCAGCTGGTCCTCCGCCAACGATAATCACATCATATTGAGTCAAAGAAACTCCTCCTTTTTTGAACGGTTTTTACCTATTATCGTCACGATCAGTATACCCCATTATACCGAAGAATAGAAAAAATAGGAAGACATAAAAGCAAAAGCTCCGGCAATCTTAATCACCGGAGCTTCTATATTGAGTTATTGAACAATTTCGATCCTCTTACTATCTAAAAACCCTTTGCTTACCGTACACGATAAACTTGGACTTTTGTATTTAGCACTTGGGAATCACTTTAGAAGCAATAAATCTCACAAAAGAACTTGATGCGTGTTTTAACTATATTTTGGACTCACCTACTATCATTCTGTTCTCTATTGAACCTACTCTTTTATGAAGAGCAAAACAGGCTTCAAACTATAGATCACGCGATTCCCGATAAGATTTGCTTCGTGCTTTCGCACACCATCTTTGATAATCGAAGCGTAATACGAACCGTTTCCTTTCTCAAATAAATGGTTGCTCAAACTAAATTGCCCTTTGGACTCATTCCTTTTCGTTTTATTTTATAAAAACGAGATGCTTGGAACCATTCTTCCATATTCATCAATTAAGTGTTGCAAAAAACACCCGGCCGGGCTTTTCACTTTTCTGAATATCTCAGAATGATTGCCTCACCTTTGGAAGATTTAACGAATTTCTACCCGGCTTACGATCCCTACGTATCTTATCACTTTCGAAATTCTCTTCCCATCGGTTTGGCGACCAACCTTGTAAGCACTTCATTCTTAGGGATTAGCATTGCAGGCTTCTCAGCTCTATGGTTACAACGATTTTTCGATTCAACTGAAATTGCTATCCGCATACTTGTTTTTAGTCTGTATCTGTTTGAAAGTGATCCAGCTTACAGGCATTATCAGCTTTCTCAAAAAACAGTTTGCTCATCATTACTTAGTTGCTTTGCTTTCTCCTGCTTTCGCTCCGGTCGTTTCCGAATCCGGCATTACAGGCTCTCCACGCTGCAAATATAAGCTCTGTCGATCAACTGCTTGTAGGCCTCATCCTGTCTTTCGTTCTGTTCCTTCATCCAGATTTCCAGCGTCACAAGCTTTTTAGGAATCACAATGCAGTGTTCGTCAAAACCACCGGTCCTTTTCGCTCCATCCTGCTGGTCGCTCTGTACCTATCAAATGGTTACTTACTTGGATTTACCAGTTTTTGCAACGTTTCAACTCCTCCGTATTTTCCAACCGACTTGTTTCCGCGTTGTCCCCTGGCATCTCAATTGGTTGCAATAATAAAATCTTTAGGACAGACACTTGATTGTATCAGAAGCTACAATCTCTACTGTTTTAAAGTTTTTATTGATGAGATAGCGGCACGAGCCCGACTGACTGGCCGCTATTCATCTGAACTGGCTCGCTGTTCATTGGACTCACACCCTTTCTGAAGTATCTACATTGGAGACTTTCCATACCTTCCAAATTTTTATAATATCATTTTTGTGATATTACCTTCATCAGATTTCTTTTCTTGGAAGGTGTTTGCTTTTTTCTTTTTCTCTCCCCTGTTTCTGATTCTATTATAGCGCGTTTTCCGTATTTGTCAATACTTTTTTCTAACATTTTTTAAATTTTATAGGTGATTTTTTATAACTGTCCTTTTATAAAACGATCCCCTCCATATGGAAAGCATATTTGCCTTTTATCCCTCTGTCTTCCAGCCTTTCGATCCTTTTTCTGAAAGGAATACCTGTTAACCAAAAGTTTCTGTTGACTTACTGCCATTATAAAGGTAAAATGAGTAACAGAAAGCACATTATTGTGAAGGAGATGAACTTTTTGAACGACGAGTTTGGCGCTGATCTGATTACCTTGATTGATGACGAGGGTGAAGAACACGAGTTTGAAATCCTCGATGTGATTGATAACGATGAAGGATGTTTCTACGCTCTACTTCCTACCTTTGACGATCCACAGGACGAGGTAGATTCAGAAGGGACTTATTACATCTTTGAGGCGATTGAAGAGGATGGCGAGCAACAGCTCGCAGAGGTCGAAGATGAAGAACTTCTCGACCGCCTTGCTGAAATCTTTGAAAAGCACTTCGAGGAGCTTTACGAAGAAGAAGATCCGGAAGAATAAGCTTTTCCCTGCCTGGTGCGTGGACTTGTGTATAAATAACCCTACACTTTTAAATCGGGAGCTTAGCTCCGGCGGCGGACCGCAGACCTCCCGGCTTCGGCTGGAAGAAGGGAGTGGAAACCCGTTGGGCGGGCACCCACCTGTCTTTCGTAGGCAGGTTATTTCGCACATTACGGCCAGGCGGGATTTCCTTTAATCATTCGGCTCCTGTTTCTAAAACAGGGGCCTTTCTTTATACCCATGTATGTGTATTTTGACAGACATTTTCAAATGGTATATAATCAATTCTATCTTTTGGGGTCCTATTGTAGGAAGAATTTGTGAGCAAAAGGAGTTGATCCTATGGATGGCTATCAAATCATCACGGATTCCAACACCGATTTTTCCCCCGCTCTTGCACAAGAGTTAGGTGTTGTGATCATTCCAATGGAATTCACCCTCAGTGGCGCATCGTATCTTCAATACCCCGACGAGCGAGACTTATCCAACAAGTCCTTCTACGAACGCATAGCGGCGGGGGAAACGACCACTACCAATCAAATCAACGCTGCTACCTTTATCGAAACGTTTGAACGGTACCTGCAAGCGGGAATCGATGTACTTTATATCGGATTCTCCTCTGGATTGTCAGGGACATTCAATGGTTCCCGCTTGGTTGCACAGGATCTTTCTCAAAAATATCCTGACCGCCGTATCCTGGCTGTAGACTCTCTGGCGGCTTCCATGGGCGAAGGACTCTTGGTTTATCATGCTGTTATGCAACAACGTGCTGGACGAACAATTGATGAAGTAGCTTCCTGGGTCGAAACAAACCGCAACCGATTGGCGCATTGGTTCACCGTAGATGATCTCAACTTTCTAAAACGCGGCGGACGCGTATCCGGGGCAGCCGCATTATTTGGAACCATGCTGGGAATTAAGCCTGTTTTACATGTGGACGACGAGGGACACTTGATCCCAGTGGAAAAGGTGCGTGGGCGCAAAAACGCATTAGATGCATTGGTCAATCATATGGCAAAGACGGTCGAGCATCCTGAAGAGCAGGTGATCTTTATCAGCCATGGAAACGCCCCTAAGGATGCCGAATATGTCGCCGAACAGGTAAAATCACGTTTTGCTGTGCAAAATATTTACATCAACTATATTGGTCCCGTCATTGGATCGCACTCCGGTCCTGGGACGGTCGCTCTATTTTTCCTGGGAAACAGCAAAAATTAAGCGCATCCAAGGAGGGAAACGAATCGAATGAATGACTATCAAATTATCACAGACGCCTGCGCGGATTTACCTCCCAAATTGGTAGAAGAGTTAGGCATCCATGTGATCCCTATGTCTTTTAACTTTGGGGATGAAAGTTATACCCATTATCCAGATGAGCGTGAGTATTCTGCAAAAGACTTTTTTGACCGCCTGCGCGGTGGCGATATGTCCACAACCAATCAAATTAATCAAGCAGCCTTTACCGAGGTGTTTGAAGGCTATCTGCAAAACGGCGTGGACGTATTGTATATCGGCTTTTCCTCTGCCCTTTCTGGCACATACCACAACTCCGTATTGGTAGCGGAAGAACTATCTGCAAAGTATCCGGATCGAACGCTATTGGTGGCGGATTCTTTGACCGCGACCCTCGGTACTGGACTGCTGGTTTATGCAGCGGTACAAAAGCAGCAGGAAGGAATGTCCATTGAGGACTTATATCAATGGGTGCAAACGGAACGGTTGCTTGTTTCCGGCTGGTTCACTGTTGATGATCTGAATTTTCTCAGGCGTGGTGGACGGTTATCGGGTACAGCGGCACTGGTTGGAACTATGTTAGGGATCAAGCCCATCCTGCGCATTACTGAAGACGGAAAACTGGTTCCCATGGAAAAGGTACGAGGCCGCAAGCAGTCGCTTCGTGTGCTTCTTGAGCATATGGACAAGACCTTCCGGGATACGGGTGACCAGGTCGTATTCATTGTCCATGGCGATTGTATGGATGACGCAGCGTATCTGAAAAAGGAAATTAAAAACCGTTATCATATCAAACGCATCGTTACCAACAATATCGGCCCCATTATTGGGTCCCATACAGGTCCTGGCGCCATTGCGATTTTCTACATGGGAAAAGGACGCAATTGATGGATATGAAAAGAGAGAACCGCCGTCACAACGACATGCGGTTCTCTCTTTTCGATGCTGTGCATCTTTCTTCTTCAAGGATTTCTTCGGTATAAAATATGGTTGGTATGTGGCCTTCTCAGGGCCACCTTGTGATCTCTTTCAAAGCATATTGATTGCACTTGATTTTACCTAGCAATAAAAAATGCCCTACAAAAACAATGTTTGAGCAAATAAATCGACTATCAATGAAAAACAAACAAATGGTTTTTATTCCTGCCCATATAAAAGCTCATATAAACTGCAATCGCGTAAAAGTGCGTCCATCTTCTTTTGCACCTCACCAAGACGGCAATGAAGTGAACAAATTTCTGCATGCCTTTCCTGCCAGGTACAGCGGTACTCCGGTTGCATACAAGCATTCACCAACCGGTCTGCTCCAAGGGCTTCCATTAAGTCGTAAAGGCTCATCGTATGCAAATCCACAATCAGACGGCATCCACCCTCCGCACCGCGCACAATCTTAATAAAGCCGGATTTTTCCAGCTTCTTTGCAATCTTATAGACAAATTTGTCCGGAATCTGCTCCTGCTCACAAATATCCGCCGCTGTCCGCTGCTCTCCGCCCGCTAACGCGCGCAAAATCCGCAACGCATAATCCGCTTCCCGTGTGACCAGCAGTACACTCACCCTCTTTTTTAACTTAATTATAGAATAACAAAGTTGATAAGCTTTGTCAACATTGTTCTTTTAAAACGCTTCGAAATCTCACATTTGAACAAAAAACCGCTATAATTGGGATATAGAACGCACAAAAAGAACCGTATGAGCCTTTGCAACTCTACGGTTCTTTATTTTCTTTCTTCTGGACGTTCTATTCTTGATTGGACAACTGGCGCAATCGGTTCCGGCGGACCATCAAATAGTCCTCCAAAATGATTGTGGCCGCAACCGCATCCACCACAGCCTTTCGTTTTTTTCCGCGCGTATCCGTATCGTTCAAATATCCGTGCGCAGTAATTGTGGTTCCGCGTTCATCCTGCATCCATACGGGCACATGAACCAAGGTTCGCAGGTGTTCAGCAAACAATCGAGCCCCCTGCGCACTCTCCCCTTCACTGCCATCCATATTCCGTGGTAAACCAACCACAATTTCTCCCACACCATACTCTTCGGCCTTTGCAGCGACAACGGCTGCAAGCCGATCCCGATGGTATTCCTGAACAACGCCGGCAGGGGACGCCAGCCGTTCTCCTTCGTCGCACACCGCCAGGCCTGTGCGCACCTTTCCCAAATCAACCGCTAATATCCTCATCTTTTACGCTCCATATTCTCCCGCCGCCACCAAGTTTGCTTTGCAAAAACAGAAACTTCCGGTGTCAGGTGGGAAGCATCGTTGAGTAAAATGATTTTGGGATTCTCCAGCTCTCCAAAGTCAATCACACTGACGGCTGTGTTGTCGCACCAATCCACATCGTTCAGCTGTTCCAAAGGCTTGTTCATGGCATGACAGAGAATATTCCGGATAGCGCATCCATGGGAAGCTACACACACGGTCTTGCCAGGATTCTCGCGTACAATCGAGCGAATCGCCTGCCAAACACGGTCATATACCTGGCGCATACTCTCTCCGTTTGGCGCGCAAAAATCCTGCGGCGCCGTGTACCAATTGGCATCCTGTTCCGGTGCAACTTTGGGCAGGTCCGCCCAGAGAAGCCCCTCATAATCACCGCCATCGATCTCCTGCAAACGCTTGTCTTCGTGGATGGTAAGATGATGATAACGGTTGATCGCTTCTGCGGTCATCCGCGCACGCTTGAGCGGACTGGAATAGATCGAATCCATCCGAATATTCCGCAAACGAAGCGCTAAAAGCTCAAGCTGTTTTTCTCCATTTCCGGAAATTCCACAGTCAGAACTTCCTTGAAACCGTCCGTTCGTATTCCCTTCCGCTTCACAATGGCGAACCAACAAGATACGAGTGGTCCCCTCCGCCTTTGGGGGAATGGCGCTATCGTTCGACGAATGAAGTTGTCCCATTCTTACACAGCCTTCCTTCCGAATTCCTTTAGTAGGCGCATACTCCTCCGGTCAACTCCGTCACAGAGGCAATATGGTTTTCATCCAAATAGCGGCGCAGACCGTCCAGAATTTTTACAGGCGCATATGGGTCCGTAAAGAACACTGTTCCAATCTGTAACGCAGAGGCTCCAGCCAGCAACATTTCTACTGCATCCTGCCATGTGCTGATTCCCCCGAGGCCGATGACCGGAATCTTGACCCTTTGTGCGGCCTGCCACACCATTCGTACAGCTACTGGAAATACGGCTGGGCCAGAAAGCCCTCCTGTGTTATTGCGCAAAATAGGCCTGCGGGTACGGATGTCGATCCGCATACCAGTCAATGTATTGATGAGCGAAATTGCGTCCGCTCCACCCGCTTCCGCAGCCGCTGCAATCTCTCCAATATCCGCCACATTGGGGGACAGTTTGACAATCAAAGGCTTCCGGCAATATTTGCGCACTGCGACGGTAATCTCCTCTACACTCGCACAGGAGGTGCCAAAGGCGACACCGCCGTGCTTCACATTTGGACAGGAGATGTTCAACTCCACCATATCGACGTCGCTTTCTGAGAGCTTCTCTGCCATGCGGCAATAATCTTGCTGCGTATTGCCTGCAATATTTGCAATCACAACCGTCCCTTGCTGTTTGAGCCAAGGGAGGTCCTCTTCGATAAAGTGATCCACACCCGGATTTTGTAGCCCCACCGAATTCAACATTCCAGAGGGTGTCTCCGCGATGCGGGGAGGAGGATTCCCCGGACGCTCCTGAAGGGTAATTCCCTTGCAGGAAATCCCCCCAAGCGTAGAAAGCGGATAGAATTCCTGGTATTCCCGGCCAAAGCCAAAGGTCCCGGAGGCGGCAATCAAGGGATTCTCAAATGTAATCCCTGCAATCTTTACACGTAAATCAGCCATTTTTTCGCCTCCTTAATCCAAAACAACAGTCTGATAAGGAAATACCGGTCCATCCTTACAGACGTGTCCAAAGTATTCCCGTCCATCTGCCAGCAGCTTACAGGCACAACCCAAACAGGCTCCAATTCCACAGGCCATGCGTTCCTCCAAAGAAATCTGGCATTCAACGCCGCGTTGCTTTGCCACTGCACAAACGGCTTTCAGCATTGGCGTCGGTCCACAGGCAAAGATCACATCAAAAGAGAGATCGTTGAGACAATCTGTAACAAGCCCATGGTGCCCTGCACTGCCATCATCGGTCGCAATACGTACCTCGCAACCATTGGCGCGGAAGTCCTCTTCCAAAATCACCGCCTCCCGGTTCCGAAAACCGAGTACCGCAGTCGCACGGCTCCCAAACCCCTTAGAAGCCTCCAAAAGGGGCGGCACGCCGATCCCTCCGCCCACAAATACCGCCTTACGGGAACAGTCCCCCAACACAAACCCGTTCCCAAGCGGGGCCAGAATATCAAGCATTGCTCCTTCTTCCATGCCCGCTAAAATTCGGGTTCCTTCGCCGCGTATCTGGAACACAAAGCGCAAAGTACCTGCTGCGCGGTCTACACCACAGATTGAGATGGGACGGCGCAATGTTTTTCCCGGTACATAGAGGTGCGCAAACTGTCCCGCCTGTGCAACCTCAGCAAACTCCGGAGCTTCCACGACAAAATCAAAAATGTCCTTTGTAAGCTCTCTTTTTTTCAAAAGCTTACAGGTTTTCACGTCATACTTCATCATTTGATCGTCCCTATCTCCCCTACGATTTCATCGCGCATCCGCACCGCTTCTGCTGCAGCCGCTTTCGCATAATCGCGTTCAGGAGCGTTCTGCTTCTGCCACGCGCAAAGGATCGAGCGGGAGGCATTGACAATAGCGCCGCGGCCGTTTGTATCAAAGGCGGGCGCAACGTCCTTTGCACCGCCGCCCTGGGCCCCATAGCCTGGAACCAGAAAGAAGGTATGGGGCAATGCGGAACGAAGTTCGCGGAGCTGTTCCGGATAGGTCGCTCCCACCACTGCACCAACACCTGAATACCCATACTGCCCGGGAAGCTCTGTCCCCCACTGCTCGCAGAGTACTCCCATCGTTGCATACAGGGTTTTCCCGTCGTCAAAAACTCGGTTTTGCAATTCGCCGGAAGAAGGGTTCGACGTTTTAACCAACACAAAGATGCCCTTGTCCTCTGCCTGACAGATCGAAAGTAGGGGCTTGATTCCATCGGAACCCAGATAACCGTTTACGGTAAGGGCATCCCCGCCAAATGGAACACAGAGCGTATCCTCTACCATCGTGGTCCCCAAGTGCGCTGCCGCATATGCTTCCATGGTAGTCCCTATATCGTTTCGTTTTCCATCCGTTATCACAAACATTCCTTTGCTGTTTGCATAGGCAATGGTATCGTGCAGTGTTTTAACACCCTGCCAGCCATACATTTCATAGTAAGCGCACTGCGGCTTTACTGCCGGTACAATATCGCACAGTGCATCAATCAACCCTTTATTGAATTCCAGGATGGCTGCGGCCGCACCGTCCAAATTTTTTCCATACTTTTCAAAAGCATCCTCTTTGATATAGGAGGGGATATAGGCAAGCTTGGGGTCCAAACCCGCTACTGTGGGATTCTGTAACTTTGCAATGCGTTCAATCAGTCGGTCAAATGCCATATTCTTTTCCGCCCTTCTTATTTTCTGATGGTTTTATATTCTTCCTTCGTTGCCGCCGCGGTAGACGATCTTTCCTCTACAAACAGTCAATTTCACGCGTCCTGTCAAAATGCGCCCCTTAAAGACCGCATTGCGGCTCTTTCCATGGAGCTTCTCCGGTTCCACTGTCCACTGCTCTTCTGGGTCAAACAGCACGATATCCGCTGGGGCTCCAGGATTTAAGGTTCCCGCAGGAATGTGCAACAGGTTTGCCGGCGCTGTACTCATCAGACGAAGCAGTTCTCGAAGCGTCAAAAGGCCCGTCTTCACCAGGTAGGTAATTCCAGCGGCAAGCGAGGTTTCCATCCCGATACTGCCGTTCGGCGCCTTGGAGAAATCAGCTTTTTCCGCAGGCGTATGAGGAGCATGATCGGTGGCAATTGCGTCAATGGTTCCATCGCGGAGCCCTTCGATCACTGCCAATCGGTCCGATTCTGTGCGCAGCGGCGGACTCATTCGGAAATCCGCATCCCGCGCCCGTAGCATCGCGTCGGTCAAACTGAAATAATGTGGAGCAGTCTCCGCCGTGACCTGCACACCGCGGCGTTTTGCATCCCGAATCATTGCCACCGAGGTACGGGAACTCACATGGCAGATGTGGATGGGGACCTGGTATGCCTCCGCCAAAGCAATGTCCCGTGCGGTTCCGCAATCCTCGGCTGCCGCAGGGACGCCCGGCACACCCAGTTCACGGGAAACATCCCCCTCGTTCATCAGTCCGCCTTTGGAGAGATCGAGGTCCTCACAGTGGGAAACGACCCGCATCCCCAAGCCAGGTGCAGCCCTCATCGCCCGGGCCATCAGACGGGAATCTACAACGGGACGTCCGTCATCGCTCAGCGCAATCGCTCCTGCTTCCCGCAAGGCTTCCAAATCGTCCAGTTCATTGCTCTGCAATCCTTTTGTAATGGCCGCGGCCACATAAACATGGGCATCTGCTTCGGCGGCCTTGTCCAAAATATAGCGCACGGTGTCCGGGGTATCGATCGCCGGCTTTGTATTGGGCATGCAAAGCAGGCTGGTCACGCCACCCGCTGCTGCAGCCCGGCAGCCGGTAAAAATATCCTCTTTTTCTGTAAAGCCTGGGTCGCGCAAATGAACGTGCATGTCCACCAGGCCAGGGGCTGCCACCAACCCCTTTGCGTCAAACACCTGGGCATCCGGCGCTTCAACCGTCCCGCCAACCTGCTTTAGGAGACCGTCCTCCAGCAAAAGATCTCCAATGACATCCAAGTTGGATGACGGGTCAAGAATTCTCGCGTGTTGCAGTAAAAGCTTTTCCAAAGTGCACCTCCTGGATGGAATTTCTATAATTTCTATTATACTGATTCCACGGAGAAATGTAAAGAAAGCCTTTCCACGAGAACGTCGAGAACAAGATCAGTAGAAAAATTGCTTCGAATGGATTCCGTCAATCCAGGGAAACCTTGTCGAATTTTCCATATGTCCCTTAGAAAATTTGACTCAATACGCAACAAAAATCCCGGACGGAAAATACCGTCCGGGATTTTTTAGAACTTGTTTTGTGAAAAGATGTTTCTATTAAAATCTTTTTCTTGCAACGTAGCTGGTGTGCAAAAGCTCGTGTGCCTTATGGCTCCCCGGCTCACCCAAATATTCATCGTACACCAGTTTAATCAACGGGCTTTCATGGCTCTTACGCAACGGAAGATTCTTATCCTCTTCATAGAGTGCCTTTGCACGCAGCCCCTTCAGGTCTGTAAAGCTGCGGACCGTTGCCGACTGAATCGGCTGGCCGCCGCCATTGACACATCCGCCTGGGCAGCACATGATCTCAATGAAATGATAATCCGCTTCGCCCTTGCGGACCTTCTCTAGCACCTCATTCGCATTGTTCAGGCCGCTGACAGCAGCAACCTTGACATCCATGCCGCCGATGTGATAGACCGCCTCTTTAATGCCCTCTGTGCCGCGCACTTCTGTATAATCTACGCTGTCAAGGCTCTTTCCTTCCAGAACATCCGCCGCCGTGCGGAGCGCCGCTTCCATTACGCCGCCCGTCGCGCCAAAGATGGCCGCTGCGCCGGTGGAAACGCCCATAGCATCGTCAAAGTCCTCATCGGGCAGATTGACGAAGTCCAGGTGAGCACGGTTGATAAGGCGGGACAGTTCACGGGTGGTAATTGCAATATCGGTGTCTGGAATGTCCTCTCCTGCTGCAGCCTCATCGTCGCGTTTGATCTCAAATTTCTTCGCTGTGCAGGGCATTACACTGACCACCACAATATTCTTCGGGTCGAGTCCATTCTTTTCGGCAAACCAGGTCTTAATCATTGCACCGGTCATCTGCTGTGGGGACTTACAGGACGATACGTTTGGCAGCAGATCCGGGAAATAGTGCTCGCAGAACTTAATCCACCCTGGCGAGCAAGAGGTAATCATCGGCAATACGCCGCCATTCTTTACGCGATCCAGGAATTCGGTCGCCTCTTCCATGATGGTGAGGTCGGCGCCGAAGTCGGTGTCAAACACCTTGTCAAAGCCGAGGCGGCGCAGGGCGGCAACCATCTTGCCTTTTACATTCGTACCAACCGGCATTCCAAAGCATTCGCCCAAAGTCGCACGAATGGCGGGAGCGGTCTGTACCACAACATACTTTTCCGGGTCATTGATCGCCGCAAGAACTTCATCGCATTGATCGCGCTCGGTAAGAGCACCTGTCGGGCAACTCACAATGCACTGGCCGCAGGAAACGCAGGCCACTTCGTTCAAGGGACGTTCAAACATGCAGCCGATGTGCGTATCAAAGCCGCGGCTGTTCGGGCCGATGACAGCCACATGCTGGTGGGCACAAGCGGCAACACAGCGGCGGCAGAGGATACATTTTCCATTGTCGCGGACCAAATACTCGGTGGACTCATCTTTGAGAGATTCGGGTTTTGCGCCGTCGAAGTGCTCAGCGTCATCCACACCCAGTTCATAACAGAGCGACTGCAACTCGCAGCTCCCGCTGCGCTTGCAGGTGAGGCACTTCCGGTCATGCACCGAGAGCAGCAGCTCCAATGTGAGCTTGCGGGATTCCTGTACCTTCGGTGTATTGGTGAATACTTCCATCCCCTCGTTGACCGGATAAACGCAGGCCGCAACCAAAGAACGGGCGCCCTTCACTTCTACAACGCACATACGGCAAGCGCCAATTTCGTTGATATCCTTCAGGAAGCACAGGGTGGGGATATTGATCCCCGCATACCGTGCAGCCTCTAAAATCGTAGAATCCTTCGGCACCGAGAGGGGCATGCCGTTGATTTTTATATTGACCATATCCATTGATGGCACACTCCTTTCTTATCTCTTCACAATCGCGCTGAACTTGCACTTTTCCATGCAAGCGCCGCACTTGATGCATTTGCTCGTATCGATCACATGCGGCTTCTTCACGGTACCGCTGATGGCGCCGACCGGGCAGTTGCGCGCACAAAGCGTACAACCTTTGCACTTGTCTTCCAAGATGTAGTAATTCGTCAACGCCTTACATGCGCCCGCCGGGCAGCGTTTCTCCGTAACGTGTGCAATGTACTCGTCGCGGAAATAATGCAGGGTGGAGAGCACCGGATTCGGCGCAGTCTGCCCCAAAGCGCAGAGCGAATTCTCCTTCAGATAGTTGCACAGTTCTTCCAGACGGTCAATGTCCTCCAATGTGCCATTGCCGCTCGTAATCTTATTGAGGATCTCCAGCAGGCGGCGCGTGCCAACACGGCACGGGGTGCACTTACCGCAGGACTCATCCACAGTAAATTCCAAGAAGAACTTCGCAATGTCCACCATACAGGTGGTATCATCCATGACAATCAAGCCGCCGGAACCCATCATGGAGCCGATGGCAATCAGGTTGTCATAATCGATCGGAACATCCATCTGGGAAGCCGGGATACAGCCGCCGGAAGGACCTCCAGTCTGAGCCGCCTTAAAGGAATGGCCATCCGGCACACCGCCGCCAATCTCCTCGACGATCTCGCGCAGAGTGGTCCCCATCGGGACTTCCACAAGGCCGGTGTGCTTGATCTTGCCGCCCAGGGCGAACACTTTCGTGCCCTTGCTCTTCTCCGTACCCATGGATGCAAACCAGTCCGCACCCTTGAGGATAATCTGGGCAACATTGGCATACGTTTCTACGTTATTCAAGATGGTTGGCTTGCCAAACAGGCCCTTGAGCGCCGGGAACGGCGGACGCGGGCGAGGCTCGCCACGTTTGCCCTCGATGGAGGTCATCAGAGCCGTCTCTTCGCCGCAGACAAACGCGCCGGCGCCCAGACGAAGCTCAATATCAAAATTAAAATCTGTATCGAAAATATTTTTACCGAGCAGGCCGTACTCCCTAGCCTGATCAATTGCAATTTGCAAACGCTTTACAGCGATTGGGTATTCTGCACGAACATAAATATATCCCTGAGAAGCACCGATTGCATATCCGGCAATAGCCATTGCTTCCAGAACCGCATGCGGATCACCCTCCAAAATGGAACGGTCCATAAAAGCGCCCGGATCGCCTTCGTCCGCATTGCAGCACACATACTTCTGATCCGCCTGGTTCTGCGCGGCAAAGAGCCATTTTCTGCCCGTCGGGAAGCCAGCTCCGCCGCGTCCGCGCAGGCCGGATTTGGTGATTACATCAATGACATCCTGTGGGGTCATCTCGGTGAGGGCCTTGCCCAACGCCTGATAACCGTCAACCGCTATGTACTCATCGATGTCCTCAGGATTGATAACGCCGCAGTTGCGCAGGGCAACACGGTGCTGTTTTTCATAGAAAGGTGTTTGATTCAGAGACTTGACGGAGTTGGAATCCTCCACTACAGTCTCTTGATAAAGAAGGCGTTTGACGATTCTGCCCTTGAGCAGATGCTCTTCCACGATCTCCGGTACATCGTCCGGCTTGACCATGCTGTAGAACGCGCCCTCTGGATATACAATCATAATCGGGCCCAAGGCACAGAGGCCGAAGCAGCCCGTACGGATGACATTGACCTCTTGATCGAGGCCTTTCGCGGCAATTTCCTCTTTCAGACGCTGGATAATCAGCTCACTGTTCGAGGAGGTACATCCCGTACCGCCGCAAACCAGTACATTCGAACGATACATTTTGCAGCCTCCTTATTTTGAATTAGCGCCAATGGTAAACTCTGTGACGACATTGCCGTTGACCAGATGATCGTTCACCATGCGGACCGCTTTTTCTGGGGTCATCTTCACATAAGTGATCTTCTCCTTGCCGGGTTCTACAACCTCGACAACTGGTTCAAACTGGCAGATGCCGATGCATCCCGTCTGGGTAACCATGACATTCTGGAGGCCTCTTTTTGCCACCTCATCCACGATGGTGGTGAGAACTGGGCGTGCGCCCGCAGCGATACCGCACGTGGCCATACCGACCAATACGCGGATCGCATCATCCTGTCCTTCCCGCAGCGTGACTTTGCCGCGAGCTTTATCTCGGATTGCCTGAAGTTCCGCTAACGACTTCATACTATATTTTCTCCCCTTTGATGCTTTGTGTTTGTTCATTGAGGAAATCCCGCATCCATGCCACTACATCGGGCATATTCAGCTCCACTTCCTCGCCCAAGATCCCGCGCAGTTCACGGGTATCCAGTGTAAATTCGCGGTCATCTATTCTGCGATGGAACACAAAATCCCGGTCTGTGTTGCAAGTGATTAACAGGAGAACCGTGGCATTGATGTCTCCCAACGGGATAAAGTCCACGTGAGAGGGCACAAATTCTGCTGTCACCGCTGTTCCTTTCCCCGGCTCAGATACGATCCGCAGCTCACCGCCCGTCATTTCCGCTTCCATTTTGAAGAGCGGGATACCCAGGCCTACTTTGCGCGTTGTACGCGTAGTGAAAAAAGGATCTGTCACATGGGCAACCTGATCCGCGGACATCCCACGGCCATTGTCCACAATCTGGATCGTCAAACGATCCTGAGTGGTATCCTCACAGACCTCCACCTCAATACAAGTCGCTCCCGCTGAAATGGAATTCTGCGCGATGTCCATCACATTTAAAGATAGCTCCCGCATCTTAGTCGTTGTACTTTGCCAAGATTCCGTCGATTTCCTCCGGCACCAAACGGCCATATACATCGTCATTGATGGTCATGACCGGAGCCAAACCGCAAGCGCCAATACAGCGGCAAGCGGTGAGAGAGAATTTCCCGTCTGCAGTGCACTCCTCTGGCTGGATGCCGAGCGCAGCGCTCACCTTGTCCAGGACTGCCGCCGCACCCTTTACATAGCAAGCGGTTCCCAAACAAATAGAGATATTGTACCGCCCCTTCGGTGTAAGGGAAAACTGGGAATAAAAGGTCGCCACGCCGAAGACTTCTTCCAGCGGCTTGTTCAGGCCTTCCGCCACCATGGTCTGCACTTCTACCGGCAGATACCCATAAATTTCCTGCGCTTCTTGCAGGACTGGCATAATCGCGCCTTTGTCATCTTTGTGCTTTTCAATCACTTCGTGCAGTTTTTGCTCCTGCTCCGGAGTCCCTTGAAAAGGCAAATTGCTGATTTTTTTTTGCATTCTTGTTCCTCCCTGTGAATTCCAATATGTGGCATAATGTTTCGTAATTTTTCGAACATTTCGTCACATATGCATTGTGATTTATTATAGCACATTGTTTGTAGAAAATCTACAATTTTTCTAGAAATTTGCCTTAAAATATACTCGAAACAATCATGTTTAATAATTTTTCATAAGGATAAGTATTTTTAGAGATTTTGTTCATCCAAGAATCGAATGACCGCCTGTACAGATGCTTCCGGCAATTCCAACGTTGGGCCGGGGTCCCGCATATGCTCCAGATAGTGGGCGTCTGAGTTGCGCAGGAGCAGCATACCGGACAACTCCGGATTGGTTTGCAAAAGGGCCTCCGGGGAACCGGTAAAACTGATCTCCGCTGTATGGAAACCAGCCTCCGGAGGGATGGCGCCCAGGACAGAAATCACACTGTAAGCCGGTTTATCCACGTGCGCTGGGAATGCGGTGCCTCCAAACCTCCTTGCCTCGTACAGTACATGGTCCACACCGACCTGTGTTGCATGAATCAACAGCCGTTTTTCTTCATCCAGAATATGGTCTTGCTCATCCATGACCAATTGGCGGCCAAAAATCTCCGGCCGATTGGGAATTTCCATACTACGCGACCGCACAAAGTCTTCAAATGCTTCCGCCGCGGGAATATCCGGGAACAGACACACAACATGTGCCTCCTCCTGGGTACAGAGTTCCATGCCCGGAATCACCACGAGGCCCGCCTGTTCCCCCGCTCTGACCGCAGAGGCGGCGTTCCGGCAAGAGTTATGGTCTGTCAGTGCAATGATGTCATATCCGAGCAGCTTTGCCATGTTGACCAAGTTGTAAGGAGTCATATCGTCGTCTCCGCATGGCGAAAGACAGGAGTGCAAATGAAAATCGTAAAAAAATTTCATCCTTTCAATAACTCCGCCAGGCGCGCTCCGAGTTCGTAACTGTTTTGCTCGCTACAGAGCACCAGAATGTCCTGTTGCTCTGCCTTGTTGCGTGCCTCTTCATCCAGCGATGCGCGGTCTGTCAGGACAATACAAGCAGCGTCCGCCAACGATGCCACCGCGATTGCGTTCACATTGCCCATCACGGTAAACCAAGCTGCATCGGCAGGAAGCCGGGCCATCACCCAACTGAGCAGATCTCCCGTATAGCCTCCGGTCACCTCACGGGTGAGATCTCCTCCCACCAGTACCTGCAACCCCAATTGGTCGCGCAATTCCTCAACGGTCATTGGAATCAACCTCCTTGTTATGCCCCAGCACAAAACCTCCCATAGAGGAAAGAGCTTGGGCAACGTGTTTGATCTCCTCACGCAAGATAAAGATACATTCGTTTTCCTTTGCAGAGCCACGCACTACATCCTCAGCAAACGCACGGCATGTGGGCGCCCCACAGGAACCGCAGTCCAGTCCCGGAAGTTTCCCACAAATTTTGTCGATGTCTGCCATCATCCGCAACGCTTCTCCCATATCATCGGAAAGCTTGAGCACTGGCGCAAATTCTAGGTTATCCTCCCATTGCATGCAGGGTGGAATGCCGCCTTCCAAATGGTTCTGTGCAACCGGCAAATACCGGCGCAGCCGCTGTAGCCGTGCCTTTGCAACATAGGCGTTCTCCACACAGAGGACGCCGCCAACGCATCCGCCAGCACAAGCGTTCAATTCGATGAAATCCAGCTCCTTAATCCGCTCATCTTCCAACTCCTCCAACACGCGGATCACGTTATCCACACCATCTGCCGCCAGATATTTGTCATTAAGCAATGCGGCTGATTCTCCGCCGCTGGATGCCCACCCTACGCCGATGACACCGCATTGCATCAAGGGTTCCACTGCTTCCGCCTTTTCCATTTTATCCACCAATGCAGGAAAGATTTCACTGATTGCAATGGCTCCGTCCACATAGGATGTTTTTGTGCTGATTGGGCATTTCGTATCCGTCACCTTTGCAGGACACGGCGTTATAAAAAATGCGCCGATCTTTTCCATCGGCAGACCGGTTTTCTTTCTGGCTTCTTTTTTTACAAATCGTGCGGCCGTCTCCATGGGAGAATTCAACGGTAGCACATGGGAACAAAGTTCGGGAAACCGCACACGAATTAAACGCACCACCGCCGGACAAGCGGAACTGATCACAGGCCGTTGCAACAATCCTTGCTGCATCAGTTTGCGTGTAGCGTCCGAAACCAGCTCCGCACTGCGCGAAACCTCGTACACCTCGTCAAACCCCATCCCCTTCAAGCCGGTGAGGACAATGTCGATGTCGTCCAGATTATTAAATTGACCGAATAAGGCTGGCGCTGGCAGTGCAATCTTGTAGGAGTAGTTGTCCAACATAGAAAAATGGTCAAACCGAGCCCGCTTGGCATGGTGTGGGCATACACGAATACATTCGCCACAGTCAATACACCGTTCCGACAGGATTAATGCCTTTCCATCGCGTACACGGATTGCCTCGGTTGGGCAGCGTTTAATACAGTTCGTGCACCCCATACACTTATCCTTGTCCAAAATCACAGAATGGAAAAACTTTTCCATCTTTTAATCACCGCCTGCCCGGTTCCTATCGGTAAATACAGTCATGTAAAGGGTCGTCCCCTCCCCAACCTTGGTATCTATGTCTAGGATATCGGAGTATTTTTTGATATTCGGGAGACCCATCCCTGCGCCAAATCCTAAGGAGCGCACATTATCCGGCGCTGTGGACCATCCCTCCTGCATGGCTTTACTCAGATCTTTGATCCCAGGGCCATGATCCTCTAAAATCACATAGATTTTGTCCGAGTCGATCTCCACATGCGCCGTGCCACCGCCTGCATGGATGACCATATTGATTTCCCCTTCGTACATGGCGATAGCCACGCGGCGGATGACATCCGCATCGTAACCGATTTTTTTCAACTTCCTCTTGACATCGCTGGAAGCCGCGCCAGCCTGGGTAAAATCGTCCCCCGGTACTACATAATCAAACGACAGGGCGCTCATTGCACTTCACTTCCCCCTGACAAGCCGTTGGTGTAGAGCAGTCCGCAGGCAGTAAACATGCGGTAGGGGGTTTTCAGCACGGTAATCCCCTTTTCTTGAGCCAGTTCTAATACAGTATCATCAATCTCCTTTCCCCGGACAAAAATGATGCAGTGCATGTCCATCATCTCCGCCGTCCGCACAACCTGTGGGTTCGTCAGGCCCGTGAGCAGCACGGATTGGTCCTTGACAAAGGCCAGCACGTCGCTCATCATATCGCTTCCGCACGCCGTACGAACCTCTGTATCGAGGTCTCCCTCTACCAGGACATCCGCCTTTAAAATCTGTACTACGTCGCGTACCTTCATAGAACGTTCCTCCCGTTTCATGATTCACAATGTTTTTAAATACTCTACAATAAAATTTATGCATTTTCATTATAACATATCACAGAAACGGAAACAACTGGCCGGACAAAAGATCGAGAATAAAAAATACCCTCCTCTAAGTTTTTCAGAGGAGGGTATCTCGATCAATCCAATGTTACGAACCCAAGAAAAAAAATGTTATCAGAAAAATCCGCCGATAGACACTGGCTTTACCTTAAATGTCACTTCAGAGGGATCAAATCCATTTTGTTTCGAGTAATTCACAGTGTGGGACTGCTCCTGCGGCTCCAGGATATATCCGTTTTCCGCTAAATAACCCCGCACATCATCCGTACCAATTGTAAGTTCTCCCTCGGAGTCTGCCGTGTAAGGGAGGGTCAATTCCTCCACGCGGGTTCCATTGTCGGTAAAATAGATGGATAATTCCTGTGGTCCCGTCTGTAAGGGCTTCACCGTAAATACCACCTCAGAAGGCTCAAACACATCCTTGCCAGAGGAGTCCACCGTATAATTTACTGTATGGGACTGCCCCTGCGGATCAAGAACGTAACCATTTTCCGCCAAGTATGCCTGTACATCCGCCTCGTCAATGGTAAACTCTCCGTAGGAAGAGGGACGGTACGAGTAAGATAACCCTTCTACACGGTTTCCATCCTTGTCCTCAAAATATGCGTAGAACGTAGGAGTGACTTTATTGAGTGAAAAATATTTGGATACGGAAGCATTTCCTGTAGCAGGCGCCGTGTATTCTATGCACAAAGGACTCGGCCGTCCATTCCGGATAACCGCATACTGTGGAACACGATCAAATCCGGATAAGCCCTCGATGCCCGTGGCGTCCTCTAAGGAGTCATATTGCCAGCCATAGCTGAGGCCAATCGATGGGATTTTTTGCCCGTTCACATGGAGGACCCAGGCATAATCATATGGATAGGCGGGATCCGTCGTCCACTTATATTCCACTGTGACCGTTTGACCGCAGGGAACCCACAAATATCCCACCGTCTTAAACCCGCCGTCATTAATTCGATATTCCACCTGATATTTCCCGTCGATCGAATAATCATACGCGGAAGCCACCGACGAAATACAAAACAACATACATGCCGCCAAAAGAAGGGCGAACAGCCTCTTTTTCATACCATCCAGCTCCTTTTCCTTATTCGATCGTACCTATATTCAGGCAAACGTCCAAACCATTTTTGTAGTCTTCCCCCACTGGAGCTGAAACAATGGGCGTTTCCTGTGTCCCTCCAACAGTTTTTGTATTTCGAATGGTTCCTGTATTCATGGTAACCAAGCCCGCATTATATGTACTGCCTCTTACATTGGCGCCGCTTTCTGGAGCAGATACCTGACAGTTTTCAATCAATCCCGCGTTGAAGCAAGCCAAGCCTCCATTGTTGAAGAACATGTTAATATCATCATAAAGCGCTAAAATAATATCTTCGTCACTTAAATCCGGATTGATTTTCCCCTGGAAGGTTGTATTCCGAATAGCCGCTCCTGCGGTATTTTGGAAAACAATTCCGCCAAAATCGATATTCTTCCCTTTATTTTGCTCGTTTGCCTCCAACACACCGTTGATCGTGCCGTAAGAAATACAATCCTCAATTGTACCGCCATTGATTGCTGCAATCGTACCGCAATTGTTTCCTGTGGTATAAATCACGCTATCTGACGCAATGGTGAGGTTTTTCAAAGTGCCTGTATTTGTGGCCAACAGGCCTAAATGATCTCCGCCGTGGATCGTGTAACTTACGGAATGCTTAACCCCCTGATATTCCCCATTCAAGCTGCCGCTGAAGGATTCAATCGGCGTATACTCACCCAAGGCGATGTCTGCGCCCAGAACGAAGTGCTTGTCGCTGTAGTTTCGGATTTTATTGAACTGCTCCGCATTCATAATCAGGAAAGGATTCTCCTCGGAACCATCGCCTCCTGCAAAATCCGTGTTTATTTTTTCCACCAAGAATGTAATACTTTCGGGATTTACACCTTCGCTGTTAACAGTAACCTGCTGGGCCTTCTGTCCCTCTACAAACTGATAACCTTCCGGAGCAGTCAAATCTCCCGTAGAAACATCATATACCTTCTGCTCTGTACCGAGCTCATATTCAATTGGCGTAAACGTAGCTTCTGCGTCCTGTGGATCGGAAAAATGAATGGTTACCGTATAGGGATCTGCCGCAGGAGTAGAACTATCGCCGCCTTCATCTGGATTCCCACCTTCATCTGTATCCACTTGATAGGCATTCAGAGTCAGTAACCCATGATAGTGTTTCCCCTGATAGAGATTGTCCACGGTTTCTGGCAGATATCCCGCGAGGACATATGTCGCATTTTCCCCGGCTGGAATCACCGCGGTGGTATATGTATGATACTCTGTACCGGCATTCTTTGCCTTTTGTTCGGTGGGGTTCGCTTTGGAATCATCATAGAGCTTATTCAGATTCACATTCTCAATTTTTGTCCAACCATCGGCAGTATGTTTGTAAACAAAAATTTTGAGAACATCCTGAAGCTTATTCTCACAAACCGGTTGATCTGGCGTCGAGGGAGTCATTGTACCATTTGCCAGATCTTCTGGTTCAAACTGTGCCTCCCCTTCTTTACAGGCGGCGCCTAAGTCCATAGAGAGCTGAACCTTCGTGGGCAATGTTCCACGATTTTGAATGGTGACCGGCTTAAAATATGCCGGGATATTCTCCTCTGGATAGTTCTCTGGGTTTTGACTGTTGTTGGTCAGCGCATTGTCTCCACCGTCGCTGACAAATTCTTTATAAAAATTTTCGTACAGCATCGGGCGTAGATTTTTGAATTCCATCGGCTCAGTGGTTGTAAATCCGTCATCGCCCGGATTGACCTCAATGTCCAAAATACCAGCCTCGAAATTGCCGCTTACTTTTTCGGTATCCGTAAACCATGCCATTGTACCGCCCATCAACAGGCTGAGTACCAATAATACCGAAATGGCTGAAAGAATGACTCTGCTTCGTTTCGCTTTCATTTCTTCTGCACCTCCGTGTTTGGGACAGATTCTAATTTCTGTCCATTAAATCCTCAATATAAGACTATAATCTGTGAACTCTGCCTATTCTCAGATCACCCTAATTATAAGCATTTGAGAATCGTATTTATAGACATATTTCCTCTGATTATTTTTATATTTTATGATTCTTTTATATTGGAATTAGATATATAGTTAATCCATAACAATTTATAAAATGCTATAATTAATTTTATATTGGCTCTATATAAGTGAAAAATATGTACTTCCCAGAATTTTTTAAAAATGGCCAGCAGTCCTCTGAGCAAACAAAAAGCGTCAAGCTACTATAGTAACTTGACGCTCTTGATCGATTTGGCCCTATTCCTTTTTCATTTATGTGGCAGGCTGTAAACGGACAGGTGATGTGGAAGCCTTTTCAAATTGGCTATTATAAAGGTTGGCATAGAAACCATTCTTCTTCATCAGTTCTTCATGGGTTCCCTGCTCCACAATATCGCCGTCCTTCATACACAGAATCAGATCTGCGTCCCGAATGGTGGACAACCGATGTGCAATGACAAAGCTGGTGCGCCCTTTCATCAAATTGTCCATAGCCTTTTGAATCAATACTTCCGTACGTGTATCGACCGAACTGGTAGCTTCATCCAGAATCAAAATCTTGGGATCCGAGAGAATTGCACGCGCAATGGTCAAAAGTTGTTTTTGCCCCTGTGAGACATTGCTTGCCTCCTCGTTGAGCACCATATCATAGGCGCCCGGCAGGGTGCGTACAAAATGGTGTACCTGTGCGGCTTTTGCCGCTGCAATCACATCATCATCATCGGCGTCCAATCTTCCGTAACGGATATTCTCCCGTATGGTTCCATTATACAACCAGGTATCCTGCAAAACCATGCCAAATACCGAGCGAAGTTCCTGGCGCGAGAAATTGCGGATGTCATAGCCATCGATCAAAATGGCGCCTTCATTCACATCATAGAAACGCATCAAAAGCTTGACCATCGTGGTCTTTCCCGCGCCTGTCGGCCCGACAATCGCCACTTTTTGTCCGGGCTGAATACTGGCACAAAAATCATGGATAATGGTCTTACTGGGGTTATAGCCAAACTTGACATGTGCAAATTGTACGCTCCCCTTAATATGAACCAACGTATCTGTATCCGGCAGAGTATCATCGTTATTGATGTGTACCACGGGTGTATCAGGGGCCTCCTCCGATTCTGCAAGGAATTCAAATACACGCTCCGCTGCGGCTGCGGTCTGTTGAAGAATGTTGCTGATATTGGCAATTTGTGTGATCGGTTGAGTAAACTGACGTACATACTGAATGAATGCCTGGATTCCGCCGACATCTAACCGGCCACCAGCAGCCAACCACCCACCTACAATGCAAACGGCTACATAGCCTACATTTGCCACAAAGTTCATCACCGGTTGCATCAGCCCGGAGAGAAACTGCGATTTCCATGCCGATTTATATAGCGTTTCATTGTATTGGTCAAACTGCTGCATGGAGGCTTCTTCGCCGTTGAACGCCTTCATCACGGTATGTCCTCCGTACATCTCTTCTACATGGCCGTTCACATGCCCCAGATATTCCTGTTGCGCTGCAAAATATTTCTGGGAATGTTTCACAATGATGAGAATAAATACCAATGAAACCGGAATCACGCACAAGGCAACTAGCGTCAGCTGCCAACTGATCGAGAACATCATGGCAATGATACCAACTACCATGGTAACAGAGGTGATAATTTGCGTGATGCTCTGATTTAAAGTTTGGCTCAATGTATCAATATCGTTTGTCACACGCGAGAGTACCTCTCCATGGCTGGTGGTATCGAAATAATTCAATGGCATGCGGTTGATCTTCTTCATAATGTCGTTGCGCAAATGATATGTCACCCGCATCGATACGCCGGTCATAATCCATCCTTGAAGATAGGAGAACACTAAGCTGATGAGATACAATCCCAGCAGGAAAAGAAGGATCTGTGCGATACGCCCAAAATCAATTCCTGTTCCTGTACCGGCAATCTTTCCCATAATCCCATTGAAAATCTCAGTGGTTGCATTGCCCAAAACCTTAGGCCCTACGATGGTGAAGATGGTGGAAAGCATGGCGGTTCCCATCACCAAAAAAATCCGGAATTTATACTTTCCGAGGTATTGCAACAGCTTTTTCATGCTGCCCTTAAAATCCTTTGCTTTCTCCACGGGGCCGCGCACCGGACCACGCCCGCCCAAAGGGCCACGCTTGCGCGGAGTAGATCCGCTCATCGGGTTGCTCATGCCAATTCCTCCTCTGAAAGCTGCGACCGGGCGATCTCTTGATAGGTCTTACAGGACTGCATCAACTCACGATGCGTCCCTTTTCCAACGATCTTCCCGTCGTCCAACACAATGATTTGTTCTGCGTCCATGATGGTACTGACGCGCTGGGCGACGATCAAAACGGTCGCGTCGCCAGTATCCTGTTTTAAAGCATGACGCAAAGTAGCATCCGTCTTAAAGTCCAGCGCAGAAAAACTGTCGTCAAAAATATAGATAGGCGCCTTTTTCGTCAATGCGCGTGCAATCGAAAGACGTTGTTTTTGCCCACCGGAGACATTCGTGCCTCCTTGAGAAATATCGGTTTCCATCCCGTCCGGCATCCGGCGAATAAATTCCGTCGCCTGAGCCACATCCGCGGAGTGACGGATGTCCTCATCCGTCGCATTCGGGGAACCATAACGCAGATTGGAAGCAATATTTCCAGAAAAAAGCACTCCCTTTTGCGGCACATACCCGATATACTCCCGTAATTCATGCTGCGGGATTTTTCGAATGTCAACACCGTCCAACAGGATTTTGCCCGCCGTTACATCGTAGAAACGGGGGATCAAGTTAATCAACGTAGACTTTCCAGACCCTGTAGAGCCAATGAACGCTGTTGTCTGTCCTGGAAGCGCCGTGAAATGAATGTCCTGCAATACATCATCCTCCGCTTGATTGTAGCGGAAACACACATCTCGAAATTCGATCTTACCAGAGGGCCGCCCATTCAAATGGATCGGTTGTTCTGCGTCCCGGACGGCTGGTTCTGTGTGGAGTACCTCCGCAATGCGTTCTGCGGAAACCGACGCGCGAGGCACCAGGATAAACATCATAGAGATCATCAAGAACGCCATAATCACCTGCATTGCATATTGCATGAAAGCCATCATATCGCCCACCTGCATCATGGATTGCTCAATCTGTTGACTGCCAACCCATACCACCAAAAGGGAAATGCTGTTCATCATAAACATCATGGCTGGCATCATAAAGACCACTACACGGTTGACGAATAGATTTGTCTTGGTTAAATCGCGATTTGCCTGTTCAAAACGATTTTCCTCGAAGGATTGCGTCCCAAACGCCCGAATGACCATCATACCGCTCAGGTTTTCTCGGGTAACTAAATTGAGCTTATCAACCAGCTTCTGAACAACCTTAAAACGCGGGGTCACAATGGAGAAGATCACCACCACAAGGCCAATCAGAATCACTACACCCAGGGCAATGATCCAACTCATAGATACACTTTTGTCAAGTGCCATCACGATGCCGCCAATTCCGGTAATAGGCGCAAGGCAGATCATCCGCAGGCCAATCACAAGCAGCATCTGTACCTGCGTGATGTCATTCGTAGTCCTTGTAATCAGAGAAGCCGTAGAGAAACGATCAAACTCCTCGTTTGAAAAATGTTCCACCTTTTGAAACACGTCGTGCCGAAGATGTTTCGCTGTTCCCGCTGCAATGCGTGACGCCAATAGTCCCACACAGATCGTAGCAGCAGCGCCAGCTAGCGTGAGAAGAAGCATCAAAAGACCGGTGCGTAAAATATAATCGCTTTGAATCTTTCCGACGTCGACTCCTAATTCCTGATAAAACGCTTTTGTCATAGCAATTCCCATCTGGCGATTGGTCGAATCGTCCGAGAGCCCTGCCTGTTCCCATGCCTGTTGAAGAACCTCTTTTGGAATTTGTTCAAACATCGGAGCGGCCGAGTAAAGCTGATGAAGATCTATATTCTCCAGATCTGCCTTAACTGCTGTTGTTTGTTCTCCTGCAACGGCTTTCATTGCGTTGACAATTGTTGTCACCCCACGGCTATATGCATCTGCTGTTGCCTCCAACTCCGGATCATCCAGCGTATTTTGCACATAAATGTCGGTATTTTGCAGGGCCGGATATGAGTCCAAATATGCGGCAGCCTCTGCACTGTCTACAGCAACCAAATGATAACTTTGTTCCATCTGCAAACGGGCCGTTTCATCCATAAACTGTTGCAAAAAAGAAAACCCATCTGCACCGATTGCCTTCGGCGCCGGGTCCTCTATACCACCCTGCTGAATTCCCACATTCACTATGTTCGACATCATGTTGGGCAAATTCAGGTCACACATAGCCTGTCCAAATAGAAGTACCACACACGCAATGATCGGCCCAATGTAGGGCTTTAGATACTTTGCGAGTTTTCTCATGAATCGGATTCATCCTTTCCTATTTGATTTCGTTCTTCTTTAAGCGTTGTCAAAATATCGAAAAGTTGGGACGACAATTCCAACAACCGGTTGAGATTTTCTTCTCCCATCCGACGCTCCGCTTCATCGGCCAAGGAAAAAATCTCTCTTCGCGCATGTTCCAAAAGTTCATATCCTTTAGGAGTCAAACAAACATACACAGCACGACGGTCACACTTGGTCATGCTCCGTACAATCAACCCTTTGCCCTCCAAAGAATTGAGCATCTGCGACACTGCCGGCATCGACATGTTTGTCCGCCGGCTGATCTCAGTGATGCGAACACCGTCCGTCCCGCCCATTTCGCCTTGCAGTCTACCGCAGGCTGCAATTTTATGCAGCATAAAAAAGGCGGTCATCGGCAAGCCATCCCTCTGCGCAAAAAGCGGTTTTATACATTTATAGCGCCAAAACAACTCCAATATTTTTTTCCCGCTGTGCGACTCCCAATCCTCATACCCTACCATAGCCCTGTGTTTTCCCTTCCTTATATTTTTGTTTCTAAATAGTTAAGTATATTAATATTATATAAGGCCATCAAACTTTGTCAAGGCGAAGTTTGCAATCTTCACAAATTCTTAATACTCTTTTCGTGCAATATTTCTATTCTCAATCCTTAGATTTCGTATTTTGTCCTTTCTGGTCAGGTTTTCCAGATGGACCCATTTCTATCAAAAATACGGAATACAAAAAGCCTCCGCTTTAAAGCGAAGGCTTTCCAATTTAACCTTAAATAGGTTGCATCTTATTCCATTTTGAGGTGACTCTCAAACCACCACATAAACAGAGCTGCAGCACCCTGCACCAGAAATACCAAACCCATGGTAATCCCAATGATTTGAATCGCAATTACTGGACGGATAAACGAGATGAACCCCAAAAGAATAGAAGCCACACCGACCAGCGTCATCCAATACCAGCCCTTTACGCCAAATCGTTTGATTTCCAGGGAATCCACTGTTCGTGTGACTCCGGAAAACACCGTCCAAAGGCCAAAGATATAGGGAATTACATTAATCGTAACCACCTGATCGCACAAGACAAACAAGCCCAAAAGTATCGTAAGGATTCCCTCCGCTAAAAGCCACCCTGCACCATACAGGTTGCGGAAACAAAAAATATAAATCACAATACTGAGCGCGCCAGAAATGAACATCGCCAAACCAAAAACAATGGTTAACGACAATAAAATAGACGACGGCGCTACAATCGCCAGTACTCCGGCAAAAATCAATAAAATACCGGAAATAAGCCATAAAGTTTTAGAAACACCTGGTTTCATTCTATAGATCCCCCTCTTTACGTCGCGAAATTTCATTTTGCTGAAATGAAAACTGAAAATCCTATCTCCTGCAAACAATTTTATCTCTTTCCCATATCCGGAACGCTGGCCTCGAATGGGCCTTTAAAAGATCTTCTGCTACGTATTTTCTATAGCTGTCTCATTTTCAAAAATATAGTTTATTATACCCCTTGTGAACCGAAAAAGAAACAATAATTTCCTTATTTTAACAAGTTGCAATTTACTTTTAGTATTATTTTAAATAAAAAATACATCCTGTTGCGCAAATTACATTATCCACGCAACAGGATGCCCATTTTTTGACAGCCTAATGATTTAAAGTGGTTTCAAAAATTCAGAGTTGTTCCACCGCATCCGCTGCGGTGTTCAGGCAATCGGTATTGACCAGTTCCGCCAAACCCGCGTCATAATTCTTAGCAATTTCCGGATCGATCGGCACCCTGCCCAAAACTTTTAAATTGAACTGCTGTGCCGTTTGCTCTACATGGCTTTCTCCAAACACCTTGATCTCTCGGCCGCAGTCCGGGCACTTGACATAACTCATATTCTCTACCACACCAATGATCGGTACATTCATCATCTTGGCCATATTAACTGCCTTCGCAACGATCATAGAAACCAGTTCCTGCGGAGAGGTGACGATTACAATTCCATCCAACGGAATGCTTTGGAAAACAGTCAGTGGAACATCGCCAGTCCCCGGAGGCATATCCACAAACATATAATCGACATCTTCCCAGATCACATCCGTCCAGAATTGTTTTACTGTATTGGCAATGATGGGCCCACGCCATACCACTGGTGCTGTTTCGTCGTCCAGCAAGAGGTTGACCGACATAATATCAATCCCCGTCTTAGTACGTGCTGGCAGAATGCCAAATTCGCTGCCCATGGCCTTCTGATGAATCCCAAATGCTTTTGGAATGGAAGGACCGGTAATATCTGCATCCAGCACCGCAGTATGCGCTCCCCGACGGTTCAATAACACGGCGAGCATGGACGTAACCATACTTTTGCCCACACCGCCTTTTCCGCTGACGACACCGATAACCTTTTTAATATGGCTCATCGCATTCGGTTTTTCCAAAAAATCCGCAGGATTTGCCTCTCTGGAGGGGCAATTTTCCCCACAACTGCTGCAATCGTGCGTACAATTTTCACTCATACAGATTCTCCTTTGTCTATCCGCTGCCGCGCAACGGAAAAATCCGCCCGTTTTGATACGGGCGCTCTTTTATTGTAATAATATATACCAAATTTGTCAACGAAACCAAGGAGCTCAGCTAAAATTCTTTCTTTAAGCTGCGCATAAAGAGGTCCAATAACACTTGATCCGGGTCTTCGCCACAGTTGACAACCGCATTTACAGCCCGGCAGATAGGCATCTCCACGCCATATAGATCACACAACCGCAACAAAGCCGTCGTTGTTGCCACACCTTCTGCCAACTCCCCGTATGGTTCTCCACGAACGAACGCCTCGCCAAAACGCCGATTATGGCTGTACTCCGAAAAGACAGTTGCCTGATAATCCCCCAAATGGCTCAATCCATAGGCGGTGATCTCATTTCCCCCCATCGCTTTAATCAGACGCGCCACCTCCCGTGTACCACGGGCCATCAGAGCTCCTTTCAACGCGGTCTTATTTTTTCCATCCAACATCCCCGCCGCGATACCGATCACATTCTTCGCCGCTGCTCCCACTTCATTGCCGATCAGATCACTACCATAATAAAATCGAATCAGATCGCTTGAAAAAGCCTTTATCAACATTTCTTTTGCCTCTTGGCTACGGCTATCAATCACCATGCAATTGGGAATGCCTGCCGTAAAGTCCTGTACATGTCCCGGTCCCACCCAGACGGAAACCGTCGCCGTCTTGGGCACGTATTCATTCACGACTTGTGTCAAGCGTTTCCCCGTAGTTGCTTCAATTCCTTTCATACAAAGCACAATCGCCTTATCGTTGAGATCAAATATAGACATTTGTTGCATTAAGGTCCGCAAACTCTGGGCTCCAATCGAAATCACTAGGATCTTTGCATGCTGAATCGCATCTCCAAGGTCGCTGGTCAACTTGATGGTATCCCCTAATTGTACGAGACCGTTGGTGCGGGTCTCATACAGACTCTTCATCCGTTTGGACTCATCCCGTCCATAAAGAATCACCTGATGCTGCAAGCGGTCCGCATACCATGCCAAAAAACTTCCCCATCGACCGCAACCAATTATCGATATGTTCATACCTGCGATACAAGCGCCAAAACGACTTGTACCCTCCTCCTCTCCAAAAGTAAATCAAACGTCCACGATAACAACGCAAATTGTGAAGGTTCGATTATATAATATTTGTATTATATATTTATCATTATACAATAAGTATTAAACAAACACCTACTCACTAGCAAAAAGCAGTTGATTCTACTTTTACGATAACCTTTTCGCTTCCAACTTTACTTCCTTGCAGTATACTTTACCAAACCCCGTCTTTACTTACAACGTAAAATTTCAATAACGTCGGAAATAGCGAATTGAAAAAATCCCCGCAGGCTTCCACAGCCTCTTATCTGGATGTTTCAATGCTCTCTCAGCCGTCGGAAATCTTTGATTTCCGCTTACGGCGTGAGGTTATTATAACACATCCCCCACAAAAATAGGACAAACCGTCTCACATAAACGGCGAGGTAGTCGATACAGAATTGTTTTGCTCGTCCTGAATGTCCAGTTCAAACCAAAACGTACTTCCAACCCCCTGTTCACTCTGCACACCATACGCTCCACCATGCATGTCCAATATGGTTTTGACAATCGAAAGTCCCAATCCGGTCCCCACTTGTGCGCGCTTATGTGCCTTATCCACCTTGTAATAACGTTCCCAAATGTCCTTGAGCTTGTCCTGGTCAATCCCCTCTCCAGTATCTCGTACCTCAATGCGCACTTTTCCATCGTGTTCTGACTGCTTCAAGCGCACCACTTTGTCCTCACCTGTATAAGTAATCGCATTATTTACCAGATTATAAACTACCTGAGAGATTTTCAATTCATCTGCATAGACAGTCACATCACGATCCGCTGTAAATCGGATATCATAGTCTGTCAACTTATTGTATCGTCCCAAAATATCGCGTACGCTCTCCGTTAGATCGAAAAAGCTGGGCGATAACTTCTGTGCACCGGACTGCATTTTACTCAAGTCGAGCATATCGTTCACCAGCGTTGTCAATCGATTAGCCTCATCAATGATAACCTGAACATTTTCCGGCGTGTTTTCCCCGGGAAGGTCCCGCATAACTTCGCTATACCCGGTAATCATTGTAAGCGGTGTACGAAGATCGTGAGAAACATTAGCGATCAAGTCGCGCCGGAGTGTTTCCACCTTAGAGAGTTCTTTTGCTGCATAGTTGAGCGTCGCACCCAATTCTGCAATCTCCCGATAGCCATCCTCTTCAAAACGCACATCATAATTTCCCTGGGCCAATACTTTTGCAGAAGAATTAATTTTGATGATGGGACCAGAAATTCGCCGGGACAGGAATAGCGCCAAGAAGAACGCTAAAACCAGCATAATTACCGTGATCCACGTAAGCTGTATGCGTAGTGTCTGTACCGTAGAGCCGACCGGAGAAATCGTTGAATTCAGCAAAACCAATAGCTTCTTGCCATTTTCCCTCTCTGTAATAAATGTATAGATCATACTTTCCGGCGCATCAGCATCATCGGTAACCTGTTGCCGTTGCCAATTTGGTACCGTACGCATATTGTCCTGTGGAAATTGTTCAAAATAAACCCCTCCATTGCGGCGGGTAATTTCATAAATGAATGCTCGCTGAAGTCCGCTTAACCGATGAATAACACAATTTGGCACCGCATCCTCCGAATAGAACAGATCCCCGTACTCATCTGAAACAATGATACAAATTTGATTGTTTTGTGAGATATCCTGTAAAAGCGTACTCAGATCATCGGAATTGATATTGCGTTCGATGGTTTGTGCAGAATTTTTGATGTCGCTCACCTTGATAAACTTATAAAAACTACCGAGGAACATAATCTGAAAAACCCACAACATCACCAAAATGATGGCGGCAAAAGCCGCAAAACCGGAAAACAGTCCCCATTTTATCCCAACACGGTGGGGAACAAGCCCCCGGACGCGGTCTTTCAGCTGTTTGAAAAATGCTTCAAGCCTCAAACCGATAGCCCACTCCTCTCAATGTGACAATAAATTTACTGTATTGCTTAAGGCTCTTGCGTAGAAGCTTAATGTGTGTATCCAAGGTGCGGTCGTCTCCATAAAAATCATAGCCCCAGACATTTGTAATTAAATTTTCTCTGGTCAACGCAATGTTGCGATTTTTTGCAAAATAAAAAAGCAAGTCATATTCTTTGGGAGACAGATCCACCTTTTCCCCGTCAATCGTGACAATGCGGCCTGTAAAGTCGATATTTAGTCCCTCGAAACTCACCTGGTCCTTCTTTGGTTGGTCTACAGTGGGCTTTGCACGTTTCATAATAGCATTGATACGCATCATCAGTTCTTTTGGAGAAAAAGGCTTGACCACATAATCGTCGATGCCCAATTCGAAGCCGTGAATCTTGTCGTATTCTTCACCGCGTGCAGACAGCATCAACACGGGTGTTGCACTGTACTTTCGAATTTCGCGTACAGCGGAAAAGCCATCCAGTTCCGGCATCATCACATCCATAATAATCATATCAAAATCGTCCGGATGCTCGCGACAAATGTGGACAGCTTCCATCCCATCCGCCGCCTCACGAACGGTATGGCCTTCAAATTCCGCATATTTACGGATCAGCGCGCGGATCTTCTCCTCGTCGTCCACCACTAAAATACGATACATGAACACTCCTCCTTGTAATATCTGTATTTTCGCACAGATCTGTGACGGTTCTGTGATGCTTTTCGGATTTTCTTCCTCCTCATGGTACTACAATCCCCGGGAAAGGGCAAGAATCGGTTTTACAATTCTTCCCGATGTACTATGTTGTAAAAAGATCTGCTAGTAAACGTCAAGTACGAATGTATTCTTTGCCTGTAGAAAAGGACGAATATAATCGAACGATAAGCGCTATAAAGCATTAACGACAGCTAAGTACATATTCGACAAAATCATAGTAGTGACAGGGATACCCTGCAATTTGGTGGGGACTGTCATTTGATATATCCCCATTACAAATAAACAAACGGATATTGGTAATAGGGATAACTGTGATCAAACGGCAGCTGTAAAATGACGGATGATTCCTCTCACTAATTGACTAATGAATATTTTTAATAGGGACAGTCATCGCAAAAGGCAGGTTGTCCCTCTTGCTAATATACTTACAGTTATTTCTGCTTCGGGGGTTTCAAACACACGGATGTTACAACGTAGCAGATATGCAGACATGAGCATCGCAGAAATATTCCATGCGCTAAATCAAACTTCATCTATTTTTTTGTGTTATTTACTGTACGTCGGCAAAATTACTAGGGTATATGGCGAGCCCCCCTACTTCGCCGCTGGACATTTTGGGGACGGCGTCCTGTCTGACAGCAAATATGCGACAGAAAGTCTATCCCCTTTTTAATCGTTTCTACCGGAGTGGGCTTCTGAAAGTACCTCGAAAGAACATTCTTTATAAAGTGTCCATTCCCTTCTTTCAAAACAATTGTCCCTCTAAATACAAAAACAAGCCTGTCGTGAAGGCTTTTCATCATTCCACAACAGGCTTGCCATATTATTCTTTCCTTACCGGCGAAACAGATCCAGAAGATTCACTCCCTAGCACCCCCGTGCATAACAAAAACAGGGTAAAATGGCCAAATCAATACGTTAAACATTTTACAGCAATGATTTAACTGCCCTCTTTGCGTTTGAGAAAATTGGGCAACTTTATTTTTACTCAAGCCGCTCCACTGAATCACTTCTTCCAGTTTCATCCGAACAGAGCCAAAATCTTCATCCCGCATATCCATCATCTCTATTTCCTAGTTCTATGGAAGACACTACTGGTATAAGAGATTTCGATACGCTATTATTCGATACTTTCCTGTATTGATATTTATTAAAAGTCCTCGCGGAGATTGACGGTGATTGCCTTGGGACGGGTCATCGCCTCAATGGAATACCGTACGCCTTGTGTACCCATACCGCTGGCTTTTACCCCTAGGAACGGGAAGTGATCCGGACCGCGCTCCGTCTTGTTATTGATCTGCACAGTGCCGACCTCAAGCCGCTCTGCAATAGAAAACGCTCGGTTGATGTCATTGGTAAAAACAGAGGATTGTAAACCATATTCCGAACGATTCGCCAACTCGATTGCCTGGTCTACATCTTTGACCCGGATAATCGGCAGAATCGGTGCAAAGGGCTCTTTCCAAGCAACCTCCATATCTTCCGTTACATGATCCAGCAGAGTTGGATATACCAGATTCTTTTCCCGACGGTTGCCAGTTACCAAGATCGCGCCTTTCTCCAAAGCCTCTGCAATCAGCTCCATAGCGGACGCAGCCGCCTTCTCATCAATCAAAGGAGTAATCATGGCGCCGTTGCGGGGATCGCCCACCTGCATCTTATCCACACGTATTTTGAGCTTCTCCACCAACCGGTCGGCCACAGCATCGGTTGCAAACACGCGCTTAACTGCTGTGCACCTCTGGCCGGAATAGGCATATGCACCGTCGGCAATCGTATTGGCTGTGAAATCCAGATCCGCATCCTCCAGCACAATCGCCGCATCCTTGCCACCGAGCTCCAGCAGAAGCGGGGTCATGCGTGCTAAGCTTGAAATGTGCCTTCCAATTTCTGTACTTCCGGTAAAATTGATAAAATCAATGCCTTCGTGCGTAACGATGTAATCCCCGATCTCACTGCCGCGCCCAGTTACGGTATTGAGTACACCGCCGGGTAAACCCGCGCTCTGAAAGACCTCTGCCAGATGTAATGCACTGATCGCCCCCTGTGTAGGCGGCTTTAAGACAACGGTGTTGCCGCCAATCAGCGCCGGAGCAATTTTGGAGACGGAGAGATTCACCGGATAATTAAACGGGGATATTGCCAAAACGGTCCCGAGGGGAACCCGGCGAACAAATGAGAGCTTTTGGCGGGACCCGCCGGGGAAGTTCTCGCCGCTGATCGCCTGCCCTTCCATGCTCTTTCCCATGTCGGCCGTGTAACGGAGTAGGTCTGCCGAACGCGTTACTTCAGAAAGCGCCGATTTCTTTTCCTTTGCAACTTCCATCGTCAAAATCTCGGCAATTTCCTGCGCACGCTCTTCCAACAGATCTGCTGCGCGATAAAATACCTCTGCACGCTCATAGATGGGTGTTTCCGCCCAAGTACGCACATGCATCTTGGTATCTCTTATGGCCTCATCGACCTCTTGCTTTGTCATCGCCTGAATTTTCCCAATCAAGCTTCCGTCTACTGGGGAATGAATTTCAAGCTGCTTTCCGGAGTCGGACTCCACCCATTCGCCATTGAGCAGATTTCCATATATGCATTCCCCGTGAACCGTATTTTGAAACATCGGCAAGTTCCTCCTTTTTGTTCTATGATATAGTATTCTCTTTCCGAAAGGAAAATACACCCTGTAAAAGAAGGCACCTATCAAACGATCTGTAAAGTAAAACTGCCCTTTATCGCCTGGTTTTGGATACCAATACGCTCCCTAAAATGGGGATGCATGCATCGTTCAATCTTGAAACAGTTTGCTGAATATCTGCACATTTTGCAACATTTTTCCATACAACCAGCAACACTCCCGACGTATACCGTCCTACTAGAAGGGCGTCCGGTGAATCACAAACCGGCGGGGTATCTACCAGGACAAGGGCATGGGATTGGCACGCCTCTTGCAGCAATCCCTCCATCTGTTCCGTGTGAAGGAAAGCTGCCGCATCTTTGGACCACGATCCGGCAGACAGGATATTTAGTCCGGGAAGGACTTCTCTTTGGACACAATCCTCCCATTTTCTCTGTCCCCGAAGGACCTCCGACAGACCGCAACCATTTGAGATCTGTAAAAGGGAGTGCAGCTGTGGATTTTTCAGACATGCATCCACCAGGAGAACCGGTACAGATCGGGAAGCCACAATCGCCAAATTCGTACAGACCACCGCATGCAAAAACGCAGACGGCACTCCGGAAACCACAACCGAGCGGCGTTCCTCCAAACCGCGCGAAACGAGCAGACGCGCATATAGCGTCCGATAGGCTTCCCATTGCTCGATCGGGCTGAACTGTGTCAGCAAATGCGGCGCTTGTTCAAAGTGCTTTGGTTTTCTCCCCCGCACCATATGGTCACCTCCCCCAAGCAAGCCGGAAGGGGGATTTCTGCAAGCACAGGTGCTCCGTACTCTTCCAAATCCTTTGCGGTTCGGATATGTCCATCCAATGCCTTCCATACCAGAATGGCCGTAATAGAGCACCCCAGTCCCAGCAGGCCTCCTAATATGGTGTTGACTGCAAGGTCCGGGGAAGTGGGTTTCTCCGGCACAGACGCGGAATCGACCACCTTGACATTGCCCGCTTGGAGTACCCGCAGAATTTCCGACGGTGCACAAGCCACGAGTGTATTACACAGGAGAGCAGCCTGCTGCGGATCTTTAGAGGTAACCGAAATCCGTAAAATTTCCGTATGGTCCACTGAATCCAAAGTGAGCATTCCACGCAACTCTTCCAACGATTGTTTGCCTCCTGTCCGGCGCAAAACCTGTTCCAAGGTCCGGTCGCTTTGCAGAATCACCGCACAGGTATCCACCAGTTTTCGGGAAGTATCCACATTGCCAGCATTCAATTCGCGGGCTGTATCCTGTGAATTGTATATATACAAGGTAGCAGATGACGTATAGGAAGGCGTCAGTACATAAGCCGAAAACCCATATGCCGCACAAGCACAAAGGAACATACACAGAAGCCAAATCGGACTGCTCCGAATGAGCAACCACAATAGCGAAGGGAAATCCGTCCGTTTGTGCACAAATCCGCCTTCTTTCTCAAAGTGATACAAAAATCATAGCACAGCCCGCTCTGTAAAACAATCCTAAATTGGGAATATTCTCCAAAGTCAACTTTATTCACATATCTAACTTGCACAATATTTTAAAGTGGCAATTGCATCGTCTGCGCTAAAAATAGGACCATTTCATGCATCCACCGATGATATGAATAACAGTTTTTCTCGATCAAAGCAGCGGTTCAGCCACTTTCTGGCTACCGATCCGCAAAAGTTTCTGATTACATTCTATTCGCAAAAGCATAAATAAAGGGGACACTCCCTATCACGGTCTATTCGGCCGGATATAGAGTATCCCCTTTTCATATACTTCTTTTGAAAAATACATTGACTTTTTATCCGTGGGCATATTTTAGGCTATTTTATTCTTTCCAAAGCTTGTCCTGTAGCTTTTTAATCTTTGACCGGCGCGCTGCCGTCTTCTCTTCATTGATGTGGATTGTACCCTCTTCGTCGATCTCCAAAACGGAACCTTCCACCGCCCCGTCTGGAAGCTCCCCGGTCTCAATTGCAAAAAACTTTTGATCTTTGTCTTCACAGATTGCATAGGCGCCTTCAAAACGGTCGATCACCAAAATGCGCATAATGGATTCCTCCCTTGTTTCTATTCTTCTCATCATACACGAAAGCCCGTTCAAGCGCAAGACTCTTTCTCCGTCATAGCCCAAACCGCTTTTCCATCACTCAAAAACAACAGTGTCCCACATACGTCTGTACGGAAGGAGGATGCACCGATACTTTGTAAGCGGCGAAGCACCGACTCCCGCGGAAGGCGGCTGGTATCCCAAGCAGTCGAAATCGCTGCATATTCGGGCTGAACGGCATCTAACAAAGCCTTTCCCGTAGAAGTATCGCTTCCATGATGCCCCACTTTGAGCACATTCGCCTGTAATTGTACACCACTCGCCAAGATGGACGCCTCCTCTTCCAGCTCGGCGTCGCCCATTAGCAAAAAGGCTGTATCACCGTACACAATCCGTAGAACCAAGGAATTATTGTTTGTATCCTCTGCAATGGACAGCGGCGCTACAATTTGTATCTCCGCATCTCCAAGAAAAAAGACACTTCCCGCCTGTGGATGCTGAACCGGAATAGCACATTCTTGCAACGCCTGCTGCGTTTGGCGGTATTCCTCCGTATCTGCAGATTGCTCCGGTGAAAGATATGTTTTCACCGGAAACGCCCTCAGGACTTCCGGAAGGCCTCCAATGTGATCCGCATCCGGGTGCGTGTTTACCACGTAGCGCAGAGAACAAATTCCTCTTCGTTTCAGATACTGTACAACCCCAGCGCCCTGATCTGGGGTCCCACCATCCACCAGCATGGCCTCGCCTGCACATTCCAAAAGCAGGCTGTCCGCCTTCCCGACATCCAATACATGAAAAGCAAACGGCGCACGATCCACCGCATCTGAAAATGTTCCCAAACCGCAGGCACGGCGTACATCGCGCCATACGGCGGGCGAGGAGGGAAGAAGGGAAAAGATTACGAGGATGAGCACAAACAACAGCACAGGCATATATCGCCGCCACAGCGTCTGTTTCTGCTGCACAAGCCCCCCTCCTTACCGGTGCGCGCCACGCCGGGACCCAGACTTCCTTTTTGGGGGCCTTTTTCCATATTTCGGTTCCTGCTTCTTCCCATGGGGAACTTCCGGAACAGGGCCCCATACCAGACAATTTTCCCCGCGTCCAATCAGGTCGGTGCGCCCCGCCAATTTCAGCGCTTCTAACACCAACGGTTTGTTTTTGGGGATAAAATATTGCATCAAGGCCCGCTGCATTGCCTTTTCCTTACTGCTTCGCGGAACATAGACCTCTTTCATCGTGTATGGGTCCAGGCCCGTATAAAACATACATGTAGAAATAGTCCCCGGTGTGGGATAAAAATCCTGCACCTGTTCTGGACGCAGATGATTCCTTTTGATAAAAAGCGCCAGCTCCACCGCATCCTTGAGGGTACTTCCAGGGTGCGAAGACATCAGATAGGGAACCAGGTACTGCTCCTTTCCGATCTCCTTGGTCAGTTTAAAAAAGCGCTTTTGAAAAGCCAGATAGGTCTCAATATGTGGTTTTCCCATACAATCCAAGACACGCGCTGTACAGTGTTCCGGAGCAACCTTGAGCTGTCCACTGACATGGTATTGTACCAGTTCCCGAAAGAAGGTGTCGTCCGGGTCCTCCATTAAATAGTCGAATCGAATGCCCGAGCGGATAAATACCTTTTTGACGCCCGGCAGGGCACGCACCTTGCGCAATAGCTCAAGATATTCCCTATGGTCAACCTGCAATGCAGGGCACGCCTTTGGAGCAAGACACTTTTTTCCCGGGCAAAGGCCAGCCTTTTCCTGCTTCTTACAGGACGGTCCCCGGAAATTGGCGGTCGGTCCTCCTATGTCGTGGATATACCCCTTAAAATGCGGGTTTTGGGTCAGAATCTTGGCCTCCCGCAAAACGGACGCCTCGCTTCGCGTTGTAACGGCGCGTCCCTGATGGAAAGCGATGGAACAAAAATTACATGCCCCAAAACATCCGCGGTTGTGTGTAATCGAAAATTCCACCTCTTGAATCGCCGGTACTCCTCCCATAGATTCGTAACAAGGATGGTATGTTCGTTCATAGGGCAGTTCATAGATTTCATCGAGCTCTTTCTGGGAAAGAGGCATCATCGGTGGATTCTGTACAAGAATTTGATTCCCGTGGCGCTGAATAACCCGCCTTCCACGCACCGCATCCTGTTCATCCTGTTGTTTCCGGCAGGAGAGCGCATAAGCGCGTTTGTCCGCACAGACTTGTTCATAGCTGGGACATTCCACGGCTGGTCCCGGACGGTACTCATGCGTCGGTACCAGGTAACAGGTACCGCGAACGTCTGTGATGCTGGAAACCGGGACTCCCTCCAACAATCGCTGGGCAATCTCCAGCGCTTGCTTTTCGCCCATCCCGTAGGAGATCAGATCCGCACCGGAATCCACCAGAACCGAGGGATGAATCTTGTCCTCCCAGTAATCATAGTGGGCAAACCGCCGCAGGGAAGCTTCCAGGCCGCCGATAATGACCGGTACATCCGGATAGAGTGCCTTGCACTTGCGCGAATAAACCGTGACCGCCCGATCCGGCCGTAACCCTGGCCGGTTTCCCGGAGAATAAGCATCTGTTTTCCGACGATTTCGCGCCACGGTATAATGGGCCACCATGGAATCAATATTTCCCGCATTCACCAAAAAAGCCAATTTAGGCTTGCCAAAACGTTGAAAATCCCGATCCGTTCGCCAATCCGGCTGTGATAAAATCGCTACCCGATACCCATAGTGCTCTAACAGACGTGAAATGATCGCTGTACCAAAGGTCGGGTGATCCACATAGGCGTCACCTGTCACCAACACAAAATCCGGTGCATCCCACCCACGTTCCAACATTTCTTTGTTTGTAATTGGTAAAAAAGCCATATTCCTTCCCTTTTGCTCCCTTTTACATTGGCGGGCCGCTTCCCATTGTTTGAAGCGGCCCGGATTCCTCTTACGATTCGTTCGTCGGATTGCTTTGTTCGTCGCTAACCCGCATATTCATTTCGAGCCACTGCTGGTAAGTGATCAGTACTTGGCGCGGTTTACTTCCCTCGTGTGGGCCGACGATCCCCATCTGTTCCATCTCGTCGATCAATCTGCCCGCGCGTGCGTATCCCAAACGCAGGCGGCGCTGCAAGAGAGACGTAGAAGCCTGTCCTGCCTCCACCACACACTTGATTGCTTCCTGCATCATCGGGTCCTGGTCTGAATCCGCCGTATCGTTGCCAGCACTCCCCTTTTCTGCCACAGCATTCTTCTCAATTTCCTCTGCGATTCCTGCATCGTAGCCGGGTTCCTGCGATTTCTTAACAAAGTTTACAATGCTTTCAATTTCGCTATCGCTGACAAAACAGCCCTGAATTCGAATGGGCTTCGGAGAGCCCACCGGGGCAAACAACATATCGCCGCGCCCTAAAAGCTTTTCTGCACCGCCCATATCGAGGATTGTGCGGGAGTCCACCTGTGAAGAGACAGCAAAAGCGATTCGGCTGGGAATGTTCGCCTTGATGATCCCTGTGATAACATCCACCGAAGGGCGCTGTGTGGCGATCACTAAATGCATACCTGCGGCACGTGCCATCTGAGCCAACCGGCAGATGGAGTCCTCCACTTCGTTGGGTGCGGCCATCATCAGGTCTGCCAACTCATCGATAATAATCACAATCTGCGGCATATGCTGCATCGGCTGCCCCTGCTCATCCTGATACCCACAGGAACTGGCCAAGCGGTTATACGCCGCCAGATCCCGCACATTGTTTTCGGCAAAGATTTTATAGCGTTTGAGCATTTCTGTAACCGCCCAGCTCAATGCGCCTGCGGCCTTACGCGGATCGGTCACGACAGGGACCAACAACTGTGGAATTCCATTGTAAATACCGAGCTCGACCACCTTTGGGTCGATCATCAGAAAACGCACCTCATCCGGTGTCGATTTATACAAAAGACTGACAATCAACGAATTGATGCACACGGACTTGCCGGACCCCGTAGAACCGGCGATCAGCAGGTGTGGCATTTTCGCCAGGTCGGCCGTAGCGATTTCGCCCGCAATATCGCGCCCCAACACCACTGTTAAACGGCTCTTGCTGGTGACAAAGGTATTGGATTCGATCAGCTCACGCATACGCACCACACTGACCTTTTTGTTCGGTACCTCAATGCCCACCGCTGCCTTTCCTGGGATGGGCGCTTCAATGCGCACACCGGAAGCAGCCAAGTTCATAGCAATGTCGTCCGCAAGATTGGTAATCTTGCTGATTTTTACTCCCGCCGCAGGTTGTAGCTCATAGCGTGTCACCGCCGGGCCACGGGAGATATCCAGAATTTTCGTCTGTACGCCAAAGCTCTTCAACGTTTCCACCAACATACGGCCGTTGGTCTGCAACTCATGGGCAATCTCGTTTTCGTCGGCTGCTTTCGTTGTCTCCAACATCGAAACCGGCGGAAAATGATACTCACCGTCCTCCGGCGGTTCGTCCAACATCGTGAGTTGAACCTCCTTGGCGGGCGCTTGCTCCTCTGGTAACTGCTTTTTCTCCATAGATTTCGGCATAAGCGGAGTCAGTGGTTCCGGTACCGGGATTCCCTCCACTGGCTGTACTACAGAGTCCGTCGGCTGTACGCCAATCGGCTTGCGGAATACCTCGGCAGGCTCTTCCGGGCGGTCTTCTCCTTCGAGCACTGGGTCCGGCGTATGAAAAACCTTCTCCAGTTTTTCCAGCTTTTCATTCCGCTGTGGTTTGACCGACTTGACCGGGTGGGCTGGCAAGTGGTTGGGATCATCCGGATCAAGAGCGATGTCGATATTCATGTCATGCTGGCGTTCCATCTGTCTGCGCTCACGCGCTTCCCCAATGTTGTTGGCAACCACCTCTGCAGGTTTTGCCACCGTACGGAAAAGTTGCACCAAGCTTGTGCCCGTGAGAATCATCACCGCCACAAATAATAGTAAGATAATCACAATTCGTGCCCCAACGGTTCCTAAAAGCATCACAAGCGGGATTCCCAACAGGCCGCTCACCAGCCCAGCCCCGGAACGTTCAATCCCCTTCCCATAGAGCCCTCCAAGCGTCTGGAAAAAGGACATCCCTTCCTGTGCGCTCTCGCCAAATATGTAGAAAGCAGCGCACACCAAGATGATGATTCCAACCATGATGCCGATTTTCACCCGCATCTTCCCACTGCGCCGCTCAAACGCTGTAACAATCGAAATATACAAGAGCAGCACAGGCCAAAGGATTGCACAAGTTCCAAAGAGGCCCATCAACAGATTATGTAACCAAAGCCATACATGGTCTCCCTCGATCAAAACCAAGCAGGCCATAAAAATGGACAAGGCAAAAAGCAATATCGCTAAAATCTGATTGCGCTGCTTGGCTTCTTCCGCCCGTTTCGCTTCCCGTTCCGCTTTCGTCGTTTTTGTTTCACTCATTCGGCGATTAGCGGCACGCTGTTTTTCTGCCTGTCGCCGCGCCTGCGAGTTGCTGTTTCGCTTTGCAGGCGTATTCTTTTTTGTAGTCCTCGTCTTTTTTTCGTATTTACCAGCCACTTTATCCCCCAATTACTTCGGCGCCTATCCGCCGTCTATTCAAGTAAAATATGTAAAGCGCGGTTTACACCGCGCCTGTGTTCCTCAAAAACCAAACGGCCAAAATGCACAAATCCGTGTGGAAATTTTTGTAAGGCTGTTCGGCAAACGGTCACCAAATCTTTCCTTCTACGGCATTAGGATAGCGGGAACCGTTTTTTACATTCGTTCAAGCTACCTGGCGGTAGCTTGTCATGTTTTCCAGCCGCCTGTGCGTTCAATATTCTTACAGCCTTCAAAAGCCTTTATTTTCCGCCTACGGGGTGAGGCTATCATTCTAAGCCTTTTTGCCGGTCTTTTTTGTCGACTTCGAGGTCTTTTTTGCTGCCTTTTTCTCCTTGTCAATCATCTTGTATAAACAATCGATCGCATCCGACAGGCTCCCCAAGGAGTCAATCAAGCCCTCTTTCACCGCGTCCGGCCCGTCCAAGACCGTTCCCACATCCATGACCAGCTCCTCGGTATTCATAGCCAGCTCATAAAAGCGCTGAGGGGTAATATGCGAATTGTCGGTCACAAATTGCGTAATTCGCTCTTGCATCCTCTGGAAGTATTCCAAGGTCTGTGGAACCCCCAACATCAATCCGTTCATCCGCACTGGATGGATTGTCATGGTTGCGCTCGGTGCAATAAAGGAATGCTTTGCTGCTACAGCTAACGGCACTCCGATGGAATGCCCTCCACCCAACACCAAAGAAACCGTCGGTTTTTTCATGCCAGCGACCAGTTCCGCAATTGCGAGTCCGGCCTCCACATCCCCGCCTACGGTATTTAGAATAATCAATAAACCGTCAATGCGTGGTTCTTCCTCGATGGCCACAAGCTGCGGGATTACATGTTCATATTTTGTGGTCTTATTTTGCGACGGCAAGACATTATGTCCCTCGATCTGGCCAATCACCGTCAAGCAATGAATCATATGCCGCCCATCTCCGGTGATGACCGAACCGGTATCCACAATTTGATCGGTCTGTTGCTTTTCGTCGTCTCGCGCTTCACTGCGGTCTTTATTTTCTCCGCTATCGTTTCTTACGCCAGCGGGCTGCGCCACAGCATACCGCGCGGCACGCATGGCCGAATACGTTTTTTCCATACTTGCCACCTCCTACCGCTTAGTGTTCCGGCCATCCAGCAGTTCATACACGAAGGACGCGGGAAAATTGCGGTATAGGCAAGTTCAATTGTATTATAGCATCATTCCACACGGCCTTCAAGCCAGGGGTTGTTCCGATTTCCAAAACCTGATCTGCAGAACTTGCTGCCTCGTCAAAATTTCACAGAGCATAAACCGGTAACATAGAACCGATACAAGGCCCCATCTGTGTGAATATATTGACAATCTTAGGAAATTGAACGATAATAGGAATAATAAATTAGACAGGATCATTCACGAAAACTTTCGAAAGTAAAAATGGAGGAAAATCATATGGGACTGACTTTGGCGCAAAAGATCATTAAAAACCATATTGTGAGCGGCGAGATGACAGTCGGCAGCGAGATCGGCCTGAAAATCGATCAGACCCTCACACAGGATGCGACCGGTACCATGGCCTATCTCGAATTTGAGGCAATGGGCGTTCCGCGTGTCAAAACAGAGCGGAGCGTTGCTTATATCGACCACAATACCCTGCAAACCGGCTTTGAAAACGCCGATGACCACCGCTTTATCCAAAGCATCGCCAAAAAGCACGGCATCTGGTTCTCTCGCCCAGGAAACGGTATTTGCCATCAGGTGCATCTGGAGCGCTTCGGAATTCCGGGCAAGACCCTGATCGGTTCCGACAGTCATACGCCAACCGGCGGCGGTATCGGGATGTTGGCAATGGGTGCAGGCGGCTTGGATGTCGCAGTCGCCATGGGCGGCGGTCCCTATTACATCACCATGCCCAAGATGTTGCGCGTAAACCTGACAGGGAAACTTTCCCCCTGGGTTTCTGCGAAGGATGTCATCTTGAAGGTTTTGCAGATTCTCTCGGTCAAGGGCGGTGTGGGAAAAATTGTCGAATATTCCGGCGAGGGTGTCAAGAGTCTGTCCGTACCGGAACGTGCTACCATCACCAACATGGGCGCAGAGCTGGGCGCCACTACCTCCATCTTCCCATCCGACGAAATCACCCGGTCCTTCCTGAAGGCGCAGGGCCGCGAGGAGGATTGGATTGAGCTTTCTTCTGATCCGGATGCTGTGTATGACGAAGAGATCTCCATTGACCTGTCCGAATTGGTCCCATTGGCCGCCTGCCCCCACAGCCCGGACAATGTAAAATCCGTGGATGAGATCGGCGCCATCAAGGTCGACCAGGTCTGCATCGGTTCCTGCACCAACTCCTCCTATCTGGATTTGATGCGTGTCGCCTCCATCCTGAAAGGCAAGACGGTTCATCCGGATGTAAGCCTGGCCATTGCCCCTGGTTCCAAGCAGGTTTACAATATGTTGGCGCAGAATGGCGCTCTGGCAGATCTAATCGCTGCAGGAGCCCGTATTCTGGAATGCGCCTGCGGTCCGTGTATCGGTATGGGCCAGTCCCCGAATTCCAAAGGGATCTCCCTGCGCACCTTCAACCGCAACTTTGAAGGCCGTTCCGGTACTGCGGATGGCCAAATCTATCTGGTCAGCCCGGAGACAGCTGCAGCTTCCGCACTGACCGGTGTGTTCACAAATCCGCAGACTCTCGGGGATGAAGTGCCGATTGCCCTGCCGGAGAAGTTCCTTATCAACGACAACATGGTTGTTGCGCCAGCTCCGGAGAGCGAGATGGACCAAATCGAAATCCTGCGCGGACCAAACATCAAGGAATTTCCCACCACGGACCCGCTGCCGGAAACCATTGCGGCGAAAGCGCTGCTCAAGGTTGGCGACAATATTACAACCGATCACATCATGCCGGCCGGCGCGAAGATCCTTCCCTACCGTTCCAACATCCCGTACCTCAGCAATTTCTGCTTCGCTGTATGCGATAAAGAGTTCCCGGAACGCTGCAAAGAATATGGCAAGGGCATCGTTATCGGCGGCGCTAACTACGGACAAGGCTCTTCCCGTGAACATGCGGCGCTTGTGCCGCTGTATCTGGGGGTAAAGGCAGTCCTGGCCAAAAGTTTCGCGCGTATCCACTGCGCAAACCTGGCCAACGCTGGAATACTCCCATTGGTCTTTAAGAATGAGTCCGATTATGATCGTGTAGATCAGATGGATGAGCTGGAATTGCCGGAAATTCGTACAGCAATCGCCAATGATTCAAAGATCGTTGTGAAGGATGTAACGAAGGGGATTGAATTCGAAGCAGAGGCCGTCCTCTCAGCGCGCCAGCGCGAGATGGTCCTGGCTGGCGGCCTACTGAACTATACAAGAGAGCAGTCCAAATAAAATTGAACGTAATGGAGGGATTTCCCATGGCCAATAAGATTCCTATGACCACCCCGCTTGTGGAGATGGATGGCGACGAGATGACCCGTATCATCTGGAAGATGATAAAGGATATTCTTCTCACGCCCTATATTGATCTGAAAACTGAATATTACGATCTTGGCCTCAAACACCGCGATGAAACCAACGACCAGGTGACTGTGGACAGCGCCAACGCCACCAAAAAGTACGGCGTGGCTGTCAAGTGCGCTACCATTACTCCGAATGCGGCGCGCGTCGAAGAGTATAACCTCAAGGAGATGTGGAAATCCCCGAATGGAACCATCCGCGCCATGTTGGACGGTACGGTTTTCCGCACTCCCATTTTGGTAAAAGGCATTACGCCATTCATCCCCACATGGACAAAACCCATCACCATCGCCCGTCATGCTTACGGCGACGTATACCGCAATGTAGAGATGCAGGTGCCAGCCGGCGCCAAGGCCGAGCTTGTTGTCACGGATTCCGAGGGAAAGGAAACGCGCGCTACCATCCATGATTTCCAGACCCCCGGTATCATCCAGGGAATCCACAATCTGGACAAGAGCATCAGCAGCTTTGCGCGCTCGTGCTTTAACTACGCTTTGGATGCCAAAAAGGACCTCTGGTTTGCAACCAAGGATACCATTTCCAAGCAGTACGATCACCGGTTCAAGGATATTTTCCAAGAGATCTTTGACGCTGAATATAAGGAAAAATTCGATGCAGCAGGGATCGAGTATTTCTATACCTTGATCGACGATGCCGTTGCCCGCGTGGTCCGCTCTGAAGGCGGTTATATCTGGGCGTGTAAAAACTACGATGGCGATGTGATGAGCGATATGGTCGCCACCGCCTACGGGAGCCTGGCTATGATGACCAGTGTATTGGTTTCCCCGGACGGCGTATACGAATATGAAGCGGCACACGGCACCGTACAGCGTCATTATTATAAGCACTTAAAGGGAGAAAAAACCTCCACAAACTCCATGGCGACGTTGTTTGCCTGGACAGGCGCGCTGCGTAAACGCGGCGAACTCGACGGCAATTCCGCTCTGATGGACTTTGCGGACAAGTTGGAGCACGCTTCGATTCAGACCATTGAAGAGGGCGTTATGACCGGCGATCTCGCCAGCCTTTCCAATCTTCCGAATAAAACGACCGTGGATACGGAAACCTTCCTGAGAGAGATTGACAAGCGCCTTGTGGCAATGCTGTAAGCACTCCGCACGGACGGCGGAATCTCAACTGGCTTTCTTTTTCTGAATAGAAAGGACCTAATCAATTATGCCAAAACGGGAAAATATCTCCATGTCCGTCATCCGGCGGCTTCCCAGGTACTACCGATTCCTCAAACTTTTGGGAGAAAAAGGCGTTACACGCATCTCCTCAACGGAGCTTTCGGCCAAACTGGGGCTTACCGCCTCCCAAATCCGCCAGGATCTCAATTGTTTTGGTGGGTTTGGGCAGCAGGGATACGGCTACATGGTGGATCAGCTCTGTACAGAAATCGGAAACATTCTGGGTCTATCCCATGCCTACAAAGCGGTACTAATCGGTGCAGGTAATCTGGGGCGGGCCATCGCTTCCCATCTTTCCTTCGAAACAGAGGGATTTACGCTGGTGGGGATTTTTGACAATTCCGATACAAAGATCGGTCAAACCATCAATGGGCTCACCGTGCGCAACATCGGTACATTGGAGCGCTTTTGTAACCTTGAAAAGCCAACCATGGCAGTGCTCTGTGTTCCCCGAAGTGCGGTGGAATCCTTGAGTGACCGGCTGTATGCGTTGGGTATCCGCTGTTTCTGGAATTTTAGTCACTATGACATCAGCATGAAATATGCCGATGCGATTGTGGAAAACGTCCATCTGAACGACAGCTTGATGACGCTTTGTTACCGCATCACCAACGATCCCACGCATCCAACAAAATAACTGTAGATCCTACGGATCCTTGCAGAACGAGGGTATCCTTCAGTCATTTTATGACTTTTGGGATACCCTCGCTTTTTAGAAACTTCGATGTTATTTCCAGACAGAAAAAAGGATGTTCCTTTCCTATGAATTCAAAATTCGTAGCCTTGAGACACACTTTTTTATGGACTCATTTTTGTTAAGCCATGACCTGTTTCCATCTCAAAAGGAACGTGTCAAAGCGCTTTTCTTCCTAGTAAGCTCTTTTTCCAACTGCGCGCTGCCTTTATACGCAAAAAGCCGCAAGTTCCCCCTACTTTTCAGCATATTTCCTTTTCCACAAGGAGATACTACCAACAAATACAACAGGGGAGGAACCAAGGTATGGATGAAAAAGCAAGAAAAGTACCTGTGGTAAAGAAAACAGGCATCCCGGAATCCGAAACAGATGCCGCTGTGGAAGCACGGGCACGGGAGGCAGCGGCTGACACCGAAGGAGAAGTACACACAATGATTGATCGCCTGGTTCAGCGGGCGCAAAAGGCCCTCCAGGCTTTTATGGACATGAACCAGGAACAAGTCGATTCCATTGTTCACGCTATGGCATTGGCCGGATTGGACCAACATGTACGGTTGGCAAAACTTGCCTATGAAGAAACCGGACGCGGCGTTGTCGAGGATAAAATTATCAAGAATATCTTTGCGACAGAATACATTTGGCACTCCATTAAGGGCCAGAAAACCGTTGGAATTGTGGAAGAAAATGAGTTAGAGGACTATGTGGAAGTGGCAGAACCTGTGGGTGTGGTCGCCGGTGTCACTCCTGTTACCAATCCAACTTCTACTACGCTTTTCAAGTCGTTGATCTGTATGAAAACGCGCAATCCGATCATCTTCGGATTTCATCCAAGTGCCCAAAAATCCTCTGTCGAGGCTGCACGGGTGATGCGCGATGCCGCAGTCAGGGCCGGCGCTCCGGAGGACTGCATACAGTGGATTACAGCGCCATCCATTGCGGCTACCAATGCGTTGATGAACCATCCCGGCGTATCCTTGGTCCTGGCGACCGGCGGCAGTGGAATGGTCCGGGCGGCCTATAGTACGGGGAAACCAGCTTTGGGTGTCGGACCTGGAAATGTCCCGTGCTACATTGAAAAGACCGCCCGTTTGGAACGTGCCTGTACAGATTTGATGCTCTCCAAAACTTTTGACAACGGCATGATCTGCGCTTCTGAACAGGCTGTCATTGTGGATGAAGAAATTGCAGATTCCTTTGAACGCATTATGAAGGCAAACAATTGCTACTTTTTACAGGAGGATGAGATTGAAAAGGTTTCCAACTTTGTTATCAATCCACAGACACAAGCAGTCAACCCAGATGTTGTCGGAAAATCTGCCTCTTGGATTGCCGAGCAGAGCGGCATTCATGTGCCGGATCAGACGAAGATCCTTATCGCACGTCTTGCTGATGTAGGACCTGACTATCCGCTTTCGCGCGAAAAGCTCTCTCCCGTTCTGGCTTATTTCGTGGTCAAAGGTCACGGCGAAGGCTTTGCGATGGCTAAAAAAATGTTGGAACTCGGCGGTTTGGGGCATTCCGCTGTGATTCACTCTACAAATCCAGACCTCATCAAAGCATATGGCAAGGAGATGAAAGTCGGCCGTGTAATCTCCAATTCTCCTTCCTCACAGGGGGCAATCGGTGATATTTACAACACCAATACCCCTTCTCTGACGCTTGGATGTGGCTCCTATGGTCACAATTCCACCACCTCCAACGTGTCCTCTGTGAATCTGATTAACCGCAAACGGATTGCCCAGAGGAGGGTCAACATGCAGTGGTTCAAAGTACCGCCACAAATTTACTTTGAAGAAGATTCTATTCAATATTTAGAAAAGATGCCGGACATCGAACGCGCCTTTATCGTCACGGATGCGACCATGGTGCAGCTGGGATATGTGGACAAGATTTTATACTATCTGCGGAAACGGCCTGTGTACTGCCATTCCGAGATCTATTCCGATGTAGAACCCGATCCGGATGTTTCAACCATTCGAAGAGGCGTAGAGGCTATGCGCGCATTCCAACCCGATGTGATTATTGCGCTCGGCGGCGGCTCCGCTATCGATGCAGCAAAGGGGATGTGGCTCTTTTATGAACATCCGGAAGCTTCGTTCGATGGTCTGCGTTTAAAGTTTCTGGACATCCGGAAGCGCGCCTATAAATTCCCACGTTTAGGGGAAAAGGCAAAACTTGTCGCGATTCCAACCACTTCTGGTACTGGAAGTGAGGTAACTGCATTCACTGTTATCACGGATCGCCAAAACGGGAACATTAAATATCCGCTTGCCGACTATGCAGTCCGTCCAGATGTAGCCATCATCGACCCGCAATTCGTTTGGAACCTTCCCAAGGCAGCCACCCGTGACACCGGTCTGGACGTCCTCACACATGCAATTGAAGCGTATGTATCCGTCATGGCAAGCGACTACACGGATGGCCTGGCCCTTCAGGCGATCGGCATGGTATTTGAATATCTCCCGCGCGCCTATAAAAACGGCGCCGCAGACCCTGTAGCGCGTGAAAAGATGCACAATGCCTCATGTATCGCAGGCATGGCATTCACCAACGCATTTTTGGGACTCAACCACTCTATGGCGCATAAATTGGGCGGAGAGTTCCATATTCCCCACGGGCGGGCCAACGCGGTCATTCTTCCTTATGTCATTGCCTACAATGCGCAAAAGCCCACCAAGTTTACTGCTTTTCCAAAGTACGAAACCTTTGTTGCGGATCAAAAGTACGCAAAGATCGCCTCATTTATCGGCTGTGGTGGACGGACCACAGAGGAAAGTGTTCAAAATCTCATCAAAGCGGTTTACCGCCTAGAACAGGAGCTCGACTGTCCCCTGTGTATCAAGGATTGTGGTGTGGAAGAAAAGATTTTCTTTGACCGCCTTCCGGAACTTGCGGAGCGTGCGCATGAGGATCAATGTACTACCGCAAACCCAAGGTATCCGCTGATCCGCGAAATTCAGGAAATCTATGCGCAGGCGTATTATGCTCCTTATAGAGGTTGATAAGACCCGGATAGCTTTAAAACACCAAACAAAGTTTCAATATGATTCATGAAGAAGAAACCATCCAAAATTTTCTCGATGGTTGGCATTTTCGATTCTTCCTCTTTCAGAAGGTCCTCAAATGGAGGGAAGGGCTATATCAGCGCTTAAAGCGTACGACACTTCTATGAATTGTAACAGCCGTTGCCTTGACTTTTCTATAAAAGCACGCTATAATCTTGTTATAAAAACCAGATAACAGCGTGCTTATCATTACATAATTTTAATAGGAAGGCTTTTACTATGAATCAGGATAAAGTAGCCATTTTAACCGATTCCGGCGGAGATATTCCCAAGGAGCTTTTGGAGAAATATCATATCTATCAAATTCCCCTGCGTATTTTGTACAAAGAACGGGAATATCTGGACGGCGTGAACATCAGTGCCAACACGGTATATGCCATGCTTCCCATTGAAATTCCCAAGACCTCTCTTCCAGATGGCGCCCTCATCAATCAGGTTTTCGATCAAATTAAAGCGGATGGTTATGAAAAGGTATTGATCGTCTGTATTTCCAGCAATCTGAGCGGAACCTGTAATGTGATGAAAATCTTAGGGGATGCCTATCACGGTCTTGAGTGCCATGTATTGGATACAAAAAATATCTCCATTGGCAGCGGCTTTCTGGCTCTGCGGGCTGCTCAATATCTGGAACATGGGATGTGTTGGCAGGAATTATTGCAAAAGTTGCCCTTAGAGGTTCCAAATAGCCGCGTGTTCTTTTGCGTTAAAAGTTTAGAATACCTACAAAAAGGGGGCCGAATTGGGCTGGTTGCCGCAGCTTTTGGCACAGCACTCAACCTAAAGCCGATCATATCCTGCAATTCCGACGGAATTTACTATACGGCTGGAAAGGCCCTTGGACGTGTACAATCCATCCACAAGCTTGAAGCGCTTGCGCAACAGATGGCTGGCCACTCGGAAGTAGAGCTCGCGATTATGCATGGGGACGCTGCGGAAGAGGCAGAACGGATTTATGCAGATCTCAAAACTAAAATTCCCAAAGGAAAGATTACTGTACAGGGACAGATCAGTCCGGCCTTGGGAGTTCATACAGGGCCTGGTCTACTGGGAATTGGTGTATTCCGAAAAACAAGAGAATAAAATTATGCGAGAATCTACTTTGCCTGTATCAAAGAGTATAGACATGATTTTGTCTTTACTACGGTTAACAATGAGGATGAAATGGATTCATCTCCATCGGTTTCCAAACGTTTCAACTTGATCATGATAGAAATTAAAGTAAATTGTTTTCTTAACGTCGCTTTGATAAAAAATGCGCCCGACCTTCCTCAAGGTTGGGCGCTTAATTTTTGTGGTGTGCCGTCTAGCCGTTATGCCTTCATATCACATGTGAAACCTTTATAACCATCTGCTTTCATGACAACATGATAGGTTTCTCCACGTTTAAAACTTTCGGCTCCAATGCAGAATTCATTGTCATATTCGGAGATCTGATAGGTCCGATCTGTATTGTAGTTGTAGGTTTAGACAGCACTAACAGTGAAAGAATTCACTGTTAGTGTGCACCTCTTTCAGTTAGCTAAAACTAACCGCCTGGTATCATTTTCCGAAAAACGCACATTTAAGGTATCACCATCCCTTACTCTTGTCAATGACAAAATTCTTATGATTTCGATGCGGGCAAAGAAACCAAATAAACAGAATTATAATGAAGGCAACAGAAAAAATCCTCCCCATAAAATGTAATATGTATTTATTTCTCAGCACTTTCACACAAGCAATGGATGATTTATTTTATAATTGGAATCAAGGGTTTTATTGTGTACATAAAATAAGTGCTCGGTCTCAGAACAGGCCGAGCACTGGACTATTTAAATATAGAGAAACAACGATTACTATTTCGCTACAATGTCGAAGGTAAGATCCTCATAACCTTCTGCTTCGACAACAACATGATAGGTTTCACCCTTCTCAAAGCTTTCGCTTCCGATGCGGATCTCGTTGTCCGCTGGCGGCAGTTGATAGGTCTGGTTGGAATCAAAACTGATATAATCCGTCTCTCGATACTCCACACCATTTACCGTAACTCTCTGGACTGCCTCTTTCCAGGGATCTACTACATCAAAACCTTCATTGAACGCAACGGTATAGTAATCCATGTAGGTTTGGGTTTGCGGCTCGCCATAAATGGTCGGTGCAGAAAGCTTGTCCGGCTCCGCTGGTCCCCATTCAGCGCCCTCATCCACCTGGCCAGCATAGACCAACAACACGCCATGGTAATGCTTTGCCTGATAGGCATTTCCTGCGTCCTCCGGCAGATAGCCAGCGATCAGGAATTGTTCTTCACTCTCTTTTCCGGCCGGCAACGGATCTTCCGAGGTAAACGGCTGATATTCCGCCGTCTCTCCCTCTTCAAGAGTGTTCTCATTCAGGTTTACATTCGGAACTTTTTCCCATTCACCGTCACCGTTCTTCTCGTAAACAAAGATCTTCAGCTTGTCCTTCAAAATGTAGTTGGATTCTTCACAAGTTACCTTTTCACCTGTCTGGGTTACCTTTTCGCCGTAGACCTTGTCATTTATGGTCACGTTTTCCACGGTGATCTCATCGACATCTTTCTTGCCGTCCGGACCGTCGTCCACCATTTGGAACATAATTTGTGCCGGCAAAGTTCCCTCGTTGCGGACTGTTACCGGCTGAAAATAAACTGGAATTGGGGAATATCCCTCTGTATTTGCATTGACAACCTTTCCATTGACCTCAGTCAACTCTACCTCAAAAGCTTCTTCAGTCAAGGGACGAAGGTTCTCAAAGTCAATTTTCTGCTCGCCAGGCTCTGCCTGATCCGGTGTAACCGAAATATCAAGCTTGCCGGATACGAAGTCCCCTGCGAGCGGTTCCGTATCGTTGAAGTACGCCATCGTTGCCCCTGCGGTAACGCACAGGGCGGTCAGTACTGCCCCAACAGACAATACTAGTCTTTTTCCACTTTTACCCATTTTGTAAGTTTTCCCTCCATTGATGTTATTCATCTAAATGATTCGTAAGTTTCATTTTTAGCTTTATCTAACTGCCAAAAAATTCACTACCTGCGCGGACTTTTTAAAATTAGCATCAGCTAACTTTATAACATCGTTTTCCGGAAAACCTTGTTCAGAATACCACCTTCCCTATCGCTTGTCAATCCATATTTCCTGATTTTAGAAATATTTCTGAGATATTTTTAGAGTTATGGTTCATAATAAGAGCCGGCCCTTCTGCGAACAGAAAAGCTGGCTCTTGTACTTTACACGTTTCTGTTTTTTTCTTGAAAGACTTTTGCCGCTTCAATAAATCCCTGAAACAAAGGATGCGGACGGTTCGGGCGCGACTTAAACTCTGGATGAAACTGTGCCGCTAAAAACCAAGGATGATCCGGCAATTCCATCATCTCTACGATACGTCCATCCGGAGATTTTCCAGAGAACCGCACCCCTGCCTTTTGAAAAGTCTCCCGGAATTCATTATTTACCTCAAAGCGGTGGCGATGGCGCTCCTCAATAAGAGGTTTCCCGTATAAGAACGCTGCTTTTGAACCTTCTTCCAACTTACATGGATATTTTCCAAGGCGCATCGTTCCCCCCAACTGGATAATATCTTTTTGTTCGGGCATTAAATCGATCACCGGATGTTCGGTCTGTGGGTCGAATTCCGCAGAATTGGCATCTGCATATCCCAGAACATGGCGTGCATATTCCACTACCGCCAACTGCATTCCCAGACAAATCCCCAAAAAAGGAATCCTTTGTTCACGTGCAAAGCGGATCGCCTCGATCTTCCCTTCCACCCCACGTTGACCAAAGCCTCCCGGAACCAGAATTCCATGTACATCTTTTAAAATCTCCGCTACATTTTCGGGCGAAATCGTCTCAGAATCGATCCACTGGATTCGCACCTTGACGCGATTGCCAATTCCACCGTGTGTCAGTGCTTCTGCCACGCTGAGATAGGCATCGTGCAATTCTACGTATTTTCCAACTAGAGCAACCGTTACTTGTGATTTTAAGTTCATGGCCGTATCCACCATGGAAATCCATTCCCCCAGATCCGGGCCATTGGTATCCAAACCGAAATGGCGGCATACAATATCATCCAACCTTTCCTCCCGCAAGGCCAGAGGCACCGCATATAAAAGAGGTAGATCTAAATTTTCAATCACACAGTCTTCCCGCACATTGCAGAATAAGGCAATCTTCTTTTTCTGTTCCTCGCCCACCGGCTGTTCTGAACGCAGAACAATGACATCTGGTTGAATCCCGAGACCCAAAAGTTCTTTGACGCTATGTTGGGTTGGTTTTGTCTTTTGTTCGTTGGAACAGGCGATATAAGGAACCAATGTTACATGAATAAACAGACAATTGGCGCGGCCGACTTCCGCCGCAAACTGACGGATAGCCTCCAGAAAAGGCAAACTTTCGATATCTCCTACTGTACCGCCAACCTCAATCAGGGCGACATCAACATTTTCTTTTCCAGAAGAAATTCGCGTTTTAATTTCATTTGTAATATGGGGGATCACTTGTACTGTACTGCCACCGTAGTCTCCATTGCGCTCCTTCTGAATGACATTCCAGTACACCCGCCCAGAGGTGACATTGCTATTCTGTGACAGGTTTTCATCAATAAAACGCTCATAATGTCCCAAGTCCAAATCTGTCTCAGCGCCATCGTCGGTTACAAACACTTCACCATGCTGAAACGGATTCATTGTTCCCGGGTCCACGTTGAGATACGGATCAAACTTCTGCATGGTAACTCGCAGACCGCGTGCTTTTAAAAGGCGTCCCAAAGAAGCTGCTGTGATTCCCTTTCCAAGCCCAGAGACCACGCCTCCCGTAACGAAAATGTACTTTACTGACATGTCCTTTCCCCCTTATATGCGATATCCGATCATAAAACTTTCAAAACAAGGTCGTTTTATAGAATTTTCTCCTATTTTATGCAACTATTCTCACGTATTCCTGCAAAAACACAAAAAATTATATCGCCCACTGCATAGTTTTGTCAATGCAAAGGGCGATATTTACGCATAAAAATATTCGGAACGATAATCCAGTTTTTTGTCCAAAAAACAAGTCGTTATTTCAGAATCGTGAACAAAGAACCGATCAATGGAAGAGGTTCTTCACGGTCTTGCACTGCATGCATAACACCAACAATAATCAGAGCTGCCACAGCCCCAAATTGTGCCAACTGCAATAGTCCGACCAATGTAGCCCCCAATTGGGAAAAGACCATAATTCCACCCAACGCCAAAGAAAACAGCGAAGTGAATAAACTGCTAAGCAAACTCACCACCAAACCGAATACAACCTCAAAAATAGAAAGCAGTATTCCCTGATTCACATGATACCGCACTTTTGGATTACGGCCGTCTGCAATCAATCCTACCAACCAGAGGAAGCTAAAGTAGGATAAAATGTTGAATAACTTGACCGTCTCTGGATTGGACGGCGCATGCGTTTTTGGCGGTTTCTCCGGTGGAATTCCCCCATAGGGCTGATAGGGTGGTTGGCCATAGGGAGGATACGGTGGAGGGGTCTGATTGGCATAAGGCGGTTGCGCACCATAGGGCGGTTGATACGGTGGTTGCGGCGGAACGCGCTGTTCTTCGCGTTCTTCCTGAGGATTTTGCTGATTGTTTTCGCTCATTGTTTGTTTCTCTCCTTAGTCATGGGAAGCCGCATTATTCCGCGTGGTAAGTCGTAATCTCCGCACTTTCGATGGTCACATCCGTAGTCGGCTTATCATTTTCATCGGTCTCTACCGCAGCAATCTGGTCAACAATGGCCATATCCTCTTCGAACACCTGGCCGAACACGGTATGCTTATAGTCGAGGTGCGGCGTACCGCCAACTTCTTTATACAGATCAATTGCCTTCTGCAAAACGGCTTTCTGATCTTCTGGAATCCCATTTGTATAGATCTCGTTCAATGCGTTATTGAGGGCATCCACATAGGAATTCATCTCCTCCTGGCTTGCGCCGGATGCCATCTTGTCATTCATCATAAGCGTTGCCTTGCATGTTTCACGATTCATATACATTGTAGACATCATTGTTTCCGCTGTATCATCGGTTACCGTGTCTTTGCATTGTACAATGAAGAACTGGCTGCCATTTGTATCGACGCCGGAATTGGCCATGGAAAGCGCACCGCGCAGATTGATTAAATTGGTGTTGAATTCATCCTCGAAGGGTTCACCCCAAATGCTCTCGCCGCCTGTACCGGTCGCTGTCGGATCGCCGCCCTGAATCATGAAATTATCAATTACACGATGGAACACAATTCCATTGTAATAACCATCCTGAATCAGTCCCTTGAAATTCTCCACTGCTTTCGGTGCTGCTTCTGGGAACAGACGAATCCGAATGTCTCCCATCGAGGTGTGCAAAACAGCTATCTCTTCACCATCTGCAGGCTTCTCCAACTGATAACCAACAGGCTTGCCATCGTCCGGACGCACATGATCTTCCGCGTCTGCAGGAATTTCAACATCCCCCACTGTGGCTGCCTCCGAAGACGCGTTGGATTCGGTCTGAGAAGCGCTGCTGGTTTCCTCCGAGGAAGTGGTGGTATCCCCGCCGCATGCTGTCAAGGCTACAAGCAAAGTGCACGCCAACAGTGCACTGATGATTCTACGTCTGTTCTTTTTCATGTTCGAAACTCTCTCTTTCTTCGCAATCAAATTTTCCCGTATCGCTGGGACAATATGTCCATCATAGTATATTATCGGTAAATATGCAAGACAGACCGGCAGAAATTCACAAAAAAATCACTTTTACAGTAAGCACACCGCTGAAATGCACAAAGAAAACCACTCAGGAACCTTCCATATGAACGCATGCCACCGGCAAAAAACGCATATAGATAACCATGTAAGAGATAAGGAGGGTTCAAAATGGTTGAATATTATCCCGAGGGCTGGCTGATCGATACGGCTGAAAACCGTGCTGCTCTGCAAAGTACCGCTGCACTAATTGAAGCTTGCCGTACGGGTCAAATTTTGGAAGGACGTGCGCTCGTTTGTGACAGTGCACACAATCTGCTCGTCGATTTGGGGTGCGCGAAGGGAATTATCCCGCGCGATGAGGGGGCCCTTGGGATTCGTGAAGGTACTGTACGCGACATCGCCATCATTTCCCGTGTGAATCGTCCCGTTTGCTTTATTGTGACCGGATTCCAGAAAGATGGGGATGGTCACACCACGGTTTTGCTCTCCCGCAGAGCTGCACAGGAAAAATGCCGGGAAGCATTCATCCGCCGTTTGGTTCCGGGGGACATTATCAACGCTCAAATCACCCATCTTGAAAATTTCGGCGCTTTTGCGGACATCGGCTGTGGTATTGTCTCCCTTCTTCCAATCGATGCAATCTCTGTATCCCGCATTGACCATCCACGGGAGCGCTTTACCGTCGGCATGAACATCCGAGCACTGGTAAAATCCATTGAGAACGGGCGCATTACATTAAGCCACAAGGAGTTACTTGGTACCTGGGAAGAAAATGTTGCGATGTTTTCTGCTGGGGAAACAGTTGCAGGAATTGTACGTTCTGTCGAACCATACGGGATTTTTGTGGAACTCTCACCAAATTTGGCGGGACTGGCAGAAAGCCGCGAAGACGTCATCCCAGGGCAGCAGGCAAGCGTTTACATAAAGAGCATTCTTCCCGCACGGATGAAAGTAAAGCTCGTCATTATCGATACCTTTGATTATCATTACCGCCCTACACCGCCGAAATACTTCTTCGAAGGCGACCATATGGAACGCTTCGTCTATTCGCCTGAGGGCAGCGAAAAAGAAGTTATTACCGATTTTACTACGCAACCCTGTGAAGGGCTTTAGAATTATGATGGTCTCAAAAGGGCGTGGCAAGGTTGCCACGCCCTTTTGCGGTATCAGCACCTATCTGCATTCCGCATTGGAATCCTTGTCCAAATTATGGTATACTTTTTCTAAGAAAGGCGGAATGTATTATGGAGTATCGTGAAATTTTAGAAAATGCCCGAAAAATAATGGCCCCCAACTGCCGCGTATGCCGTGAGTGTAATGGCGTTGCCTGCCGGGGAGAAATCCCAGGCACTGGTGGAAAGGGAACGGGCAGAGCATTTATACACAGTTTCGAATATCTCGCAGGTATTAAAATTCATATGGATCTGATCTACGCCAATCAAGGACAGGACACCTCCTGCTCTTTCTTTGGCCAAACTTTTGCGGGCCCAGTATTCGCCGCACCTATCAGCGGATTATCCAATAATTACAATGGTTATCTGAGCGAAAAGACCTATGCCGAAGCGCTGGTCCCCGGAACCAAAGCGGCCGGATGTGCAGCTTTCACCGGAGATGGCGCCGCAGATTTCTTTTTCACCGACCCTCTCTCTGCTGTTGCAGCTGCGGATGGCGTGGCAATTCCCACCATCAAACCTTGGGACAAGGACAAGGTACTGGAAAAGATTCGGCTTGGTGCAAGCCGGCGCTATGGCCCTATGCATGGATATCGACTCTGCTGGACTCCCCCTTCTGGCTGCTGCAGGAAAGCCGGTTTGTTCAAAAGACGTGGATGAGCTTAAAGAGATCATACAGTCCACGAAACTCCCATTTCTTCTCAAGGGGATTATGACACCGGAAAGCGCCCAAAAGGCCGTACAAACCGGTGTGTATGGCATCGTGGTATCCAATCATGGCGGACGTGTTCTTGACCATACTCCGGCACCGGCAGAGGTTCTACCTGCGATTCGGGCCGCTGTAGGAACACAGGTCAAACTATTCGTAGACGGTGCCATCCGCACAGGTACGGATGTATTCAAGGCGCTTGCACTGGGTGCCGACGCCGTTTTGATTGGCCGTCCCTATGTTGTGGCTGCCTGCGGCGGCGGCGCAGAAGGTGTCACCATCTATACACAGAAAATTCTCTCCGAGCTACGCGACGCCATGAAGATGACCGGTTGTGCAACATTATCCGACATTACGAAGGACAAAATCAGCCTATGTCATGAAAAAGTCTCTTTCTGTTAAGCTCCTTCTTTCGAACACTCCCTCCTATGGCACCGGCAATTGAGATTATATTTTCCCATTTCGCATTTATTTGTTCTTTTACTGCGTATGCAATCGACCGTTGACAAACTTCAAGGAAAAAGAGTGGACTTTTTATAGATTCGGTGTACCAATGAAGTGAACCAACCGGATGAGAGGGCGTACAAAACAATATTTGGGAGAATGGATTTGGGTATCGAGAAAACGACCGGGCTACCGCAGAGACAATTGGAAGAGATATTGGACGTATCTGAGTAGTCTATCTCAAAATGGGAGTTTTCCAAAGTGAAAGATACAATCCCGTTCCCACGCTGGCTTTTGCTCAACCAATACAATCGAAGGGCCGATAACAAGAAAAAGCGGTATGCATCCCATTGAGGGGTAGCATATCGCTTTTTGTTATGGAGGATTTAAGGCGGACAACATCCCATATGGCACACGGACTTTGCAATGCAAAGTGTAATGTGTTTTACACTCTGCCGGTGTTGTTGTGAAATACCGTTCCCTCCAGGGAGGACAAGGACGTTTTCACGGCAAGAGGGCGAGGGGGGAATTGTGTGGTGGGGGCCACAAATACAGGGCTGGTCCCATCCGTAGACAGGGCGTATATAAACGCTCAGTTTTTCTCCTTGTTTTTCTGATTTTTGTTTTAGTATTGTAGAATTTAATACGATATTGGTGTACCTGACTGAATTCTGGTAAAACAAGAATCTACTCAACATATTTTGGTTCATATATGTTTCTAATTTCAATGTCTTTTCTACATCAACAATCTTTGAAATGAAAGAGACGGAAGTATTTATGTTTCAATCTATTTGCTCAAGATCTTTCTTGAGTATATAGACGTTTAGCTTCCACGAGTTTGACCATAAAAAAATTAAACACATGAAAAATTCAAAATTAACATAGCAAATGGGCTGAATCATATGTTGGAAAACATATAAAATAGCTCGTATTATCTGTTATAATGGATGTACTATTGAATGAAGCGAGAAAAGAAAAAGTAGCTTTTTATAAAAGCCACTATCTTTATGCATATGAGTAACCTCCCATTCCGAACATAAAGAAATTTGGTACATTTTTATGGATAGAACGTTTCCCTTTTTAAAAATATTCTTATATGAACTTAGATAATGCTATGCTTTTGAACTGCTAATGTGGATTGCCATATACCTTCTCCCTGATATGGGGCTTATTGGGAATTAGAAGGATTGCAGGGGACACTCGCTCTTTTGGTCAAGCATATTCACCAGAAGGCCATACCTGGGAGAAAAAGTCATCCTTTTCATAACCAATCCATCGGGGAATTACAGAGTGCTTACAAAAAGCCGTGGAATGCAGGGATTCTGCAATCCACGGCTTTTCAGCTTTTTATGCGCGCTATGGCTACATACTTGATACTGATCGTGTAGTAGTGTGCAATAAGGCATTAATACGGTCGACCAGCATATGTAGGGCCACACGGTTTTTCCCGCCCTCCGGAATAATAATGTCCGCATATCGTTTACTGGGTTCGACAAATTGTTCATGCATAGGTTTAACGGTAAGCATGTATTGATCGATGACCGAATCCAAACTGCGCCCCCGCTCTTTGACATCCCGCAGAAGCCGGCGAATCAGCCGGATGTCGGCATCGGCATCCACAAAGACCTTTATATCCATTAAATCCCGTAGCCGCTGATTTTCAAAAATCAAAATCCCTTCCAAAATAATTACTGGCGCAGGTTCCATATGGACGGTTTGCTCCTCCCGGGAATAGGTGACAAAAGAATACACCGGGTGATCGATCGCTTGTTTCCTTTTGAGTTTCTCAACATCCTCGATCATCCGGTCCGTGTCAAAGGTTGCTGGATGGTCATAGTTCCATTTAACACGCTCTTCAAATGGAGTGTTCGCATCGGAACGATAATAAAAATCATGGGATAGAATCAGCGCATTTCCTTGCATAGCCTCCTTCAACTTGTTAGCCAACGTGGTCTTTCCCGATCCCGTTCCACCCGCTACGCCAATTACCAAGGGCGCTTTATCCAAAATGGCCGCCCCCCTCAAAGCAAAATGTCTTGTAAGCTACGTTTGGGTACGTAATGAATGTCATTTTCATCGCGATAATAGTCAGTAACGCCGTCCTCACCCACTTCTGTAAGAACGATTTGCTCGTCCGGTTTTCCTAAGGCGATGAGCAATACCGGAATAAAGCGGTCTGTCAAATCTAGCGCTTGTTGAATCTCGTCCGGATTGAAATTGCCAATCATACACCCTCCCAGACCTTTCTCTACAGCTGCCAACAGAATCGTCTGCGCCACAATCCCCACATCTTTTTGAAACCGTTGGATTGCCGGATGCAATTGTGTATCCTGACAGATCACAAGGAAGGCGGTTGGGCAATGGCCTGGATGCGGCAGCTGCATGTGGGGAAGCGCGCGGGCCCATTTGGTGAGTGGTTGAATCTTTGCAACTGTCTCCGGATCGCAGGCTAAATAATACTTAAATGGTTGCATGTTTACACTGGAGGGTGTGTAACGTGTACAGTCCACCAAATCCTCCAGCTCCTCACGGGATATTTGACAGCTTTCGTCGAATCCACGGTAACTTCGATTTTGTTTTAGCAAATCCTTCAGCAAAGGAATCCCTCGTTTCTTTGCCCACAGGGGGTTTTCTTTTTATTGTAATCCAGCTGAACATTTGATACAAGGGTTTCCCCTGAGAAATTTTTGTATATCACTGCATTTTTATTCATAAGTTTTCAGGAAACTAGGCATTTATTGCATCGATTTATCTTGATTCGCCCGACAACTTTCGGCGATTTTATGTGATTTCGCACAGAGTTCACAGTTCGTTAACACAAGGATTCTTGCTAAAATATGCGAAATGTTATATACTTAATTATATTAGTTAACTGTTTTGGGCAGAAAAGGGACCCGGTGGGATGGGAATGAGCAACTGCCGGTATCGGCCCCGGGGGAATTTCGTGTGATACTTCCTCCTATCATCATACTTGGAAAAGGGGAATCAGAATGGCAAAAAACGCGAATCATGAATTTTTTGAGATTACACCGGAGATTTTGGAGTTGACCGATCTCTGTAAAGCGCATAGTACCATCGACACCAGTCTTTATGCCAAATACGATGTAAAGCGCGGTCTTCGCGACATCAACGGCAAAGGTGTGTTGACCGGTCTGACCGAGATCTCTGACATTATTTCCTCAAAAGTGGTGGATGGCAAAACGGTTCCCTGCGAGGGCAAGCTCTACTATCGGGGAATCGATGTTGAAGAACTGGTGGCTGGATTCCTTCGCGAAAACCGCTTTGGTTTTGGGGAAACCATCTACTTGCTTCTGTTCGGAGAACTGCCCAATGTACAGCAGTTGGACGAATTTAAGCAGATTATGAATAAATACCGTACATTGCCGACCAATTTCGTGCGTGACATCATTATGAAAGCGCCTACATCCGACATGATGAACACACTGGCCCGCAGCGTACTAACTTTATATGCTTATGATGAAAAGGGCAACGATACGTCCCTGCCAAATGTATTGCGCCAGTGTATTGAACTGATTGCCCTGTTCCCACAGTTGGCCGTATATGGCTATCAGGCATACTACCGGGAGTTGCATCCTTCTAACAGTTTCTTTATTCACGCTCCTCAGCCAGAGCTTTCCATCGCAGAAAATATCCTGTATATGTTGCGGTTGGATCACAAGTATTCCGATTTGGAAGCCCGGATTCTCGACCTGGCGCTGGTGTTACACGCGGAGCACGGCGGCGGTAATAACTCTAGCTTTACAACACATGTGGTCGCTTCCTCTGGCACGGATACTTATTCGGTGATTGCGGCAGCCTTAGGCTCTTTAAAGGGGCCAAAGCACGGTGGTGCAAACATTAAGGTTGTAAAGATGTTCGAAGATATGAAGAAAAATATCAAAGACTGGACCGATGAAGATGAGATTCGCAGCTATCTGCATGCTTTGCTCAATAAGCAGGTATTCGACAAAGCTGGATTGATCTATGGTATGGGTCATGCGGTATATTCGATCTCTGATCCACGTGCTAATATATTTAAGAAGTTTGTCAAAAAGCTTTCTGAAGAAAAGGGGCTCTCGGATGAGTATGGACTGTATTCCCGCGTAGAGCGCCTTGCACCAATCGTTATTGGAGAAGAGCGCAAAACTTACAAGGGTGTCAGCGCTAACATCGACTTCTATAGCGGTTTTGTTTATCATATGTTGGGGTTGCCTTCTGAGCTGTTCACGCCTGTTTTTGCAATGGCACGTATCGCAGGTTGGAGCGCACACCTCTTGGAAGAACAGATCAATGTTGGTAAGATCATTCGTCCTGCATATATGAGCATCTCTGCACATCGCAATTACATTCCATTGGAGGAACGATAATCTACCACTTCATATGCAATATTGGGAAACAAAAATGCAGCATGGATCATTGACCATGCTGCATTTTTATTTATCTCGGGAAGCAAAAGCAAACCTTTTTAATGCTTCCCTATCCAAGATACCAATTTCACGGTAACGTGTGGCAATCCAGCCTCGCCTTACAAAATCTCCCAAAGTTTTGCTTACCGTCACCCGGGACGCCCCTGCTAAACCAGCCAGTTCTTCGTGAGTACAGTGTACCGCACGCCGCTCCTGCATCGCCGCCAAATTCAAAAGCAACTGGGCAATCCGCTGATCGGCCTGCAGAAAGGTCATATGGTCCACTTGTGCGGAAAGCATCCGCACCGTACGCGCAAGGTATTCGAGCAGATCCATCGCCAAAACCGGTTTCTCTTGAAAATATTTCATCAAATTTGGACGGTCAACCGCGATAATCTCCGAACGAGTTAGAGTTCGCGCGGACGACATCCGCGGAAGGCGATCCAAAAAGGCAGCCTCCCCAAAGAGCTTTCCTCCTTCTAAAATCGTCAACGTCTTTTCCATCCCATTTTCAGAGGTCAAGAAAATCTTTACCCGTCCTTCTTTCAGGTAATACAGACAATCGGCCCTCTCTCCCTGTAAGTAGACCATCTCTCCCTTGGCATACGTCCGTGGAACCTGGATGGTTTCAAAGATATTCCAAATTTCTTTTTTTAAATCTAATCCCTGCGAATCCAAAAAGTAGTCGGAGCCTTCCACAATATCCCTTCTTTCTTTTCCATTGTATCACCCAAGGCAGTTCCCCGCAACGAAAACTTTTAGTGATAAAATCAGTCAATATAATGAAAAATTTTTAGAGAATCATTCTAAAAGCCTCATTGAAAATCACATTATTTTGTGATTATATTATACATAAAAGATCGCGTATTATTTCCATCGCTTTAATCATGTGGAGGAATACAAACGAAATCTATATCAGGCGAAAGGAGGGGTGTATAGCATCGGGTTAGACACGATCATCTATTGGAAAAGGAGGAAGTTGTACAAGTATGAAAAAGAAAATCACAGCACTTTTCCTGGCATTATCTATGGTGCTGACTGGCTTTGGACTCGTGCCTGCCTCTGCCTTCTCAGCAGGAGAAAACATTGCACAAAATAAGCCGGCAACTACCAGCCGTGCAGACCGTTACAATGCCGACATGACCCCGGCGATGGCCGTCGATGGCGACCCTTCTACACGATGGGCAACGGGAGCTTATCTTCCAGAACGGCACGGCCCCACGGACGAAAACTGGATCTGTGTGGATCTCGGCGCTGTTTATGATCTTTCACGTGTGGTGCTGAATTGGGAAGCTGCCTATGCCACAAGCTATGACATTCAGGTTTCCAACGATTATACCACATTTACCACCATCTACAGCGGCTCTGCAGATAAGGCCTCTGTTCAGTCCATTGAGGTTTCTGGCTCGGGACGGTACATTCGAATGTATGCAAACTCTGTATTCCGTGCAGACTACGGCACCTCTCTTTATGAGTTTGAAGTATATGGTACACCTACATCCGATCAACCAGTCACAACCGACACTGTACAGATCCACATTGCAGGTTCGGACAATGGTTGGAGTATCTGTTCGACCGGTACTTGGGCTCCAAAAGGCGGTAAAACCCAAATCCGCTTTATGCCGCTCGATAACTGTACATTGCAATCTGTTTTAGTAAATGGGGAAGACATGCAAAGCCAGGTGCAACCAGATGGAACCTTGATCTGCCAGGCCGATGAAGACTTGGAAATCATTCCCACATACTCCCGTATTCCCTCCGCACATTTCGAAGCAGAGGATGCAAAGGTTGTCGACGGCAATGATGAGACAATCTCTGGCACGATTGTTCAGGATGAAGCAGCCAGTGGCGGTGCCTACATGGGAAGTACGGGCGGAAAGGGATTCATCTTGGAAAGCACTGTCATGGCGAACCGTATTTCTGTCGCCTACGCCTCTCCAAATACCGGTACGATCCTTGTATACCTGCTTCAAGAAGATGACTCCTATGTCAATATTGGAGCCATCAACTTTTCTACGACGCAAGGCTGGTATATGGATTCCCTGAAGATTGCAAGTTCCGACGCCCTGTATATCCCAGAGGGGTCCACCATAAAACTGGTTCCGCAGGTAGATGTCAATCTTGATTACTTTACATTATCGTATGGACAGCTTTATCCGGAGGAAAGCGTTGGGAAAGACACCGTACTTGCAAAAAATGCGTACCTCAGCGGTGCTTCCCCCACTGAGGATATCATGTCCACCGTTGGTACAGCGGTAAAATTGGATCATTCGGGACAATCCGTCTCCTTCACAGTACCAGAGGACATTGGCGAAATCAATGTGTACAATTTGAAGTATCGTGCAGAGGCAGATACCTCTATCTTGCTAACCGTTGGAGATTCTCCTGCACAGACGGTCGTTCTCCCTGCAACGCGTCCCCATTACTATGAAAGTTTTGGAGAAAAGGAGATTCCCATTCAATCTGGAGAAACCATTACAGTCGCCCTTGCGGAGAACAACGAATTGTATTTGGACAGCATATCATTTCGCTATGCTGAACCGATCGATCGCTTTGTTGTAGATCATTTACCATCTGCTGGCGAACGTATAGAGGTCCCTATGAACGGGATCTGGGAATGTACCAGTTCTACTTTCAGTGCTGGCGATCCCGTGCCGCAGGCAATTCCTGAAAAATTCGACAATTCCATTCCTGTGCCGGGGTTCTGGGATCAGGCCAGCATTGCCATGCCCAACTATGTCACATCTGCATTGTGGTACCGCACAACCCTCACTTTGCCAGAGAAGCCGGCAGACAACGCGATCCTACACATCGGAAAAGCCTACTATGGGCGTTATGTGTTCGTCAATGGACAATATGCGGGGGACTATCCCTATAACTTTACGTCGTCCAACACGGACATCACATCCTACCTACATGCCGGAGAAAACGAGATTGTTATCATGTTGGGAAACTATAACCAACAAAAAAATGATCCCGACTGCCCTGCACATGTTGGCACCGATGGCGAGCGCAATTCGTTCTATTCTGGTATGATCGACGGTGTCTCCCTCATCTTAAATGCCGATCCGGTTGTGACAGCTTTGCAAACAGCGCCCAATCTGGAAACAGGTTCGATTCAAACCCGCACTACTCTAGAAAACAAGTCTGATATGGATGTTACAACAGATGTCACCTTCCGAATTTACGAATTGGGTATCTTCCAAAATGGAACGCCCACCCAAGACCAACGACTCGTTGCATCTTATGTAGAACCAGATGTCACAGTACCAGCAAACAGCCGTATAAAATTGGATGTCGATGCTATTTATATTGAGGATTGCACAGAAGAGAAATACTGGGCACCGAACAATCCATATCTATACAAAATTGAAGTTCAGACATCTGGAGACACATATTCGGATCGTTTTGGTATGCGCACCTTCTTCTTTGATCCAGATACGAAACTCCCCATGCTCAACGGTGAGGTCCACTATCTGAATGGTACAAATATCGCTATGAACCGCTTCTATGAAGACCCGCTTCGTGCAGATCATCCATTTGACCCTGAGTGGGCACGTGCGATTTATCGGGAGTTTAAGGACATGCATTGGGACTCATTCCGCTTCCACAACGGCTTTGCTCCAGACATCTGGTATGATATTGCCGATGAAGAGGGCCTCATGATTATGGACGAATTTGCCGTCTTTGGCGGCTGCTCCGACGGCTGTACTGTGGAAACCCTTAAACCGGAAATGTACGCCTGGATGGATGAGCGTTGTAACAACCCTTCTTTGATTATTTGGGATATTCAGAACGAGGTTACAAACAATTCGCTCTTTGGTGAAACCATTCAGTCCGTACGCGATTATGATATTCAAAACCGTCCCTGGGATAACGGTTGGTCGGACCCGCAAAGCGATACAGATACTTGTGAATGCCATCCGTACCTGTTTTTGAACAATTCTTTTACACTCTCCGATCTGAATACTTTCCCCAATACGGAAATGAAGAGCAGTAATCAGGATTCCTGGGGTAATGAAAACCCCAAGATTTTAAATGAATACGGCTGGCTGTGGCTGGACCGCTACGGCGACCCTACCTCTTTGACTGGAGGATATTACGAAAAATGGATGCCCAATGCCACACGTGAAGAACGATTGGCGTTCTATGCAAAGGCCCTGGCACAGACAACAGAATTTTGGCGTGAAGGCCGGCATTATATGGGAATCATGCAGTTCACGGGTCTTAATTATTCCAAACCGAATGCAGGTGGTGCAACAAGCGACATTCTTATGCCGGACCTTACCATTCCTACTGTCCGCCCCTGCATCAAAGAAGCCTTCCGAAATGCATTCGCTCCGGTCGGTATTATTATTAAGGACTGGTCAGAAACGGTACGGCCTGGCGCCGTTAAGGAGGTCCCTGTTACGATCATCAATGATCTCAATGAGGATTTGCAGTCCCTGGAAGTCACTCTTACAGTCACAAAGGATGGCAAAGAGATCTTCCACGAAACCAAATCCTATGATGTAAAAGCAGCAGGCGATGTGGATGGAAATGACCGGCAGGTACAAACCTTTACTGTCCGTGTCCCGCGCTCTACCTCTGGGGAATATTCGATCGTCGCTTCCTACTCTCGCAATGGCGAGACCGTCTCTAGCAACCGTACTTGGGCCGTAGATAACACACCCATGAGTATCGCTGAAGGCAAGAATGCCTTTGCCAACCTTGAAGAAGAGGATTATCCGGCTAAAAATGTAATCGACGGCAACAGCACCACCCGTTGGAGTTCCTATATCGAAGGGTCCTCTGCGGAAGAACTAGACAACGCTTGGATTACAATCGATCTCGGAGAATCCTATCACATCAATAAAGTCCGCCTCGCTTGGGAAGCGGCATATGGAAAGGAATACCTCATTCAAACCTCAGACGATAATATTACCTATACAACCATCTATTCTGGTACTGCGTCTGGCGAAGGGGAACAAACTTTTGCAGTAGAAGGAACGGGACGATATCTTCGAATGCAGGGGGTTAAACGTGGAACCTCATTTGGGTACTCCCTCTACAGTTTTGATGCTTGGGGAGAACTTGTCCTTGCTCCTAAATACGCGGTTTCGATTGATGATGTATTGGGTGGGACAGCAACTGTGTCCGTTGATAAATCAGAGGCGAAAGAAAATGAAACGGTATCCATCTCTATCTCCGATCTGGAAGCGGGTAAACAAATTGACTCCGTAACCGTTGTTGACGAAGATGGTTTTGAGGTAGAGGTTAGCCAGCAGTCAGATAATACATACATCTTCACCATGCCCCCCTGCGCAGTAAACATACACGTATGTTTGACGGCCGCAGAGCCGCAGTTGTTGACCGTACAGTGGAGCAGCAATGCAGCGGTGGAAGTGGAAGGAAATGCAGATGTGGTGATCTCCACGGATGCAATCTACGGCGCGAAAGTGATGCCGG
>ENA-ORMO01000114-ORMO01000114.1-human-gut-metagenome-genome-assembly--contig:-NODE-114-length-113238-cov-6.969580_pt1 | contig 113238 bp, 111 predicted proteins | sample MGYA00242106_ERZ509001 | MGnify/ENA primary metagenome ERZ509001 (study PRJEB26280, sample SAMEA2338736) | human gut metagenome | biome: human gut; feature: human-associated habitat; material...
GTTCAGGATTCAGAGGCGAATACTTTGTGCTCTTTTGCATCTGTTCCGATTCTGGCATGACCGGAACAGATGTAAGAGTTGGAAGTTACAGATAGCTGCTTAATCAGCAGACACTAAATAACATAGCAATATACTATATTACCCCCCCCCGACAAAGCCGCATTTGTCGGGGGGTTCTGTATTCTACTAACTATAATTACCCTACGGGAAATCTTGATTCTAAAAACAGTTAGGAAATCGTTGATTTGTTAAAAACATCAAATCAGAAATATAATCAAACGTTGATTATCATAACGCACGACGAAAACATTGCTTTGCAGGCAAACAGGATTCTTGCGATTGAGGACGGGAAAATCACACGTGATGAGGTGATACGCCGATGAACATATTTAATAAAGTAACAATTAAGTCATTAAAAAAGAACAGAACTCGTACAATCGTTACTATTATAGGCATAATGTTGTCAGCGGCAATGATTTGTGACGTGACTACATTTGTATCAAGTGTTCAGAATTATGTTTTGAATTACAGTATTTATACTGCGGGAGACTGGCATGGTGCGGTTTATAATGTAGATTGGAATGACTATACAGGCATAAATACTGATGAAGAGGTGTCAAATGCCTCATAACAGTTTAACGGTTTTATTTCAAAGGAATATGTTACTAACGAGTTTCTTGACGGTAAAAAGTATGGACATGTATCAAACGGAGTTGATTTAATAAAGGAGGATGAAGATACTAAAAGTCTTAGCGGTCAGATTTATTTTGTGAATGATTCTGAATTTGAGAAGCTTATAGATAAATATAATTTAAACAGAGAAGGTTATTTTGATGAAAATAATCCGCTGGCAATTTCTATTGATAATAATATTCGGTTTGATTATGAAAAGGAAAAATATGTGTCATCGGATGTATTAAATTCTGATTATTGTGAGATAACGTGCATGGAGCTAAAACATATTTCAGGCTACAGTCATATGGGGGAAAAGACTGACGCGGATGGAAACAGAATTATACTTTTTCAGAATAATACCGACAAAAATGATATTTTGGAGCTGCCTTATGATGAGTCATTTGTTGAATATACAGTTAAATCAGGTAAGACCATAACAGATTTTCCGTTTTATGTAGCAAAGTCAGTACTTGTAGATTTAAATATGATATATCCGATGAGTATGGCAGAGAAAGTGCTTCCTGAGAAATACAATTATAATTATTACGATTTCTATATTATTGCAACAGACAATCATAAGGCGAGCTTTGAAAATTTAAAATCAGTGCTTGATGAAAATGGTCTTGGTGATATGAATGAACTAATCTGTACGGTTCTAAAGCGCTTGTTTTCGGCCTTCCGGTATCTGCAGGTTTCACATATCTGATTTATCTGGCTGTTTATGAGGGGTATGAGACAACTTATCATTTGCCATGGTCGGCTATTGCTATAGCTGCGGTAAGTGTTTTCGCGGTAGTATTTGCGACAATGTTGTATTCAATGAGAAAAATTAAGAAAGATAATCCTATTGATGCATTAAAAAATGAGAATTTATAAAAAGGTATGACATAAATGTATATTTATCCACCAATATGTTATAAATATAGTTTTTATATAAATTAAACATATTATTATAAATTATTTAAAAATTTTAAAATAAAAAATAGAAAAAATTAAAAAAATGTTGAAAATTTTAAATTTTTGTTATATTGTAGTACAAGTTCGCATATATATTTACAGTAATTGATTTATAAAATTTAATATGGTGGTGGAGTAATGAACGTTTGGGACGAGAATTTACTATTTTTAAATTCCTACAAGTATGCAAATATATACCATTCATTGGGGAGCAACTGGTGTGTAGATGCGTTGGATTCACTTGGGCTTGAACAAAATTTTGTTCTTGTAAATTTATGTGCAGACTTGGGGTATTATGAGAGAGATGCGTACGATGCATTAAGAAGCAAATATCATCCGACTTTTTTGCTTGCTCATCCTGATATATCTAAATTAAGATGGAACATGGCAGAAAATCACAGTCATTTTAAATATGCCAGAGAAGATATTGATGCATCGGAAGCAGATATAACGGAAAAATTCAAGAATGCAGATGTTATTATTGATAATAAAGGTGCGATATGGAATGTGCTGTGCAAGCCAAATCCAAAGAAAAAGCTGCTGAAAATTCTTAAGAATTACAGGAAAATGATGCGTTCGGATAAAAGTGTATTGCTGATTGATTATTATGATGCGTGTTACTTGAAGTTTTTCTGTCAATTTCTTACATGGGGAGCAAACAACGTTGACAAAAGATTCAGAATTATAAAAACGTTTGGTGAAGAGTCGACATACATGCTTTTTAAAGATTTGTTCGGAAAGAAATTTTTAGATACGATAGTGACGCCTATGCATATTAATAAAGATGATAAAGATAAACCTTTATCAAAAAAATTCGATGTTGCGTATATTACCAGAGAAAAGCTTGATATTCTTATAAAGAAAGCCGAGGAAACATCAGAAAAAAGATATGACACATCAGGACTCAGAGAAAGTTTTAAGATTGTAGGCATTAACGCTGTTGCAATTTTAGCAACCGCATTTTTATGGACTTTTTTGATCGGGGAATTATGATAAAAAAATATCAAATAAAGGGCAAAACATTGGTTTTGCTCTTTTTTTACGTTAAAGAATGTGCTATTATAACTAATGGTTTTAGTGTTTTGACACATAAAGCCATTAGTAAAACAGTTGTTTAGAAGTGAGGAACAAAGTGAAAAGTAAAAAAACAGGATTGATGGATATGCATTGTCATTTGCTTTTCGGAGTGGACGACGGGGCAAAGACAATTGAAGACAGCATGAAAATGCTTGAGACAGCATACAATGACGGTATAAGAGCAATGATTCTTACGCCGCATTACCATCCGAGAAGAGGAATGGCACATTATGCAGATGTTATTAATAATTTTCAGGAGCTAAAGTATGCAGCTTCCCGCAATTTTCCGGATATGAAGCTTTTTTTGGGCAGGGAAGTATATTTTCGTTCTGATATAACAGAAAACGAGCAGCTTATGGAGGAGCTTAAGCTTTGCAATACAAATAATATACTTGTGGAATTTTCAACATCAGTTGATTCACATTATCTTAAAAGTGCGGTATCAAATCTGATGATAGACGGATATCAGCCTGTAATTGCACATATTGAAAGATATGGATGTGTTGTTAAAGACAGAGAAATTGCAAGAGAGCTTAAAATGATGGGGGCATATATTCAGATTAACGCTGATTCACTTGTTAGCGGAGGATTTGTAATAAAACAGTTCTGCAAGAAATTATTAAAGAACGGATTTGTCGATTTTATAGGAAGCGATGCGCATGACTGTACGAACAGACCTCCTGTATTGTCAAAATGTTATGGCTACATACAAAATAAATTCGGAGAGAACATAGCGGACAGACTTATGTGTGATAATCCTATGAGAATAGTAAATGATGAATTGGATTAATAAGTAACAGGCATTATTACTTGATTTAGTAAGCTGATTTATATATAATATGCTATTAGTTGACAGGTTTTAAACTTTCAATATTAAAAAAGTTAGAAGGCGCAGTAAATACTGCAGTATGAGGCATTTTATGAGTGATAATGATAATAAAGATTTAGATGATCAGTTATTTGCGTCGATTGAGAAGCTGGTCGAAGAGGAAACTAATGTAGCTAAGGCCTATGTCGGCAGCGAAAAAAGCTATACTATTCCGCGTAAGAATAATTATGAGAATGGCGTAAATGAAGAAAATAAGCAGATTATTGCGGCAACACAGGTCATAAGTAAAGAAAAGATTGATGAGCAGCTTCGTACTGAAAACTCAGAAGAGAAGTTTTTGGAAGAGGAATCGCTTGATGATATCTTAACGGATGATTATGAACTTGATGAGGAGGAGCAGCTTATTGGTGAGCCTTCAGGAAAAAATGCAGACACAAAAGCAACTCAAAAAAGAAATAATGATAAAGTTTCTGACAGTTTAAATAATAAAGGGTCATCAAAATTAAATAAAAAAGAAAATGATGATAAAAAAAAGAAAATGATAATCGGGTTTACTGCGGCAGGTATTGCAGCTGCGGTTATTGCAGTCATTATTATAATTGTAGTGGTGGGCAATAATAAGAAAAATTCATATGCATATAATTTAAAAACCGGGCTTGATTATTACAAAAGTCAGGATTACGTGGCGTCAAAACCATATCTTGAAAAGGCATATGGAGAAAAAGAGGGAAAGAAAAATGTTGAGCTAATGATGGCTTTGTATAATTGCTATTTTAATGAAGGTGATGTTGACAGAGCTATATCTATGCTTGACAGTATTCTTGAGTTTGATAAGAATAACGAACAGGCAGTAAGTGCAAAAGCAAAGTATTTTTACGATAAAAAGGACGGAGATTCACTTACCTCGATGATAAGGTCATATAAAGACACGGAAGGGGCAAAATACCTTTCTGAGTATGAGGTCACAAAGCCTGTATCAGACCAGAAAGAAAACACATTTAATGAAAGTTTTGATTTAAAGCTTTCATCAGGTGAGGGAACAAGTATCTATTATACGGTAGATAACAGTGAGCCGACTAAAAATTCTACTCTCTATGACGGTGAAATTACTATTGATAGTGAAGAAACAGTTGTAAAGGCGATTGCAGTAAATGAAATAGGCGTGTGCAGTGATGTCGCAGAGTTTAAATTCAAGATTAATTATCTGACACCGGAGGGACCTGTTTTTGATGAAATAAAAGCAGAGATGGAGGTCGGCTCTGTAATTAAGATAACTAATCTTAATGAAGGTGACACAGCATATTATACACTTGATGGAACTACGCCTACTAAGGATTCTGCATTATATGAGGATGGTATAAAGCTTTCTGATGAGGGAAATGTTGTTGTTTCGGCAGTAATTATAAGCAAGCATGGAAAGAGCAGCCAGATTGTCAGAAGAAGCATAACTGTTAAAGCTGCAAAGACATATGAATATGCTGAAGCAAAAGGCTTTCTTATAGATAGAATGCAGGCGTTAGGCGTATTAAAGAATGACGGAAAGACACTTACGTCGGGCGGTACTATCAGCATTATATATCAGGCAAAAGAAACTGTAGATGGTAATGAGATGTATTGTGTGCGTGTCGACGTCACAAAGAATAACAAAACAGAAGTTTATGGATATTACGGTATTGGAATTAAGGATGGAAAATGTTATAAGGTGACAGGAAGTTCTGATTCATACAAGGCCGTTGAATATTAAATTTATACTACATTGAAAGGGGTATACAAATGTATAAGATTCTAAAAGCTGAGAAATTAGCAGACAAGATTTACCTGATGGATGTTGAAGCACCAAGAGTTGCTAAACATTGTCAGCCGGGACAGTTCATTATTGTGAAAATGGATGAAAAAGGAGAGAGAATTCCGCTTACAATATGTGATTACGATAGAGAAAAGGGCATTGTAACTATTGTATTTCAGATTGTAGGTGCTTCTACACTGAAAATGGCAGATTTGAAAGCCGGAGATTCATTTTCTGATTTTGTTGGCCCGCTCGGATGTGCTTCAGAGCTTGTAAATGAAGATATCGAGGAACTTAAGAAAAAGAAGATTGTTTTTGTGGCCGGAGGTGTTGGTACGGCTCCTGTTTATCCACAGGTTAAATGGCTTCATGAGCATGGTATTGATGCTGATGTTATCGTGGGAGCTAAGAATAAAGATTTGTTAATTCTTGAAAACGAGATGAAAGCCGTAGCAGGTAATCTTTACATAACAACTGATGACGGAAGCTATGTAAGAAAAGGTATGGGTACAGATGTACTTAAAGATCTCGTTAATAACGAGGGCAAGAAGTATGACCTTTGTATTGCAATCGGTCCGTTGATTATGATGAAATTTGTATGCCTTCTTACAAAGGAACTTGGTATTCCTACAGTTGTTAGTATGAATCCTATTATGGTTGATGGTACAGGTATGTGCGGTGCATGTCGTCTTCAGGTAGGAGATAAGATTAAGTTCGCATGCGTTGATGGTCCGGAATTTGATGGTCATTTAGTAGATTTTGATCAGGCAATGAAGCGTCAGCAGATGTATAAGACTGAAGAAGGCAGAGCTATGCTCAAGCTTCAGGAGGGCGATACACATCATGGCGGATGTGGTAACTGCAACGATTAAGAACGCTGATTTTAATAGGAGGATAAATAATAATGGATGTTTTGAAGAAAGTTCCGGTAAGAGAGCAGGATCCTGATATAAGAAACAAAAATTTCGATGAAGTATGTCTTGGATATAATAAAGAAGAGGCTATGGAAGAAGCTACAAGATGTATTAACTGTAAGAATGCACAGTGTATAAAGGGATGTCCTGTAGCTATTAATATTCCTGCATTTATTGCACAGGTAAAAGAAGGTAATATTGAGGAGGCTTACAAGGTTATAAGTGAGTCTTCAGCACTTCCGGCAGTATGCGGACGTGTATGTCCACAGGAAAGCCAGTGTGAAGGTAAGTGTATACGAGGTATAAAGGGTGAGCCTATTTCTATAGGTAAGCTTGAACGTTTTGTAGCTGACTGGGCAAGAGAAAACAATATAAAGCCGCAGCCAAGTACAGAGAAGAAAGGCAAAAAGGTTGCCGTAATAGGTTCAGGTCCTTCAGGTCTTACATGTGCCGGAGATCTGGCAAAAATGGGATATGATGTTACAATTTTTGAGGCACTTCATGAAGCAGGCGGCGTTTTGGTATACGGTATTCCTGAATTCCGTTTGCCTAAGCAGACAGTTGTAGCAAGTGAAATTGAAAATGTCAAGAGTCTTGGCGTAAAGATTGAAACTAATGTTATTATCGGTAAGTCAATGACTATAGACCAGCTTATTGATGAAGAAGGTTTTGATGCTGTATTTGTAGGTTCTGGTGCAGGTCTTCCAAGATTTATGGGTATTCCGGGTGAAAATGCAAATGGTGTATTTTCAGCTAACGAATATCTTACAAGAAGCAACCTAATGAAAGCTTTCAGAGATGATTATGACACACCAATTGCAAGATTTAAGAAGGTTGCTATTGTCGGCGGCGGTAACGTTGCTATGGATGCAGCAAGAACAGCTTTAAGACTCGGTGCGGAAGTACATATTGTCTATAGAAGAAGTGAGGCAGAGCTTCCTGCAAGAGTTGAAGAAGTTCACCATGCTAAGGAGGAGGGCATTATATTTGACCTTCTTACAAATCCGACTGAAATTATTGCTGACGAAAATGGTTGGGTAAAGGGTATGAAGTGCGTTAAGATGGAACTTGGCGAACCAGATGCTTCAGGAAGAAGAAAGCCTGTTGAAGTTGAGGGCTCAGAGTTCGTTATGGATCTTGATGCAGTTATCATGTCACTCGGTACATCTCCAAACCCTCTTATTACATCAACAACAAAGGGACTTGAAGTTAATAAGAGACAGTGTATTATAGCTGAGGAAGAAACAGGTAAGACAACTAAAGATGGCGTATATGCCGGTGGTGATGCAGTTACAGGTGCTGCAACAGTTATTCTTGCTATGGGCGCCGGTAAAGCTGCAGCAAAGGGTATTGATGAATACCTTTCTTCAAAGTAATATAAAAATCACTGTTTGCAAGATTTGCCTTGCAACACATAAAAAATGGTGTATCCTAAAGAAATTTCGGGATGCACCATTTTTGTGATTATTCGGATTAGGTTGTCAAAACACTATAATCTTATTTATATAATTCCTCGAAGAAATCATCAGCAAGAACATCTGTAAGTTCATCATCGATTTCCTCAAATTTTGATTTGATTAATTCTTTTATATAGGCTGTTCTGTTAAAATATTTCATTTCATCGGCAATGTCCGTATCTTCATAAGAATTGTCAATATCATCAACTGTAACATTATTTCTAAGCCATTCCATTACGGTATCGCTTATATCTGTTTCTTCTTTTATTTTAGCTTTGGCTTTTTTTGCAGCTTTCAGAGAGTATATTCCTATAATTATAAAAGCGGTAAAAAGTCCGCCGAAAATTATTATTTTAAAAATAAAAGATGGTCCTGATGTTTCAAATAATTTAATTACTCTTAACTGGTTAAGTATCAATACAATAATACCTGCAATTCCGCATACAAAAAAAGTTATGGCAGTTGACATGTTATCACTGTATTTTTCAGATGCTTTTTTAAATGAATTTCCGTCAGTGAAATCATGTAAGCTTGTTTCGGGCTTGATTTCTTCATGATTTTCGTCATTTGATACAGCTTCATTTTCTAAAATTTCTTTATTTTCCATTTTTATGTTCTCCTGATAAGTATTTTTGTTAATTATAAAGTAAAAATGTGAAAAAATAAAGAACATATGATAAAATCGTAATAACTGTACAAAGCACAGTTTAAGATTGTATTGTAAAACGAAAGGGACAGTGTTGAAAATTATGAAAAACATACTTATTATAAGCGGTGGAGCGTTAAATACAGATTGGGCAAAGGAGTGGCTTGGCAGTAATGAGTTTGATTTTGTGATTGCGGCAGACAGCGGTCTTGGATATGCGGAATTGCTTGACATAAATGTTGATTTTTTGCTGGGGGATTATGATTCTGTAGATGAGGATGTACTGAATAAATATAAATACAACACAGATATGGTTACGTATCCCAAAGAAAAGGATTATACGGATACACATATTGCATTAAAAAAAGCTCTTGAATTAAATCCGCAGTCAATAAGTATTATCGGGGCTACGGGCACAAGGCTTGATCATACCATGACAAACATTTTTATTATGTATGAAGCACTGCGTATGGGTATTTCGTGCAGTATTTATGATAAATATAATAAAATTTATCTCATGGGTACGGGTGATGATAAAATAATCAGTAAAAATAATCAGTACGGACAGTTTTTATCATTTTTGCCTGCGACCGAGCAGGTGGTTTTTTCTGTGAAGGGTGTAAAATATCCTCTTGATAATTATAAATTAAAACAAGGTTTGAGCCTGTGCCAGAGTAATGAAATCAGCAAAGATTATGCAGAGGTGGAAGTAAAAGAAGGAATACTTGTTGTTTTTGAGTCAAAAGACTGATTTATTGTGTATCTTAGCCAATAATGTACTTGTTTTTTATACGAGATTGTTATAAACTAAACAATAGTTACGATAATTTTAAATAGGAGGTCTTAATAATGAGTAACACTACATCAGTGTCAGCGAGAATGAGGATAGAATCCATTCTTGATGACAGTAGTTTTGTTGAGATTGGTGCAGGTGTAAGAGCCAGAGCAACTGATTTTAACGTACAAGACAACGCGTTGGTATCTGATGGTGTAATAACAGGATATGGCGTTATTAATGGTAATCTTGTCTATATTTACAGTCAGGATGCCACGATTATGAATGGTTCTATCGGGGAGATGCATGCAAGAAAGATTGCCGGACTTTATGATATGGCCCTCAAGATGGGAGCACCTGTTATTGGTCTTATTGATTGTGCAGGTTTAAGACTTCAGGAAGCAACAGATGCTTTAGCAGGTTTTGGCACTATCTATAATAAGATGGCTATGGCTTCAGGTGTGATTCCGCAGATTACTGCAGTTTATGGTAATTGCGGCGGTGGTCTTGCTGTACTTACAGCTCTTTCGGATTTTGTATTTATGGAGGAAAAAGACGCAAAGCTTTTTGTTAACAGTCCTAATGCTCTGGCTGGCAATTATGCAGACAAGCTTGATACTGCAAATGCAGAATTTCAGGCTGCATCAGGTCTTGTTGATTTTGTCGGAGATAATCAGACTATCGCAGACGGAATAAGAGAGCTTGTTTCAGTACTTCCTGCAAATAATGAAGATGAGGCTGAATATGCAGACAGTCAGGATGATTTAAACAGAGTATGTTCAAATCTTGAAGCAGAAGCTGCTGATCCGGCATTTGCTTTAGCTGATATTTCAGATGATGGATTGTTTGTAGAGGTTAAGAAAACATATGCTGCTGAAATGGTTACAGGTTTCATAAAAATCGACGGTGCAACTGTTGGTGCAGTAGCTAACAGAACAGCAGTTTTTGATGAAAATGGTGAGAAGTCAAAAGAATACGATTCAGTACTTACAGTAAACGGAGCAAGAAAAGCAGCAGAGTTTGTTAATTTCTGTGACGCATTTGAAATTCCTGTACTTACGCTTACAAATGTGACAGGTTTTGAGTCAAGTATTTGTGCTGAAAAACATATTGCAAAGGCTGTTGCAAAGCTTACATTTGCATTTGCTGATGCTTCGGTTCCTAAGGTAAATGTTATAACAGGAAAGGCCTTCGGAAGTGCTTATATTGCGATGAACTCAAAATCTGTAGGAGCTGATTTGACATATGCATGGCCATCATCAAGTATAGGTATGATGGAGCCTGAACTCGCAGTTAAGATTATGTATGCTGATGAGATTGCAAAATCAGACAATGTATCAGCTGCAGTTTCAGAAAAGGCTGCTGAATATGCAGCTTTACAGTCTAATATCAGTTCTGCAGCAGCAAGGGGTTATGTAGATACAATAATTAATCCTGAAGATACAAGAAAGTATGTTGCAGCAGCATTCGAGATGTTATATTCAAAAAGAGAGGATCGTCCTTTGAAAAAGCATGGTACGGTCTGATATAGAGGTGAAACAGTATGAAGAATATTAAGCTTAAAAAATTCTCTCTGTTGTTTTGCATACTTTGTCTTGCGTTCGGGCTTACAGCCTGTTCTGATACGATTTCTTCACAGGAAGCAAAGCAGTCTTTGAAGCAGAAAAAGGTTGCTGAATATGAAACTCAGTTAAAAGACTGGGCAGATGATATGATTAACTTCCTTGATACTACATCTTCAGAGCAGCTTAAGGAGTATGCAGAAAATTCCACAACTCTTGACGAGATTAATAAGACTGATTACATTGTTAATCCGGACGGAATGAATGTTGCAACAGTTGAATTTTACAATGGTTGGAATAAAACAAAGGAAGATCTCGGCAAAATCAAGTCAGTTGATGATATTAAAGTAGAGTTAAATGCTGAGACAGGAAAACTTTGTACGATTTCTGCAAAGGTGACTTATGAGGCAAGAGAATGTGCTTTTGAATTTACAATAAAAGACGATTTGTCTCTTGAGAGCGGTGCAATTAATCCGACTTACACGACAGGCGAGAAGATGGAAAAAGCAGTTATGAATACATTGATTGGTATGGGAACAGTATTTGCGGTTCTTATATTCATTTCATTTATTATTTATCTGCTTAAATTTGTTAATGTTATCGGCACTAAGAAAAATGAAACTGAAAAATCAGCAGATACAGGTGTTGATAATGCTATAGCGCAGATTGTTTCAAATGAAACTGTAGGTGATGACGCAGATGAAACAGACGATTTGGAATTGATTGCAGTAATTACAGCGGCTATAGCTGCATCGGAGGGAACATCGTCAGACGGACTTGTGGTTCGCTCAATAAGAAAGAGAAATAACTGGAAATAATTTTTTGGAGGATAATTACTATGAAGAGTTATACAATTACTGTAAATGGCAATGTATATGATGTTACAGTTGAAGAAGGCAAGACAAGCGGTGCAGCAGCACCAGCAGCAAAAGCTGCAGCTCCTAAGGCAGCTGTAAAAGCAGCAGCACCGGCAGCACCAGCAGGCGCACAGGGAGCTGTTAAAGTAGAAGCTCCTATGCAGGGCAAGATTTTAAAGACTGTTGTATCAGCAGGTTCAGCAGTTAAGAAGGGTGACGTTTTAGTTGTTCTTGAAGCTATGAAAATGGAAAATGAAATCTGTGCACCACAGGATGGAACTGTTGCAACAGTTGAATGTTCAGTTGGTGATTCAGTAGAAACTGGTAAAGTATTAGTTACTATGAACTAATACGTCAGATGAATCATTTGAAACTGGAGGTTAAACAATGAGTTATATTATAACAACATTAGGAAACCTCATTCAGCAGTCAGCGTTTTTTGGCCTTACATGGGGCAATTTTCTTATGATTGCTGTAGCTTTGGTTTTCTTATATTTGGCTATTAAAAAAGGATATGAACCTCTGCTCTTAGTGCCGATTTCATTCGGTATGTTGCTTGTTAATCTCTATCCGGATATTATGCTTTCGATTGAAGATTCAAATAACGGAGTCGGCGGTTTATTACATTATTTCTATTTACTTGATGAGTGGAGCATTCTTCCTTCGCTTATTTTCCTCGGCGTTGGTGCCATGACGGATTTTGGTCCGCTTATTGCCAATCCGAAGAGCTTTTTGCTTGGTGCAGCTGCACAGTTTGGTATTTTTGCGGCTTACATTATGGCAATATTTATGGGCTTCCCTGATAAAGCTGCTGCCGCAATTTCAATTATCGGCGGTGCTGACGGCCCTACTTCAATTTTCCTTGCAGGTAAGCTTGGTCAGACAAAGTATATGGGACCTATCGCAGTTGCTGCATATTCGTACATGTCACTTGTACCTATTATACAGCCGCCTATCATGAAGCTTTTGACAACAGAGAAAGAAAGAAAAATCAAGATGGAGCAGTTAAGACCTGTTTCAAAGCTTGAGAAAATTCTTTTCCCTATAATTGTTACACTTGTTGTAGTTTTGATACTCCCTACAACAGCTCCGCTTGTTGGTATGCTTATGTTAGGTAACCTGTTTAAGGAGTCAGGAGTTGTAAGACAGCTTACAGAGACAGCTTCAAATGCATTGATGTACATCGTTGTTATTATTCTTGGTACATCAGTAGGTGCTACTACAAGTGCAGAAGCATTCCTTAACTGGGATACATTAAAAATTGTTGCACTTGGTCTTATCGCGTTCGCATTTGGTACTGCAGCCGGGGTAATATTTGGTAAGATAATGTGTAAGGTTACAAGAGGCAAGGTTAATCCTCTTATCGGTTCGGCAGGTGTATCTGCGGTTCCAATGGCTGCAAGAGTGTCTCAGAAGGTTGGTCAGGAAGCAGACCCTTCAAACTTCCTTTTAATGCATGCTATGGGTCCTAACGTAGCCGGTGTTATCGGAACAGCCGTAGTAGCCGGAGCCTTTATGGCTATGTTTGGAGTTATGTAATACTTTTATAATTTTATTTAGATTTTTGGAGGATTAATAAGATGGGAGTTAAAATTACCGAAACAGTTTTGCGTGATGCACACCAGTCTCTTATTGCTACAAGAATGACAACTGAACAGATGCTTCCTATAGTTGAGAAGATGGATAAGGTCGGCTATCATTCAGTAGAATGTTGGGGCGGTGCTACATTTGATGCATCACTTCGTTTCTTAAAGGAAGATCCATGGGAAAGACTTCGTAAGTTAAGAGCTGGATTTAAGAATACTAAATTACAAATGTTATTCAGAGGACAGAATATTCTTGGATATAATCATTATGCAGATGATGTTGTTGAATATTTTGTACAGAAATCAATAGCAAACGGTATAGATATAATCCGTATATTTGACTGCTTTAATGATTTAAGAAATTTAGAGACAGCAGTTAAGGCAGCAAAGAAAGAGAAAGGTCATGCTCAGATAGCACTTTCTTATACATTAGGTGATGCTTATACACTTGATTACTGGAAAGAGACAGCTAAGCGAATTGAGGATATGGGTGCTGATTCAATCTGTATTAAGGATATGGCAGGTCTTTTGGTTCCTTACAAGGCAACAGAACTTGTTCAGGCTTTAAAGGACGGTTCTTCACTGCCGATTCAGATGCACACACATTATACATCAGGTGTTGCTTCAATGACATATCTTAAGGCAGTTGAAGCGGGTGCTGATATTATTGATACAGCTATTTCTCCATTTTCAATGGGAACAAGCCAGCCTGCAACAGAGGTTATGGTTGAGACGTTTAGAGGAACACAGTATGATACAGGTCTTGATCAGAATCTTTTGGCTGAGATAGCGGCATACTTCCAGCCAATGAGAGAAGAAGCGTTAAAGAGCGGACTTATGAACACGAAAGTTCTTGGTGTTAATATTAAGACTTTACTTTATCAGGTACCTGGCGGTATGCTTTCAAATCTTGTTTCACAGCTTAAGGATGCAGGTGCAGAAGATAAGTATCAGGCAGTTTTGGAGGAAATTCCAAGAGTGCGTAAAGATTATGGTGAACCGCCTCTTGTTACACCATCATCACAGATTGTTGGTACACAGGCAGTTTTAAATGTTCTTCAGGGTGAACGTTATAAGATGATTACAAAAGAGTCTAAGAAAGTGCTTGCAGGTGAGTTTGGACAGACGGTTAAGCCATTCAATCCGGAAGTTCAAAAGAAGGCGATCGGCGATACAAAGCCTATCACATGTCGTCCTGCTGACTTGATTGAGCCGCAGCTTGAAAAATTTGAAAAAGATCCTGTTGTACAGGAATATAAGCAGCAGGAGGAAGACGTATTGTCATATGCATTGTTCCCGGCTGTAGCAACTGAATTCTTTAAGTACAGACAGGCACAGCAGACAAAGGTTGACCCTAATGCGGCAGATACAGAAAGCAAATCATATCCTGTATAATTTTCGATTACATTCTTAACTTTAATAAAATACATTTTAAAGCACCGGTTATATTTTGAGACTACCTCATAATGTACCGGTGCTTTTTGTTTGAATATCTCATAATAATGTGATAAAATTATTTGAAATTTAAGAAGTCGCTTAAGAAATGAGGTAAAATATGATTAGATTTGAAAGATTTGATGTTCTGAATTTTGAAAATGCAATAAGAGGGGCGAGAAATCCGCTTAACAGCTGGGATAGAATGGACAGTACGACGGTTGATGGGAAGTTTGTTTTTGGTGAAAACGACCTTAATCTTGCAAAAAGGCTTTGCAGGGCAGGAAGTGACCACAGGAAATTTGTGAGACAGATATTTGTTACCGTAGATATTACTGCGCCTATATACTGGTGGAAAGAATATGATACTTATAAAGTGGGAACTGTTGCCAATTCAACAAGTACTATGCATAAAATCCACAGTAAGTCATTCGAATTAAGCGATTTCAGTACAGACCATATGACACCTGAGACGATTGAGATGATGGAAAAGAATATAGAATTTCTTGAAAAACTGCGTGTACAGTACAATGAAACAAAGGATAAAAGCCTTTGGTACAGCATGATACAGCTTTTACCGGAAAGTTACAATCAGATGCGAACATGTACGTTTAATTATGAAAATCTTGTGGCAATGTATCATTCAAGAAAAAATCATAAGCTTAACGAGTGGCGTGAATTTTGTGATTGGGCACTGGATATGCCTTATTTCAGGGAGTTGTTCATAGACAATGAATAAAAAAATCCAAAAAAGAATACTTATACCATGTTATGTTCAGTTTGCGATGTGCATATTGTTCTGGGTTATGGCAGGAACAGGTCTTTTAAAGGTGAATCTGCTTATATCGGTTTTTATGATTTTGATGACGACAATCTGCGCAATTGTGATATTGACGGTAATTATATATGACAGATTATATTACGATGCTATCCATGAAAGTTTTAAAAACCTTGAGGATCTGAATTTTAAATTGCGTTCTCAGAGACACGAATATTTAAATGAATTGCAGGTAGTATACGGACTGCTTGAGATAGGGGAATACCGCGAAGCAATTAATTATTTAAAACCAGTGTATACTGATATTGCAAAGGTGTCAAAGGCGCTTAGAACTTCAAAGCCTGCCGTAAATGCTCTTCTTCAGGCTAAGCTTGCAAAGGCTGATTCTATGAATGTAGAGCTGTTTATTGAGGTTTCTTCAAATCTTAGCGGTATAAATATGGCACAGTGGGATTTGTGCAAGGTTTTGGCAAATATTATAGATAATGCAATTACAGCAGTTGATAATAATGATAAGTCAGATGACAAAAGAGATAAAAAGGTATGGGTAAATATAAGCGAAGACGAAAATAATTACCGTTTCTGCATATATAATAACGGTCCTCAGATATCTGAAAATAAATACGATCAGATATTTAAGAAAGGATATACAAGTAAAACAGGAGAAGGACATGGATTCGGGCTTTCAATAGTAAAGGATATCGTAACTGCTTCAAAAGGAAGCATAAAAGTTACATCAGATTACGTGAAGACAAGTTTTGATATAGTTATACCAAAATAAAAATCAGATTATTTTAAATTTACAGTAATGTCAAATGACATTTAAAGATACATTGTGACATTTTAATTTGATTTTTGTATATTTAAATTGTGCATATGCATATTTAACGCAGTATCTGTTTATTATTTACTTATATAAAGTATAATACAGATAAAAGGAGGTGCAATATGGATGGTTTATTTATTTTAGGACTTATTCTTTTTGTTATCGGTTTCATATTTATAGGCATTGAAACAGTAACGCCGGGAATAGGAGTTCCGGGAGTCCTCGGAGTAAGCTGTATTATAGCAGGTGTTATATTGACAACTGATACGGTAAAGGAGGCTGTTATAACAGTATCTGTTATTATAGTGCTGCTTGGAATATTTATCCTTGTGCTTATAACTCTCTTATCTAAAGGAAAAATTAAGACTAAAATTATTCTTGATGACAGTCTTAATAAAGAAAAAGGATACATAAGTTCCAATGATTTAGAGTACCTTATCGGAAAACACGGAGTTACTACAACAGCGCTTCGTCCGGCCGGAAAAATATCTATAGAGGGGGTGGAATTTGATGTGATTTCTGATGGCAGATTTATTGCTGAGGGAGTCGAAGTAGAGATATATAAGATAAGCAATTCGTCACTTGTAGTTAAAACATTATAAAATATGAGAAAAAGAGGTAAAATAATATGAATGCTATTATTATTGCAGGAGTTGTACTATTTATATTAATATTGTTCTTTTGCTTTGTTCCTGTTGGTTTGTGGATTTCAGCGTTAGCTGCAGGGGTTCGTGTAGGAATTTTTTCACTTGTTGGTATGCGTTTAAGAAGAGTCATTCCGGCAAGAATTGTTCTTCCGCTTGTAAAGGCTACTAAGGCAGGTTTAAAGCTTAGTGTAAACCAGCTGGAAGCTCATTATCTTGCAGGCGGTAATGTAGATGGTGTTGTAAATGCACTTATCGCATCAGAGAGAGCAGGAATTGATTTGTCATTTGAAAAAGCGGCAGCCATAGATCTTGCAGGAAGAAACGTACTTGAGGCGGTACAGATGAGTGTAAATCCTAAAGTTATCGAGACACCAAATATTTCCGCTGTGGCAAAAGACGGTATTGAATTGCTCGTAAAGGCAAGAGTTACAGTTCGTACTAATCTTGAAAGACTTGTCGGAGGTGCAGGAGAAGCTACAATTATAGCAAGAATTGGTGAGGGTATCGTAACAACGGTAGGTTCTGCAGATTCACATAAAGGTGTGCTTGAAAATCCTGATGATATTTCAAAGCTTATACTTGCCAAAGGTCTTGATGCAGGTACTGCATTCGAAATCCTTTCTATTGATATAGCTGATATTGATATCGGACGTAATATTGGTGCTCATCTTCAGAGTCTTCAGGCAGAGGCTGATAAAAATATTGCTCAGGCGAAAGCAGAAGAAAGAAGAGCAATGGCTGTTGCAAAAGAACAGGAAATGCGAGCTTATGTTGTTGAGGCAGAGGCAGAAGTTCCAAAGGCACTTGCGTATGCTTTGCGTGAGGGAAGAATGGGCATAATGGACTATTATGACTTGCAGAATATTAAGGCTGATACAAAAATGCGTCAGAATATTGCAGGTGATGAAAGTACAGGTAAAGTTTTAGAGGGTGATAACAATGAGCAGTAAAATGTCATATAATGACAGAGAGCGTTTAAAAAGTGATATAAGGGCAAGACTTGCTATGGCAAAAGTTCAGATAGAGGATGTCATTCAAGGTCAGGGGGCGCCTGCAAGCAGAATACCGACACAGTCAGTGCGCTCTGTCAAACAGATGACACAGAAAAAGCAGATGAAAAGGCCGAATAATCAGCCTGATTTACAGATAATGCAGGGACAACCGCAGCAGTTTGTATCAGATGAACATAATATGTCAGAACAAAATCATCAGGAATTTAATGATGAATTTAACAATAAATTTGATAATAAGCCTGAATTTGAAAGATATGACTGCGGACATCCATATCCTTATATGACTGTCAAAGATCATATAAAGAAAGACATGTCATCAGGATATAGAGAAAGAATTAGTAGTCTTCAATATGCTTTTGTTATGTCTGAGATTTTGTCTGAGCCTTTAAGTAAAAGGAAAAGAAGAAACAAAAGAAATTATTCGATGTAAATTGTATATAAATATCAAACAAAAATAATGTCTATGGTACTAAAATTAGTACTATAGACATTGTTTTTTCTGCAATTAGTGCATTTTTCTGACACTATTTTACTGTATTAAAGTGCTAAAAAGCGTTGAGAAACCTTACAAATTATGGTATTATACACTCATGCTTATGAGGAGAGGGCAGAGGATGAATATACAAATACAATGTTGCGGCCTGATACTGGTGCTGCTTATAATGTTTTTTAATTTACGACAAAAAAAGATTGGCTTATATACGGAAAAAGCATATTTCAGTATGGTGTTGGTGACATTTTTTAGTATAGTTCTTGATGTATTGTCAGTACTAACTATAATGGAAAAGGACTATCTGTCAGAAATGATAGTTGATTTCACATGTAAGATATATCTTATATCATTACTGGCAGTTGCTGTTGAGAGTTTTCTTTATATATGTATAGACGCTTCAACTGAAAAAAAGCGTTTTAGAATAAGAAAGAGGATTTTTCCTTTAATTGCAGTTATTTCGGCAGTAATAACTGCATTTCTTCCGATGGAGTATTTTTCAACTCAGACAGGAATGGTTTATTATACAGGAGCTGCGTCGGTGTTTACTTATGCGATGCTGATGTTTTTTGTTATAAATACCTTTATTATTGCATTTAAGGCAAAGGGAATTGTAAACCACAGAAGGAGAAATGCAGTTATACTGTGGACATTAATGTGGATTTTTGCAATATTTGTACAGTCATTTTATAGAGGTATATATTTTATTTCGTTTGCGTGTGCGCTTGGAGAACTTGTACTGTATTTCAAGCTTGAAAATCCGGAGACATATCTTGATAAACCGACAGGTCAGTTTAATTCCAACGCATTTATTTTGTATTCAAGACAGCTTTATAAAAAGCATATAGATTTTTCGGTTTTATCAATTTCATATGACAGCTGGATTAACAGAAATATAGCTCAGAATGCAATGAGTGAAGCTAAAATAGAAGTTATAGAATATCTAAAAAAACTGCATGGAAGTGTACTTTTTAAAAAAGCCGAGGACGAGCTTCTTATAATTTTTACTGATATGGAAAATGCCGGGGAAAACAGCCGGATGATTATTGAAAGATTTAAAAGGGGCTGGGGAAAAAACGGAGCAATTTACTTAAATCCCAATATAGTATTTATTCCTCAGGCAAAAGTAGTATCTTCGCCTGAAGAGATAATGTATGTTTTAAGATATACAAGCACTCATTATGCCGAATCAGGACAGACATATTTTAAGGTTATAGATGAAAATATAGTTACTGAGATGAGAAAAGAAAAAGACACTATACGTCTAATTACTGATGCTATAAATGACGACAGAATAAGGGTATTTTATCAGCCTATTTATTCGACAAGCGATAAAAAGTTTACCTCTGCTGAAGCGTTGGTAAGAATAATAAGAAAAAACGGAAGTGTTGTTCCTCCGAGTGTGTTTATAGAAGCTGCTGAAAAGAACGGTCTTATTATTAAGCTTGGTGAGATGGTATTTGAAAAGGTGTGTGAGTTTCTTGAGCGTACAGCACCTGAGGAATTAGGTTTTGATTATATTGAAGTTAATTTATCGGTAGTTCAGTGTGCGTATGAAAATCTTGCAAAGGATTTCATAAAAATCATGGATGCCCATCATATAGATCCGTCATGGATAAATCTTGAAATTACGGAGTCAGCTTCAATAGATGCAAAAAATATTCTTTTAAAGAATATGAAAGAACTTATGGACTATGGTGTTAGATTTTCGCTTGATGATTTTGGAACTGGGCAGTCAAACCTTAATTATATAGTTGATATGCCTGTAAATATCGTTAAATTTGACAGAAATATGATAAATTCATATTTTAATAATGGTAAAGCTAAGTATGTTATGGACGCAGCCATGCATATGATACATGGTATGGATTTAAAGATAGTTTCTGAAGGAATTGAGAGTAAACATCAGTTTGAAACTATGCATGAGCTTGGAATAAGTTATATTCAGGGGTATTATTTTTCAAAACCGCTTCCGGAAGACGAATTTGTTAAGTTTATAAGAAATGCTTCTGATGTTAAGGAGGTTTGTTGATTTGTGTCTATAAAAATATTGCTTGTAGATGATGAACCATATATCAGATTGATTCTTCGCAAAGTGATAGAAAAGAATAATTCATTTACAGTTGTTGGAGAATGTTCTGATATGACGGATGCACTTGTTAAATTTAATGAGATGCATCCCCAGGTTGTATTTATGGATATAGAGATAGAAAAAAGCAGCGGAATTGACTGTGCAAAGATAATGTCACAGATTAATCCGGAAGTAAAAATTGTATTTGCAACAGCTCACGGAGAATATATGGCAAATGCATTTGAGCTTTATGCGTTTGATTATCTTGTTAAGCCCTTTGACATAAATAGGATTGAGCATACGTTAGAGCGTCTTGTCAGTGAGTTTGAGTCAAAAACAAGTAAATCATTGTTGAATACAGACCTTTCACATGATAAGCTATTAATTAAGGGCAAAGAAAATATAAGCTTTGTTGACGCTGATGATATAATTATGATTGAGCGTGAAAATAATATTACAAATATATATACGGCTACAGGTGAGTGTTTTCATACATCAGTTTCATTGGCAGATATAGAAGAAAAGCTTGATGGCAGCATATTTTTAAGAAGCCATAAGTCTTTTATCATAAATGTTACAAAAATAAAAAAAATAGAACCATATGGGAGATGGACATATTCTGTAGGCTTTAAAGTTATGGAAAAAGACGCTTTGCTCACAAAAGAAAAATATGAAGTTATTAAAAAAATGTTTGGAGCGTAAATATGGACGGTGAAATGGGCGTATTAAACATAATAAGAAAGAATATGGTTAATTTCAGCAAAGGACAGAAAAAACTTGCAAACTATATTCTTAATAATTATGAAAAGGCCGCATTTCTTACAGCATTTCAATTAGGCCGTGCTGTCGGAGTGAGTGAGTCAACGGTAGTGAGATTTGCCATGAATATAGGAATGTCAGGTTATCCTGAATTCCAAAGAAAAATGGCTGACATGGTGCAGGAAAAAATTCATTCGATAGAAAGAATACAGATAGCAGGTACAAGTATGCCTAAGGAGCTTGTTCTTGACAATGTTATGTGCGCCGATGCAGAGAAAATAAAGCTTACGCTTGAGTCGGTTGACAGAAATGCATTTGAGATGGCTGTAGATGATATAATAAGTGCTGAAAATGTTTATGTTATAGGTGTAAGAAACTGTGCGCCTCTGGCATCATTTTTGACATATTATTTAAAAATTATAAGAAGACATGTTATTTTGGTTGAAAGTTCAAATATGAATGAGCTGTTTGAACAGCTTCTGCATGTGGATTCAAAGGATGTTGTTATAGGAATAAGCTTTCCAAGATATTCAATGCGTACTTTAAAAGCTATGGAATTTGCAAATAACCGTAATGCCAAGGTTATTGCAATTACCGATAGCAAACATTCGCCAATAAATATGTATTCGTCATGCAATCTGTTTGCAAGGAGTGATATGGCCTCAATAGTTGATTCTTTAGTTGCGCCGATGAGCGTTATAAACGCTCTTATTGTGGCGCTTTGTTTGCGTTGCGATAATGACGTTATTAATAATCTTGAGCTTTTGGAAAATGTTATCAGTGATTACAGCTATAGTGATAATGATGAGATAAATATGCTTGATGAAAATATATTGGCAGAACTTAAGAAAATGTCAGGAGATAAGTGATGAAAGTTATTGTTGTTGGGGCAGGGGCGGCCGGTATGATGGCTGCGATAACAGCTGCAAGAAATAATCATAAAGTGATACTGCTTGAAAAAAACGAGAAAGCAGGCAAAAAAATATTTATAACAGGAAAAGGCAGATGCAATTTTACTAACGCCGGGGACAGCGAGGATTTAATGAACAGTGTTGTCACAAACCGCAAATTTTTGTACAGTGCATTCAGCGGATTTTCAAATTATGATGCAATGGGGTTCTTTGACGAGTTAGGACTTAAATTTAAGATTGAAAGAGGAAACAGGGTATTTCCGGAATCTGACCATTCATCAGATGTCATAAATGTTATGATGCGTGAAATGAAGCGTCTCGGTGTAGAGATACATTTTAATACGCAGGTGCTTGATGTGAACTGTAAAAATTCTGAATTTGAGAGCGTTACAATTAAGATTAATGAAGCGGAAAGTCGTAAGATAAAGGCGGATGCGGTTATTATAGCCACGGGCGGAAATTCATATCAAAGTACAGGTTCGACAGGAGACGGATATAAATTTGCAAAGTCAATGGGGCATACGGTAACACCGATATTGCCGGCACTTGTACCGTTTAATGTAAAGGAAGAGTGGGAAAGGCAGCTTCAGGGGCTTAGTCTTAAAAATGTAAGTGTACGCATTATGGATAAGGATAAGCTTATATATTCTGATTTCGGCGAGATGTTGTTTACACACTTCGGGGTGAGCGGTCCTACAGTTTTATCGGCGAGCAGTTATGCGGCACCGGTTATAAAAAATAAAACACTTAGGCTTATCATAGATTTAAAGCCGGCACTTACAGAGCAGCAGCTTGATGACAGGCTTTTAAGGGATTTTGACGAACAAAAGAATAAAAGTTTCAAAAATTCTTTGGATAAATTGCTGCCTAAGAAGCTGATACCTGTTATAATTGATTTATGCGGAGTAAATCCGGAAAAAAAGGTAAATGAGATAAGTAAGAGTGAAAGATTAAAGCTTGTAACGCTGCTTAAAAATTTTGAGCTGACGCTGACCGGACTTCGAGGATTTAATGAAGCCATAGTTACGCAGGGAGGTGTCAATGTAAAAGAAATAAAACCGGCTACATGTGAATCAAAGATAGTAAAGAGTGTGTATTATGTCGGAGAGGTTCTTGATGTAGATGCTGTTACTGGCGGATTTAATCTGCAGATTGCATGGTCAACAGCCTATGCGGCTGCATCACACTTAAGGGAGGATTAATTAATGAGTTATTCAGTTGCGATTGACGGGCCTGCAGGAGCAGGAAAAAGTACTATAGCAAAGCTTCTTGCTGCAAAGATGAATTATATTTATGTTGACACGGGTGCGATGTACCGTGCGATGGCAGTATATTTTTCACAAAATAACGTAAATCCATCAGATGAAGACGCTATAAATGAGGCTGTAAAAAATGTTGATATAACGATTTGCTATGAAGACGGTGTACAGCAGGTTATACTTAACGGAGAAAATGTCACCTCTATTTTAAGAACTGAGCAGACAGGAAAAATGGCTTCGATGACTTCAAAATATGCTGCAGTAAGGACAAAGCTTGTCGATTTGCAAAGAAAGCTTGCAGATACAAGCAATGTCATAATGGACGGAAGAGATATAGGAACAACTGTACTTCCTAATGCTTTTGCGAAAATATTTCTTACTGCAAGCTCTGATGCAAGAGCTCAGAGGCGTTTTAAAGAACTTACAGAAAAAGGTGAGGAATGTAATTTTGACGATATAAAGGCAGATATAGAACAAAGAGATTACGAGGATTCTCACAGGGCAATTTCGCCTTTAAAACAGGCAGATGATGCAGTGCTTTTAGATACATCCGATATGAGTATTGAACAGGTTGTTGAAGCTATGGTTAAGATAATAGATGAAAAAAAGGCATCTGTATAATGGAGGTTATTGTGAAAAAAGTTGTACTTGCCAAGTCAGCAGGCTTTTGTTTTGGGGTACAGAGGGCAGTAGATACCGTATATAAACAGGCTGGCGGCGAAAATGTATATACGTACGGGCCTATTATACACAATGAGGAGGTTGTAAAGGATCTTGAGCAAAAAGGCGTCAGGGTTCTGAATAATCTTGATGAGCTTAAAAAAGTGCCAAAAGGTACGATTATAATACGTTCGCATGGAGTTTCAAAAGCTGTTTATGATACAATTAAAGAAAATGGTTTTAAAATAATAGATGCAACCTGTCCGTTTGTGCTGAAAATACACAAGATAGTGCGTGAAGAAAGTGAAAAGGGAAAGACCATTATCATAATCGGAAATGAAAAACATCCGGAAGTAGAGGGAATAATGGGTTGGTCTGTGACGCCTACAATAGTCATTGATTCAGAAGAAAAGGCAAAACAGCTTAAGTTTGATAAGGGTACGGAAATATGTATTGTATCGCAGACGACATTTAATTACAATAAATTTAAAGAATTAGTTGAAATTATTGAGAAAATGGAGTACAATGTTATCGTTCGTAATACGATTTGTAATGCAACTGAGGAACGACAGACAGAAGCGCGTGAAATTGCGAAATCTGCAGACACAATGATTGTTATTGGTGGCAGCAGCAGTTCCAACACACGAAAACTGTATGAAATCTGTAAGAATGAATGTGATAATACATTTTACATTCAAACGCTAAATGACCTTGACCTGAATAGTTTGGGAATGTCAGAATGCATAGGTATTACAGCTGGGGCATCGACCCCTAACAATATTATTGAGGAGGTTTACACTAATGTCAGAACAGAGCTTTGAACAGATGTTAGATGAAACATTTAAGACAATACATACAGGAGAGGTTGTTGACGGTACTGTTATAGACGTTAAGGAAGATTCAATCGTACTTAACATCGGTTATAAAGCAGATGGTATTATTTCACGCAGTGAATATTCATCAAATCCGGTAGCTGATTTAAGACAGATGGTTGCAGTTGGTGACACAATGCAGGCAAAAGTACTTAAAGTAAATGATGGAGAAGGTCAGGTTCTTCTTTCATACAAGAGACTTGTTGCTGATAATGGCAATAAGAAGCTTGAAGAAGCATTTGAGAATCAGACAGTTCTTACAGCAACAGTAAATCAGGTTATGAATGGCGGCCTCGGTGTAGTAGTTGAAGAGGCAAGAGTATTTATACCTGCAAGCCTTGTTTCAGATTCTTATGTAAAGGATTTATCAGTATACAAGGATAAGGAAGTTTCATTTGTTATTACTGAGTACAATCCAAAGAAGAGAAGAATTATCGGTGACTGCAAGCAGCTTATCGTTGCAAAGAAAGAAGCAGCTCAGAAAGAGTTGTTTGCTAAGATAAAAGAAGGAGACACAATCGAAGGTACAGTAAAGAATGTTACAGATTTTGGTGCATTTATCGATCTTGGCGGTGTTGACGGACTTCTTCATATTTCAGAGATGTCATGGGGCAGAACTGAAAATCCAAAGAAGATATATAAGGTTGGCGATTCAGTAAAATGCTTTATTAAAGAAATCAATGGCAATAAGATTGCTTTAAGTGTAAAGTATCCTGATACAAATCCATGGAATGATGCAGCAGTTAAGTATGCAATCGGCAATGTTGTTAAAGGAACAGTGGCAAGAATGACAGACTTTGGTGCGTTTGTGGCACTTGACGATGGAGTTGATGCATTGCTTCATGTTTCACAGATTGCTAAGGAGCATATTAATAAGCCTTCAGATGTACTTTCAATAGGACAGGAAATCGAAGCTGTTGTAGTTGATATGAACGAGGCAGAAAAGAAGATAAGCTTAAGCATGAAAGCACTTCTTAATAACGAAGAAGCACCAGTTGATGATGCTGATGCAGCAGTTGAAGAATAAGATATCAAAAGATATTTAATCTTTATAATATTTGTTTTGATTGTTAAAACTATTTTCATATAAAAAATCCCATTTCAGACTGATAAAGCTAATCAGTTTGAGATGGGATTTTTAGTTACACATATTTTCTTAATCGTATGTAAATACGTCCTTTTCTTGTTTCATTTCCACATCCTTCATATATATATTTTCCGTTTCCGCGTATTACTAAAATATCGCCTTCCTTTAACTGTCCGCTCTTGTTTTCAGTACACAGTCCGTTTACAAAGATTTTTTTAGTTCTGAAAAGCTCAATAACGGCGTTTCGAGACATTTTTGTCAATACAGCTACAACTGCGTCGATTCTTGGTGAAGCTGCGATTACATCTACAATTTCAAGCTCCGCAGATGTTTCGTTTATGGAATTGTCGCAAACTTCACATTTTACGTTTGTATGCTTGATTTTGGTAAGATTTTCTATAAGGAAATTGCTTATATGCTCCATGCAGTAGACATAGCCGGTCTTTTCCTTAATTATTATGTCTCCGATAAGAGTTCTTTCAATTCCAAGATTCATAATTGCGCCAAGATAATCCCTGTGATTTAAATTTTCGGCAAATTTGGGCGTTAATGGAGTGATACGTACCAGCGTGATAGGATAATGCCCCTCATAACCGTAATCATCACTGCTGCCAAACTGAATTATCTGACGTTCGCATGAGGGATTTCCTCCAAAACACTCAGAGTGTATAAATGATAATTCATTTTTTATTTTGTAATATATATCAAGTTCTGACATACCAAGAAATCCGGTATAAGTATATATGTTTTGGTTGTAAGCACGTTTTGCGGTATCCTTTAATTTTCTTATAAGAAGTGTTGTCTCATCCATAATAATCCTTTCGTTTTTATGTAAAACTGTTTTTCTGCAATAATAACTTAATCATATTTTTGGCTGTTTTGCAATAAGGTTGATTAAGAAATAAGGATAAAGCTGTTTTTAGACTATATAAGTATAGAGATTTTATTGATGATATGGTATAATAATTGCACGAAGTGCAATACAAGGCACCTTGCGCCGCTAAAGCGGCGATTATACAAAAAAGCTTGATGATTTATTGTACATCAGAAATGGGGATTTATGATTAAAGATTACGAAGAGTTTAAGAAATATGTATTAAAAGCAACCACGATTGATTTAAATGCTTATAAAGAACGTCAGATGAAAAGAAGAATTGATGCTTTAATAGAGAGAAACAGATTTGATGGATATGACAGTTATAGTAAAGCTTTAGATACCGATAAAGAGCTTCTCGATCAGTTTGTAAATTATATTACTATAAATGTGTCTGAATTTTACAGAAATCCTACTTTATGGAAAACTCTTGAGGATGCTATAATTCCTGAACTTATTGAGCGTTTCGGACAAAATCTTAAGATATGGAGTGCGGCATGTTCGACAGGCGATGAACCATATTCTTTAGTTATGGTGCTTGCAAAGAAGATACCTATGAGTAAGATTAAGATTATAGCCACAGATATTGATGAACAGGTGATTGAGAAAGCCAAGGATGGTGTATATGGTGCAAGTTCACTTAAAGGTCTTCCTGATGAATATAAAAATAAATATTTTGAAAAGGTAGGAGATAAATTTTATAAAATATCGGATGAAGTTAAAAGGTGTGTTGAATTTAAGAAATCTAATCTTTTAAAGGATCCATATCCTACTTCGTGTCATTTGATTGTTTGCAGAAATGTTATGATATATTTTACCGAGGAAGCAAAGCAGGATATATACAAGAAATTCAATAACTCCCTTGTAAACGATGGCTGTCTGTTCGTCGGAAATACAGAACAGATTATAAACCATCGCGATTTGGGATATGAATCAAACAAACTGTTTTTCTATAGGAAAAAGAATTCGATTTAATTTTTGATTAAATCTTTTATGAGTGCTTTTACATAGTTATTTATGCGGTCTGTGTTATTAAAAAAATTATCATCTGCAAGAAAATAAGTTGTTTTGTCAGAGTATTCGAATTTAAAGCAGGGCGTTTCTGTTTCAGTCAGCTGAGGCAGAAATGTTCCTGCTTTTTTGCTGCAGCAGTTTGAGGCTTTGGCCTGTATTCTGTGGTTTTTGTCTACATAAAATGCGACACTTTTATGTATAGCAGTGTCTTCTTCCGGAAGATAATAATAGTCTTTATAATTTTTATAAAAATATTTAAGTTCTCCTGTATACATTGGCACTTCTAAAGTTGCATTATCTTGGAGGATAGATAAAGAATATATTTCATTTTTATATGATAATTCCTTTGGCACTGAAAAATCTGATTTTAGTACGAATACAGCCTGTTTTGTAATACAGTTGGAATTGTGCGGCTTAGAGCTGCTGACAAATGATTTTTCAACCGTAAAGCCCCCATCTAAAAAGACTTTGCAGCAAAATAAAGAGGCAATTTGCGGGAGAGCAGCAATATCATCGTGATTGTGCAATAAAATAGCAGCCAGTTTTTCATCAATATCTTTTGATAAAGCTTCATTATGTGTCTTTTCATACAAAAGATATATTTTTAAGTATTCCTGATAAGTCTGTATCAGGTCTCCTCCTGAAAAAATATCATCTCTTGATAAACCTAATAAGTTTTCGACAGTCTTTTGCCTGTAATTTGGCAGTTTTAAAATACTGCTTAAAGATTTAACGGTTTTAAAAAGGTCAATGCTTGGGATGTTATCTAAAGAAGTAAATTCACTATTATTGTCAAGGTTTTTATTAATTCTTAAAAGACGGACACGTTCTTTTAAAAACGGGATATCAAAGCTGTCACCATTAAAATGAACTATATATTTAAAATTTTTAACAAACATTAGAAATTGCGTTATTATATCTTTTTCCTGTTCTGGAAGCTCGGCAAAATATTGTCTGTATAAAAATACATTATCTTTAAAAAAAACACAGCCAATAAGGTAACATATACAGTTTCGTGCTGAAAGACCGGTTGTTTCAATGTCAAAAAACAAAAAATCCTCAGTATTGGCGTGGAAAAACTGTTCTAAACAGGAAATATCGGTTCTTGAAAGGATTTCACCGTTAATTATTTTCATGAAAATCACCATTCCTTAAGTTACATATTCAAAAAAGCATCGTAAGTAAAAGCTGCATTCAGAATAAAATCTAAAGAATATTATATATGAAAATAAAGTTAAAGAAAAGTATGGATTTTGTAGTGGATTGATGAACCAGGGTTTTGATGAGAATTAATGAATAATTATAAAAAAATACAAAAAATATTAAAAATAAGTTGAACTTTATGAAATAATTATATATAATTAAAATAGTTATCAACGTCAAGGGTATTTGTAGCTTACGAATGCTGTGTTTTTAATTTAATAAGGGGGGTGTGACATTATGGGATAGAAGAGAGAGTTGTTTTTTAGAAGTATTATCGTTGTTGTTTAGCCATATTATAATGGCAGAAAGGTGGGGCTAATGAAGAGATTTATTAAAAATGTTTTTGGAATATTTATGTCGGTGATTATTATTTTTTGTACATCATTTGTAGTTAAAGCGGATTATACGACAACGGGTAATTCTATCAACTTTTGCTATTCTAATTGTGGACAATATATGGGGGCGGCAGCTTTAAGTTGTGATTTCAGCTGGTCAGAAGGGAATTATGTGACGACTTTGAGTGTAAGTACATATTTTGATAATAATTTGGAACATAATTACAATTGTTATTTTAAGAATATCAGTAAAACACAGGGTACATCTAATTCATCTGCATCAGCATGGTGTAGTTATCTTTCAACTGATGGTATTTGTAAGGAATTGGGATATTTGGATGTCACATGTGATATTTATGGTGATATTGTAGATAATGGATATTATGAAGTTAGAAAATGTGAACATTAAAAATATCTTATAAAAAGTACAGAATGGTATATAGTATGTTCCAATATTATTTTGTTATTATAATGTTTTTGTACAATTGTTTGGTGCAGATATTATAAAGTGTTTTTAGTACAAATCAAATTTTATATTTGACTTGTGATTATTTTGACATAAAAATAATAATGAAGGGGGATTAGTGTGAAAAATATAAATGTGCAAATTAAAAAAATATTAACTGTGATTTTATTTACTTTATTTATTTTTTATTTATCGGCATGTGGTAAAGAGTCTTATGTAGATGATTATGAAAATAATGAATTGGCAGAAGGAGTAAGAGATTCAGACAGAGAAGACAGATTTACATTTTTGCACGAGGGTAATGGAAGGTTATGTACTAATGGTAAAGGTTTTTATAATATAAAAGTTTCTAATGACGAAGGACGAGCTATTGCTCCTCGAATTTATTATTATGATTATGCGACAAATAAATCAACACTGTGGTGCAGTAATGTATCATGTACACATGACAGTGAGGAATGCAGTGCTTATGTGAATAAGGATGAACAGTTTGTAGAGTATAACAACGGATACATATATAAAATAAAATCAGATGATTCGGGAACTTATTTGATGAGGTATAATGAAGATGGTTCAAATGAAATAAAGACCACAAATCTTCTTAAAAACATTACTGGGAATGTAGCGCTATCATTTGGGCGGTTTTATAATAATTTTTTCTATTACTTTGTAAAAAATGAAGAAAAAAAGATTGATTTTTATCGTACTGATTTAAATAAAAAAGACAATATCGAATATTTATTTTCAATAGATGCGTCTGAAGATAAAATTGCTTCAACTGGTGTTTTTGTTAATGATAATAATATTTATATCTCAAGTGCAAAGTATATGGCAGATACTAAGGAATACAAAAGAAATGTTTATCAATATAATTTCAGTGACAAGACATTAAAAGAAATTGTAAAGAGAGACGATTATTATAGAAGCTGTGCAAATGATAATTTGTATATTTTTACAATAGAAAAAGAACTTTTCAAAGTTACAGAACAAGGAGAGTTACTTGAAGTTTCACCGGGGAAATTTAAAAATCTCAAAGATGGTGAGTATGGGATACACTGTAACGAGCGTTATATTGTGTTTGAAGAGGATATGGTATCGCCATATGAAAGTTCTGAAAGAATGACATATATTTATGATATTGATAAAGATATTTTAAATGGTATCAGTATTAAAGAATTACGAAATGTCGCTACTGATTTGAAGAAAAAATCAAATAAGAAGTCTGAAAATAATACAAATCAAACTAATAATAGTGATTCGGAAGAAATAGATGAAAAACAGAAATTTGACCTGGTAACATTATTGGGGATTACAGGAAAGTATTGCGTTATAGGCGACTATAAAATGAGAGTATATCATATGATTGAACTTGATTCTGTTTCTGATGAGAAAATATCATCATGGAATATAAAGTTCTGATGTTAAATAAGATAAGATTATGTCAAACAAATAGGATGAGTTTTAACTATATTATAATGGTAGAAAGGTGGAGCTAATGAAAAAAATTATTAAAACTATTTTGGGGATATGTATGTCTTTAATTGTTGTTTTTTGTACCTCTTTTGTAGTTAAAGCTGAATATACAACAACAGGGTATTCTACAAATAGATGTTATTCAATTTGTGGTCAATATATGGGGGCAGCATGTTTAACATGTGATTTTAGTTGGTCAGAGGGAAATTATGTTACAGCATTAAGTGTAAACACGTATTTTTCAAAGAATCATAATCATAATTATACATGTTACTTTGAGGATATTAGAAAAACTGAAAGTACGTCTAATTCATTTGCATCAGGGTGGTGTAATTATCTTACAAGTGATAATGTGTGTTATGAAGTTGGATATTTAGAAGTAGTATGTGATGTTTACGGAGATACAGTGGATAATGGATATTACGAATTTAGAGAATGTCAACATTAAAAATATATTGATATAAGCTAACAGCCGGTATATGCTGCTGTATATCAGCAGTATCTGCCGGTATTTTTAAATTATTAAAAATTAAAGAACGAGAGATTTTTATCGCAGGGATTGTAAAATCAGCTTTTAAATGTGTCTGCGGAATAGGGGTGGATATGGAATTAAAATATATTTTCAGCAAGGGCGTGATTGTTGCGTGTGTAATGTTTTTGATTGCAAATGTGCTTTTGTTTTGTAAAGGTATTACAGATAATGAATTGGCATATGAGGAAGAAAAAGGTTATAAATATTCTGATTATGTGGCGTTTTATAATGACTGTATAAAGGAATTGGAACATACAGATAAAAATGAGTGGAGTTTAAAGGTTGATACATATTACCGTGAAAATGTGACGGAAGAAAATAAGAAAAGTCTTTTGGCTGCAATTAAGCAGATAAAGCAGCAGATAGATTATGTTCAATCATATGACGCAGGTGTAGTAGAATCAATAAAACAGGCTGAAACGATGGTTTCGTTTAATATTTATAATGATAAGGAGTCCTATAGCTATAATAATATATTAAAGGGAAGATATGATTTAAAAAAGTTAAGAAATCTTGATTTGGACATTACATCCGATATATCTTACAACAATATTTTAGGCTACAAATATGCAGGATATTTTGCCGCAATTATTATGATTATTTTGGTAAGCCGTTTCAGGGTTGAAAGTGTTGGATTTAATTGTATTGTAAGGACAAGCCGCAAGGGGCGCGGAAAATTAGCTCTGAAAAGAGCTTTGATTTTGGCGGCTGTGGGTTTAACAACTGCATTTTTAACTTATGCACCGATAATTATTATTTCATTTGCAAAATACGGAGGGATTGGGAGTATCGGGAGTCTGATACAGAGTAATCAGATATTTGCGCGTTCGATTATGACGATTTCATATGCAGAACTCCTGTTGAATGTGATTTTGTTTCAATGTGCAGCCTCTGTTCTGGCTGGTCTTATGGCGTGGCTGTTTTTTATTATTTTTAAGGACAAGCCTATATCGGTTATGGGAATAGTCGTATTTGCGCTGTTTGAAAGAGTTTTATATATGATAAAATCCGGAAATATGTTTTTTAAATTTTTCCGGACGATAAATATATTTTCATATATGAATCCTCCGGCTATTTTTCAAAAATATGATAATTTCGGTTTCGGGCAGAACATTATCAATATAAAAACGTTAAGTGCTGCAGGTATGGTTGTTTTAATGGCGGTTAATCTTATACTGATTGTGAGTATAAGTTCAAGCTTGTGGGGCGGATTTGAAATAAAAAGCAGATTTTTGGGAAACTGTATAAGAAAAGTAAAAAGATACTTTGCATATCTGCCGAACCGGATTAAAGAATTAAAGAAAACGCTGTTTATCCAAAAAGGAATTCTTGTTATAGCGATAGTAATGTTATATATTATGACGGCGGATTTTGGTGTTGCAGGAAAAGCAGATGACAGACAGCTTGCAATGGCTGATTACTATAATTATGTGCAGGGAGATGCTTATAATAAAACAGATGAGTATGTAGAAGATACAAAGCAGTGGATTGAAGATGCCCGAAAGACAGCCGAAGATTTAAAGCAAAAGGGAGATATTCTGGCGTTTAACGATATTGATACCAGAATAAGAGAAAAGGAGACACTTCTTAAAAATATTTCAGATGAGAGCATAAGGATAAAGGAGCTTAGTGAAAGCGGAATTGATTCGGCAGGTATTTTAGACCAGCATAAGTATGAAAAACGCTATGGAGCGCGTATGAATACTTATTATGAAAATTTTGTGCTGACGATTATGTTTTTGATTATTTTTATGACATGCAAGACATTTTCAATAGAGCGAAAAAATAATATGGACTTAATTATCAGATCTACCAAGCGTGGACGCTTAAGTTACCTGCGCACAAGATTTTTTACGGATTTATTAATCGTTGAGGCGGTCGTTTTAATTGAAAATATAATTCAATACATAAAGGTAAATAATGTATTTCCGATTAAATTTTATGAGCGTAATCTTGCAGTTCAAAGCATATTATGTATGGAGAATTGTCCTTTTAATATATCGGTAATTCAGTTTGAGGTAATGTTAATTATATACAGAATGATTATTTATGGGTTGATTGCAGTTATTATAATGAGTTTATCTATGTATTTAGAGGAAAGTAGTATATTTTTTATCGGTATTGTAGCGCTTATTCCTTATATTTTAAACAGCACAGGTATTTATCAGCTCAAGAATTTCTCGATTGTGGCGTTAACCGCAGGATTTGGATTTTTTCAAAATAAAAGCGGCGTTTTTTGTATAGTAACATTTTTGATATTTTTATGTTTTATTTCGGTGATTTTATTAAAAAGGGCGGTGGCAAAATGGATGAAATAATAATTGTAAAGGGATTAAGTAAAAGATATGGTGATTTTATTGCCCTGAATAATGTAAATATAAACTTAAATAAGGGAATATATGCTTTTTTAGGGCTTAATGGGGCAGGAAAAACGACATTTATAAATCTTCTTACGGATAATATTTCAAGAACAGACGGTGAAATTTTATATAATGGCACGGAGATTAAAAAAATATCGGAAAAATACAGGGAAAAGATTGGCTATATGCCCCAGGAACAGGGGTATTATCCTGATTTTACGGGAAGAGAATATTTATCTTATATTGCAGGCTTAAAGGGAATCCGCAATAAAAAGGATAAGGTGACTGAGGTTCTTCAACAGTTTAACATGCAGGATAAGGCTGATATAAAAATAAAAAAATACTCGGGAGGCATGAGGCAGAGGATAGTGCTTGCCCAGACGATGTTAAACGAGCCTGAGATAATTATTCTTGATGAGCCTACAGTAGGGCTTGATCCGTTGGAAAGAAAGAGGTTTAAAAGTTATATCAAGGATATTTCAAAGGAGAAAATAGTTATTTACTGCACACATATTATAAGCGATGTGACTGATCTGGCAGATAAGCTTATTCTTATGAAGAACGGGCAGATAGTAAAGTCGTGTGATATAAAGGAGGCAGCAGATGAGGTGAGTGATGATAAAACATTGGAGGATGTTGTTCTTTCTTACATAAGCTGATATGAAATATAAAATACTTAAAATAGTGTCTGAATAGTTTTCATCATGCGTTGTATTCTAAAATACAAGTAAAAATGTGTTAAATTTATGTCAGTTTTTGTTTATTATATATTAAAATATACCCAAAAAAAAGTAGATTTTTAGCGGTTTTTGAGCTAAAATATATTAAGATTAATTATTTATAAGGAGAAGTATGTCATGGGTAAATGTACATTTAAAGGCGGAGTGCATCCCTTTGATGGTAAGGATTTTTCAAAAGATAAGCCAATCAAAGAGCTATTCCCTGAAGGCGATATGGTATATCCATTGTCTCAGCACATAGGTGCTCCGGCAGTACCTGTCGTATCAAAAGGTGATTATGTGCTTGCAGGTCAGTTGATTGCGGAAGCAGGCGGATTTGTTTCTGCTAATATTCATTCTTCTGTTTCAGGTACGGTAAAGGCAATCGAACCAAGAACGCTTGCTACCGGCGGAAAGTGCAATTCTATAGTAATTGAAAATGATGGTGAATACAAAGAGATAGAATATGTTTCAAAGAAGCTTGAAGAATTGTCAAGAGATGAAATCAGACAGAGAATTAAGGATGCCGGCGTAGTTGGTATGGGTGGGGCAGGATTTCCTACTAATGTTAAGCTTACACCTAAAAATCCTGAGGCAATAGATTATATTATTGTCAATGGTGCTGAATGTGAGCCATATCTTACCTCCGACTACAGAAGAATGCTTGAGGAATCGGACAAGATAGTTATGGGCCTTAAGGTTGCTTTAGCTTTGTTTGATAACGCTAAGGGGATTATCGGTATTGAAGATAATAAGCCTGAGGCAATCCGCATAATGCAGGAAAAGACTGCAGGAGAAGATAATATTGAGGTTAAGGTTTTAAAGACAAAATATCCTCAGGGCGGTGAAAGAAGCCTTATTTATGCAACAACAGGCAGAAGTATTAATTCATCAATGCTTCCTGCAGACGCGGGCTGTATAGTACATAATATTGATACAATCTTTTCAATTTATATGGCTGTAATAGAAGGAAAACCGCTTACAAAGCGAATTGTTACGGTTACAGGGGACGGTGTTAAGGAACCGGGCAACTTCTATGTATGGCTTGGTATGAATTACAGACAGCTTCTTGATGCTGCAGGCGGTGTTGTAGGCGAACCTGAGAAGTATATTTCAGGCGGACCTATGATGGGATTTGCAATGTATAGCCTTGATGTGCCTGTATGTAAAGGAAGCTCTTCATTGCTTGTTATGCAAAAGGATGAGGTTTCACAGGTTGAGTCCTCAGCATGTATCCGATGCGGAAAATGCGGCGAAGTATGCCCTAGTCATCTTATGCCTGCAAAGCTTGCCGGTTTTGCGCATAGAAATGATGAGTCTGGTTTTGTTAAGTTTGACGGTATGGAGTGTGTAATGTGCGGAAGCTGTTCATACATATGTCCTGCAAAACGTCCGTTGACACAGCAGATTAAAGCAATGAGAAGTATAGTACTTGCAAACAGAAGAAAGAAGTAGAAAGGTGGATTTGAAAGTGAGCGAAATGTTTAACGTATCAACAAATCCTCATGTACGAAGCAAGGTTACAACACAGACGATTATGAGAGATGTTCTTATCGCGCTTGTACCTGCCAGTATATTTGGTATTTATAATTTTGGCATAGATGCTTTGATTAGAATAATTGTAGGTATTGTTACCTGCGTGGCTGTTGAGGCAGCTTATCAGTATTTTATGCATAAAAAGGTTACGGTTATGGATTTAAGTGCAGCAGTTACAGGTCTTTTAATAGCATTAAATATTCCTGCTACACTTAATATAGGATTTGAAATTATAGGCTGTGTATTTGCAATAATTATAGTAAAGCAGTTGTTTGGCGGTCTTGGTCAGAATTTTATGAACCCTGCGCTTGCTGCAAGATGTTTTTTGCTTATTGCATTTACAGGTCCTATGACAACATTTGTATACGACGGAGTTGCAGGAGCTACGCCTCTTGCAATATTAAAGCCGGGCGCAGAGGTTAGCGGAAATGTTAACCTTCTTGATTTATTTATAGGTACACACGGTGGTGTTATCGGTGAGACATCAGCAATATGCCTTCTGATAGGTGCCATCTATTTAGTTGTAAGAAAAGTTATATCCTTAAGAATTCCTCTTGCATACATAGCTACATTCGGTGTGTTGATTTTCTTTTTTGCACCGGGACATCAGATGGATGTAAATTACATGCTTATGCAGGTTTGCGGAGGCGGTCTTCTTTTAGGTGCGTTCTTTATGGCAACAGATTATGTTACATCTCCTGTTACGCCTAACGGTAAAATTGTTTTCGGTGTAATTTTAGGTCTGCTTACATTTATTTTCAGAATGTATGGCGGTTCAGCAGAAGGTGTTTCATATGCGATTATCTTCTCTAACCTTTTGGTACCATTGATTGAAAAGGTTACGGTTCCTAAATCATTCGGTAAGAAGAAACCTGCAAAGGAGGCGAATTGATATGAAGAAAATTATTAAAGATGCCTGCATATTATTTGCCATTACATTGGTTGCCGGAGTTTTACTCGGAGCAGTTTATGAAATCACAAAGGGACCTATAGCAGAACAGAATGAAAAAGCCAAAAAAGCAGCATACAATGCAGTTTTATCAGAGGCTGATTCATTTGAGGAAGTTGATTATTCACTTGATAGAGTAACGGATATATTAGGCGATGAGTTTGCGGCAGATGAAGTTACAGAGGTAGTTGCAGGAGTTAAAGGCGGTAAAATTACAGGTTTTGTTGTTACTGTTGTGGCTTCGGACGGATATGCCGGTGATATTAAGTTTTCTGTAGGTATTTCAACGACCGGAGAGTATCTTGGAACTTCAATCCTTTCAATTTCAGAGACAGCCGGTCTTGGTATGAGAGTTAAGACAGACCCTGCATTTTTGGAACAGTTCAATAACAAAAGTGTAGAGAAATTTAATTTGGTTAAAGACGGTACAGGTTCTTCTTCAGACGATAAGATTGATGCTATCGGTGGCTCGACAGTTACATCAAAAGCAGTCACAAACGGTATTAATGCTGCCTTGACGGTATATAAGGACCTAATGTCTTCAAACGTAAAAACTGCAGGAGGTGTTGGCATTGAATAAATGTGTAGAAAGACTTTATAATGGTTTAATTAAGGAAAATCCTACATTTGTTTTGACACTTGGTATGTGTCCGACACTTGCCGTTACTACATCAGCTATTAACGGTATTGGTATGGGACTTTCATCGACTGTTGTACTTGTTATGTCAAATCTTATGATTTCATTATTGAGAAAGGTAATTCCTGACGGAGTAAGAATGCCGGCGTTTATCGTAATCGTTGCATCATTCGTTACTATGGTACAGTTCCTTATGCAGGGATATTTGCCTGACCTTTATGAATCACTCGGTATTTATATACCGCTTATTGTTGTTAACTGTATTATTCTCGGACGTGCCGAGAGCTACGCTTCAAAAAATAAGGTTATTCCTTCAATATTTGACGGACTCGGTATGGGACTTGGATTTACAGCTGCAATAACTATTCTTGGTGCTGTAAGAGAACTTTTAGGTGCAGGTACAATTCTTTCAACAGGAAGCAGTGCGCTTGTTACTATTCCTGAAAGTATATTTACACCTGCAAGTATTTTTATACTTGCACCGGGAGCATTCTTCGTGCTTGCAATGTGTATTGCCATTATGAACAAGATAAAGGCTAAAAAAGGTATGGAGCCTGCAAAGGTACCTGATTACTGCACTAAAGACGGTTCATGTGCTTCGTGCAGCAATGCTTTATGCGGCGGAAGAGCTATGGCAGCAAAAGCAGCTAAGAAAGAAGATTAAGGAGGATATAAATAATGGATTATATGGTAAATTTGCTGATAATTGCAGTTGGTGCGGCACTTGTAAACAATGTCGTATTAAGCCAGTTCCTCGGTTTGTGTCCTTTCCTTGGTGTATCTAAGAAAATTAACACAGCAGCCGGAATGGGTGGTGCAGTTATAGGTGTTATAACAATATCATCAGCAATATGCAGTCTGATTTATGAATATATTTTAACACCGCTTGATTTGGTATATTTAAATACTATCGTATTTATTCTTGTTATTGCAGCTTTAGTTCAGTTTGTTGAGATGCTTCTTAAAAAGACCTCACCGGCACTTTATGAAGCACTTGGTGTATATCTGCCTTTAATTACTACAAACTGTGCGGTACTTGGTGTTGCTTTAACAAATGTGCAAAATGAGTTCGATCTCTTAGAGTCAGTAGTTGCAGGTCTTGGAACTTCTGTTGGTTTCACAATCGCTATTGTAATTATGGCTGGTATAAGAGAGAGAATAGAATTTAATGATGTTCCGGAAAGTTTTAAGGGAATGCCTATAGTGCTTATTACAGCAGGACTTATGTCAATAGCATTCTTTGGCTTCTCAGGTATCTTATAATAGGAGGAAAAGTAAAATGACAGGTATTATTATTGCTGCAGTTGTAGTAAGCTGCGTAGGACTTGTACTCGGACTTTTCCTTGGTGTTATGGGAAAGAAGTTTGCAGTAGAAGTGGATCAGAAAGAAATTGATGTGCGTGAACAGCTTCCGGGAAATAACTGCGGCGGATGCGGATATGCAGGATGCGATGCTTTAGCTAAAGCTATTGCTGCAGGAGAAGCAGCGGTTGGAGCCTGCCCTGTAGGCGGCGATGCAGTAGCTGCAAAGATTGCGGAAATCATGGGTGCTGAAGCAGAAAAATCAGTAAGAATGACAGCAGTGGTTAAATGTGCAGGTGATTGCGATAAAGCTAAAGAGAATTATAAGTACACAGGTGTTGAAGATTGCAGTGTAATGCCATTTGTCCAGAATGGCGGACCTAAGGCATGTACATATGGCTGTTTAGGTTATGGTTCATGTGTTAAAGCATGTCCTTTTGATGCAATTCATATTGTTAACGGAATAGCAGTTGTAGATAAAGAAAAATGTAAGGCGTGCGGCAAGTGTGTCGCTGTATGTCCAAGACATCTGATTGAACTTGTGCCTTACGATGCAAAGTATGTTGTAAGCTGTGCGTCAAACGATAAGGGCAAAGATGTTATGTCGGTATGTCAGACAGGCTGCATCGGTTGTATGATATGTACAAAACAGTGTGAAGCAGGTGCTATAACTGTTGAGAACAATGTTGCACATATTGATCAGGATAAATGCACAGGCTGCGGAAAGTGTGCGGAAAAGTGTCCTAAAAAGATTATCCATGTTCATTGATATGATTGAATGATAAATATAAAAAACAATTACACCCCGGTAGTCTTTACACAGGCTGCCGGGGTATATTATAATATTTTAGCCGGTTAAAATATGAATATATATATCAGAATGGAGAAGAGTGTGGTTAAGACGGATATAAAAAAACATTACAATAAAGAAAAGAACTCGAATTGCAAAAGAAAAAGCATTAAAGGCGATATTATATTGATTTCGTCTATACTTATTGCCGCAGGGGTTATTTATCTTATATTTACATTTTTTGCAAAAAAGCCTGGGGAATATGTAAGGATAAAGGTTGATGGAAAAGTTATGTATGAGCTTGATTTATCGACAGATACTTCAAAAACGCTAACGGGTTATAATGGCGGTTCAAATGAATTGATTATAAAGGATAGGAAAGTTTATATTAAAGATGCAGATTGTCCCGATAAGCTTTGCATTAACATGGGTACAATCAGCAAAACAGGTGAGACAATTGTCTGTCTGCCGCACAGAATCGTTATTGAGATAACAGATAGTAAAGGCAGTAAGGATATTGATTCTCTGCTTCGATGAATTGATATAATTGGATATACAATTTAAATTATATAAGGATAAAGGAAATGAATATTAAGAAAATTACGGTATGCGGTATTTTAGCTTCTCTTGCAATGATTTTCAGCTATATAGAGACATTTATATCTATTCCTTTAATAGTTCCCGGAATAAAGCTGGGACTGGCAAATATAGCTATAATAGCTGTATTGTTCTGTGTTGGAGCTAAGGAAGCATTTATAGTAAATATGATAAGAATAAGTATAATATCAGTGCTGTTTGGCAATATAAATACATTTATATTCAGTGTCGCAGGCGGTATTTTAAGCTTGGCAATTATGGTTATTTTAAAAAAGACTAAAATATTTTCAACTGTGGCAATAAGTATCGCAGGAGGAGTGTTTCATAATATAGGTCAGATAATTGCTGCAATATTTATAATGGATACATCAGCGATAATATACTATCTTCCTGTACTTATGGTAGGAGGAGTTGTTACAGGAATTATAATAGGCCTTGTGAGCGGCCTGGTCATAGAAAGAGTTATGCCTGCAATAAGAGGCTGATTATAATATGGAAAATAAAAAAGATTGTTATAACAAAAAAAGCTGATTATAGAAAAAAATATGAGCAGGAAGTAAAAATTACTTCCTGCTCATATTTTTATTGTTTATATTGCTGTTGTAATTCAATATCTTCCATAGAAGTTGTTACACAATGTGTTATAGGTTTCCATTCGACTTTCTTAAATAAGGCAACTAAAGAGATTGGGATATAAGTTGCCATAAATATAGGGAATGTAAATAAAGAAATAATCTTCTTTCTTGGTGTAGCAAGTATTTTATTCCATTCGGTAATCATTGTAATAAGACCCATTGAGAAAATAAGCAGGTAAAAATTAAATAATGCAAGTACAAGAGATCTTAAAGCCAGTGGCAATATTGCTTCAAATAATGCAGCATCGGTTAATCCTATAATTAAAAATACAAAATTTAACACCAGACATCCAAAGGTAAGAAGAGTAGCAGGTGCAACTGTCATAAACATATCGTAACATGATAATATGAATTTCTTCTGCTTAAACATTTTAAGAAGAAGTTCACCGCCATACTTAAACATAACCTGATAAAATCCTTTAGACCAGCGAAGACGCTGATTCCATGATTGTTTAAAAGTTTCAGGTTGTTCGTCATAAAACATAGCACTGCCGCAGTAGCCAATTACTTCACCTTCAAGTATATTTATAACTGAAAACTGAATATCTTCAGTTAGAAGATTACATTTCCAGCCATCATATTTTTCAATAATGGAGCAGTCTATCAAAAATCCTGTTCCCGAAACAGCACAGCTTGAATGAAGCATCATTCGAGGATTGTTAAGATATTTAGCTTCGCGGCAGAACCACAAAGAATATCCTGATGTAATCCAGTTCGTTCCGAAATTCTTTGAGTTACGATAACTTGTTATCACCTTGTAACCCTGATCAAAAGTTTTGTTCATTTCGCGAACATAATCTTTATTTATAATGTTATCTGCATCAAATATAAAATAACCGTCATAAGCGGTATATTTACCATAGTCTTCTTTGATTTTACTGAAGGCATAATCAAGAGCATAGCCTTTTCCTACGAGAACCTTATTAAAACGCTCATATACTATAGCGCCATTCATTCTCGCTATTTCAGCAGTATTATCGCTGCAGTTGTCAGCTACGACTATTACGTCGATAAGCTCTGAAGGATAATTCTGAGATTTAATACTTTTAATCAGATTAGCTATTACAGCACTTTCATTACGTGCGGCAATAATAAATGCAAAGCGATGAAGCTTCTTAGGTTCATACTGTGTATTTTTTTTCTTTCGATGTTCGCCGACCAAAGCAACTATAATATATATAAACTGGTAAAAGTATAGCACGGTCAACACCACATAAATAATGGCATTGATTAGAGCAACTGTTTTCATTAAAATATTCCTCTCAATTTATAAGTGAACAGAATTCACTAAAATTCTTTAAAAGCCCTCTGATGATTATATCATTAGTTTAATCAGTGTCAATACTAAATTTTGTATTTAAATCAATAATACCACAAAGGATAGTATAAAATTATTGTCGGACCACTAAAAATATTTGACAAATAAATTCATTAATATATTATTAAGTAGTAAGTAATTATTAAATTTATGGAGGCAGTATTCAGTATGTATAGAGAAACAGCACAATTAATATTGTATGGAAATCTCCCAGATGACAACATTCTAACAAATATGGCGGATATTTTCAATCGTTTTGAACATAAAATAACACAGAAGCCGCAATTAATCCATGAAATATATGCTCAAATCAAGAAATTGCTTGAAATATCAACGGATTTCGGGTTTGATGAAAACCTATGGCAGAACTATCTTACATTTCTTCTTATAACTAATGAAAATCCGTTTAGTATTACATGTGAGAAGGTCGGAGCAAACAATGGCAGCGTAAATGTATTCGCTAAAAACGATTTCAGGGTTTTTAAGAATCTTTTTCATTATGATTTTAATCCTATTGAAAAGGAACTTGGTATAAACTGCTTTTCTCTTATAACAAATTACAAAGCGATAGTAAAAAAGGAGCTTATGTATAACCGCAATGTAAGCGAAAAAGTACAGTGTTTAAGCAAAAAACTGGCTGCGGCTCAAAATGATGATGAATTTTTTGAATATGTTACAGAGTTTTACAGACAATTCGGTGTGGGAATGTTCGGCTTAAATAAAGCATTCCGCATAAGTTCACTGCCTGACGGAGATGTTAAATTTCATCCTATCAATAATATGGACAAGGTTATGCTTGATGATTTAATAGGCTATGAAATCCAGAAAAAGAAGCTTATTGATAATACCGAAGCCTTTGTATACGGAAGGAAAGCCAATAATGCGCTTCTTTTCGGTGACAGCGGTACGGGAAAATCAACAAGTATCAAAGCTATAGTTAATGAATATTACGATAAGGGCCTTAGAATGATTGAAATTTATAAACATCAGTTTAAGGATTTATCATCAGTTATTGCTCAGATTAAGAATAGAAATTATAAATTTATTATATATATGGATGATTTGTCGTTTGAGGAATTTGAAATCGAATATAAATTCTTAAAAGCAGTAATTGAGGGTGGTGTTGAAACAAAACCTGAAAATATATTGATTTATGCAACATCAAATAGAAGACATCTTATAAAAGAAACATGGAATGACAGAAATGATATGGAAAGCAGCAATGGTCTGCATCGCTCTGATACAATAGAGGAAAAGCTTTCGCTTGTGAACAGATTCGGTTGTCAGATTAATTATTCAAAACCGACACAGAAAGAATATTTTAATATTGTAGTTAATCTTGCAAAAAAATCAGGCTTGGATATGTCAGAAGATGAATTGTGTGCCGAGGCAAATAAGTGGGAATTGAGCCATGGCGGAATTTCAGGAAGAACAGCCCAGCAGTTTATCAACCATTGCCTTGGTATGAATTCTGCCGGAGGTGACAGATGATTTCATTTATTAAAGGCAAACTTACGGAAATTTTAGAAGATATAATTGTGATTGAGGTAAATGGTATCGGATACAATGTAAGAGTTCCGGCATCAATATTTTCAAATATTCCAAAGATAGGCGAAACAATAAAAATATATACATATCTTCAGGTAAGAGAAGATGCAATGAATCTTTTCGGATTTTTAAAAAGAGAGGATCTTGATATTTTCAAGCTGCTTATAAATGTAAATGGTATTGGACCAAAGGGGGCATTGGCAATTTTGTCAAATATATCTCCGAATGATTTAAGATTTGCCGTGTTGTCCGATGATGTAAAGCTTATATCAAGCACACCGGGAATTGGAGCCAAAACAGCGCAAAAGCTTATTATAGAGTTAAAGGACAAGCTTAAGCTTACAGAAGCTTTTGAATATGCCTTAAATGAAAACAGCAGTAATCAGTCATCAGCAGGTGATGTTATGCTTGCAAAAAATGAGGCTGTCGAAGCACTTGTATCGCTTGGATACAGCAGCAGCGAAGCATTAAAGACTGTTAATTCAATAGATAACATTGAAGAAAAAAATTCAGAGACTATATTAAAAGAGGCGCTTAAAAAGCTTGCATTGTTTTAGAAACTTTAATTAGTCTCCCCAAATTTAAACAAGGAATTATTATGGAAAAGAGAGTTATTACAACTGAGTTAGTTGAGGAAGATGTAAAAACAGAGAGTAATTTAAGACCATTAAGATTAAGTGATTACGTTGGTCAGGAAAAGGTTAAAAGAAATCTCAATGTGTACATAGAAGCAGCAAAGGCAAGAGGTGATTCGCTTGATCATGTGCTTTTTTATGGTCCTCCTGGACTTGGAAAAACAACGCTTGCAGGAATTATAGCGAATGAGATGGGGACAAATATTAAGATTACATCTGGGCCTGCTATAGAGAAACCGGGTGAGATGGCAGCAATATTAAATAACCTGTCAGAAAACGATGTGCTTTTTGTCGATGAAATACACAGGCTTAACAGGCAGGTTGAGGAGGTTCTTTATCCGGCCATGGAAGATTTTGAGATTGATATAATTATAGGTAAAGGTGCAACTGCACGTTCAATAAGACTTGATTTACCTAAATTTACACTTGTTGGCGCTACAACGAGAGCAGGACTTTTATCAGCTCCTTTAAGAGACCGTTTTGGTGTTGTTAATCATCTCGAATATTATACGGTAAAAGAGCTTGAAACAATAATTATACGCTCTGCAAAGGTTCTTGGAGTTGAAATCGATGCAAAAGGAGCAAACGAACTTGCAAGGCGTTCAAGGGGAACTCCAAGACTCGCAAACAGACTTCTTAAGAGAGTAAGGGACTTTGCTCAGGTTAAATATGACGGTGTTATAACAAGCGAGGTAGCGGATTATGCACTTAATCTTTTAGATGTTGACAGAGCGGGGCTTGACAGAAATGACAGGCTGATTCTTGAGACAATAATAAACAAATTTTCAGGAGGGCCTGTAGGAATAGAGACACTGGCAGCTTCAATAGGTGAAGATTCAGGTACGTTAGAGGATGTGTATGAGCCTTATCTTATACAAAATGGCTTTATAAACAGGACACCGAGAGGCAGAGTGGCAACACCATACGCATATCAAAATCTTGGTATTGAACAATTATAGAAATACGTGTTATAATAAGAAAAGATAAATGTGCTTTTAACAATATAATATTAATAAAGTAAGAGCGCAGAAATGGAGAGTCTAATGTCAGCAAAAAATAATACAGAGGTTATCTTAGGCGGCAAGGTTTTTACATTAAGCGGATATGAGAGTGAAGAATATCTGCAGAAGGTAGCATCATACATTAACAACAAAATGACGGAATTTAACAGGGAAGATTCGTTTAGAAGGCAGTCTGCTGAGGTTAGGGCAAACCTTCTGTACCTTAATATAGCAGACGATTATTTTAAGGCTAAAAAGCTCGGAGACTCTCTTTCTGAGGAGATTGAAAGTAAGGATAAGGAGATTTATGATCTTAAGCATGAACTTATTTCAACTCAGATTAAAGCAGATGCGGCTGCAAAAGAGATTGAGGAGCTTAAGGATGAGATAAGCAAATATCAAAAAAACATTGTTAAGTTAGAGACAGAGCTTAACAGTGCTAAGAATTATTGATTTATATTAGTATTTAACCTGTAATTTGGACTGGTCCGGTTGCAGGTTTTATTTCTTTTAAAGAAATAAACTCCATGAGGATGCGACTGGCACGCAGATGAATATTACAAGCTAAAGCTTGCGCGTGCCAGCGCGCAAATAGTTGCAAAGCAACTATTTGTTCATATGATTACAGTGGTGCGAAGCACGAAGCAATCCGTGTAATCATAAATACAGTATCAAAATAAAATGTCACAAAAATGAGGAAAAATATGAAAAATAGAATTGAAGTGCTTTCTCCTGCAGGTTCATACGATATACTTACTGCTGTTATATCAGCCGGTGCCGATGCCGTTTATCTTGGCGGCGATATGTTCGGGGCAAGGGCATATGCAGGAAACTTTAACAGGGATGAGCTTATAAAGGCGATTGATTACGCCCATCTTAGAGATGTTAAAATATATATGACTGTAAACACTCTTTTAAAAGAAGATGAACTTGACGGAAAGCTGATAGATTATATTGCACCGTTTTATGAAGCAGGACTTGATGCTGCCATAGTGCAGGATATGGGAGTTTTTAAGACATTAAAAGAAAATTTTCCGTCTCTTTCGCTCCACGCAAGCACACAGATGACGGTGACAGGAAAGTATAGTGCAGGGCTTCTTGAAAAACTTGGTGCTTCAAGAATTGTAACTGCAAGAGAGCTTGATTTAAATGAAATAAAAAGTATACGCGAAAGCTGTAATATTGAGATAGAAAGCTTTGTACACGGAGCCTTGTGCTATTGTTACTCAGGTCAGTGTCTGCTTAGCAGCTTTAATGGTTCACGAAGCGGTAACAGAGGAAGATGTGCGCAGCCATGCAGACTCGGTTACGAGGTTATTGATGAAAATGGCAATATAATAAACTCAAAAAACTCATTGTACGCATTAAGCCCTAAGGACATGTGTGCTTTGTCAATACTTCCTAAAGTAATTGAAGCAGGAGTCAATTCACTCAAAATTGAAGGAAGAATGAAAAATGTAACTTATGCGTCAAAGGTTACATCGCTTTACAGAAAATATGTTGATATGTATCTTGAAAAGGGAGCGAAAGGATATTCTGTCCTTTCTGGCGATATTGACGACCTTATGGATATTTATAACCGCGGTGCGTTTACGACAGGTTATTATAACAGTTCAAAAGGTAAAAATATGATGTCTGTAGCGCGCCCTAACCATATGGGAACTAAGGCGTTAAGAGTAGAAAAAAATGTAGGCGGAAGAGTGACCTTCCTTGCGTTAAGACAGATAAATTCACAGGATGTTTTTGAGATAGACAGTGATAATTCATTTTCAAGCGGACGCAATTATAAAGAGGGAGAAACATTTGATGTCAATCTTCCGAGAAAATATGAGCTTCCAAAGGGAAGAATACTTTACAGGACACGCAATAACCGTATAGCCTCGGAGGTTTTGGAAAATTTTGTTAAAAATGAGGCGAAAATTCCTGTCTGCATGTATATGATTGCGAAGCTTAATCAACCTCTTGCCTTAAATATTCAGACAACCGATAAATCAGGTAATGTAATAACTGCATCTGTTACAGGTCCCATTGTTATGGAGGCGCAAAATCAGCCGGCAGACGCAGATAAAGTTAAAGCTCAGCTTGCAAAGCTTGGAAATACACCATTTTATGCAGAACATGTTGAAACTGAATTTGCAGGCAAAGTATTTATACCGGTTGCCCATATAAATGACATAAGAAGAGAAGCAGTAGAAAAGCTTATTCAAAATAAACTCGAATTGTCAGGACGAAAGTTTCATAAAGAACAGGTTAATGTTACAGTGTCATATAAAGATGCAACAACGAAGAACGAAAAACGCAAACCGCTTAAAAGCTGTATGATATCTGATTTATCGTATATAGACTATATAATTGCAAACAATACAATAAAAGCCATATATCTTGATTTTTCAATGTTTCATAAAAAGAATACAAACACTTTACAGGAAGCAGTAATAAAGGCACATTCTTCGAATAAGGAAGTGGTCGGTGTATTGCCGCATGTCTTAAGAGGTCGGGGCGAAAAAAAGACGAGGGAACTGATTGAGCTGATGAACTTTTGCAGAGTAGATGCTTTTCTTGTGCGCAGTCTTGAACAAATAGGGCTTTTAGGCAGTATATCAAAGAATGACGGTTATGGTGGTTCAATAAATATAATTACAGATGCAAACCTGTACTGTTGGAATAAAGCTGCAATAGCACAGTTTAAACAGCTTGCCGGTCTGTGCGGACTGAATCTTTTGAGAGTTACATATCCGTATGAGCTTAAATTTAATGAAATACAAAAGATTGCTGATGCTGATATTGATTTTGAACTTGCAGTATATTCAAAAATTCCGCTTATGATTTCAGAGCAGTGCGTAAGAAAGACATATGGCTTGTGTGATAATTCAAACGGAAGTATTTTTCTTAAGGATAGAAAAAATTGCGTAAATGAGATAAAAAGCGTGTGCGGGTATTGTTACTCCATAATGCTTGGGAGATGCCTTGATATAACGGATAATGAACTTATTGACAGGATAAATCCTGATTTTGTAAGATATGATTTTCTTTATGGCAATGCGTCCGTAAAAGATGTAATTGATAAAACATATAAAAAAGAAAGTTATTTAGGACATTTTAACATGGGGGTTGAGTAATGCTTTCGGTATTTGTAGAGATTTCAAAATATCTGTTTGCCTTTTTGCTTGCATTTTATACACTCGCAGCTTACAGAGGTTCTGTAAAAAGGCAGTCAGATAAGGTTCAGGCAGTATTTATAATGCAGAATATACTTATGTTTCTTATACATCTGCTTGGATATGTAATTTTATTTATAGTAAATGATTTTGATATAAAATATCTGTTTTTGTATGCTGCACAGTTTCTTTATCTGCTTGTCGTTATTATTGCATATGACGTTATTTATAAAAAATCCTCAAAGCTTCTTGTAAATAACATGTGTATGTTAATTGTTATAGGCTTTATAATGATTGCACGATTAAATTTCGATAAGTGTATCAAACAGTTCTTAATTACAGTCTGCGGTACTGTTTTATCATTCTTTGTTCCGTGGATGTTAAAGAAATTTAAGATGTTAAGAAATTTAGGGTGGCTGTACTGTATAGCAGGGGTTGTGCTTCTTACTGTTGTTTTGTTTGGAAATAAAGTCTATGGTGCCAATCTTGTTTTGACGATAGGCCCGATATCGGTGCAGCCGGCAGAATTTGTAAAAATTCTTTTTGTGCTTTTTGTGGCATCAATGTACAATAAGTCTACTACATTTAAGCAGACTGTACTTGTTACGATTTTAGCGGCAGCACATGTAATAATACTTGTTTTATCAACAGACCTTGGAGCCGCACTTATATTCTTTGTTGTATATCTTGCAATGCTTTATATTGCGACAAAGAAAGTATGGTATATAGCGGCAGGAATAGGGGCAGGAAGTGCTGCTTCAGTAGCTGCATACCATTTGTTTTATCATGTAAAACAGCGTGTGCTCATATGGCGAAATCCTTGGGCAACGATTGATACTTCGGGATATCAGATTTGCCAGTCGCTTTTTGCGATAGGAATGGGATCATGGTTTGGATATGGATTAGGACAGGGAATGCCTGAAAAAATTCCGGTAGCGGAAAAAGATTTTATGTTTTCTGCAATAACGGAAGAATTTGGTATTATTTTTGCAATAAGTCTTATTCTTATATGTCTGGACAACCTTATAATTATGATGAAAATTGCATCAAGGTGCAATACATTATTTTACAGGCTTGTGGCTGTAGGCCTCGGAGTTACATACGGTTTTCAGGTGTTTCTTACTATAGGCGGAGCAATTAAGCTTGTGCCTATGACTGGAGTTACACTTCCGTTTGTGAGCTACGGAGGAAGCTCAATACTAAGCTCGCTTATAGTATTTGCACTTATTAACGGTATGTATAATATGAGACAAAATGAGGTTTTATCAAATGAAGCAACAGGAAAGAAAAAGAGAAAAACAACCAAAACAACAAAAAAGGCAAAAGAATGATATATATGAAAATAAACAAAAAGGTCTTCGCAATAAAGAAACAAATATGATATCAATATTCTTTATCGGATTGTTTCTTATTATGGGAGCTTACCTTGTTTATTTTAATGTGTCGGTTGCACCGAATGTTATAAATAATCCGTACAATAAAAGAATAGACAACCAGTCAAAAAAGATTATAAGAGGCGATATTCTTGCGGCTGACGGTTCAGTCATTGCAACTACAAAGGTCGATGATGACGGAAATGAGAAGAGATTTTATCCGTATGATGCGTTGTTTTCACAGGTTATCGGGCTTACAAATGCAAAAACAGGCATAGAAGGTCTTGCAAACTACGAGCTGTTAAGCAGAAACGACGACTTTATACAGCAGATTATTGATGATTTAAGTGAGGAAAAGACTGTCGGAAATACAGTTGTGACAACGCTTGACCCCAAACTTCAAAAAGCGGCATATGACGCAATAGGAAGTGCAAAAGGCGCGGTTATATGTATGGAACCGTCTACAGGAAAGGTTCTTGCGATGGTCTCAAAACCTGATTATAATCCGAATAAAGCAATTACTGATTACAATTCATGGCTTGAACTTGACAGTGCTGATTCTGTTCTGTTAAACAGGGCGACACAGGGGTTATATCCTCCGGGTTCAACATTTAAGATTCTTACTGCACTTGAATACGTCAGAGAAAATTCTGATTTTAATGAATATACTTACGAATGTAGCGGAAGTGCCTATGCGGAGGGAGGAACTACAATACCATGCAACAATAATAAAAAGCATGGTACCGAAAATTTAAAGGATGCATTTGCATATTCATGTAACTCGGCATTTTCAAGTATAGGTTTATCTTTAAACAAAAAGAGTTTTCGTGAACTATGTGAAAAATTCCAGTTTAACAGAAATCTTGAAATTGGAATAGAGTCAAATCCAAGCAGTTTTGTGGCTGATGAAAATTCGGGTGTAAGCGAAATGCAGGAAACATCTATAGGCCAGGGAAGAACCATGATTACGCCTATTCATAATCTTATGATTGCTGCTGCGGTTGCAAATGGCGGAACTATGATGAAGCCTTATTTTATAACAGAGGTTAAGGACAGCTACGGTAATGTGTTAAAAGAATATGCACCATCTGCCAAAGCTGATGTAATATCTTTGCAGGAAGCGAATATTATTAAAGAGTACATGCGTGCTGTAACTGAATATGGTACAGGAAGTTCGTTTTATAACGTTTCATATGATGCAGCAGGAAAAACCGGAACTGCACAGTATGGAGACGGTAAAAATGCACATATGTGGTTTACGGGATTTGCACCATACGATAATCCTGAAATTACAGTATGTGTAATTCTTGAAGGCGGCAGTAGCTCTAAAAGTGCACAGCAGGTTGCAAAAAAGGTATTTGATAAATATTTCGAATAGTTTAATAAATATCCAATTTAAAGGTTGCCAAAGGTTGAAACAGAAGTGTATAATTAATCTTGAAGAGGACACACCCCTAAATACAGGAGGAATTGCAATGATTGAAGCAACAAGCTGTGGTGGTGTGGTGATATTTAGAGGCAAAGTACTTGTTTTGTACAAAAAATATAAAACCAAGTATGAAGGCTGGGTGCTGCCGAAGGGAACGGTTGAGCAAGGGGAGGCACATGAAGATACCGCCATCAGAGAAGTGAGAGAAGAAAGCGGAGCAAAAGCCGCTATTGTGGATTATATCGGCTCTACAAGCTATACGTTTAGTACCAGAAAGGATACTGTAAACAAGACGGTATATTGGTATTTAATGAGTGCTGACAGTTATTATAATAAGCCGCAAAGGGAGGAGTTTTTTGAGGACTCCGGTTTTTATAAATATCATGAAGCTTATCATCTGCTGAAATTTTTAAATGAGAAGCAGATACTTGAAAAGGCGTTTGAAAAATATAATTTAATGAAACATCAGGGGATTATAAAATGAATTTTGTTGAGCACATAAACCTACTTGACGGTAATAAATATCTTGTGGCAAATACAGTTTCCGATAATTCCGATAAAGTTACTGTCAATTTTAACGACTATCTAAAAAAGAACAGTCAAGACATAAAATATGAAGATATATTCAATCAGGTTAGTGCGCAGACCGGTGTGAGCGCACAACTGTTAAAGGCAGTTGCGCAGGCTGAATCGGGTTGCCGCAGTGATGCGGTTTCAAGCTGCGGTGCAGTAGGCGTTATGCAGCTTATGCCTGCAACTGCAAAAGCGTATGGAGTAACAGACCCGTTTGACGCCTACGAAAATATATCAGGAGGAGCAAAGCTTCTTTCGGATTTACTTGAAAAGTATAACGGAAATGTTACTTTGAGTCTCGCAGCATATAATGCAGGCAGTGGTAATGTGAGCAAGTACGGTGGTGTTCCGCCATTTAAAGAAACAATTAATTATATAGATAAAATAAACAAACTTCTTTCTAACGCACTGGATAATGACAGCACCACAATTGAGGGCGCACAGCCTACACAGGGTATTTTTATATCTGATGCAGATGATTCGGTTGACTGGCCTGATATTCAGCTTTCTCAGAATATTTTGGAAAAATCGTTACAGCTGTCAGCTAAATCTGATAATTTCAGTTATAATGAACTATTGTTAAAGCGTATATATGAAACTATTATGGCTGTTGATGCAGAAGATCAAAATAAAACAGGTAACACAGATGTCATAAATGGTGTGGTTACTGCGGAAGAAATAAGTTATAATAACAATACACAGACAAGTGCGGATAATTATATTGATGCTTCATGGGTCAGCTCGTTTGTTATGCCTGCGACTGCACATGCTATAGATTCAATAATAAAAAGCAGTCCTCAAAGTTTATATGAGGCACAGGCATATGCTGTCAGTCCATTGATAGCTCAATTGAAAGATATATAAATAAAAAAGCGAGAGGGGAATAGCGTGATATTTTTACTCTATTCAGAAAACGCGGAAATGGAGAGGATTATGAAAGAAAGAATTAAAGTTTATCTGTACAATAAAACTATAAAGGAAATCGATATGAGTGACTTTTCTTCTATTACAGAAGATACATTCGCTTATCATAAGGACATTGTAAAAGTTATATTTCCTGAAGGTGTTGAATTTATAGGAAACAACGCTTTTGAGAACTGTACTCGTCTTGAAGAGGTTGTGTGTCCGTCAACTTTGAAAAGCATCGGGAAAGAGGCGTTTCTTGGATGTATTAACTTATCCAGGATTAATTATGGAAGTGATGTGTCTGTCGCTCCGAATGCATTTAAGGGCTGTTTAAAGCTTGCACAGTAATTTATACATATATTTAAATATTTTTTGTATTATTTAAAATATCCGGCAAAGGATAACCTTTAACAGGGGACCTTTGCCTTTTGTTTTGTGCTTATACTCACTTGACAAAAATCATGTTGTAATATACATTTTTAGCAGTGGAAATTGAAAACGTAAATGAGGAAGGAGCTTAATTTATGAGCGAAAAAACGACATTTGTCACATTAGAAAAGTTAAAGGAAATTGATACAAAATTTCCTACACCTTATCATCTATATGATGAAAAGGGTATCAGAGATAATGCAAAGCGTTTAAAGGACGCATTTTCATGGAATAAAGGATATAGAGAATATTTTGCTGTAAAAGCGACACCAAATCCGTATATTCTTAATATTTTAAGGGATTATGGCTGCGGAGTTGATTGTGCATCTATGACTGAGCTTATGATGGCAGAGGCTTTAAACTATGAGCCTGATGAAATAATGTTTTCTTCAAATGATACACCGGCTGAAGAATTTGTATATGCTGATAAAATAGGCGCAACAATTAATCTTGATGATTTTACGCATATTGAATTTCTTGATAAGGTACTTGATGGTAAATTCCCTGAAAAAATAAGCTGCAGATATAATCCCGGCGGATTTTTTAAGCTCGGAACATCGATTATGGATAATCCGGGAGATGCCAAGTATGGTATGACTCATGACCAGATTATAGAGGCATTTAAGATATTAAAGTCAAAAGGTGTTAAATATTTTGGCATTCACTCATTTCTTGCAAGCAACACTGTTACAAACGAATATTATCCGGCTCTTGCAAAGATTTTATTTGAACTTGCAGTTGAATTAAGGGACAAGACCGGAGCAGATATTAAATTTATTAACCTTTCAGGAGGAATAGGTGTTCCGTATAAGCCTGATCAGGAGGCAAATGACATTGCTGTTATAGGTGAAAACGTTCATAAGGTTTATGATGAGGTACTCACGAAAGCCGGAATGGGAGATGTTGCTATTTACACAGAGCTTGGAAGATTTATGCTTGCTCCATACGGCTGCCTTGTGACAAAAGCAATACATGAAAAGCATACTCATAAGGAGTATATAGGAGTTGACGCATGTGCGGTTAACCTCATGAGGCCTGCAATATATGGTGCTTATCATCATATTACTGTTGCCGGAAAGGAAAATGCACCATGCGACCACAAATATGATATAACAGGTTCTCTTTGTGAAAATAATGATAAATTTGCAATTGACAGAATGCTGCCTAAAATTGATATGGGAGATTATCTTATTATTCATGACACAGGAGCACATGGATTTTCGATGGGTTACAACTACAATGGCAAGTTAAAGTCAGCTGAGCTTCTGCTTAAAGAAGACGGAACTGTGCAGATGATAAGACGTGCAGAAACACCGAAGGATTATTTTGCAACATTCGATTTTTGCAATATTTTTGACAAATTAGAATTAAAATAAAAATTGTGATAAAAAATTAATTGGATAAGGAGACAGTATTTTTATGCAGGATTTGAATTATATTTCAAAACAGATAAGCAAGGGCAAAAATCTTGATATAAATCTTGTGAAATATGGAACAGGTATGTCTTCAATGTACAATACATTAAGTTATATCAAATTGTCTATGAATTATTATACGGTTTATGACATGCAAAGAGATAATGTATGTATGGAGCCGGAATATATTGCAAAGTTAGATGATGTTCATAAACTTATAGGCAGTCTTTTGGACGGAAATACTGATATCACTGATAAAATTGAACAGCTTAGAAATGAAATAATTGACATTATGGAAGTTGTGACAGATTACGTTGATAAATTAAGGATTTATGAATATGTTCTTAATCGTATAGAGTACAGATTTAAAGACTGTGACTTTGATGATGAATATTATTCTACTTATTTTACAAATGATTTAATACATTACATTCTTTCTGATAAGGATAATGTTGTTATTCACAGCAAGATTGCGGAGGTTATAGAACAGCTTCCTATGCGTCTTTCTCGCTCTAAGTTCTATGAGCATTTAAAAGATGCTTTTACGCTCTATCACGGTGCTCAAAAGAAAACAATTGACGATTATGTATATTCATTAAAAACGTCTGCAGGGCTTGGAAAGACCAAACAGGAAAATAAATTATTTGAACAGATGAACGATATTTTAAATACTCTGTCAAATGCCGATTATTCTGATATTTCGGAAAGTGATTTTAAAAGACTTTCGGATGCATTATATCTGGGAATTGAAAAAATGACTTCGTGTGCGGATTCATTTGTGCTTCTTACACAGGTTATAAATGATTTATATACTATATCTTTAACAAATCAGTCATCACTTGATAATATCGAAGAGACTGAAACTGCCAAGTATGTGATTAAAGCTGTGTATGATGCATACAAAACAGATACTTTGATTGATGAAGCAATTATCGAAAAATTTGTTTTTTTTGAGGGAAAGCAGGAAAAAATCCTTATGTCAATAAGTCAGAGCGATTTTGCAATAGATATGGCCATTTCGACATATGAGGAAGCTTTGAGGCAGTTTGATTTATATGACACATTTAAAAAGCTTGCCTGTGCCATTAAATTGCAGTCTGGCAGCGATTTTGTACTTTTAGATGAGAATGAGGATGATATGCTTGTGCCTGACGATTCATATGCCGATAAGGCTTGTGAGAAACTGATAAACACATTGGATGAAGCATTTAAAGCAATGGCACAGCCTGTAAGACGAGCTGTAATGGCAACAATTCTTTCACAGCTACCGGTATTTTTTAGTAATACACAGGAAATACAGCAATATATAAACACTTCACTTATGCAGTGTTCTGACAAGGCAGAGCAGGCGGCTGTTGTTGAAGTTTTAAGAATTATAATGTCAGATAATTAGTAATCCTAATTTTATTAAGTATTAAAGAAATGATATGCGGGTTTAGTTATGAAATGGTATAAAAATTTATATATGGGTGATAATGCTAAAAAAGAAAAATATAAAGTTTTCGGACACATTGTCAAGGAACGTTTCCAAAAGGATACGTTTCTGATAATACTGTCCCGCAGCAGCGGCAATCTGCTTGAAATTGTAAATTCCAATTTTATTTTTCAGCCGCATTTTAAAAAGAAATCCGTAAAATCAAAAATTTATGTAGTAGGTCTTGCAAAGGGCAGAGAGGAAGCACTTGAGCTTGTGCGTGTTATTATTGATGATGTTTACCAGAATACAGCTGCTTTCAATATCAGAGAATATTTGCATTTTGGAAACCGTTAGGAGAGAGTGTGGATGCTTAATATTTTATTGCTAATATTAAAGATTGCGGGAATATTAATCTTGTCTGTCATAGGACTTATTTTACTTTTACTTTTTTTTATAATGTTTGTTCCTGTCCGGTACAGCGTATCTGCAAAATATTATCAAAAAGTGCCTTATGCCAGACTTAAGATTTCATGGCTGCTTAATCTGCTTAAGGTTCAGGCTGTTTATAATAAAGAATTTAAAGCTGACGTGCGGCTGCTTGGGTTCAGATTGTATCCAAAAAAGGGCGGCAGCGATACGAAATCTGTAGATGACAGAGAGTATAAGGCAGAAAATAAGAAGTCAGAACTTAATAATACAAAATCAATTGAGGCGCAATCAAATAAGATTGAAGCTGATAAGTTTAAACCAAATGAGGCAGCATCACATGATGAAGCACAAAAAGAACATAAGGAACACAAAAAATCATTTATAAGAAGAGCTGCTGATGCCATACGTTCATTTATAAATCGTGTAATTGATTTTTTTAGAAATTTAAAGGAAAAGAAAGACGATTTAAAAGAAAAGGTAAACAATATCTTAAAAATAGTAAATGACCCTGAAAACAGGAAAATGGCTGAACAGTTTCTAAATATATTAAAGAATTTACTTAAACATATAAAGCCGAGAAAATTTGACGCATACGTTCATTATGGCTTTGAGGATATAGAAACAACAGGTAAAGTGTCAATGTATGCTGCTGTTTTATATGGCCTTATCGGGGCTGATATAAAAATATATCCTGACTTTGAACAGCAGATTTTCGAAGGAGAAGTATTCTTAAAAGGTCATGTAAGACTTTTTTGGCTTGTTATTGCAGCTATGAAAGTGTATACTAATAAACAGTTTAAAAAATTGTTTTTAAAAAAATAACGGAGGTTTTTAAATATGGCAGATAATAATTTTGAAGCTACAGTGGCATCTTTATTTAAGGGGATGGATTCATTTATTTCAGCTAAGACAGTTGTAGGTGATGCCGTTACTGTAAAGGATACTATTATTTTACCTTTGGTTGACGTATCATTTGGTGTCGGAGCCGGTGCATTTGCAAAGGACAGCAAAAATGGTGCAGGCGGGGCCATGACAGGGAAGGTTTCACCAAGCGCAGTTCTGGTTATACAAAATGGTGCAACAAAGCTTGTAAATATTAAAAATCAGGATACTGTAACAAAAATTCTTGATATGGTTCCTGATGTGATTGATAAGATTACAGGAAAAAGTTCAGTTGTTGAGTGCGACAGTGAAATTGATGATGCTATAGATGCAGCTGCAAAGGATTGTGAATAATTTTATAACAGATGAATATTATATCTTAAGAAAATAAATTGCAGGCGTATATATATGTGTAACAGAATGCTTGGTTTTATAATGTTCTGGATAGCTGTTGGTATGATTATTGCGTTGTTTCTTGTGGAGAATATGTTTGCTTGCGTCTGCGTGATAGTTGTGCTGCTGATTTTAGGATATAATTTATTCTGTAGTTAAGTCTTATAAAAAAATAAAAAAATTGTTGCAAATGATAAAGCTTTCTGATACAATAACTTCTGTTGTGGGTAAAAATCGCCCAATACCGTTAAGGAGGTGTATTGATATGGCAAAATGTGCAATTTGCGAAAAAGGTGCTCACTTTGGTAATGCTGTGAGCCATTCTCATAGAAGATCTAATAAGAAGTGGAACGCAAACGTTAAATCTGTAAAGGTTATCGCTAATGGCGCTGCTAAGAAGATGTATGTATGTACATCATGCTTACGTTCAGGTTTTGTTGAGCGTGCTTAATTAAATAGTATCTGCTATTAATTTTCGAAAATTTATATCAGCTAAATGGGTGGATTGTTTTACAGTCCACCTTTTTCTAAAATTTGTAAAAACTCTTTGTTTTTTTAAAATAAAAGGTTATAATATATATAATAATTTGGATATCTGCGTATATCTATGAATGGAGGTATGTATATGAAAGGACGTTTGGACGGACAGTTAGGAACAATATCCATAGATTCTGAAGTAATCGCAAGATATGCAGGCTCAACTGCTGTTGAGTGCTTTGGTATAGTCGGAATGGCGGCTGTAAGCATGAAGGACGGACTTGTGAAGCTTTTAAAGGGAGACAGTCTTACAAGAGGTATTCATGTTGAGTTTGAAGATAATAAAATAGTGATTGATTTCCATGTGATTGTTGCGTATGGCGTAAGTATTTTGACGGTATCTGATAACCTTATTGAAAATGTAAAATATAAGGTTCAGGAATTTACAGGACTTGAAATCAAGAAAGTTAATATATTTGTCGAAGGCGTACGTGTAATTGACTAATACGCAGCATATTTATGCTTTTGATTTGGAATGGAGGAATTAATTGTGGCAACAAATACAATAGATGCAGCACTTTTGCAGAAGATGTTTCTTGCAGGAGCTAAGAATCTTGAAGCTAAAAAAGAATGGATTAATGATTTGAATGTATTTCCTGTACCGGATGGCGATACAGGTACGAATATGACGCTTACTATTATGTCAGCAGCTAATGAGGTTAACAGCATTGTAAATCCAACTATGGATAAGCTTGCGAAAGCTATTTCAAGCGGTTCACTTCGCGGTGCAAGAGGTAATTCAGGTGTAATCCTTTCTCAGCTTTTCCGCGGTTTCACTAAAGAAATGGCCGGATTAGACGTACTTACGGTAGACGATATTGCAACAGCATGCCAGAGAGCAACAGAAACTGCTTATAAGGCAGTTATGAAGCCTAAAGAAGGAACAATACTTACAGTAGCAAAAGGCATTTCTGATAAAGCGGCAGAGGTTGCAATGGAGACCGATGACATTGAAACAGCTTTTCTTACTATAATTGAACATGCTGAGTATGTGCTTTCAAAAACTCCTGATATGCTTCCGGTATTAAAAGAAGCAGGAGTTGTAGATTCTGGCGGACAGGGACTTGTTGTTGTACTCCGCGGTATGTATGATGCTCTTACAGGAAAAGCTACAGACTTTAATATAACAGCACCTGATACGGCAGCTGTATCTGGAAGTATGAAAGGTAAAGGCGCAGTTGTTGAAAATGTAGATATAAAATTTGGTTATTGTACAGAATTTATCATTATGCTTGAAAAAGAGTTTAATGAGGATACTGAACTTAAATTTAAAGAATTTTTATCTTCAATAGGTGATTCTATTGTATGTGTGTCTCTTGATGATATAGTAAAGGTACATGTACACACAAACCATCCGGGTATGGCATTTGAAAAGGCTCTTGAATACGGACAGCTTACAAAGATGAAAGTTGACAATATGCGTGAGGAGCATAATCAGAAAGTAGTTGCGCAATCAGAGATGCAGGCTGCCGTTGCCGCTGATGCAATGAAAAAGAACTCTAAGAAACCAGCAGAACATAAGCAATTCGGTTTTGTAACTATTGCAGCAGGCTCAGGTATTGCAGAAATCTTTGAAGGTTTAGGTGTTGACCAGGTGATTGAGGGCGGTCAGACCATGAACCCGAGTACAGAGGATATTTTAAATGCCTGTGATATGGTAAATGCTGATGTTGTTTTTGTTCTTCCTAATAATAAGAATATAATTCTTGCCGCACAGCAGGCAGCTTCAATAGTTGAGGATAAAAAAATCGTCGTAATCCCTACAAAAACAGTACCTCAGGGTATCACAGCGATGATTAACTACGAGAGTGCAAGAAGTGCAGAGGAAAATGAAGAAGCTATGATAGATTCTTTGTCAACAGTTTCAACAGGTCAGGTTACTTACGCAGTAAGAGATACTTCTATTGACGGTAAGGAAATTAATAAAGATGACATCTTAGGTCTTGGTGATAAAGGTCTTTTGGCTGTAGGTAAGAAAATAGATGAAACTTTGCTTGATATGCTTGATGTCATGGTTTCAGACAACGAGGATGCAGAGCTTGTCAGTGTATATTATGGTGAAGATGTAACAGAGGAGCAGGCAGAAGAAATCGTGTCTGCTATTGAAGAAAAGTATCCTGAAATGGATGTTGAGTTACAGCATGGCGGACAGCCGATTTACTATTATTTAGTTTCCGTAGAATAAATTGTCATCTGTGGCAAAATCGCCACAAATATAGGATTTTAGTGGAGTTAAATCTCAAATTTGACTCGCGTATCCTCCGGCGCAAAAGCGTCTGCGGAATGGAGGATTATTATGGATATAATTCAATTAAAAGGAATAGGTGAAAAAACAGCTGTTTTATTAAACAGGCTTTCCGTGTACACTACAGATGATCTCGTGGGGTTATACCCGCGGGATTATGATGTATACGAAGAGCCTGTTTTTGTAAATACAGCAAAGGAAAATATGGAAAACACCATTGTTTCCATAGACGGTATGGTATCAAACAATGTCGAGGTCTACAGACATGGAAAGCTTACTGTTATATCGGTATTTATTAAAGATGTAACAGGAGAGCGTATTAAGTGTACATGGTATAACATGCCATTTTTAAAAAGCAGCTTACGTCAGGGAATGCGTTATATTTTCAGGGGTTATCTTCGCAAAAAAAACGGAATATTTTTGCTGGAACAGCCTGAAATGTATACGATGGAAAAATATTCACAGCTTAAGGGCTCAATGCAGCCGATTTATCCGCTCACAAAGGGACTTTCTAACAAAATTGTCGTAAAGGCTGTAAAGCAGGTGCTTGAAAGATATGATACAAGCCTTGATATGGAATTTATACCGTCGGATATAAGGAAAAATTTTGAACTTTCGGAACACAATTACGCAGTTATGAGCATACATTTTCCAAAATCAATGCAGGATTACATGATGGCAAGAAAAAGACTGGCGTTTGAAGAATTTTTCCTGTTTATTCTTGCTATGAGGACTTTAAAAAATACAAAAGAAAGACTTCCGAACAGTTTTGTTATAAATAATGATGCAAGAACTGATGAATTTATAAATAATCTGCCATTTAAGCTTACTAACGCACAGATTAAAGTCTGGGAGGAGGTTAAGCTTAATATGGGCAGTGATAAGCTTATGAGCAGGCTCATACAGGGAGATGTTGGATGCGGCAAAACAATAATTGCAGTACTTGCCCTTATGAATACTGCCTTTAACGGATATCAGGCGGCTATGATGGTTCCGACTGAGGTTTTGGCAAAACAGCAGTACAAATCAGTGTGCGATATGTTTGAAAAATACAACATAGCACTTAACATTTCGCTTCTTACAGGCTCAATGACACAATCCGCAAAGAAAAAAGAATATGAGAGGATAAAAAGCGGAGAGACAGATATAATTATTGGAACACACTGTCTTATTCAGGACAGTGTCGAATATAAAAATCTTGCACTTGTAATAACAGATGAGCAGCACAGGTTTGGTGTAAACCAGAGAAAGACATTTTCAAAAAAAGGTGATAATCCGCATATTCTCGTAATGAGCGCAACTCCTATACCGAGAACACTAGCGATAATTTTATATGGTGACCTTGATATATCAATAGTCGATGAACTACCTCTTAACAGACTTCCGATTAAAAACTGTGTTGTCGATGAAAATTACAGACCTAACGCATACAAGTTTATTCAGAATCAGATAAATGAGGGAAGACAGGTCTATATAATTTGTCCGCTCGTAGAGGAGAGTGACGGAATTGAGGCTGAAAATGTCATTGATTACGCTGCAAAGCTTAAAAAATTTATGCAGCCGCAGGTAAGGATTGATTATCTTCACGGCAAAATGAGCGGTTCACAAAAGAATGATATTATGGAACGTTTTGTAAATAAAGAAACAGATATTTTAGTGTCAACCACAGTAATTGAGGTTGGTGTCAATGTACCTAATGCAACTGTTATGATGGTTGAAAATGCACAGCGTTTCGGTCTTGCGCAGCTTCATCAGTTGAGAGGACGCGTCGGCAGAGGCAAATACCAGTCATACTGTATATTTGTATCGGACAATAAGTCAAAAAAGACAAAAGAAAGACTTGAAATTTTAAATAAATCAAACGACGGTTTTGTTATTGCAGAGGAGGACTTAAGGTTAAGAGGCCCGGGAGACTTCTTTGGAATAAGGCAAAGCGGAGAATTTGATTTCGGAATAGCCGATATATACGCAGACGCAAATGTATTAAAAATAGCGTCAGATGCGGCAGCTCAGCTTTTAAAAGACGACCCGCTTATTGAAAAGGAAGAAAATTTGCAGCTTTCATATAAGGTTAAGGAGTATACTCTCGACAGTATTGAAAAATTAAATTTATGATGAATCCGTGGAATCATAAGAGTTAAAAAATACGAAAGGGGAAAATAATGAGACAGATGGAATTTACAATGAGCCGGCCCGGACTTGTTAAAGAAGGCGACATAGTGGAGATTACGGAGGGGAAACTTCCAAGCAGTTATTATTATACGATTGAACCGGCTGTTGCCATGTCAGGAAATTATTCTACTCCAGACAGATTAAAATCAACAAAAGGTGTTGTGAAGGAAGTTGGAGAGACTCAGAGAGGATATTACGTGCTTGCTGAGTTTGATGAATAGAAACAAGTAATTAAATAATCATGAATCGAGGTTTTTATGTGGGAAGAGCTTGAAAGAAGCCGGCTGTTGCTTGGAGATGAAAAGATTGAAAAATTAAAAAATTTAAAAGTCGCTGTGTTCGGCGTAGGCGGTGTCGGAGGATACGTTGTGGAGGCGCTTGCAAGAACGGGAATAGGTAATTTTGTTATAACGGATAACGATACAATAAGCATTTCAAACATAAACAGACAAATTATAGCTTTGCAAAACACTGTTGGAATGATGAAAACGGAAGTCATAAAGAAAAGGATTCTTGATATAAACCCTGATGCGGATGTTGAGATTCATAATTGCTTTTATCTGCCTGGCAGTCACGATGATTACAATTTTGCGGACTATGATTATGTGATTGACTGTATAGATACAGTATCAGCCAAGATAGATATAATATTGCAGTCTCAGGCAGTTAATACTCCTGTCATAAGCAGTATGGGAACAGGCAATAAACTTAATCCTGCAATGCTTGAGGTTGAAGATATATATAAGACTTCAGTTTGTCCGCTTGCAAGAGTAATGCGGACTGAATTAAAAAAAAGAGGTGTTAAAAAGCTCAAAGTGGTTTACTCAAAAGAGACGCCTATTAAAGTTTCAGCTCCGCTTGAGCATACAAGCCGCAGAAGCATACCCGGAAGCGTAGCATTTGTACCTGCGTGTGCAGGACTTATAATAGCATCTGAGGTTATAAGGGAATTATGTGAAAAAATATAAATTTTTACAATTTTTTAAAAACTATTTGCAAAAAAATAATATTGTTGATATAATCAAATTGGGAAAAGAATTAAATATTTTCCCATCCCCCAATAAAACTTAATACATTTTTTGCTTAAAATATGTATTGCTTGTATGTTATTTATTTGCTTACAAAAAGAGAGCTGTCTGCTTATCGAAACTAACCCCGATAAGTCAGACAGCTTTCTTTTGTTTTTGGTATTATTAATCATTTTTTAGCATACATTTAACAAATACATAATTGTTATAAAACCGGAGGTTAGTATGAAAAATATTGCTGATGATACATATGATTTGTACCATGATATACAGGTTAGAACAAATGGAGAAATTTATCTTGGAGTAGTAGGGCCTGTGCGTACGGGAAAATCTACATTTATAAAACGTTTTATGGATTTGATGGTTATACCACAGATTACTAACGAACATTTAAAGACAAGAACAAAGGATGAGCTTCCGCAGAGTGCAGCAGGAACGACAATTATGACTACAGAACCGAAATTTGTTCCAAGCGAGGCTGCACTTATATGTCCTTTTGATGGGATAGACGTAAAGGTTCGTCTTATCGACTGCGTCGGATTTATGGTTGACGGAGCAAAAGGACATATTGAAAACGAGCATGAGCGAATGGTAAAAACTCCGTGGTCGCCAAATGAAATACCATTTACGAAAGCAGCAGAAATAGGAACCAAAAAGGTTATTGAGGAACATTCCACAATAGGTATTGTTGTAACAACAGATGGTTCATTTACTGATATTGATAGACAAAACTATGTGGAAGCGGAAGAAAGGACTGTATCAGAATTAAAGGCGATAAATAAACCTTTTATTATTTTATTAAATACAGTAAAACCCTATTCTTCTGAAACAACTGAATTATCCGCTTCTCTTACAGAAAAATACGGTGTAAAGGTATTGCCTGTAAACTGTGATCAGCTTAAGAAAGAAGATATATCAAATATTCTTAAAAATGTCCTTCTTGAATTTCCTGTGACACAGATAGATTTTTATACTCCGCAATGGATGGAGATGATACCAAAAGATCATTGGTTAAAGCAGGAACTTATGGATGAGGCCTGCAGGCTCTTGAACAAATTTACATATATAAAAGATATTGTTGGCGACGATTTTAACGAAGATATTCAGTTAAAGGATTTTATAGAAGCGATAGATGTTAATAATATAGGTATGTCAGACGGATGTATAAGCATATCGATAAAGGTAAAACCGGAAATTTATTATAATGTTTTAAGCGAGCTTACTCAGACCACAATAAAAAATGAATATGAACTTATTAATACAATAAAAGAGCTTGCGTCAAAAAAACAGGAGTTTGATAACGTAAAGGATGCACTAAATGATGTAAATATGACAGGGTTCGGAGTTGTAACCCCTGTCCGCGAAAATATAACACTCGATGAGCCTGTGGTTATAAAAAACGGAAATAAATTCGGCGTAAAAATCAAAGCACAGGTTCCGTCAGTAAATATGATTAAAACCAATATAAATGTGGAGATTGCGCCTATTGTCGGAACAAAACAGCAGGCAGATGACCTTATAGATTATATAAAAAATAACGCTGGTGATAATCCGTCAGGAATCTGGGAAACAAATATTTTTGGAAAAACAGTTGAACAGATAGTGGAGGACGGTATTTATGAAAAGACTCATAATATGACGCCTGAGAGCATGACGAAAATCGGAGATACACTTGAAAAAGTAATGAATGAAAATTCAGGATTAGTTTGTTTGATTGTATAAAAATAATGTGTTATTATATGAGATGGATTTTAAAATACTTCGCAACAAAGTTGCTTATGGAAAGAGGATTACTATGAAGAAGGTTGAAGATTACGTAAGAAGCATACCGGACTTTCCGGAGAAAGGAATTATATTTAGAGATGTTACAAGTGTATTGCAGGACGCAGAAGGATTACAGCTTGCAATAGACGGAATAGACAAAATTTTAAAAGATGTCGAATATGATGTTGTTGTCGGCCCTGAATCAAGAGGATTTATATTTGGAGTACCTATTGCATATAATAACCATAAAGCATTTGTACCGGTAAGAAAAAAAGGAAAACTTCCTTGTGAAACAATTTCTGCAGATTATGAATTAGAGTACGGTAAGGCAACTATAGAAATTCATAAGGATGCCATTAAAAAAGGACAGAAAGTTGTTATTGTAGATGACTTAATTGCAACAGGCGGAACTACAGAGGCCATAATAAAGCTTATTGAACAGCTCGGAGGAGAAGTTGTAAAAATAGCATTTTTTATAGAGCTTGAGGGCCTTAAAGGAAGAGAGCGTCTTGCAGGTTATAAGGTTGATTCTGTCATAAAGTATGAAGGTGCATAATTGATTTTAAAGTGATTTTCATGTGACTGCACTATTGCAAAGAATTCTTTGTGTGGTGCAGTCATTATTTTAAGGCCGCATTAAGCGGCAGATTGGAGGTAAATATGGGGACGCCACATATTAGTGCAAATAAAGGTGAAATTGCTAAGACTGTTCTTATGCCGGGAGACCCGTTGAGAGCTAAGTATATTGCGGAGGAATATCTTACAGATGTTAAGGTATTTAATAATGTTCGCAATATGCTCGGTTTTACCGGATATTATAATGGAAAACAGATATCTGTTATGGGAAGCGGAATGGGTATGCCTTCTATTGGAATATACAGTTATGAACTGTTTTCACAGTATGATGTTGAAAATATTGTAAGAATCGGTTCAGCGGGAGCTCTTGCTGATAATGTTAAGCTTAAGGATATATGTATTGCTATGGGAGCGTGTACTGATTCAAATTACGCTTCACAATATGGACTGGCAGGCACTTATGCGCCTATAGCTGATTTTACTCTTTTGGAGAAAACCGTAAATGCCGCAAGAAACTTAAATTTAAATGTGGATGTTGGCAATGTACTTTCTTCTGATATATTCTACAATGATGATAATTCAGTTAATGACAGTTGGAGAAAAATGGGCGTTTTGGCTGTTGAGATGGAAGCTGCGGCTCTTTATATGAATGCGGCAAGACTTAAGAAAAAAGCTCTCTGTATGGTTACAATAAGTGACCACTTGTACAGAAAGGAAGCTTTATCAGCAGAAGAAAGGCAGACAGGCTTTAACGATATGATTAAAGCTGCTCTTACTGCAGCAGCAGACTATTAATGCTTATCAAGGGGATTTATACATGAATTATGATATCAAAATTATTGTTTTTTTTATAATTGTTATATGTGTGGCCGTTTATATTATGATTGACAATAATAAAAAAGCAAAAATAAGAATGATTAACAAAATAAAAAAATCATACGGTAAAAGACCATCAAGAAAATACAGCTATGATGAATTTGAAATGATTTCGCATTACTATGAGGACAGCATAGAAGACGGTATAATAGATACAGATGATTTCATTGATGATATCACATGGAATGATTTAAATATGGATGCTGTATTTAAGGATATGAATATATGCAATTCGTCTGTCGGACAGGAATATCTTTACAGAATGTTAAGGGTTCCCTGCAACGATTTAAATAAGCTTAAGGAAACAGACAGGCTTGCGTCATATTTTGATAATAATGAAAAACAAAGATTAGACGTACAAAAAATATTTGCAGAACTTGGATTTGCAAAACATATATCATTAAGTGATTATCTTGGGCTTATAGTTGATTTAAAGGCAGGCGGCAATTTTATACATTATTTATCTGTGATATTACTTGCTACAGCACTTGTTTTCTGCCTTTTTATAAATCCTGTGATGGGAATTGCACTTGTCATAGGTGCAGTTGCGTTTTCTGTTATAAGCTATTACAGGTTTAAGGCGGGGGTTGAATCTTATTTCGGATGTGTTACACAGCTTGTAAAAATGCTTAGGGCAGCAAAAGCAATAAATGATTTAAAGCTTGAGGAACTTAAAGACTACAATGAAGATTTAACTGATATATGCAGCCAGTTTTCAAATATAACTAAAAATTCAGGACTTATTGTTTCGGGAAATGTAAGCGGCTCGTTCTCAGAAATGATTCTTGAATACGTGCGGATGCTTACACATGCCGATTTAATTAAATTTAATAATATGGTAAAGATGCTTGGCAAAAAGCAGGATGTTGTTTTTAAGCTGTTTGATATTTTAGGCTTTATTGAGAGCTGTATATGTGTAGCTTCATACAGAAATGTGCTTCCATATTATTCAAAGCCGGAATTTGTAAATACTTCTGTAAGCAATTCAAATGCAAGACTGACAGTAAAAGAGGCCTTTCATCCTCTCATTGAAAAGCCTGTTGCAAATTCAATTAATGCGGACAAGCATGTTCTGCTTACAGGTTCAAATGCCTCGGGAAAGTCAACATTTTTGAAAACTATTGCAATAAATGCCCTTTTAAGTCAGGCTATATATACAAGTGTATCAAAAGAATACAAAGCATCATTTTTCAGAATATATTCTTCGATGTCATTAAAAGATGATTTAAGCAGCAACAACAGCTACTATATTGTGGAGATTAAATCATTAAAAAGAATTCTTGATTCCACCGAAAAGAAAGACAGTAAGCCTGTGCTTTGCTTTGTAGACGAGGTGCTGCGTGGAACAAATACGGTTGAGCGAATTGCTGCATCATCAGAGATATTAAAAAGTCTGCGATATAAAAATGTTCTTGTATTTGCTGCAACTCATGACATTGAGCTTACAACGCTGCTTGAAAAATACTATGATAACTATCATTTTGAAGAACAGGTTACAGACAATGATGTCAAATTTAATTTTAAACTGTTTAAGGGTCCTGCAACAACGCGGAATGCCATAAAGCTTTTAAATGTTATAGGCTATGACAAAGAAATCATAGACAATGCAGAGCGAAGAGCAAATTATTTTATAGAGCACGGGGTATGGAATTGTTGATAATGATTTTGCTGTATGGTATAATCATTGCACTAAGTGCAATTTAAGGTGATAAATTGCTTTAGAAACGAGGATTAGAATGGAGATTAGTGTGAAAAAATATTCTGATGAGATATTTTTTCACACAGCTATTTGTGTCGCAGGCGCCACAAAGTAGCTTTTATCGCAGAGTCAAATTTAAGATTTGCCTCGCGATTCCTCCGACGCAAAAGCGTCTGCGGAATGGAGATTACTATGGTTGGATTGACAAGCGTCTTATTTGGTGAAGTTATTTATGAAGCGGTCAAATTTGTAATAATGCTTTGTTTACTTGCAGGCGGTGTGTTTATAGGAAGTCGCCTTCGAAAAAAATCAGATGCAAAAAAGGCGGCAAAGGCTGCCCAAAATGAAATTAAAGAAAATATACAAGAGTAATAAAACCGGGAGGATAAGAAAGTGCAGTACAGAGGTGTTAACGAATTAAGAAGAATGTATCTTGATTTTTTTGAGAGCAAGGATCATTTGAAAATGAAAAGTTTTTCCCTCGTTCCACATAACGATAACAGTTTGCTGATTATTAATTCAGGTATGGCTCCTTTAAAGCCATATTTTACAGGACAGGAAATTCCACCTAAGAGAAGGGTGACAACATGTCAGAAATGTATACGTACAGGTGATATCGAAAATGTCGGTAAAACGGCAAGACACGGTACATTCTTTGAGATGCTTGGAAATTTCTCATTCGGAGATTATTTTAAAACTGAAGCTATTCATTGGTCATGGGAGTTTTTGACAGAGGTAGTCGGTCTTGATGCTGACAGATTATATCCGTCTGTTTATGTTGATGATGATGAAGCTTTTGATATCTGGAATAAGGAAATCGGTATCGCAAAGGAACGTATTTTCAGATTCGGAAAAGAAGATAATTTCTGGGAACACGGTGCAGGTCCTTGCGGTCCATGTTCAGAGATATACTATGACCGCGGTGAGAAATATGGCTGCGGAAAGCCTGGCTGCACTGTAGGCTGTGAATGTGACAGATATATGGAAGTATGGAATAATGTATTTTCACAGTTTAATAATGACGGAAAGGGCAATTATTCTGACCTGGCTCAGAAAAACATTGATACCGGTATGGGGCTTGAACGTCTTGCAGTTGTTGTTCAGGATGTTGATTCAATATTCGATGTTGATACATTGCAGGCACTCCGCAATAAAGTATGTGAAATGGCAGGCGTTGTATATAAAGATAATGAGAAGCAGGACGTTTCAATAAGAGTTATAACAGACCATATCCGTTCAGTAACATTTATGGTAAGTGACGGTATTATGCCATCAAATGAGGGCAGAGGTTATGTTTTAAGAAGACTTTTAAGAAGAGCTGCAAGACACGGAAGACTTCTTGGAATTGAGGGAAAGTTCCTTGCAAAGCTTTGTGAGACTGTAATTGAAGGTTCTAAGGATGGCTACCCTGAACTTGAAGAAAAGAAAGAGTTTATTTTTAAGGTAATCACTGAGGAAGAAGATAAGTTTAATAAGACTATCGACCAGGGCTTAAGTATACTTGCTGATATGGAGAAGAGCCTTGCTGAGAATAATACAAATATCCTTTCAGGAGCAGACGCATTTAAGCTGTATGATACTTACGGTTTTCCTCTTGATCTCACAAAGGAAATTCTTGAAGAAAAAGGTATAGGAATCGATGAGGACGGTTTTAACAATGCTATGCAGGAGCAGAAAGTTAAAGCAAGAAACGCAAGAAAAACAACTAATTATATGGGCGCTGATGCGACTGTTTATGATGATATAGACCCTGAAATCACAAGTAAATTTGTAGGATATGATAAACTTGAAAACACTTCAAAGGTAACTGTTCTTACAACTGAAAATGATATTGTACAGGCTTTGTCAGAGGGTGACAGAGGTACTATAATAGTTGATGAGACTGTATTTTATGCAACCATGGGTGGTCAGGAAGGCGACACTGGTATTATAAGCACAGATGACGGATGTTTTAAGGTTGAGACTACAATCAAGTTAAAGGGTGGTAAAATCGGTCATGTCGGCGTTATGACATCAGGTATGATTAAGGTTTCAGATACAGTTACTTTGTCAGTTGATGCTGCAAAGAGAGCCGACATATGTAAAAACCATAGTGCAACACACCTTTTACAGAAAGCATTAAGAGAGGTTCTTGGAAATCATGTTGAGCAGTCAGGTTCATTTGTAAATCCTGACAGATTAAGATTTGATTTTACACATTTTCAGAGCATGACTGCTGATGAAATTGCAAGAGTGGAAGCTATTGTTAACGAAAAGATAGCAGAAAACATATGTGTAGTTACAGATGTAATGTCTATTGAGGATGCAAAAAAGACAGGTGCTATGGCACTTTTCGGCGAAAAATACGGTGATACCGTAAGAGTTGTCTCTATGGGTGATTTTTCAAAAGAATTCTGCGGCGGTACGCACGTTGCCAATACTTCAAATATTGCTTTATTTAAGATTGTCTCTGAATCAGGCGTTGCGGCCGGTACAAGAAGAATAGAGGCTCTTACCGGAAATGGCGTGCTTAAATATTATGCACAGCTTGAGCAGGAGATTGAAGATGCTGCCAAGGCTGCTAAGACAGAAGTTCCACAGCTTGTAAAGAAAATACATTCAATGAATGATGAAATTAAAGCACTTGCAAGTGAAAATGAAAAGCTTAAATCAGAGCTTGCAAATAATGCACTCGGTAACGCATCGGGTGATGTTAAGGAAATAGGAGGCTTTAACTTCCTTGCTACAAAGGTAGATAACGTTGATATGAATGAGCTTCGTAACCTCGGCGATAAGCTTAAAAACGAAATTGGTTCAGGTATGGTTCTTATCGTAAGTGCACAGGGCAGCGATAAAGTCAATATGATTGCAATGGCAACAGATGACGCTGTTGAAAAGGGAGCTCATGCCGGAAATCTTATAAAAGCGGTTGCATCAATAGTTGGCGGAGGCGGAGGCGGACGTCCGAATATGGCACAGGCAGGCGGAAAAAATCCTGCCGGAATAGATGAACTTCTGACAAAAGCACCGGACGTATTTGAAGGTCAAATTTCTTAACAAAATTAAGATTAAAAATCAAATTTAATGTTGACGAATGAAGAATATATGATATAATCTAAGTTGTGCAATTAATTAATACCCTATTATATGTATAGTTGAGCACAATTTTGCTACAGAAGGGTGGTCAGGAAGAAGTATGTCAAATGTCATCGTTAAAGAAAACGAGTCTTTAGATAGCGCATTACGCAGATTTAAAAGAAACTGTGCTAAAGCGGGCATTCAGCAGGAAATTCGTAAAAGAGAACATTACGAAAAGCCAAGCGTAAGACGTAAAAAGAAGTCAGAAGCTGCAAGAAAACGTAAGTTCAACTAATTTAATTAACCTATTATTTAAGGTGGGCAAAAATGCCCGCCTTTTTTACTTTATAGGAAATTGCGTCCAAGACGCATTCTGATAACAAGTTTGCGAAGCAAATCTTGCAAGCGTCGTGAACGACGCTTTTTTACTTTATAAGATTACAGTGTGGGAGTGCGAAGCACGAAACAATCCATGTAATTATAATTAGGGTGTTTTGACACCTTAATCTTTTATGCGAATAAATCAAATCCTGACTTCATATAATTAATTAAATTTCGCCTTTTCACAACAAGCTGCTCAGAAATGAGGATTAGTATATGTCTAAAAAAATTAATATTGTTGAAAAAATGGAGTTATCTAAAGATGCTGCGCTTGATTTTCCTATCGTTACTTCAGTAGGAAATTATGAAATATACATAGAAAATTTTAAATCTATAATATTATATGAAAATGACACGCTGAAACTTTTGACAAAATGTGGAATAATAACTGTTCAGGGAACTTCTCTTGAGATAATGTATTATGATGATGAAGTTATATTTATAAAGGGACGCATTTCAAAGGTAGAATATTGAGTTATCTAATCTACATATTAATTTTTTCGGAGGGAGTATGTGGAGACAGATGAAGACAGCGACTAATTATGTTAAAATAAGTGCAGTTGGAAATTATCCGGAAAAATTTCTTAATATGTGCAGGTATAAAGGAATTTTAATTTGGAATATAAACAAAACAGATGACGGCATAGAGGGATATATATCCAAAAATGATTTTATGAAAATTAAAGATATATGCCATAAAACTTACACGAAAGTAAAAGTTTTAAAGCGAAAAGGCATCGGTTTTATAATGTTTAAATACAGAAAGCATTATTCATTTATAGCTGGAATTTTTATTGCCTTTGCAATGCTTTATGTATGCAGTCTGTTTATTTGGAACATATCATTTACGGGAAATACAAGGTATACCGGCAGTTTTCTTTTGAAATATTTAAGTTCGGCAGGAATTAATACGGGTATACGCATAAAAAATATAGATTGTGATTATATAGAAACCTCTTTAAGGTCAGATTTTAAAGATATAACATGGGTTTCAGCGCAGATAAGCGGAACAAAGCTTATAGTACATATAAAAGAAAATGATGGTGTAGGACAGATTACGGAAACATCAAACGATTGCCGAGATATAGTTGCATCTCAGTCAGGAGTTGTCGAAAGTATTATAACAAGAAAAGGAACGCCGCTCGTTAAAAAGGGAGATACAGTAGAAAAAGGACAAATACTTGTATCGGGTACGGTAAAGGTTTACGATGATTCGGGTACCGAGGCGGATGCATACAACACAAGAGCTGATGCGGACATTTTAATAAAATGTGAGCTTGAATACAGTGATGAGCTTAACAAAAATTATGAGGAAAAAGTTTATACCGGAAAGACAAAAAAAATAAATGTTGTAAGAATAAAAGATTCATGTATTGAATTTGGTATTGATTTTAGAAAATTCGGGGAAGCTGATATTACTTACGAGACAAAACAAATTGCATTTGAAAACGATTTTTATATTCCCGTCTTTGTAGGAAAAAAGCAGTATCATGAATATAAGACAGTAAAAAAAACGTACAGTTACGATGAAGCTAAAAGCATAATGGCTGCGCGTTTTAATAAATATATTAAAGATTTATCGGAAAATGAAGTGCAAATACTTCAATATAATGTTAAAATGGATTCGAATAATGTCTGTTATTATTCGTCAGGCAAACTTAATGTTCTAATGCCTGCTATTGAATATACGGACGTTAACATAATAGTGAAGGAAGAAAACAGCCAATGAGTGTAGTTGAAGTTATTGTAGATATGCCTGCCATATACAGCAGTAATGTATTTGGACAGTTTGATGAGTTTATAAAAAAAATTGAACGTACATTAAAGGTTACAATTATATCAAGAAATTCAGATGTTAAGGTGTTAGGGGCTCCTGCCGATGTAAAACATGCGGCAAACGTGCTTAATAATCTTTTGGAACTTGCAAAACGCGGCAATGTGATAACAGCGCAGAATGTCGATTATGCGTTGTCGCTTTGCTTTGAAGAAAAAGAAAATGCGGTTCTTGAAATAGATTCTGATTTAATATGCAGAACAATCAATGGTAAACCCGTAAAGCCAAAGACATTAGGACAAAAATATTATGTTGACCAGATACGTGAAAAAATGATAGTTTTCGGTCTCGGCCCTGCCGGAACAGGTAAAACCTATCTGGCAATGGCCATGGCCATAAACGCATTTAAAAATGACGAGGTCGGAAGAATCATTCTTACGCGTCCTGCAATTGAAGCCGGAGAAAAGCTTGGATTTTTGCCAGGAGACCTGCAAAGCAAAGTTGACCCGTATTTAAGACCTCTTTACGACGCACTTTATCAGATTATGGGCGCAGAAAGCTTTGCTGCAAATATGGAAAAAGGACTTATTGAGGTTGCACCTCTCGCTTATATGAGAGGACGTACTCTTGATAATTCTTTTATAATCCTTGATGAGGCACAGAATACAACTCCGGCGCAGATGAAAATGTTTCTTACAAGGATAGGCTTTGGTTCAAAGGTTGTAATAACAGGCGATTTAACACAAAAAGATCTTCCAAAGGACACCGTTTGCGGTCTTGATGTTGCTATGAAGGTATTGTCAAAAATAGACGAGATAGGCTTTGTAAAGCTTACAAGTCAGGATGTTGTAAGACATCCTCTTGTACAAAAAATCGTAAAAGCTTACGAGGATTACGAAAAAAAGCAGACAGACACGTCAAAAAGAAACAGAGGTTACTCAAAGGAGAAAAAAGGAAATGACACTAAACATTGAATATGAAACTGATATTAAACTTGATTTAGAATATCAAAATATAATAGAAAGCGTTGTCGAAATGTCTTTAGAACAGGAAAAATGTCCATATGAGACAGAAATTAATGTTATACTTACAGATAACGCTTCAATACATGAAATTAATAAAAATTACAGGGATGTAGACAGTGCTACCGATGTCTTGTCATTTCCGATGATAGAATATAAAAGTCCTGCAGATTTTCAATCACTTGAAAGTATAATAGAGGAAAATGCAGAGGATTATTTTAACCCTGATACAGGAGAGCTTATGCTCGGAGACATAATTATATCAGTAGAAAAGGTTATGGAACAAGCAGTAAAATATGGACATTCACAAAAAAGAGAGCTTGCTTTTTTGGTAGCTCACAGTATGATGCATTTATTCGGATATGACCATATGGCAGAGGACGAGGCTAAGGTTATGGAATCAAAACAGACGCAGGTTCTTGATAAATTAGGAATCAGCAGATAACTGTATAAATGGAGAACTAAGTTATGCATATGACACATGATGTTGAAAATAAAAAGCTTATCTTAAAAGCACAGGAAGCACTTGATAATTCATATGCACCGTATTCCGGATTTAAGGTTGGAGCGGCAGTGCTTACAGATGATAATAAAATTTTTGTGGGCTGCAACATAGAAAATGTATCTTTCGGTGCGACAAACTGTGCCGAAAGAACTGCTATTTTTAATGCTGTCTCAAATGGATACAAGAAAATAAAGAAGATAGCTATTGTGTCGTCGAAAGATACTAAAACCTATCCATGCGGAATATGTCGTCAGGTAATGCGTGAATTTATGGATGAAAATGCAGTTATACTTTTAAATGAAAAAGATACTATTTTTGAATACACATTAAAAGAAATACTTCCGTACGCATTTACAGAGTATTAAAAAAGTATACTTTGTCAATAATAGCATTATGGAGGCGGCGTATATGTGCCGGATAATGCTATGAATAAAAAAATGTATATCTCTATAGGACTTTTGGCAGCTTTTGTTGCAACAGTATTTATAATTCTTATTTTTACGGATTTGAACTCAAAAAACAATTCAAACAACGTATCACCACAGTCCGAAACACAGAGCAGCACAATTTCAGATGATATTGCTGTTAAATCTTCTGAAAAAAATAATGAGACAACCTTTTATCTTAAATTAACAGACAATAATATATATATTTATAAAGGAAAAGGAGGAGAACTCTATGATTATGCGGATATCAATTATGAGACTCTTCCGGACGATATAAAAGAACAGCTTAAGTACGGTTTATATATTACAGGAGAAAGCGGATTATATGAATTCTTACAAACATACAGCAGCTAAAGAGGCTTCGCAGAAATTTTTCTATGATTGCGCAGTTATAGGCGGCGGTGCATCAGGAATGATAGCTGCGATAACTGCTGCACGAAAAGGTGCAAAGGTAGTGTTGATAGAACACAATAAAAAACTCGGAACCAAGCTTTTGCAGACAGGCAATGGAAAATGTAATTTTACAAACCTTTACATGTCATCACAAATGTATCAAAACGAAGATACAGAATTTGTGCAAAATATAATAGATAAATTTAATGTGTCTGATACGCTTAAATTTTTTAAAGAACTCGGTGTTTTTTATAACGAACGAGGAGGATATGTATATCCTCATTCGGGAACAGCAGCATCTGTTCAGGAAGCATTGATATTTGAACTTGGACGCTTAAACGTAAAAGTTAAAACTGATTTTATCGTTACCGCCATAGAAAAAAAAGACAACCGTTTCATCATAAAAACGGAAGGCTTTTTTTATGAAGCTTCATCGGTTATCATCGCTGCCGGCTCAAAGGCATCACCTAAAACAGGCTCTGACGGAAGCGGATATAATCTTGCGGCAAATTTCGGCCATACAATAATAAAACCGCTTCCTGCACTTGTACAGCTTGTAAGCGACATGAAATACTGCGCTAATTTATCGGGTGTAAGAAGTACCGGTAATATCTCATTATACGTTGATAGTGAATTTATCTTAAGCGATTATGGTGAAATTCAGTATACGGATTACGGAATAAGCGGAATCCCTGTATTTCAGATAAGCAGGTATGCAGTAAAAGCACTTGATTTACATAAAAAAGTATCTGTAACGGTGGATATGCTTGCAGATATTAATAGAAAAGATTTATATAAAGATATAGAAAAAAGAATAACTGCTGACAAAAATAAGAATATAGAGCAGTTTTTTGCCGGTATTTTAAATAAAAAGCTTATATACGGCACAGCCAAAGCAATGGGACTTGATTTAAACGCTCCGGTTAAAGATATAGGTGTACAAAAACTTTGCGAATTTACCGATAATTTGCGTAAATTCAAATTCGACATCACAGGCTCGAAGGGATTTGATACTGCGCAGGTTTGTCAGGGCGGAGTAAACCTTAATGAAATAAATCATAATATGGAATCAAAATTAATTAAAAATTTGTTTTTTGCAGGAGAGATTGCAGATGTTGACGGACGATGCGGAGGATATAATCTGCAATGGGCCTGGAGCAGCGGATACGTGGCAGGACTTAATTCGGTATGATGGCGCTTCAGGGGCTTCCTTTTCTTCGCACATGATATAATGACTCCAGAATTAGAAAGAACGTATATTTATGACAGAAAAAGTAATAAGAATAAATCAAATAAAGTTAAATCCCAACCACAGTACTAAGGATTTGGAAAAATGTATAATTAATATATTAAAAAAGGTTTTCGATATAAATCTTAACAGTTGTGAATACAAAATAATTAAAAAATCTGTTGATTCAAGGAAAAAGCCAGATATATTTTTTATATACAGCGTAGAAATTTTAATGTCATATTTTAATGAAATTAAAGTATCACAAAAAATGCTGGCAGATAAGCTGAAAAAATGCCGCGGCCAGCTTGCAAAAGATATAAATATAACAGAAAGATATACTTATGAATTTCCGACAGGTTTAAGTAATTATAATAAAAAGATAAATTTACGCGAAGAGGACCGTCCCGTTATAATAGGCTTCGGACCTGCCGGAATGTTTGCTGCCTTAAAGCTTTCTGAGGCCGGATACAGACCTGTAGTTTATGAGCGCGGAGAGACTGTCGAAAAAAGGCAGACATCAGTAAATAATTTCTGGAACGGCGGTGAGCTTGACGAAAATTCAAACGTACAGTTCGGAGAGGGCGGAGCCGGAACGTTTTCAGACGGAAAATTAAATACAATGATTAAAGACAATACAGGACGAATAAAAGAAGTATTAAAAACCTTTGTAAGATTTGGTGCAGATCCTGAGATAATGTATTTAAACAAACCGCATATCGGAACAGACGTGCTTGCGGTTATCGTAAAAAATATAAGAGAACATATATTAAGTCTCGGCGGTGAAATTTATTTTAATAAAATGCTTACGGGCATTGAATATGAAAATAATAATGTAACAGACATTTTAATTAAAGATACAAAAAGCGGTGAAGTCATAACAAGAAGATGTAAAAATGTGTGTATATGCGTTGGTCACAGCGCAAGAGATACTTTCGAAATGATTTCCGGGCTTCCTGTCGTTATGCAGCCAAAATCATTTGCAGTTGGTTTAAGAATTGAGCATCCGCAGGATTTTATAAATTATAATGCATATGGCGATACCTCATATAAAATGCCTGCTGCCGACTATAAAGTTACCTACACAACAGCTTCAGGAAGGGGCGTTTATTCTTTTTGTATGTGTCCAGGAGGATATGTCGTTAATGCATCCTCGCAAAAAGGTTATCTTGCAGTTAACGGAATGAGTTATTCCGGCAGAGACAGCCGCAACGCAAACAGTGCAATAATAGTTACCGTTACACCTGATGATTTCGGAGCAAATGTGCTTGACGGAATTAATTTTCAAAGAAATCTTGAAAAGGCGGCTTATAATGCCGGAAACGGAAATATTCCGATACAGCTTTATGACGATTTTAAAAATGAAAGGATTTCTGACGGTTTAGGTAAGGTAATACCATGTATAAAAGGAAAAACTTCTTTCGCAGATTTAAATACTGTTCTTGGCAAAGATTTATCATCATCAATAGTTGAAGGGATAGAAGGCTTTGCTGGAAAGATTGCAGACTTTAATATGGGTGAAGCTGTTCTTTCAGGCGTTGAGAGCCGCACATCAAGCCCATTAAGGATAGTGAGAGATGAGACAATGCAGTCATCGCTAAAAGGGCTTTTTCCATGCGGAGAGGGTGCTGGATATGCAGGCGGAATAACATCTGCTGCCGTAGACGGAATTAAAGCTGCGGAAAGAATTGCTTTAAAGATAGATGACATTTACTTTAAAATATAGTAATATTAGTCTGATTTGTTTATACTATTAATTTTTTCAGGAGATATTTATTGTGACTAACTATAGAGAATTTCTAAAAGACAAAAAGCGCATTGTAATAAAAATAGGCTCTTCCTCACTTATGCATTCCGGAACAGGTAAGATTAATCTTATGAAGGTTGAAAAGCTTGTAAGAACTATCGTTGATATCAAAAATTCAGGAAAAGATGTTATACTTGTGTCTTCCGGTGCTATTGCAGTAGGTCTTAATACAATAGGACTTCATGAAAGACCTGATGATTTATCGGTAAAGCAGGCGTGCGCAGCAATAGGACAAGCCAAGCTTATGATGGTTTATCAGAAAATCTTTGCAGAATATAGTACTGTTGCCGCACAGGTACTTCTGACTAAAAGTGCGGTATTAAATGATGTAACAAGAACTAATCTGGAAAATACATTTAAGGAGCTTTTACATATAGGAGCAGTTCCCGTAGTTAACGAAAATGACTCCGTATCGACGTCTGAGATTGAACAGTTACAGTCATTCGGAGATAATGACAGGCTGTCTGCCATAGTGGCTTCTTTAGTCGGCGCCGATTTACTTATTCTTTTGTCTGACATAGACGGATTGTATACAGATGATCCGAATAAAAATCCTGACGCAAAGTTTATACGCGTTGTAGAAAAAATAGACGACAATCTTATAGGCATGGGAAAAAATACTTCAGGAAGCAATGTCGGAACAGGAGGCATGGCTTCTAAAATCATGGCTGCACAGATTGCGAACAATTCCGGTACGGATATGGTTATAACAAATGGAAATAATATAAATAATATATACAAAATAATGCATGGTTCAGATGTAGGAACGCTATTTATACAGCATAAGGATGAAAAATTTAATATATTGGAATTAATCTGATATGCGTCTGCGGAATGGAGATTTTTATGGGAGTAAAATTAGTAAAAAATTTTGGTGACGGTACGTACAGTTCGCTTAACAGTGAGCTGCTTCTGCAGGTTGTGGATGGAAACAGCGTAATAGGTAAATTTAAATCAAAGCATTACTACATTTTTAATCCCATTACTAACGAACGCTTTGAAATTATGCCTGAGCTGCTTAAATACTGCATGGCTGACGTACAGTATGGATGCAGTATTAAGAATGATATTTTTTTTACCTGTGTAAAACAGATAAATGAAAAGGATGTTGAAATTTCATTTTGCAGATACAATATAATAGATGCAAACATGTATACTGTTCATAAAACTGTTTCTGTTCTGGATGAAATAAATGAAACTATTGTGCTGAAAGTTTTTGTTTTAAGTAAAGACTACTGTATTTTTGAAAAAATCACCAAAGATACAGACGGTGAGCGTTTTGAAATAGTCTTAAAAGACATGCCAAACGATAAGAATCTCATTGTAAATAATCCTGAATTAAACAAAAACGGAATAGACAAAATACTGCATCTTCATGGAAATTTATGCTGCATAAAATTAGGTGAAAAGCTTGTAGGCGTGATTAATGTCAACCGTTTTGTATCGGATATGGTTATAAATCTTAAGGATTTGTATATTGAAACTCTTGACAGAACATCTGATGATGTTATAATACCGTATCTTGGAATAAATAACGGATATCTTGTATATTCCAAGTATGATAAAGCATCTTGTACTGAAGAAATAATTTTATATGACTGGGCAAATAAAATAAAAAAAGTGCGGCACAATAACACAACACAGCAAAATTCAAACTTAAACAACATATGCGTCATAGAAGATGTACTGTATTATATTTATAATGACAACGGCGGAACAAATTTTATTAATCTTGACACTCAGAAAACTGAATTTTTATTAAAAGAAGATGTTGAATTTTTATGTGTTTTTGAAAATCTTATTGTGACAAAAAGAAATATACCTGTTTTCTTTAACAAAAATAAAGAAAAATCATATATTGAGGTATACAGATTTCCCGATTTCAAAAATATAATATTTAAAACTAAAGGCGTGTACAGATATTGTCTGAAGCATCTTGACGATTTATTGATATTTATAGGTTAAATTGACGGAATTTATTGAAATTTATATGAATTAGGAGTAGAATATAATTAATGGTAACGGAAAAGACTATTGAGAGAATAAATGAATTATACAGAAAATCCAAAGCGGAGGGCCTTACAAATGACGAACTGCTTGAACAGAAGCGTTTGAGAGAGGAATATATTGCGGCTTTCAGAAATAATCTGAGGGGGACTTTGGAAAGTATTAAAATTCAAAATCCTGATGGTTCTATGATTGATGTTAAAAAGCGTCATGAAGAAAAATTAAAAAATCAAGAGCTTGAAAATCAAAAAGCGGCTTTGGAGAGTGGAAACTGATGACAAAAAAAGAAAGCAGAGTTTTAGTGAATAACCTAAGGAAACAGCTTTCTGCTGAGGAAGTACGCTTAAGAAGCAATACAGTTTTTAATAATTTAATCAAAGTACGCGATTTTTGCGATGCAAAAAATATTTATGTATATGTAAGCTACAATAACGAGGTTGACACTTACCCAATTATTGAATATTGCTTTTCACATAACAAGAATGTTTTTGTACCTAAGGTATACGGTGACGAGATGAAGTTTCATAAAATCTCATCTTTTGATGAACTGGCGCCGGGAGCATATGGTATTATGGAACCGGTTAATGATTTTGATGCTTCATGGAACGATATATGCGGTACTGTAATTATGCCGGGGGTAGCTTTTGACCGGAACTTTAACAGGGCAGGATATGGCGGTGGATTTTATGACAAATACCTTAGTTTCCATAATAATCTTAAAAAAATAGCAGTCTGTTTTGATTTTCAGATTGTTGATAAAATAGATGTACAGGATTATGATTTACAGCCTGATATTATCGTATGCGAGAGTGACTTGCTTTTTAACTGCAGCAGCTTATGAATGGAGGTGATGTAATGTTTGGCCTGAAAAAATATAAAGACATGCTTTCAGTGATGGATGATTGTACCGATAGTTATATGTTTGTTTTTGATTTAGACAACGATTACTATACTATAAGTTCAAAAGCACTTGATACTTTTATGCTTACTGAAAACTCTTTTAATAATGCGACTGAAGTATTTAAAACTGTTGTGTATGCTCCGGATTACAGTTTACTTACTGACGACATCAACAGACTTGTTTCGGGGGAGAGCAAGATGCATGATTTGGAGTACAGATGGCTTGACAAAAATGGAACTCCCGTATGGATTGCATGCAAAGGAAAGGTTGTATTTGATGAAGAACTTAAGTGCAATCTTTTAGTTGGAAGTATTCAGGAGCTTGGAAAAGAAAATAAATACGACAATAATACTAACCTTTTTAGCGAGAGCGTACTTAAAAGTATGTACGAAGAGCTTCACGGAGTATCCGGAAAAACCGGGTTTTTACTTCTTTTCGGCGTAGACAATTTCAAACAGATTAATGAAAAATACGGCATGAAAATAGGAGATGAGGTTTTAGCTGATATTGCAAATTGTATAGCAGAAGCCTCCGATAATAACTACAGCTTATTTAAACTAAGCGGTGATGAATTTATTGTGTTTTGTATTTGTGATGAACAGATTGCGCTTGAAAGGGCAAAAGCCTTATATGATAAAGTGCGCTTCAACATAAACAAACATATTGAAATTAATCATTACAACATATTTTATACAATTTCTGCGGGTGCGTATTGCTTTAACACACTCAATGATTCATTTGATAAAGCGATTCATAATTTAAAATTTGCACTTCACAATGCAAAAATGACAGGTAAAAACATATTTGTACCTTATTCCAATGAAGAATACAAAAGCTATATTAATCATATGAATATGCAGTCTGAATTAAGAAAATGCATTACTGACGGATTTAAGGGCTTTGAAGTATATTATCAGCCTGTTGTAGAAGCTGAAACAGGCATTGTGAATGAAGCTGAGGCGCTTATACGTTGGAAAAGTGAAGTATTCGGATTTATGTCGCCTGTCGTCTTTATACCATTGCTTGAAGAAAGTTCACTAATTATTCCTCTGGGAAGATGGATAATCGACCAGGCTGTTGTAAAGTGTAAGGAATGGATAAAAGTAATTCCTGATTTTACAATGAACATTAATTTATCCTTTGTTCAGATTATAAAGAGTGATATATTAAACGACGTTATAAAATGTGTCGATTATCATGGAATAGACCACAGACACATAGTTTTTGAGGCAACTGAGAGCGGTGAACTGGAAAATAACGTTTCAGTACGAAATGTCCTGAAGTCATTTAACAGCAATAGTTTCAAGCTTGCCATTGATGATTTCGGAACAGGTTATTCAAATCTTAAATATATAAAAGATCTGATGTTTAACATAATAAAAATAGACCGATTATTTATTCAAAACATTGATAAAAGAAAAGATAACTACACTCTTGTTAAATATATAATAGAGATGGCTCACAGTCTCGGTATCAAGATTTGTGTAGAGGGTGTTGAAACTGATAGAGAATTAGATACGGTTATGCAGTTAAAGCCTGATGCAATACAGGGGTATTATTTTGGAAAGCCTGTATGCAGTACGGAGTTTGAGACCCGGTTTATAAATAAAAAAGATTAACTCGTTTCCAATGCCTGTATATGACATTATGTTGTATACAGGCACTTTTTTATGTAATAGAAAATTTCGATGAAATTCCTTTGGATTGCGCAATCTTTTTTAATTTTAAGTTTTATTTATATGCTTTTTATGCTATAATTACATGATATTTTGAGAACTTAAGCGTTGATTCGCTTGGCTTTAGAAAAGGAGAAATATATGAAACGAGAAGAAATAGAATTAACACAAAATCAGCTTGAAAGACAGCTTGTTTATATAGATTTATGCAAAGAATATGCAAAAAAGCTTGAGGATAAGCTTAACAGACCTCTTACATGCTGTGTAAATACGTTTGGATGTCAGATGAATGCAAGAGATTCTGAGAAGCTTTTAGGCATACTTGAAGAAATTGGCTTTAAGCCCGTAGAGACGGAAAATGCCGATTTTGTTTTGTACAATACATGTACAGTAAGAGAAAATGCCAATTTAAGAGTTTATGGCCGTTTAGGTCATTTAAACGGGATAAAGAAAAAAAATCCTCACATGATTATAGCTCTATGCGGCTGTATGATGCAGGAGCCTGATGTTGTTGAAAAGATTAAAAAGTCCTACAAATTTGTAGATATCATATTCGGAACATTTAACATATTTAAGCTTGCCGAGCTTTTATACAATAATTGGACTACACACACACAGATTATTGATATATGGGATGAGACCAAAGATGTTGTTGAAGATTTGCCTGCAAAACGAAAATATTCGTTTAAATCAGGAGTAAACATTATGTATGGCTGCAATAATTTCTGCAGTTATTGTATTGTTCCATACGTCAGAGGACGCGAGAAAAGCCGGGAGCCTAAGGAAATTATAAGAGAGATAGAAAAGCTTGTGCAGGACGGTGTAAAAGAAGTTATGCTGCTTGGACAGAATGTAAATTCTTATGGGAAAACATTAGACACTCCGGTATCATTTGCCGAGCTTTTAACGGAAATTGAAAAAATCGACGGACTTGAAAGAATCCGTTTTATGACGCCGCACCCAAAAGATTTATCTGATGAGCTTATCGATGTTTGCAGCAAATCAACAAAAATATGCAATCACATTCATTTGCCGCTTCAGTCAGGAAGCAGCAGGCTTTTAAAATTAATGAACCGCAAATATACAAAAGAACATTATTTAAACCTTGTAGAAAAAATCAGGGCTAAAATGCCTGATGTATCAATCACAACAGACATTATAGTAGGCTTTCCGGGAGAGACTGAGGAAGATTTCTTAGATACACTCGATGTTGTAAGAAAAGCAAAATATGACAGCGCATACACATTTATATATTCAAAAAGAACGGGAACACCTGCTGCCAAAATGGAAAACCAGGTTCCTGAGGATGTTGTCAAAGAAAGATTTGACAGACTTCTTAAGGTTGTAGATGAGGTTTCACACTCTATAAGCGCACGCTATGAGGGTCAGGTTATGAAAGCAATGGTTGAATGTGTAAATGACCATGACAGCAGTCTTGTTACAGCAAGACTTACTAATAATATTTTAGTACATTTTCCGGGAGATGCTTCACTTATCGGCCAGATTGTTGATGTAAGGCTTGATGAATGTAAGGGCTTCTATTATATGGGAACAAAAATTTCTTAAGAAACGGGTAGAAAAGAGGATTGAAATGGCTGAATTTTCACCAATGATGCAGCATTATCTGAATACAAAAAAAGAATATGCGGATTGTATTCTATTTTACAGGCTCGGAGATTTCTATGAAATGTTTTTTGATGATGCCATAGAGGTTTCAAAAGAGCTTGAGCTTACACTCACCGGAAAAGACTGCGGCCAGCAGGAGCGTGCTCCTATGTGCGGAATACCTTATCACGCAGCGGAAGGTTACATTAACAAACTTGTTTCCAATGGGCATAAGGTTGCCATATGTGAACAGGTAGAGGATCCTAAAGCAGCTAAGGGGATTGTAAAACGTGAGGTAATAAAGGTTGTCACGCCTGGAACCAATCTTAACTCACAAGCTTTAGATGAAACAAAAAATAATTATCTTTGCAGTATTTATTATCAGGGAGATGTTATTGGTTTTTCTGTTGCAGATTTTACCACGGGTGATTTTTTTGTGACGCAGTTAAAGACGGAGAGTGAGCTTATAGACGAGATAAATAAGTTTGTTCCGTCAGAAATCATTACAAACGAATATTTTTCTATGAGCGGAATAGATTTAACATTTATTAACGAAAAGCTTGGCATCACAATGTCTGAGCTTGATAACTGGTATTTTGACGATGATACTTGCAAAGCAAAGCTTCTTAATCATTTTAAGTTAAATTCGCTTGACGGATTGGGCGTTACTGATTATCCTACCGGCTTAATTGCCTCAGGTGCACTGCTTACATATTTATACGAGACGCAAAAGAGTGAAATGTCGCATATCATTACGCTTTCACCATACACTACAGGAAAATATATGATTATTGACAGCTCTTCAAGACGCAACCTTGAACTTGTCGAGACGCTTCGTGAAAAACAGAAAAAAGGCTCGCTTATATGGGTTTTGGATAAAACTAAAACCGCCATGGGCGCAAGAATGTTAAGAATGTTTGTCGAACAGCCACTAATCAATAAAGATGAAATTACTGCAAGACAGGATATGATAGAGGAGCTTAATTCAAAAACTATTGACAGGGAAGAATTAAGGGAATACTTAAATCCTGTTTATGACCTTGAACGTCTTATGACAAGAATAAGCTGTAAGACTGCTAACCCGAGAGATTTGATTGCATTTAAGAACTCGCTTGAAATGCTTCCGCACATTAAAAATATAATTAAAAACTTTGAATCGTTATCATTTAGGGACTGTTACGATAAGCTTGACGATTTACAGGATATCTATAATCTCATATCAGCTTCAATTGAGGACGAACCTCCTATAACAGTAAGAGACGGCGGTATAATTAAGAACGGTTTCTCAAAGGAGGCTGATGAGCTGCGTGACGCAAAAACCAAGGGTAAAGAATGGCTTGCACAGCTTGAGGAAAGAGAGCGAGAAAACACAGGTATCAAAAATCTTAAAGTGAAATATAACAAAGTTTTTGGGTATTATCTTGAAGTTACAAATTCATTCAAATCACTCGTTCCAAAAGAATGGACAAGAAAACAGACGCTTACAAATGCCGAAAGATATACTACTGATGAATTAAAGCATCTGGAAGACGTTATTCTCGGCGCTGAAGATAAGCTTAATACACTTGAATATGATTTGTTCTGTCAGGTAAGAGATGAAATATCAAATCAAGTTATAAGAATCCAGGCTACTGCAAAAGCAGTTGCCATGATCGACGTATTTACATCATTATCGCTCGTCTCACAGCAGAATAATTATGTGAGACCTAAAATTAATGAAAAAGGGGTAATAGATATAAAAAACGGCCGACACCCGGTTGTTGAAAAAATGATAAGCAATGATATGTTTGTAGCAAATGACACATACCTTGATAACGCTGCAAAACGCGTATCAATAATTACAGGACCTAACATGGCAGGTAAATCAACATACATGCGGCAGACTGCACTTATAGTTTTAATGGCTCAGATAGGTTCGTTTGTACCTGCATCATCTGCAAATATAGGAATTGTAGACCGTATATTTACAAGAGTAGGTGCATCTGATGACCTGGCTTCAGGACAGTCGACATTTATGGTTGAAATGACGGAGGTTGCCAATATATTAAGAAATGCCACAGTTAAAAGTCTTATAATTCTTGATGAAATAGGCAGGGGAACAAGCACCTTTGACGGATTAAGTATTGCATGGGCTGTAGTTGAACATATCGCTAATACAAAGCTTTTGGGTGCAAAAACACTTTTTGCCACGCACTACCATGAACTTACGGAACTTGAGGGCTCTTTAAACGGTGTAAACAATTACTGTATTGCTGTAAAGGAAAATGGTGACGACATTGTATTTTTACGAAAAATCGTAAAAGGCGGTGCCGATAAGAGTTACGGTATACAGGTTGCAAAGCTTGCAGGTGTTCCTGATGCCGTGATTGAAAGAGCAAAAGAGCTTGTGGCTGAACTTACAGATGCCGATATTTCACAGAAAGCCAGGGACATTGCGCAGTACTCCAAGAAAATCGAAAAACTGGGCGATTCATATAAAAAAGTTGACGAGCTTGAGGTAAGACAAATGTCGCTTTTTGATACTGTAAATAATGACGATATTATCGAAGAAATCAAGCAGATGGATATATCAAACATGACACCGATTGATGCCTTAAATGTTCTCTATAAACTTCAGGGCAGAGTCAAAAACCGCTGGTAAAAAAGCGTCGTTCACGACGCTTGCAAGATTTGCTTTGCAAACTTGTTATCAGACTGCGTCTTTGACGCATTATCACACGTAGTGTGTTTTGACACTCTAATCTTATGAAAGGATTAAATTATGTCAATTCAGGTATTAAATCAGGAGACAGTTAACAAAATAGCAGCCGGAGAGGTTATTGAGCGTCCTTCATCGGTTGTAAAGGAGCTTGTCGAAAACGCTATCGACGCAAAGGCTACAGCAATAACTGTAGAAATAAAAGACGGCGGCATTTCCATGGTAAGAGTTACAGATAATGGATGTGGTATTGACGGTAAAGAGATACCTATGGCATTTCTTCGTCATTCGACAAGCAAAATAAAATCGGTGGAGGATTTGTTAAGCGTATCCTCTCTGGGCTTCAGAGGCGAGGCTTTGTCAAGTATAGCGGCTGTTTCACAGATAGAGCTTATAACAAAACCACAGACTGATTTTATTGGCTATAGATATTTAATTGAAGGTGGTGTGGAAAAAGGACTTGAGGAGGTTGGAGCTCCTGACGGAACCACATTTATTGTCCGCAATCTTTTTTATAATACACCTGTCAGAAGAAAATTTTTAAAATCCGCACAGACGGAGGCCGGATATATCAATTCACTTATTGAGCATCTGTCGCTTTCACACCCTGATATATCCTTCAGATTTATAAGTAATAACCAGAACAGGCTTCACACGTCAGGAAATATGAACTTAAAGGACATTATTTACAATGTCTACGGAAGAGATATAACTAAAAATCTTTTTGAGATAAATGCAAAAACACAGGATATAGAAATATCAGGATTTATAGGAAAGCCGCTTATATGCAGGGGAAATAAGGCGTATGAAAATTACTACATAAACGGCAGATACATAAAAAGCAGCATTATAACCAAAGCCATTGAGGAAGCCTACAAAGGATATATAATGCCGCACAATTTTCCGTTCACGGCAATCCATTTCAAAATTAATCCTGAAATTCTTGATGTAAATGTGCATCCCACGAAAATGGAACTGCGCTTTTCAACTAATGAATATGTATATAATTTCGTACTGGATTCTATAAAAAGCACATTAAAATCAGGCGAACTTGCTCCCGAAGTATCACTTTCAGATGTAAAAGTTCCGCAGCGGTTTTTAAATTTAAATAATTCAAGCGCAAGACAAAATTATGCCGCAGCGCAGGTTCAAGCACCTGAAGAAGCCAAACAGGCTGACATACCAAAGCCGACCGTATCTGCTGCAAATCCGTCCAAGGAACGTCTTCCTGAACCATTTGAAATCAACCGTTCAAATGACATGATTATAAAAGAAGAAGCAACAAAATATGCTGATAACAATAAAAGCGATGTTCAGCAGCTTTCAATGTTTGATAATGCACTTATGAATGTTTCGGATACAAACAGCTATAGGGTGATAGGGCAGCTTTTTGATACTTACTGGCTTATAGAATTTGAAGATAAATTTTATATGATGGACCAGCATGCGGCACACGAAAAAATATTGTATGAAAAGCTTATGAACCATATTAAAACAAAAAAAATGGACACACAGATGATTATGCCTCCTATAATTCTCGAACTTAATTTAAGGCAGGAAGAAATCATTATCAAATACAGCTCTGTATTTGATAAAGTCGGCTTTGAGCTTGAACAGTTCGGCACAATGTCATATAAAGTTACAGGAGTACCGGCAGGCTTTCCGATAATTAATTATAAACAGATGCTTATTGATATGATTGACAATCTTTGTGACGATCGAAAAAGTGATTTGGAAATCATCACCGAAAAGATTGCGTCCATGTCATGTAAAGCCGCAGTTAAAGGAAATAATAAGCTGTCTTTTGATGAGGCAAAGCAGCTTATAGGTGAGCTTATGAAAGCAGAAAATCCTTATAACTGTCCGCATGGCAGACCGACTCTGATTGTCATGTCAAAATATGAAATAGAAAAGAAATTTAAGCGAATAGTGTAATGCAATAAGATTGCTTCAGAATGGAGATAGTATAAAAATGAGTGATAAATTACCGCTTATTATCCTTACAGGTCCGACCGCTGTCGGAAAGACAGGCCTTTCCATACAGCTTGCAAAAATGATTGGCGGCGAAATTATAAGTGCTGATTCAATGCAGGTATACAAAGGTATGGATATAGGAACCGCAAAAATTACAGACGATGAAATGCAGGGAGTAACACATCACCTTATAGACTGCATCGCCCCCTCAGATGAATTTAATGTAGTAATATTTCAGCAAATGGCAAAAAAGGCCATGACAGAAATATACAAAAAAGGAAAAATTCCTATAATAGTAGGCGGTACAGGCTTTTATATTCAGGCAATTCTTTATGACATAGATTTTAACAGCGATTCAGATGCTGGTGAAAATGAATGTACTGACAAAACCTACAGGACAATGCTGTATAAACTTGCAAATGAAAAAGGAAATTCTTATGTACATGACATGCTCAAAAAAGTTGATGCAAAATCAGCAGAACTTATACATGAAAATAATTTAAAAAGAGTCGTGAGAGCTCTTGAATATTATAATGAGACAGGTTGTCCGATTTCTGCACACAATGAAAGCCAGTCGTCAAAAGAATCTCCTTATAATTTTCTGTATTTTGTACTAAACGACGAAAGGGACACCTTATACAAAAGAATTGACCAAAGAGTAGATGAAATGTTTGACAAGGGCCTTTTAAAAGAGATGGAAAACCTTATAAATCAAGGTATTTCGAAGAGTATGACTTCAATGCAGGGAATAGGATATAAAGAATTATTCGGATATTTTGAAAATGAATATGACTTAGAAAGAACAAAATACCTTGTTAAACTTGATACAAGACATTTTGCCAAAAGACAGATTACATGGTTTAAAAGGGAAAAAAATGTAATATGGCTTAATTATCCTGAATTTGATAATTCAAAAGAAAAAATTTTAGATTTTATGATAAAGACTATAAATAACAGAATTAAGAATGGAGGTTAGTGTGAAAAATCATGTTGATACGATGATTTTTCACACGCGAGATTTGTGTCTGCGCGCACTTGACACAAACTCGTTATGCGCAAAAAACGTGCGCAGAAATGAGGAATTAAAATGAGTATTGATATAAAAGATATGTATATAAACAATTTAGGTATAAGCAGTGAGGTATATGATTACAGTGAAAAAATCATCACAGAGCTTGAAGAGCGTTTTAAAGAAATAGACAAAATTGCAGAGTATAATCAGCTTAAAGTGCTTAGTGCAATGCAGAAAAACAGGGTTTCGGAAATGCACTTAAACGGTTCGAGCGGATATGGCTATAACGATGACGGAAGAGACACTCTTGAACAGATTTATGCTGATATATTTAAGACTGAGGCTGCACTTGTAAGACCGCAGATAATGTGCGGAACGCATGCGTTAAATGTGGCTCTTGCAGGAAATCTTCGTCCGGGTGACGAACTTTTATCGCCAGTTGGAAAACCTTATGATACGATGGATGAAATTATTGGTATAAGACCATCAAAGGGAAGCCTTTCTGAATACGGTGTTACATACAGACAAGTTGACCTTCTTTCAGATGGAAGTTTTGATTATGAAAATATTGCAAAAGCAATTAATGACAAAACAAAGCTTGTAACAATACAGCGCTCAAAGGGCTATGCTCAAAGACCTACGCTTTCCGTAAAAAAAATCGGGGAGCTTATTAAATTTATAAAAAATATCAAACCTGATGTTATATGTATGGTAGATAACTGCTACGGTGAATTTGTTGAACTTACCGAGCCTTCTGAAGTCGGAGCTGATATGGTAGTGGGTTCACTTATCAAAAATCCCGGCGGCGGTCTTGCCCCATGCGGCGGATATATTGCAGGCACAAAAGAATGTATAGAGCAGGCTGCTTACAGACTTTCATCTCCTGGGCTGGGAAAAGAGGTTGGTGCCACACTCGGTGTCAACAGAAGCTTTTATCAGGGGCTTTTCCTTGCGCCTACCGTAGTTGCAGGTGCTGTAAAAGGAGCTGTATTTGCAGCTAATGCATATGAAAAGCTTGGGTTTAATGTTATTCCAAACAGTACCGAAAGCAGACATGATATTATTCAGTCAGTTGAATTAAAGACGGCGGACGGCCTTATAGCATTCTGCAAAGGTATTCAGTCTGCGGCACCTGTAGACAGCTATGTTACACCTGAACCATGGGCAATGCCTGGATATGATTCTGACGTAATTATGGCGGCTGGTGCATTTGTGCAGGGGTCATCTATTGAACTTAGCGCAGATGGTCCTTTAAGAGAACCATACGCTGCATATTTTCAAGGCGGTCTCACATGGAATCATGCAAAATTCGGCATCATGATGAGTATGCAGAAAATGTTCGAAAAAGGACTTATCAATTTGTAATTATATGTAGAATTTTGTAGATAAAACCATATTATTAATGCTTAAAACTTCCTATACATTACAAAAATGTTGTGGTATAATCTAATTTGGTTTAATTTGTAATATATAATTTCACAAGGGGAAAAGTAATATGAGTAGTGTTTCAAAATACAAGAATGGATGGATGTTATTATTGTTTATTCTTATAGGAGTTGTTGTCGGCGGTCTGATTTCCGAACTTACAGCAGATATACCGGGACTTAGCTGGCTTGCTTACGGCAATACCTTCGGTATAAATAATGCAGGAAATGCTATGGTTCTTGATTTGGGAATTGTTGTTATTACTTTTGCATTACAGATTAAAATCACTATTGCAAGCATTATTGGCGTGATACTTGCAATAATTGCATACAAATTTATTTAAGTTCGTTTGTCCGGAAAGGGTCATATGAATATCAATCAAAACAACTTTATACTAAGTACCGACAATTTCAATTTAAGGCCATATGAAAAATGTCTTGAATTTGGTGCATCTGCACTCGACGATGCTGAGCTTCTTGCTGTTATTTTAAGAAGTGGTGTGAGAGGAATGAATGCAACAGAACTTGCTTCAACAATATTAGAACTTGGAGCAGGATGTGCCGGCGATGACGGAGTTCTTGCAGGTCTTTTAAATCTTTCCATACCACAGCTTTTGGAAATCAAAGGCGTTGGAAAAGTAAAAGCCATACAGATACAGTGTATATGTGAGCTTTCAAAAAGAATCTCAAAGCAGCAAAGATGCAGCCGCCTTGATTTTGACAGTCCTGAAACTATAGCACACTATTATATGCAGGATTTACGTTGTCTTGAAAAAGAACATCTTATACTTGTGCTATTAGACGGCAAATGCAGAATGATAAGGGACTGTGTATTATCAGTAGGAACAATAAATGCATCCTTAGTTAATCCGCGTGAGATATTTGTAGAAGCATTAAGGTACAGTGCTGTGCATGTAATACTGCTTCATAATCATCCAAGCGGCGATTCGACACCAAGCAGAAATGATTTGGAAGTCACAAAGAGAATTCAGAAGGCAGGAGAAATAATCGGTATCAATTTGATTGACCACATTATTATTGGTGATAATAAGTATACAAGTCTAAAAGAAAAAGAGTTTATGTAAACGAAAGGAGCCTTAAACATGGGTAACATTTACGGTGTTGATATTGGCACAAGTAATTTTAAAATGTGCTGCAAAGATAAGAGTGAGATTCTTAATGAAAAAAATATAATAGCAATAGTTAACAAGAAAGATTTGTTGGCTTTTGGCAACGAAGCTTATGAAATGTATGAAAAAGCTCCCGAGAACATTGAGGTTTCATATCCTGTAAAATTTGGCGTAATCGCCGATATTGAAAATATGCAGTCTTTGCTTGAAGCTTTCTTTAATAAAATTAATGATGATAAAAAGGTTTCAGGAAATAATGATTTTTATATTGCTGTTCCTACAGATGTCACTGAAGTTGAAAAAAGAGCATTCTATGAGCTTGTAGCTGATTCCAAAGTAAAAGCAAAGAATATTTACATCGTAGACAAGCCTGTTGCCGATGCAATTGGTGCCGGACTTGATGTAACCAAATCAAGAGGAGTAATGATAGTAAATATCGGCGCTGAGACGACAGAAATTTCAGTGCTTTCTTTGGGTGGAATTGTTATAAGCAAATCTGTAAAAATCGGCGGAAATAAACTTGATGACAGTATTATAGGCCATGTAAGAAAGGTCTATAATCTTATAATAGGAAGCAAAACAGCAGCAAGCTTAAAAATTGAACTCGGCAGTGCGATTAAATCGGAAGAACATTTTGCACCGGGCTTCGGACGCAATGTTTTATCAGGACTTCCTGTCAGCGTAGATATATCTTCAGATGTTATACATGCTGCAATAATCGATCCGCTTCATTCAATAATGGATTCAATCAAAGTGATACTTGAAAGGACTCCTCCTGAACTTGCCGCTGATATTATTAAAAACGGTATTTATGTTTCAGGCGGTACATCAAATATTAACAACCTTGAAAAATTCATTCAAAAAGAAACAAATATCAACGTAAATATTGTAGAAAATCCTTCTGAAAGTGTTGTAAGAGGTCTTATAGGCGTTGTAAGCAACCCTGAATTTGCAAATATCCCTTACACACCGCAGGATAAAACATATGATTAAAATATTTTAGCTGTATTAAGGAATTGGTTAGATGAAAAACAAACTATCTTCTTATTTTAATTCAAAGTATATATTGATTGCGGTTTCAGTTCTGTGTTTAGTTTTTATTGTTACCAGTTTTTTCTCCGATAAACTCGCAGCACCTCTTAAGAACGCTGTATCAAGCGTCGTAGTACCTCTGCAAAAGGGTATGAATTATATGGGACTGTGGGTTTCAGACAGCGTTGACAATATGCAGGACATCAACCGTCTTATCGATGAAAACGAAAAACTTAACGAAAAAATCAATGAACTTACAGTAGAAAACAATCAGCTGAGACAGGACAGCTATGAACTGGACCGCTTAAGAGAATTATATCAGCTTGATGATAAATATCCGGGATACGAAAAAATCGGTGCAAGAGTTATAGGCTCAAGTTCTGATAACTGGTATACCACATTTATGGTTGATAAAGGAAGCGATGATGGTATTGAAGTTGATATGAATGTTATAGCTGACGGCGGACTTGTCGGAATTGTTACTAAAGTAGGACACAATTATAGTGTTATAAAAACCGTAGTAGAAGATAATAATTTTGTAAGTGCAATGCTTATAGATTCAGGTGACACCTGCACAGTAAAAGGTGATATAGAACTGCTTGATCAGGGACTTGCCCATTTACAATACTTTAAAAGTGGTTTAACAATAAGAAATGGTGATAAAATAGTTACATCTAACATAAGCGATAAATACCTGCCGGGACTTCTTATAGGATATGCAAAAGATGTAAAAAGTGATGCAAATAATCTTACTCTGTCAGGATATCTTGTTCCTGCCGTGGATTTCGAGCATTTACAGGAAGTTCTTATAATAACTCAAAAAAAAGAAAAGAGTGAGTAAATATGAAAAGGAAAATAGGTGAACTGGCATTAATAATATTGTTCTATCTGATGCAGGTATTGTTAGGTGATGTCATTGCCATAGGCGGTATAAAACCGAATTTTCTTATAATACTGCCTGCTGTTTTCGGTTATTTAAACGGACGTAACGATGGAATGTTTGTCGGATTTGTTTCCGGTCTTTTCTATGATTTGTTTTTCAGCAGCATTATAGGTTTTACATCACTTATTTTTGTATACATAGGATATTTTTCGGGATATTTCCAAAAAGAATATGAAAAGGACGAGATGATAATTCCATTAGGCCTTGTGTTTACCGGAAATATAATTTTTGGTTTTCTTTCATATGTCGGAAATTTCCTGTTACACAACAGATTAAATGTATTGTTTTACGTTACCAGATTTATTTTACCGGAAGTCATTTATACATTGTTTATTACAATGCTTGTTTACAAACTGCTTGCCTTGTTTAATTCCAAGCTTGAACCCCGAAGTAAAAGGAGATTGAGTAATTTTGATAAAAGAGACATTTGATTATATACTTAGTTTACTCAGGGCGCGAATAGCACCCATGATACTTATTTTTGTGTTAATGCTGTCCACAATAATAGTAAGACTTTTTTCACTCCAAATTGTGAACGGTGAATCGTATTTATCAGTTTTAAATGAATCAGTCAAAAAAACTATGAGCGTACCTGCTGCAAGAGGAAGGATTTTTGATAAAAACGGTATTCTTCTTGCATATAACGATATGGCTTTTGCCGTAAAAATCAGCGACAGTGGCGTATATAAGGATAATGAAACAAAAAATGCTGCCGTTAACAGCGCTATTGAGAAAACACTCAACATTTTAGATGAAAAAGGCGACACCTATACTAATGATTTCAAGGTTGAATATACACCTGAGAAGGGATATCAATATACGGTATCAGGAAAATCGCTTTTAAGATTTCAGCGTGATTCTTTTGGTACGGCAACTATTGATGCGCTTACCGATGAGCAAAAAAACGCTACGGCCGAACAACTGATAGATTATGAATGTAAGCGTTATGGTCTTAATAAAGAAAATTATTCTCCAAAACATCTGATTGAGATAATATATTTAAGACTGCTTATGTCTGCAAATTCATATAACAGATATATGGCATTTACTATTTCAAATGAAGTTTCTGATGAAACCGTAGCAGCAATTCTTGAGAGTTCCGGCGAGCTTGTCGGCGTTACAGTGGAAGAACAGTATATAAGAAAATATGTTGACAGCGTGTACTGTTCCCAGATTCTTGGATATACAGGCAGCATTTCTTCGGAGGAAATTGAAACATTGGGCGATTCCTACGAAAATAATGATGTTATAGGTAAATCCGGAATTGAAAAATCTATGGAAAATGTTCTTGCCGGAAAGAAAGGCTCTAAGACAGTTTATGTTGATACTGTCGGAAGAATTACAGAAGTTTTAGACGAGACTGATTCTGTTGCAGGAAATGATGTATATCTTACTATTGATCTTGAACTTCAGAAAAAGATTTATAACGCCATAGAAGATGAAATTACAAATATTATTTTAGACAGCCTTATAACAAGTGATCAAAAATATACCTATAAAAGAAACGGCGACATTGATGATATAAGAATAACAATAAAAGAAATGTATTTTTCCATTATAGATAACAATGTTGTTTCCTTAGAACAGATTGCCAAAGGCGGCACAGATAATGAAGCTTCCATATATAACAGTTTTCTGTCAAAACAGGAGAGTGTATCAAGCTGGCTTAAAGATGATCTTTCTGTAAAATCAACGCCATATGGACAGCTTTCTGATGAGTACAGAGAGTATGTCTGGTATATATATAATGATTTATTGTGCGGCGAGGGAGTGTTTGATAAAAGCAAAGTTGATTCCAACGATTCGGTATATCAGAACTGGAATGCAGGCGACTCGACAAGCTTTGAACAGTTTTTAAAATATTCAATATCCAAAAACTGGATTAATATGTCAATGCTTGCAACCGAACAATATGCAACTCTTGAAGAATCTTATAAGGTCCTGGTTGATTATATTTTTGCCGAGATAGAAGAAGATAAAGATTTTCATAAGCTTTTATACAAGCATATGATACAAAATGGAAATATAAGCGGAAGACAGGTCTGTATGCTTTTGTTTGAGCAAGGAATTATCGACAATGATTCCGAATATGAAGCATTAAAACGCGGCAGTCTGTCATCATATGATTTTATGCGCAATGCCTTGAAATCAAAAGAAATCACACCGGCACAACTTGCCCTTCTTCCATGTTCCGGAGCATGTGTAATAACAGATCCTAACACAGGTGATGTGCTCGCACTTGTATCGTATCCAAGCTATGACAATAATATGCTTTCAGGTTCGGTAGACTCCGATTACTACAATAAATTAAATTCTGATAAATCACTGCCTTTATATAACTGGGCTACACAGGCGCAGTCTGCACCTGGTTCAACATTTAAGGTTTGTGCGGCATTAGCGGGTCTTGACACAGGACTTATAAATTCATCATCACATAAATACTGTAAAGGTGTGTATGATGAGGTTACACCTCATTTGTATTGCTGGCAGCGTTCAGGACATGGCGATGAAACCGTTACTACAGCCTTAAGAGATTCATGTAACGTATTTTTCTATGATATAGGTTACAGACTTGCGTGCAGCAAAAATGGAAACTATGACAGCTCTTATGGTACAAGCATATTTCAAAAATATGCCGACCAACTTGGACTCGGTTCTTTATCAGGGATTGAAATAGAAGAAAAATCTCCTAACGTATCTGATATAGATTCCATTCAGTCGGCAATAGGACAGGGTAACCATGCTTACAGTACCGTAAATCTTGCACGTTATTGTACTACAATAGCAAACTCAGGAACATGCTATAATCTTACTCTTATTGATAAAATAACAGATAATAATGGAAATGTCATAAAGGATAACAGTGCTACAGTAGCAAATCAGATGACTATTAACAGTACTAACTGGGGACTTGTACAGCAGGGTATGAAGCTTGTTGCAGGAACTTATACAGCTTTAAATGCAACCGGTCTTTCGATTGCCGCAAAAACAGGTACTGCACAGGAAAACAGATTTGAGCCGGACCATGCGCAGACAATAAGCTATGCGCCATATGAAAATCCTGATATTGCGATGGCGGTTTCAATACAAAATGGTTATACATCAAGAAATACAGTTGATTTGACTGCAGAAATTTATAAAATATATTATGGCTTGAAATAATTATTAACGATGAAACGGAGACATAAAATGAGTAATTCAGTAATAATCAAAAGTTTTAAACATGGCATTTCGGTTATTCTTGATAATGAATGTTCTTTTAATGAATTAAAGTCAATGGTGCAGGAAAAGTTTGAACAGTCAGCAAAGTTTTTCAGCGGTGCCGACATGGCGGTCTCATTTGAGGGCAGAAGATTGTCTATAGATGAACAACAATCTTTAATAAATGTTATAACTGAAGCGGCAGATATAAATATTGTCTGCATTATGGAAAATGATGAACAAAAAGACGCTGAGTTTGAGGCAGTTCTTAACAGAAAACAGTCAGAAACAAATGACGGATTATTCTATAAAGGAACCCTTCGCTCAGGTCAGCTAATAGAAACGGAAAGCAGCGTGGTAGTGTTAGGTGACGTAAATCCAGGCGGCAAAATTGTTGCAAAGGGAAATGTCGTTGTTCTTGGAAGTCTGCGCGGCTACGTTGTGGCAGGAGCAGACGGCAATGAAAAATCTGTTGTCGTAGCTTTAGAAATGAATCCTATGCAGATAAAAATAGGAGATGTCATTGCAAGAAGTGCAGATGATACTGTATCAAAAAAGAATAACAAAAAGAAAAATGTACAGCCTAAAATAGCGTTTGTCGAAGATGGTAATATTTATATCGAAGATTTAAATCAGGAAACATTGGACGATATCCAAATGGATTAAATAAAATATGAATTAATATTACTTTTCTTGAATTTTTAATCGAAAAGTATTGATTTAATTAAAAAAATTACGCATAATGTAACTTGCAGTAAACTAATTTTGGAGGAATAAAAATGAGTGAAGTTATAGTTGTAACATCTGGAAAAGGTGGCGTTGGCAAGACTACTACAACAGCAAATATTGGTACAGGTCTTGCAAAACTTGGTAAAAAAGTAGTAATGATTGATACAGATACAGGTCTTAGAAATCTTGACGTAGTATTAGGTCTTGAAAATAGAATCGTATATAATCTTGTTGATGTTGTTGAGGGTAATTGCAGAATTAAACAGGCTATGATTACTGATAAGCGCTGTCCAAAATTATTTTTATTACCAACTGCACAAACAAGGGATAAATCTGCCATATCTCCTGAACAGATGATTAAAGTTATCGATGAAATAAAATCTGATCCTGAAGGGTTTGATTACATAATTCTTGATTGTCCTGCCGGTATTGAACAGGGCTTTCAGAATGCAATAGCAGGTGCTGACAGAGCACTTGTTATCACTACACCTGAAGTTTCAGCTATAAGAGATGCTGACAGAATTGTAGGTCTTTTGGATGCACACGGTTTAAAAGACAAAGAAGATCTTATTGTTAACAGGATCAGAATGGATATGGTTAACAGAGGTGAAATGATGTCTATTGAAGACGTCAACGACATTTTACAGCTTAATGTTATAGGAGCCGTTCCTGATGATGAAAATATAGTTGTGGCAACTAATAAGGGACAGCCTTTAGTCGGTGATGATTCAATGGCAGGACAGGCATACATGAATATATGCAGAAGAATTATAGGTGAAGAAGTACCATTCCTTGATTTAAATGGAAAAGGCGGTTTCTTTAAGAAGCTTTCTTCAATATTCAAATCAAATAAATAATATATAATAGCCAAGGAGGCATTTAAATGAGCTTACTCGATTTATTTAAGAAAAAAGGTTCCAGCGATGTTGCAAAAGACAGGCTTAAACTTTTGCTGGTTTCTGATAGAGCAAACTGTTCTCCGGAAGTTATGGAGATGATAAAAAACGATATTATAAAAGTAATATCAAAATACATGGTTATTGATGCAGAAGGCCTTGATATACAGATTACTTCTACAGATTCTGATACAAATAATGGTTCCGTACCTGCACTCTTTGCCAATATACCAATTAAAGATATGAGAAACAGCGATAAATAATAATTAAGACAAACTTGTTATGCGCAAAAACATGCACAGAATGGAGATTTTTATGTTAAAGAAATATCAGTTGCGCTCGTATAATATCAGACTTGTTATCGTACTGTTAATTACGACAATGTACGGTATTATTGTCATCAACAGTGCAAATTCTGCTTATACAATCAAGCAGCTGACAGGACTTTTTCTGTCTTTTGCAGTAATGCTTTTTGTATCTCTTATTGATTATAATTTCATATGCAGATATTACTGGCTTTTATATCTTATTAATCTGATTTTACTTGTATTAGTTAAATTTTCGGGTTCAAATGCAGGCGGCGCACAGCGATGGTTTACATTCTTAGGTATAAGATTTCAGCCTTCTGAACTTTCAAAAATTATCTTAATAATATTTACTGCAAAATTAATAACCATTTATAAAGACAAGTTAAACTCTTGGAAATTTCTTGCTGCACTTATGGCTCTTACAGCTGTGCCGTTATTTCTTGTGTTGTCACAGCCCGACTTATCAACAACCATTGTACTTGCACTCATAGTATTTTCAGTTGTTTTCTGTGCCGGTCTTAAATACAAAATAATAGGATATGCTCTTCTTATAATTATACCTATTGCTACGGGATTGCTTATTTATATAAGCAACCCTAATCAGGTTATTTTAAAAGATTATCAGCGTAATCGTATTATGGCATTTATATATCCTGAAAAATATGACGCAGGAGCATATCAGCAGGAATATTCCGTTAAGGCTATTGGTTCCGGACAGCTTACCGGAAAAGGTCTTAACAATGATGATCCTTCATCATTAAAAAACGCAAATTATATCGCAGAAGCACAGACTGACTTCATATTTGCAGTATTGGGTGAGGAACTTGGATTTGTCGGCTCATGTCTTGCAATTCTTTTATTGTCATGGATTGTTTTAGAGTGTATAATTGTAGCTGTAAAGGCCAAAGACTTCACGGGGCGGCTGATCTGCTGCGGTGTAGCCAGTTACATTGCATTTCAAAGTTTTGTTAATCTGGGTGTTGTTACAAGATTATTGCCGAATACAGGTTTGCCTTTACCATTTTTTAGTTACGGACTGACTTCTTTAGTTACACTTTACATTTCTATGGGTGTTGTACTAAATATCAGTTTACAAAGAAATGTATATCGTGAAAATGAAATCTTCGCACATGATTTTAAAGGATAATAATTAATTGCCGCATTATTGCGGCAGATTGGAGTATCATATGAATATCGGACTGATTGCCCATGATTCAAAGAAAAAACTGATGCAGAACTTCTGTATAGCATATAAAGGAATTCTTAATAAAAATCAATTATTTGCTACAGGTACTACAGGAATGTTAATAGAAACTGCTACTAATCTTACTATACACAAATTTCTTGCAGGTCATCTTGGCGGAGACCAGCAGCTTTGCGCCCAGATAGAAAACAATCAGTTGGACTTAGTTATATTTTTACGTGAAGCAGTTAATCCAAAGATTAACGACCCTGATTCAAATAACATATGTAAATTATGTGATATGTACAATATTCCAATCGCAACGAACTTAGCAACAGCGGAATTGCTTATCAAGTCGCTTGAGCGTGGCGATATGGAATGGAGAGAAATTTATCAATAAATTTTATTAGCCGGCAAGCAATCATGCATAAAGCCGGCTAATTTTTGGTGGTTTAACCATAAGAACAATTCACAGAACTACTATACAGATTCGTGTGACATATCGACTATTCGTCCATATGCGCTTACAAGATATAAACCACAAATACCTACTACAGCATAGATTATTCTGCTTATCCAACCAAACCCACCAAACAAAAATGATACAAGGTTAAAGTTGAAAAAGCCTATTAATCCCCAATTTATCGCACCTATAATTACTATGGTGAGTGCTGTATAATCAATGATTTTTGAATTCATATTATACCTCCTCTTGATTTGGTATAATAATATTATTTGTTTTTTTTATTAAATTATTTTGGAAATTTTTTCTTTCTGAGGTGTATGTATGGATAAACGCAGGCAAAGACCAAAATCCCGACAGACAAAAAAGATTGTTAAATACAGACGAAAGCCCAAAATTGCAGTTGCGATTTTTGCGCTAGTATTAGTATATGTTATATCTTTCATTTTTATTTATTTATCAAAATCAAAAGTAAGAACTTACGAAGTTGAATCCGGAACCCTGACTACAAATGCGGGTTTTACCGGAATAATTATAAGAGATGAGACTGTTTATAATTCTGAGTATTCAGGAAACATTAACTATTATCAAAAGGAAGGAAGCCGTGTAAAAGTCGGAGATACTCTCTATACAGTTGATGAAACCGGCAGAGTTTCTGAAATATTGTCACAATATAATACATCAAATGAAAATTCACTTTCAAAAGAGAGTCTTGCAACAATAAAATCAATGCTTGGAAATTTCCGAACAGATTATAATGGCAACAATTTTGATGAAATTTACAACCTTAAAGCTGATATTAACGCCACAGTCCTTCATGCAATGAATGAAAGCATTATGGAAAATCTTGATGATATCATTTCAAAAACCGGAAGTGAAAACCTGTTTAGAACAATTAATTGTGAAAATACCGGAATTATAGCTTATTATATTGATGGCTTTGAGGAGCTTACATGTGAGACAGTAAAAGCGGAAGATTTTAATACATCCACGTATGAAAAAACAAATCTTAAATCCGAAAAGCTTATTGTTTCCGGCAATCCTGCATATAAACTGATTAACAGTGAAGATTGGTACATAATGATTCCTTTAACAAAAGAAGATATTGATTTATATGATTTAGCTGACAAAGATGCAGTATCAATAAAAATTAAAAAAGATAATATAAGTACAACTGCCAATTTTTCAATTATAAATTCAGGGGACAAATATTACGGAAAAATAAGTTTAAACAGATATATGCTTCGCTATGCTACAGAGCGTTTTCTTGATATTGAGATAGGAACTGCATCTGACAGCGGTTTAAAAATTCCCGCATCGGCTGTCACAGAAAATGAATTCTACACAATACCGAAAGAATTTCTTACAAAGGGCGGCAACAGTAATGATTACGGATTTATATGTGAAAGCTACAATTCTTCCGGAGAAGCTGTCGTAAAATTTGTAGCTGCTGATATTTACAAAAGCACAGATGAGCTTTGCTATGTAAGCAAAAAAGATTTTGAGTCCGGTGCAACTATAATTATGCCTGACTCATCAAAAAAATATACAGTCGGACCTGTTGACAAATTAAAAGGTGTCTACTGTATCAATACAGGTTATACTTCATTTAAGCTTATAGATATTATTGACCAGAATAACGAATACTATATAGTAAAAAAAGGAATTTCGCATGGAATTTCAACATATGACAGAATACTTCTCGATGCTTACAATTATAGTGACAATCAAATGATTTATTAAAAACGGAGTGAGAATAATGATTAAAGAAAACATTGCTGAGGTTTTAAAAAATATAAATGACGCATGCAAAAGAACGGGACGAAATCCTGATGAGGTAACACTTCTTGCAGTAAGCAAAACTAAACCCGTATCAATGCTTGAAGCAGCCTACAGCTTAGGTATAAGGGATTTTGGTGAAAACTACGTGCAGGAGCTTACCGATAAGATAACTCAATGTTCTGACGATATAAAATGGCATATGATAGGACATTTACAGCGCAATAAAGTAAAATATATAGTTGGTGACGTATACCTCATTCATTCTGTTGATTCCTTAAGACTCGCCGAAGAGATAAGCAGAATTTCTGTCAAAAAAAATGTATGCTCCGATATCCTTATAGAGGTAAACGTGGCAGAAGAGGACAGCAAGTTTGGTATAACCATTGAAAATGCCATAAGTGTAACGGAAGATATTGCTAAACTTTCCAATATTAGGATACGCGGACTTATGACGAGCGCTCCATACGTTGAAAATGCCGAAGATAACAGAAAATATTTTAAACAATTAAAACAATTATATGTTGACATAAATACAAAAAACATTGATAATGTTCATATGGATGTTTTGTCCATGGGAATGACAAATGATTATATCGTGGCTGTTGAAGAGGGGGCAACTATTGTAAGAGTTGGAACAGGTATCTTTGGCGCACGTAATTATAATAAATTATAGGAGATGTAAAAATGAGTATTTTAGATGGCGTAATTAATGTATTTAAGCTTCAGAATGATGATGACTTTGATGAATACGACGATTATGATGAATACGACGATGATGATGAATTTGAGGAAGAAAAGCCTTCTGCAAGAAAGAAACTTTTTTCAGGTACAAAGAAGCAGACTAATGATTACGATGACGAAGAGCTTCCTGCTTCTCGTTCATATGAAAAACCAAAGTCTTCATCAAGAAAGGTTGTTCCGATTAAAGCCAGCTCTTCACGAGGTCTTGAAGTAGTTGTTATACGCCCTGAATCAATGGAAGATGCAAGCGAAATCACTGATACGCTTTTAAGTGGTAAAGCAGTTGTTCTTAATCTTGAGGGCATACATGTTGAAATAGCTCAAAGAATTATCGATTATTCTGCCGGTTCATGCTACGCAATGCGCGGCAATCTTCAGAAAATCACAAGCTACATATTTCTTGTAACACCGCCTAACGTTGACATTTCAGGTGATATTCCTGAACTCGTTGCCGGAGGTATTGATTTATCAACATTTAATAAAAATGACCTTAAAATCTGATGATTTTTTAATCACCACCTGTGGCTTAAGCTGTAGGTGGTAATTTTTAAAAATAAGGAGAATAGAGAGTTTTATGTCAGAAACAATAACAGTGCATTATAATGACAAACCAATTTATGATATCGTAATAAGAAATGATTTTGATAAGCTTGCAGAATGTGTAAGCAATTTAGGGATAAGCGGACGTAAGCTTTGTATTATAACGGACAGCAATGTAGCTCCGCTGTACGCAGACGAAGTAAAAGCACTTCTTGAAAATACAAACAACCGCGTATTTGTATTTACATTTAACGCAGGAGAGGAAAATAAAAATCTTGATACCGTTCAGGATGCATATGAATTTCTGATTCAGAATAAATTTGACAGAAAAGATATGCTTGTAGCTCTCGGCGGAGGAGTAGTAGGTGATCTTACCGGATTTACTGCTGCAAGCTATCTAAGAGGAATTGATTTTATTCAAATTCCTACAACACTGCTTGCACAGGTTGATTCAAGCATCGGCGGCAAGACCGGCGTGGATTTCAGAGCTTACAAAAATATGGTCGGAGCATTCCATCAGCCTAAGCTCGTATATATGAATATAGACACACTAAATTCTTTAAGCAGTCGCCTTTTTAACTCGGGCTTTGGAGAGATAATTAAACACGGTCTTATTAAAGACAAGACTTATTACGAATGGCTTAAGCAAAATGTTTCTAATATTAAAAACCGGGAACCTGAAGTGCTTGAGGAAATGGTAGCAAAGAGCTGCAATATAAAAAGATGCGTCGTAGAGCTTGACCCTACTGAAAAAGGTGACAGAGCACTTCTTAATTTCGGACATACACTTGGACATTCCATTGAAAAGCTTATGGATTTTAAGCTTTATCATGGCGAATGTGTTGTACTCGGAATGATTGCAGCATTAGATATAAGCCGCGAAAAAGGATTTATAACTGATGATGAATACAGTGAAGCTATAGATATGTTTAAATCCTACAGCTTTCCTCTCAATGTAACCGGAATATCGATTGATGATGTTGTAAAGGTTTCGAAAAATGATAAAAAAATGGATGCCGGGCGCATTAAATTTATTTTATTAAATAAAATAGGCAATGCTTACATAGACACTGAAATTGACGACAATATGTTAAGGCAGAGTCTTAAAACAGTCGTAATTAACTGAAAGGTATATAATTAATGGATAATTTTGATAACAATAATAATCATAATAAATATTACAGTAAACGTCAGTTTATAAGCCTGTTTTTATTTTTATGCATTGTAACTTTGCTTACAGTATTTGATCAGATAACAAAAATACTTTCTGATATTTATCTTAAAAACCAAAAACCTGTTTCCGTAATTGACGGAGTATTTGAACTTCACTATCTGGAAAACACCGGAATGGCATGGGGAATGTTAAGCGGAGCACGTCCAATATTTATTTTACTGACTGTTATTGTATTTTTGATAATAGTTTATATAATCTATAAAATGCCGCTCACAAAAAAATATACTCCTGCATTCATCGTCTTAAATCTTATTGGTGCAGGTGCAATCGGTAATTTTATAGACAGACTTTTTTTAGGCTATGTAAGAGACTTTCTTTATTTCAAATTAATTGATTTTCCTGTCTTTAACGTGGCAGACTGCTATATAACTATAGGAATAATTATTTTTGCAATCCTTATTCTCTTTATATATGACGAAAAAGATTTTGCTTTTCTTAAGTTTAAAAAGAATAAATAGGCAGCAACAAAGTTGCTAAAGAATGGAGATTACTATGCACGGACAAATAATTCGTATTACTGTTGATTCAAATGAGGACAATCAAAGACTCGATAAATATCTTGCGGATGAATTTGACGGATATTCACGTTCATTTATACAAAAAATAATTAAAGACGGAAATGTATCAGTTAACGATAAAATTGTTAAAAGCAATTATAAAGTAAATCACCACGACACACTTTGCATAAATTTTCCGGAACTTTCAGAACCTGAAATAGCGGCCGAAAACATACCTCTTGACATACTTTTTGAGGATGACGACATAATAGTTGTAAACAAGCCGAAAGGCATGGTTGTGCATCCTGCGGCAGGACATTATACACACACTCTTGTAAATGCTTTAATGTACCATTGTAAAGATAACCTTTCGGGAATTAACGGAATATTAAGACCTGGAATTGTACACAGAATTGATATGAATACTACGGGCGTTTTAGTCGTATGTAAAAATGACTATGCACATAATAAAATTGCCCAGCAGCTTGCAGTTCATTCAATTACAAGAAAATATAATGCGATATGTTACAATTCATTTAAAGACGAATCAGGAACTGTTGACGCACCTATAGGGCGCAGTAAAATTAACCGCAAAAAAATGGCTGTTGATACCGAAAATGGCAGAAGAGCAGTTACACATTATAAAGTCCTTGAAAACTTAGGTAAATTTTCCTACATAGAGTGTCAGCTTGAAACCGGCAGAACACACCAAATCAGAGTTCACATGAGCAGCATAGGACATCCTCTGCTTGGTGATGACGTATACTGTAATGCCAAATCACCATACAATCTTTCCGGTCAGACACTTCATGCGCGGGTTTTAGGCTTTATTCACCCAAGAAGCAACGAATATATTGAATTTGAAGCACCACTTCCTGATTATTTTCAAAGAGTTCTTCTTGATTTAAAAAAGAATAATAAATAGTTTGAAAATTATAAGTATTAATAAGAATTATTTGCATTTTCACATCATTTATTATATAATATTTTATATTAATAAGGCTTGAAATTTTAACGGACGTAAGGAGGTTGTTATTATGGATGAAAGAACAGTTATTACTATCGGCAGAGAATTTGGCAGCGGCGGACATGAGATAGGTACTAAGCTGGCTGAGCGTTTAGGTATCAAATGTTACGATAAGGAATTACTTGAGATGGCAGCAAAGCAGAGTGGTCTTTGTCAGGAGCTTTTTGCATCGCAGGACGAAAAACCTACTAACAGTTTCCTTTATTCGTTAGTAATGGATACCTATTCTTTAGGTTACACTAACTCATATGTCGATATGCCTATTAATCACAAAGTTTTCTTAGCACAATTTGATACGATTAAAAAGCTTGCTGAAAAAGAATCATGTGTTATCGTAGGACGTTGTGCCGATTATGCTTTGGAGGATAATCCATTTGCAATCAGCGTATGGATTAAAGCTGATTTAGAGCATCGTATCGAAAGAATTAAGAAATTATATGAACTTTCTGATTCCAAGGCTGCTGATTTAATTCAAAAAACTGATAAAAGAAGAGCAAGCTACTATAATTATTATTCAAGCAAAAAATGGGGCGAAGCTAAGAGCTATGACTTATGCTTAGACAGTGGTGAGCTTGGTATTGATGGTTCTATTGAACTTATCTTAAAATACATTGAACTTAAAGAAAAGAATTTCAACAAGTAATATATGTTAAATTACTCAAAAAGGTATGTTTGGTTTCTATGAGTTTTGAATATAAAAAAATTAAGAAACTTGATATTAAAAAATGGCTGTCAGGAAGCAATTCTAAGATTTATGCAATCATTTTAGTTGTTTTTCTGACAGCTGTTATTTTTATGCTCTCTACTTTTTTTTCTGCAGCTAAAAATGAAAACAATAATACCGAAACTTCATCATCAACATCTAACGAAGAGACAACAACTAAAGCAAATGATTCATTTGTATTAAAAGATCAGTCATATATGATTAAAATAAATAAAACAAATAATTTTGGCACAATCTATTCATTAGATTCTTCAAATAATTACAGCATTGTTGAAAGGGTATTTCTATGTTCAGTTAATCCTGATATAAAAACCGGAAAAACCAAAATTAATGAAAAATCAATCTGGCGTTCTTTTTCAGCCAATACTAACGTACAGTATGTATCAAAGCTTGATAATGGCACATTTCTTCATTCAGTTCCATACAAAACACAAGATATATACAATATTAATGTAGAAGCATATAACAAATTGGGAACTCCGTCTAATTTAGGATATATAAGCATGCAGTCAGCAGATGCGCGTTGGATTTATGAAAACTGCGGCATTAACATATCAGTTGAAATTTATGAGGACAGCGCTGAAACTTTACCATCTGATTTAAGCGAATTTGAAACTATATCAAACAATTTCGGATATGATCCTACAGATTTAGAAATAAATAAAACAAAAGTTGAAACTCGTATAAACTATATGACAGGTACAGATGACTGCACAATAAGTTTAAATAGTCATTTCAATCCAATGTCAGGAGTATATGCAGTCGATATAAATGGAAATGATATTTCCTCATACATAAAATGTACCGGTGAAGTAGATACCTCAAAAACCGGCAGGTACAGACTTATTTACTACCTTTCAGATAAATACGGTACAGAGCTGGCCTATTACAGGTACGTTACAGTTGAATAATATAAAGAATTTATGATATACTAGTTACATTCGTACGATTTATACGAAAACTACATTTTACAAAGGAGACACTTTAAATATGTCACAAATTATAATTATGGTTGCGATTATTATATATCTTGGTATAGTAATTGCAGTCGGTATAAGATTTTCTAAAAAGAACAAAAATACAGATGATTTTTATCTTGGAGGACGTAAATTAGGTCCTTTCGTAACTGCTATGAGTGCAGAAGCGTCTGATATGAGCAGCTGGCTGCTTATGGGACTTCCGGGACTTGCCTATTTAACAGGTGTTGCCAGTGCCGCATGGACTGCCATAGGTCTTGCTATTGGTACATATGTTAACTGGCTTATAGTTGCAAAACGAATTCGTATGTATTCTCATGCATATGATGCAGTTACACTTCCTGAATTTTTTTCAAAAAGATTTGGCGGCTGTAAAGCCATAACCCTTATATCAGCTGCTATGATTGTTATATTCTTCATTCCATACACAGCTTCAGGATTTGCAGCTTGCGGTAAACTTTTTTCCAGCTTATTTAATATTGATTATTTTACTGCAATGGCGATAAGTGCGGCTGTAATTGTAGCCTATTGTGCACTTGGCGGATTTCTCGCTGCAAGTATAACAGACCTTATACAAAGTATTGTTATGACAATAGCATTGTTTGTTGTAATAGTTTTTGGTATCAATGTAGCTGGCGGTTTTGATGCTGTTATGGATAATGCTTCACAGCTTCCGGGATATCTTAGCTTATTCAATACATATAACAGTGAATTAAATACTTCTGAACCTTATACAATACTTCAAATTTGTTCAATGCTTGCATGGGGACTCGGATATTTCGGTATGCCTCATATTCTTTTAAGATTTATGGCTATTGAAGATGAAAATAAACTTAAGCTTTCAAGACGGGTTGCAAGTATATGGGTTATTATCTCTTTAACAGTAGCTGTATTTATAGGTATTGTCGGCTATGGTATGTCTAAAGCCGGAGCCCTTGAAATGCTTACAGGTTCTAATTCAGAAACGGTATTTATAAAGGTTGCTCACTTATTAAGCTCACATGGTGCATTGGCAGCAATTTTAGCAGGTATTATTCTTGCAGGTATACTCGCCGCAACAATGTCAACCGCTGATTCACAGTTGCTTGCGGCAGCTTCAAGTGTTTCACAGAATCTGTTCAAGGAATGTTTTGGACTTAAACTTTCAGAAAAAGCATCACTCATAGTTGCACGAGTTACTGTTATAATCATTTCTATAATCGGTGTTGTACTTGCATCAAATCCTAACAGTTCAGTATTTGATATAGTATCATTTGCTTGGGCAGGATTTGGAGCTACCTTTGGTCCTGTTGTTTTACTTTCTTTGTTTTGGAAGCGAGCTAATAAATATGGAGCAGTAGCAGGTATGCTTGTTGGTGGAACAACAATATTTTTATGGAAATACATTATTGCCGATTTAGGTGGAATATTTGCGATATATGAGCTTCTCCCTGCTTTTATATTTGCAATACTTATAAACATTATCGTTAGTCTTCTTACAAAAGCACCGGAAAAAAGTGTTATAGAAAAATTTGAAACAGTTAAAAATAATTAGAAGATTTAGAAATTAAATATTTTAGAAATTTTCAAGTTAGCAACCAGCGTCTTAATTAAAGGCGCTGGTTTTCCTATCAATCATCTGTTCTAAGATGAACTATATTTCTTGCCTTACGTTTATTCTCATCAACAATTTCAGCATAATGCCGCCTTGTTGTATTGACATCCTTATGACCTAAAACATCAGCCACAAGATAAATATCTTTGCTCGCTTGATATAAATTAGTACCATATGTACTTCTTAGCTTGTGTGGTGTTATATGTTTTACAGTAGTAACAGTAGCTGCATATTTCTTTACAAGCAATTCTACCGAACGGACACACAGCCTTTTATTCTTAGAAGATATAAATAATGCATTTTCATGTCCTTGTTCAGGATTCAAATTTTTCCTTTCTTCAAAATAATCTGCTAAAGCATTATGAACCTCGTCACTAAAATACACAAAACTTTCAGAGCCGCCTTTTCTTACTACCTTTATTCTGTCATTATCAAAATCTACATCGTTTATATCAAGACCTACACATTCTGAAACTCGTATACCTGTGCCAAGCATAAGTGTTAAAAGTGCTAAATCACGCGTTTTTAACTTATTATGTCTCTTTAACTGATTTATTGTAAGTTTATTACCTGATTCAACATTGTCAAGAAATTCAGCTACCTCATTTACTTCCATTCTAACTATAGTTTTATCATGTATTTTAGGCATATCAACCTTAAGTGTCGGATTAGAATTAATCATCTCATAACGGTAGTAGTAGGAGTAAAATTTTCTTAAAGCGCATAATTTTCTTTTTGCAGCGCGTTCCGAATTGGTAACCTGCGTACCATCTTTATCATACAGCTTCACATATCGTAAAAAATCTGAAATATCCTGACCTTTTAATATTTCTATATCGTGCAGTGTAAAATCTTTAATTTTATATGATTTATACTGTGAAATTTCACTTATTAAAAATTCAAAAAAGCACTTTATATCCATAGCATACGCAACTTTAGTTCTTGGCTGTTTTGTATATTCAAGACTGTTAAAATAATCAACACAAAATGGCGGCAATATTTTCAATAACTCATTCAGCTTTTTTGTATATTTGATATTTTGTTGTTCTGCATATGATTTCGATTCTGCCATAAAGTCTAAATCTCCATTTCTTACATTTGTTTTCTTCTGCAAAAGATTACGTTGAATTTTACCATAAATGCAACATATAATTAATATAAAAGAATATTACAC
>ENA-ORMO01000117-ORMO01000117.1-human-gut-metagenome-genome-assembly--contig:-NODE-117-length-111889-cov-11.926570_pt1 | contig 111889 bp, 100 predicted proteins | sample MGYA00242106_ERZ509001 | MGnify/ENA primary metagenome ERZ509001 (study PRJEB26280, sample SAMEA2338736) | human gut metagenome | biome: human gut; feature: human-associated habitat; material...
ACGATTTATATCAATGACATGTATAAGAAGTATCAGGACTGTGGTGATCTTGAGGTGTCACATCATTGACAAATGTACATCGCCATGATATATTTTGAGAAATATATATATTTTTTGTCGGAAGTGTAGAGTTTTTTGTCGGATACTTTTCTAAAATAAATAAGCTATTACATCTTTATGAAGGTGTTTCAGCATTTGGCACAAGGGGTTATCGCAGAAAGACCTATTTTTTGCAATAACTCAAGTAGAAATGAAGTGAATATCGATGATGCAGCAATTGTATAAATTGACATATGTCAAAAATGGGGGGGTAGAAGCCTACTGACCGTGAATGACGCTCAGGAGAGAATGACAAAAGGAGGACTTTATGAATATTATCAAACATAAATATGGCAAACGAACGGTATCTCTGCTGCTTGCGGTAATTTTGGTGCTATGCCCTTTGCAGGTTAGGGCGGCAGATAACAAGCCAACCATCGAAATTGGTGACTACATTCAGATGGGTACTTATGGGGGAGAGCCAATTGTGTGGCGTTGTGTAGCGAAGGATAGCAATGGGCCATTGATGCTTTCGGATAGAGTATTGTGTGATTACATGCCCTATGATGCAAAAACCAACAAAAATGCCGAAACAGGCTCGCACCGGCGCAATAGCTGGAGAGATAATTTTGGTTCTAACCACTGGAGAGACAGCAACATACGTTCTTGGCTCAATTCCAACGCTGAAGCAGGAAAAGTGAAATGGCTTTGCGGAAATCCGCCAACAGAGGATTCTGTCTATCCTAAAACGGCAGCATATGACCAAAAGGAGGGCTTCCTTCGCAGCTTTCGTTCGGATGAGCTGGGAGCGATTCGAACGGTGAAGCAGCGTTCTATCGTTTCCCATCCGGAGTATACGGCAGGTTATATCGACGCAGCCGGTGTTGATCTTCCCTATAACACCACAATTGATACGGTAGCGGATGGGTATGACAGTGCCCATTATGAATATATTTGGGATAGAGTTTTTCTGCTGGATGTTCAGCAGCTCAAAACGGTTAATGATAACCTGAACGGCTACCATATCGCAAAAAACAGAAGCGGTGTAGCATGGAACTATTGGCTGCGTACACCGATTACAACCTGTAACCATGATATGCGATTTGTGACCCCTCAAGGGAATATTTTGCGTGACGCACCCTATAAGGGATATTACGGCGTTCGTCCTGCCTTCTATCTGAATACGGAAAATTACACCGTATCATCCGGCACAGGACAGAGCGCACAGGACCCCTATGTTGTTTCCGCACCGGATGCGCCGGATGACAGCATTGGCATATCCGGCGCTGTGCGAGAGGATGTGAATGGTGACTGGAATGTGAACACGGATGAGTATCTACAGCTGGAGATGAGTACCCTCTACACTGAGGATCCTGCATATGCAAATGTAACCGTACCGGTGTATACAATCCAGAAGCCTCGCAGCGATAAGGAGAACATGGTGATTGTGTACTGCGCCGAGGGCTACACCAAAAGCCAGCAAAAGCAGTTTGTCGAGGATGTAAAAAAGCTGTGGGGGGAGGTATTGCAGATAGAGCCATATCGCAGCATGGCGGATCGCTTTAATGTCTATGCACTCTGCACGGCATCGGTGGATGGCTATGGCGGTACCAGCACATTTTTTGCTGCGACCGCCAAAGGAGGAATTTCTACTAACAAAGGGAACTGGCGCAACCATGTTTTGGAGCGCATCATAGGCCCTGCGTTTATCGAGAAGATTCATGACGCACATATTCCTAATGAAACGCATCCAAACGAAAACACGATGGATCATAATTATAGACAGTATGATTATGTGTATGAAAATATCAACCAATTCGTTGTGTTGGCGAATAGCGGTGAGTATTTCGGTGGCTCTCATGATAATAAACAATATGGTATTCACTATATTGTTGCGTCAGCGAGAAACGCATATTCTGCGTTTACCCAGCGGCATGAACTGGGACACGGTCTGTTCCATCTGGGAGATGAATATAATTATAGCACTGTTCCTGTAGATGAGTGGAATTACACTACATCACTGAATATGACTGCAACAAAAGATCCCACGAAAGTGAAGTGGAAGCAGCTGCTTGGCTTCCGTAATACCTATACCTGCCCACATCTTGACTACTATCCTTATACCTATAATTCCAGCAGGGATTGTCTGATGCGAGAGACCTTTCAGAATGATTTTTGCGATGTGTGCAAGCTACAGGGCATAAAGGTCATGAGTCAGCTCATTACAAATCCCCCTGCGCTTTATGTGGCTGTTCCTGAGGTGAAAAAGTATATCGGCGGTTACAGAAATCCCACAAAAGATCCTTCTGCCTTTGAGGCAGCGAATTCCTCCGCATATGCGAGCTATCAAAATGACAGGAATAGCCGTCTATTAAGCGGCGGCAGTAAAAACAGCTTTGATTATAGCAGCATGAAGGGGCAGCAGGTTGAGCTGCGCACCATTATACAAAATCTTTCGAATACCCAAGCGAAGACTGTGACCCTGCGCCTGTGGGTGGAACATTCCAACGGCGAAAAAGCGGTCACGACAGATGGGGAGCAGGTTTTCACTACGCAGGAGTTTGACATCCCTGTTTGGAAAGAGAAAAGCAAATTCTGGACAAAGGGTGCGTTGGATTACGAGGGCAGCGACTTTAATTCCGGCCTTGTCAACTGCTCTCTGGTTTACACGATTCCGGAGAATGCCATTCTGCAATCCGGCGATACCATCGGCTTTGAGATTGTAGATCATGCGACAGGCGAGGTATTGGCTGATGATGATACGGAGCAGCAGCGCTATGTCAATGTCACCATCCAATATCAGCTGGAGGATGGCACAGATGTTCCAAACACCATGCCGACTACCTTTACTGTTCCGGTAGGCAAAAAGGTTGATTGGCAGCCGCCGCAGGAACTGCACGGCTACACTTTTGTTAAAGCGGAGGGGATGGAAAATGCTGTCCCGAACAGTGGTATGACGATTCGTTATATTTATAAAAGGTCTGAGGAACGCCCCGAGCCGCCGGTGACAAAAAATTATACGGTGCAATACAATTGGGGCTCTGTATTCCCGACAGGCGCAACGCTGCCGCTAAATAGCAGCTCCTATTCGAGTGTGCAACAGGCGAAGGCGGCTGTGGATAAGAAATATACCTCCACAACACGCATTCAGGCACAAAAGGATGGTAAAAACGGCACATGGGCTTTTTCGGGCTGGGATGCCGGCAACCTAAACGGCACAACCGTGGTATTCCGTGGAAGTTGGAGTTTTACGGAGGATACAGCACCGATAACGCCTCCGAGCGGTACAGCAAGCTACAAGATTACCGCAACGGCAGGTATCGGTGGAACAATCTCTCCCGGTGGCACGACAACGGTATCTGCCGCAGGTCAGCTTACATATACAATCAAGGCGAACGAAGGATATTATATTGCGGACGTAAAGGTGGATGGTTCGGAAGTGACAGCAACCACAAGCTACACCTTTAGTGATGTGAATACTGATCACACCATAGAAGTTACCTTTAAACAGGAAAGCCAGACACCGGATGTGCCGGATGTGATTGCACCAAGCATAACCACACAGCCTGGCAATGCGACAGTGAAGGTAGGTGAGGCTGCGTCCTTTACCATAGCAGCAAGCGGTACAGATCTTACCTATCAGTGGCAGATAGACAGAAATGATGGGAAAGGATGGGTAAACATTGACGGTGCAACGGCAACGAGCTATACCACATCCACAGTCAATATAAGCTGCAACGGATTTAAGTATAAGTGTGTTGTTTCAAACAGCGCAGGAAACGTAGAGAGTAATTCCGCAACATTGACCGTACAGGATGCGGGCGGTTCCGATAATCCTGACACACCGAATAACACCTATCAGATTATTGATGGAGCAAACAGTAGTTGGACGCATGACAGTGATGGTAATATCACCATCCGGGGTAACGGAGACTTCTCCAAGTTTACCGGAGTTAAGGTGGACGGAAATTTGATAGACAGGAGCAACTACACTGCAAAGGAAGGCTCTACCATTATCACACTGAAAGCTTCCTACCTGAATACACTTTCGGCAGGAACCAATACAGTTGAAATCCTTTGGACGGATGGTTCTGCAAGCACCACATTTACCATCAAAGCAAATACCTCTGATAACAGTAATAACAACCAGAATGACAATAACAATAGCGATTCCTCTGATGACAAGCCATCGAGTGGAACTGATAAGAAGGATGTGACTGCACCTAAAACCGGGGACAACACACCGAGTGTATGGCTGTTTATACTATTAATTCTTTCCGTAACGGGATTGATTATTACTGTAAAGAAACGCAGAGAAAATTTGAATTCATAGAAACGATAGTTAAAAAATGAAACGAGAAAATAACCATGGAGAAGGCGGGCATGTATGTCCGTCTTTTTTTCAAAGAAAACACAACAGGGAGTGTACGCTGCGGAAGAGGTGAAAGAAAAGACACAGACGGAATCAAAGCAGAAGGCGTGTATGGGAATGGAAATGGAAATTTCTTCTCAATCAGGTAAATCCTAAAAATGCAATGCGCTCATTTGGAACATTTGTTTCTAAGATTGATTGGTCGAAGTCAGATTCCTTAAGAGAACTGTTTAGACCATTTGAGCATCTTGGGACAGAAAAGATATATGCTTTATAGACATAAAAAGCAAGATTGAATAGCAACCCTCCCAAAGTTGCGCATTTGCAACCAATGTTTTCTTTACTTTCAGCCACCTGTCGGTATAATTTTGGGTATAAATTGAATTGGAGGTATTTATTTTGATAGGTGACAATATTAAGTTTTACAGAAAAAAGAATCAGCTTACACAGGATGACATTGCTGAGGCATGTAATGTGACAAGACAGGCGGTGTCGAAATGGGAGAACGGTGAGAGCCTTCCGACGGTCGACAATCTGTATGCCTTGAGCAGGTTGTTGCACACATCGGTAGATGACATACTGATAGGCGAGAAAGAGAGGGACGATGAGCCCTCTCTTTCTTTTTCCTTTTATATTTTCTTTGGTTTTCTTGCCCTTCTGAAAGTCCATTTTATATCCTCAATTTCCTCATCTGTGGTAGAAATCGGTGTGTTATTAACCATTATGGAAAGACCGTAAATGGCTGTTTTTTTAGATATTGACGGAGTGCTCAATTCAAGTAAAATAACAGACAGGAATTTTGATTATCCGGAACTTGCAATGTCAAAGTAAATGCTATAGAATATTTTCATATCAATTAAAAGCAAATGAGGAGATTTAAAGTTATGAAACAGAAATTGAGAAACCTTTCGGCACCGGCCAATATAATATTTGCCATTCTTGCAGTTTTTATTTTCATTGCACCCTTGCAGTGGAGCGGAAAAGTTCTGGGACTGATTCCGGGCATGGAAAAGGCGGATGACTATCTGCTGCAGGCTATTGTGGAGACTGTTGTTTTAGTTATTTTTCTTGGCATCACATATTTATTTGGGCTGTGGGATATCTTTAAGGAAAATGCAGCAGGATGGACCAGAAGTTTATACACAGGTGGATTTTTTATAGTATATTGTCTGTATGCTGTTGTTTCAGGTATTTATATGTGCTTTTTGAGCGAGCATGATGATGTGAAGGCATTTTACAACATCATCTTTTTCTTTATCGCGGTCTGCCTTGTAGGACTCGTTGAGGAGCTGGTGTTCAGAGGCGTGGTGTTTAATCTGCTGCTGAGAGCTTTTCCAAAGACGAAAGGTGGAATCACAGGAGCCGTAGTTTTGGGAGGCGTACTGTTTGGATTGATGCATTTTTCCAATATGGGCGCAGGGGTTAAGTTCAGCAGTTGTCTGATACAGGTTATTTCAGCAGGACTCATGGGCGTGCTGTTTTGTATGATATACGCGTCTACACGCAATTTCTGGATGCTTGCCATTTTCCATACTGTTGTAGATATGGGAGGACTTTTATCATCGGGAATATTTGAGGGAGGAGGAGTGGCCGACAGGATTAATGAGTTTTCGGCAATGAACTGTATCGCGTTTATCGTGCTCGGTATTCCTATGCTTGTTATGCTGCGTAAGTCAAGGCGTATCCGTCTTGAGATGCTTTACAACAATGTGACCATCATAGATGACGAGAGGGAGGGCGCTAAGCTGGCAGTGGTTTCACTGGTGCTTGGCATTTGCAGTATTATTTTCTCGTTTTTTGGCTATCTGATGGGGCTTGGAATTGTCGGCATGCTTGCTTCCAAAATGTCAAAAAGGGCAAAGCAGTATAACAATGCAATAGCAACTGCCGGTATGATTACATCGATAATAGGATTTGTGCTGTCGGTCATCTGCACGATTGGCATGGTGGTGCTGTTTGCAAGTGGCATTTATGACAGACTTGTTAATATGACTATGTAAATTAAAGTAACTGATTTGACAATATGGTAAAAATACCATATAATATTTTGTAAGAACAATGGAGAAGAGTTATGGGATTTTTGAATTGCGAGCTAAGGTAGGAACAGATATTTCGAGAGTATTATATTTTTTCTATTATGAAGGAAGAATAGTATTGACACATGGATTCATTAAAAAAACTCAGAGGACACCGGCTGGTGAAATTGAAAAGGCTAAGAAATATAGAAGAGATTATATAGAAAGGCATGGTAAATAATATGAGATATGACGATTATTTACAAGAGCAGCTTAAAAATCCTGACGTAAAAAAAGAGTGGGACGATCTCCAGCCTGAGATGGATGTCATAAGGGCTATGATAGATGCGCGCATTAAAAATAATTTGACTCAAAAAGAGCTTGCGGCACGTACAGGCATTGATCAGGCGGATATTAGTAAGCTTGAGAATGGTACAAGAAATCCATCTTTGAAACTTTTAAAGAGGCTTGCGCATGGAATGGGGATGCAGTTGAAAATTGAATTTGTACCAATGCAGCCGTTAAAAAAATAAAATTGAACGGATGCTGCAATAATACGAAGCAGACCTTTGAATGTCGCATAAAGTCTACATTCAAGGGTCATTTTTTAAGGAGAAACCATGAACATTTTACTGACAGCAATAAATGCAAAATACATACATTCAAACCTAGCAGTTTATTCACTGCGCGCCTGTGCCGGGGAGTACAGGGATGCTGTGGAGCTTGCGGAATACACGATAAACAATCAAAAGGATTACATTCTTGAGGAGCTTTACAAGAGAAAGCCCGACGTACTTTGTTTTTCGTGCTATATATGGAATATTGATTATGTGACTGATATTGCACGCGAGTATAAAAAGCTTTGTCCGTCAGTGCCGATATGGGTTGGAGGCCCTGAGGTGTCTTACGAGGTGGAGGCATTTTTGCGGGAAAATCCATACATAGACGGTGTGATGATAGGCGAGGGTGAGGATACCTTTAGAGAACTGTGTGGGTACTATGCTCATCAAAAAAGGCTGATTGATATTGCAGGCATTGCTTTCAGAAAAAAAAGCGCTGATGGTAAAGCCGGTGAAATAGTATTCACAAGTCCCCGTCCAATCAAAGACATGAGTGAAATCCCATTCTGCTATGATACGCTTGATGATTTTTCAAACCGCATCATCTACTACGAGAGCAGCAGGGGATGTCCTTTTTCGTGCAGCTATTGTCTGTCATCGGTGGATAAGACACTGCGTTTCAGGGATACTGAGATTGTCAAAAGAGAGCTTAAGTTTTTCATAGACCAGAAGGTGCCGCAGATTAAGTTTGTGGATAGAACCTTCAACTGCAATCATGCTCATGCCATGGAGCTGTGGCGCTTTATAAAGGCGAATGACAATGGTGTGACAAACTTTCACTTTGAGATATCGGCGGATCTGCTGAATCAGGAGGAGCTTGAGTTGATTTCTGATATGAGGCCGGGGCTGATACAGCTTGAAATCGGTGTGCAGTCCACCAATGAGGTCACGATTAAGGAGATTCACAGGACTATGAAGCTTGAGAGGCTTAAGGAGGTTGTGAGGCTCATTCAAAGCGGCAACAATATCCATGAGCATCTGGATTTGATTGCAGGGCTGCCATACGAGGACTATGATAGCTTTGGGCGTTCATTTGATGAGATTTATGAGCTTAAGCCAAACCAGCTGCAGCTTGGATTCTTAAAGGTACTCAAGGGCTCGTACATGTTTGAGCATGCCGCGGAATATGGTATTGTGTACCATGACAAGCCACCATATGAGGTTATGTCCACAAAATGGCTTTCGTTTGATGATGTGATAAAGATTAAGCGTGTCGAGGATATGCTTGAGGTGTATTACAACAGCGGACAGTTTGAGATTACGATGAAGCTCATGGAGTGTATCTTTGACAGTGCGTTTGAGTTTTTTCAGGAGCTTGGAGATTTTTATGAGGCAAACGGCTATTTTGGAATGAGCCATTCGCGCATCAGAAGGTGTGAGATACTGCTTGAATTTCTGGCTTTATACCTGCATGGCTGTGACAGCGATGCTATAACTTCTGTGGGATTATCCGAAAATCACGGAGATAGAGATAATACTGATTTTGATGAAAATGCGCAGATTTACAAAATGATTCAGGAGTCACTCATCTTTGATTTGTACTATCGTGAGAACTGCAAGAGCCGCCCGGTGTGGGCCACAGATATAGGAAGCTTCAAGCACATGACACATGCATACTGTAAGAATGGAAAGCTGTCGCATGTGGAGCCGTTCCACTATATTTTTCCGGACAAGCATACGCGCAAGCTGGATGAGCTGCCAAAGTATCATAAGGAGCCGGTGTGGGCGCTTTTCCACTACGACATGAGAGACCCGCTTGACCACCAGGCGCTGGTGGAGTATGTAGAATAACGGTAAAGCGATATGGCTATAGCGGAGTATATAAAATAACAGTAATGTGAAATGACTATAGTGGTAAAAGCCGGGAAGGTTTACGGACTAAGAAAAATGAGCAACATAGATAATATAAAAAATTACACGGTGATTGACCTGGAAATGACAGGTCTTTCCGCCAAAAATGACAAGATAATAGAGATAGGTGCGGCACGTGTGAGGGATGGCGAGATAGTGGATACGATATCCACACTGGTAAATCCGAAGCAGCATATTCCACAGCGTGTGCAGGAATTAACGGGAATTACCGACAGTGATGTGGAAAACGCGGCAGATATGGACGAGGCTGTGGATAACCTGCTTGATTTTATCGGAGATGATATAATACTCGGGCAGAATGTGACCTTTGATTACAGCTTTTTAAAGCAGTGGGCGGTAAATCACAAGCGAACCCTCTCGCTGAATGCATATGATACTCTGAAAATAGCCAGAAAATGTCTGCCTGCGGAGCAGTCGAAGAAGCTGGAGGATTTGTGTGAGTATTTTGGTGTGAGCAGGGAAAATGCCCACAGGGCGCTCGATGATGCGATAGAGACAAAGCAGATATTTGAAAAGTTGCTTGCACTGATGGATGAAAAGGGTGAGCCGGTGGAGTCAAAGCCGCTTGTATACAAGGCAAAAAAACAGACACCTGCCACAGCACATCAGGTCAGACAGCTAAAGGAGCTGATGGCTGAGTATGGGATAGCAGATGTCATATCGTGGGACAACCTGACCAGAAGTCAGGCCTCAAGGCTGTACGATGAATATCGCAGTAAGTACATTAATAGGTGTGAGGATGGCTCGGAATAAGTTTTAATACAATAAGCTATAATACAATAAGCTATAACGCAAATAAGCTACAACGCAAATTAATTACCAGCCGAGGCGGTATCAGTCTGTAGGCTCTCAAGCATAGAAACGATTCCATCCCTTGAAAGAGAATTGAGCTGCTTTGCTTTCTCGATAAGCTCCGCAAGCCGGTCAGCTTTTGACATGCTGATGAAGGCGTTGGCTAACAGACTGTATACGTTCTTTGAATCGGCACCCTGCTCCACTGCAAGCTCAAGCAGTTCATTACCCAGCGATTCATAGCCTGCCTCCTTAAGCCTATTGTAATAGTCCGGCAGCATTGAAACAAATTTTGTGAAATTATCGTCATATTCAGACAGCTTTTTAAAATTGAGAATGCCATATTTAAGCTTTAAATCAGTGTTTGTCATTCCGGTGAGATTGACAAGGGTTTTATCCCTTAAATCATTTATTTTATCATTATTTAATGGAAAAAACTTTTCCGGTATGGTAATATAACACAGGTCAGTGGTATCTCCGCGGAGGGTTGAGTTGGCTTTACGCTCCTTCTCCCAGAACTCCTCGGTGACCTTTGCCTGGGCAGAATCAGCCCTCTTTATGGCAAAAGTAATCACTGCAATAAATAAAATGAATAAAATTAGACAAATTGGAATCATATGTTGGAAAATCCTTTCTCATATATGAAAATAGTATAACTCATTTTTGAACAGAGGTGAATAGTATGTACGATTTTAATAAAAAAAGAAATCAGAAGGTGGTTGCTATAGTGATAATAGTGGTTATAGCAGCGATGCTTGTGACAACATTTGTGTCAAGTCTTGTATAGCTTTTCTTGAAATATGGAAAAAATATGATAATATGATATAAAATGCAGTTCAGTTAAGCGATGACAGGGGCGCTTTTAACAGCCTCAGGAAAAGGAAGCGGAAATGAAGATTAATAAAAAAGCATTATTACTGGGTACAATGGCATTTGTGCTTGTGGCAGCATCGGGCATGGTAAGTGCATATGCAAGCGGTTCGTCAGGCACAAAGAAGGCAAAGGTACAGACAATTACAGATGGTGTGTGCATTGGCAGTGTGGATGTAGGCGGTATGACAAAGGAAGAAGCAAAAAAAGCAGTTGATGCCTATGTTGACAGCATAAAGGATACATCCTTTTCATTAAAGGGTGCCAATGGTTCATTTGATGCAACAGCACAGGAAATGTCTGTTTCGGCGGACACTGATGCAGCGGTGGACGATGCTCTTTCAGTGTGCCATGAGGGCAGCCTGATTGACAGATTTGTGGAGTCAGAGGAGCTCAAAAAGGGCAATGTTGCCGTCAATATGTATCTGTCGGTTGATAAACAAAAGACCGCAAATATGATTTATGATAAGAGCGACGAGCTCAATATAAAGGCAGTTGACAATTCGCTGCAGAGAAACGGCGACAGCTTCGATTTTGTCCCGGGACAGGAAGGCAAAGAGGTCGATGTGGTAAAATCAGTCTATGCTATAAATGACTTTTTGCAGAATAGCTGGGATGGCTCGGCGAATGAGATAGAGCTGGTCACAAATACGGTTCAGCCGAGGGGTTCAAAGGAAGAGCTCTCAAAGATTAAGGATAATCTGGGAGGCTTTTCTACCGATTTCAGCAGCTCGGCAGCAGGGCGTGCAACCAATGTAAAGAACGCATGCAGCCTGATAAACGGCAGTGTCATATATCCGGGGGAGCAGTTCTCGGTTTACGAGGCTATCAGTCCTATCACAACTGACAACGGCTATCAGATAGCAGGCGCATACGAGAACGGTCAGGTAGTGGACTCGGTAGGCGGAGGCGTGTGCCAGGTTGCTACCACACTATACAATGCGGTTATAAGGGCTGAGCTTGACATAGTGCAGCGCTATAACCATTCCATGATAGTAAGCTATGTAAAGCCATCTGACGATGCGGCAATTGCAGGAACCTACAAGGATCTTAAGTTTAAAAATAATCTGGACAATCCGGTGTATATAGAGGGCTATTGCAGTGGTGGAGTCATTACCTTCAATGTGTACGGAGTGGAGACGAGACCGGCAAACAGGGAAATTTCCTTCAGGAGTGAGACACTTTCCGAGGAGGATCCGGTCACGCAGTTTAAGTTTGATGCAGGTCAGCCGGTCGGTTATTTCAACACCGAGCAGTCTGCGCACAAGGGAGTAACCGCAAGGCTATGGAAGACGGTCACAGTTGATGGAACAGTGCAGAGCGATGAGGTATTCAACAACAGCAAGTACAAGTCATCACCAAAAATCGTGACGGTTGGTACGGCAGGAGCATCAGCGGAGGTTGTTGCGCAGCTTCAGGCGGCGGCAGCGGCTAATGATGAGGGCTCGGTTAAATCCATTGCTGCGTCTGCGGCAGCAGCGGTTCAGGCACAGGCAGCACAGACTCAGACACAGGATCCGAATGCGGCAGGGCAGACACAGGGTGCGCAGACCCAGACTACAGATCCGAATGCGGCAGGGCAGACACAGGGCACGCAGCCGACAGACCAGAATGCAGCAGGACAGGCACAGGGCACACAGACACAGCAGCCGGCAGGACAGACGCAGTAAATGCCCGCAGGTAGTTGTTTCTGATGTAGTTATTTGCAATCAATGCACCGGGCTGTAACAGTATACAAAACATATTATTATTAGGAACAGGAAAACACATGAAAAACGGTAAAATATCAGAGTCGGTTTTAAAGCGCTCTGTCTTAAAACAACTTCATACCACAAGCGACAGAATACTTTTTAAACCGGCAGTAGGTGAGGACTGTGCGGTGATTTCCATGCAGGCAGGCGGCCAAACCAGGTTAGTTACTGCTACCCAGACGTTCATGCTTGATGTATCGGATAAGCATGTGCGTGCTAACTGCGCAGTTTATGATGCATTGAACAATATTTATGCCATGGGGGCAGGTCCTATTGGGATAGAGCTGGCACTGCTTGTACCTACCACAGAAAACGAAGCCGTGCTTCGCGAGACGGTGAGAGCGATTGATGCTGTATGTGAGGAAGCAGGCATCGTGGTGCTTGGTGGGCATACACAGGTGAGCCGTGCGGTGAAGAATATCGTGGTGACAGTTACAGCAATAGGTGAGGCCTATGAGCAGGCGCTTACACCATCATCGGCAGCAGCACCGGGCATGGACGTAATAGTGACAGGCTATGTGGGGCTTGAGGGCACCGCAATTCTTGCAAATGAGAAAAGAGCCGAGCTTGAAACGAGATTTTCCAAGGCATTTATAGATAAATCAGCAGCATATATAGACCATATTTCCACTGCAATGGAGGCTGCATCCGCGATTGGCGCCGGTGTGGCGGCAATCCATGACGCTTCGCAGGGAGGCATCTTTGGAGCACTCTGGGATATGGCAGAGGCTTCGGGAATTGGTCTTGACATCGATTTAAAGAAGCTCCCTATCAGGCAGGATACGATTGAAATAAGTGAATTTTTTGACATAAACCCGTATAAGCTTTTGTCAGGAGGAAGTCTGATAATCATAGCTGCAGATGGTACCCGCGTGGTCAGAGAGCTTGAGAAAACAGGACAAAATGCTGTTATAGTCGGTGCCACAACCGATTCAAACGACAGAGTGCTGATTTCCGGCGAGGAGAGACGGTTTTTGGAGACTGCCCAGACTGACGAGATATACAAGGTTTTCAACTAATATATTTGAATCAGGAGAATATATATCATGAGAGAAAAGATATTAACATTTATAGAGAAAAACAGCAGGATAAACCTGAAGGAGCTTGCAATCATGCTTGGTGTGGATGAGGCAAGTGTGGCAAACGAGATTGCTGCTATGGAGCAGGAGAATGTCATCTGCGGATATCACACACTGATTGACTGGGACAAGGCAGGCCTTGAGAAGGTCACAGCCATGATAGAGGTCAGAGTGACACCACAGCGCGGCATGGGCTTCGACAAGATTGCCGAGCGTATATACAACTATCCTGAGGTGAAGTCTGTATACCTTATCTCAGGCGGCTTCGACCTCATGGTCACACTCGAGGGCAAGACTCTGCGCGAGGTATCACAGTTTGTGACAGATAAGCTTTCTACACTGGATCAGGTGCTTTCGACAAAGACAAACTTTATTCTGAAGAAATACAAGGACCATGGAACTATCATGGCGGCACCTGTCAAATCCGATGAAAGGGGAATTATGTCATAATGAGAGACCCTTTATCCAGTACCATAAAGACTATCCAGCCATCGGGCATCCGTAAGTTTTTTGATATAGTGAGCGAGATGAAGGATGCGATATCGCTCGGAGTAGGTGAGCCTGATTTTGACACACCGTGGCATATCAGGGATGAGGGCATATATTCCCTTGAAAAGGGACGCACCTTCTACACCTCAAATGCCGGACTCAAGGAGTTAAAGGTTGAGATTGCAAGATATCTCGACAGAAGATACGGCATGACATATGATTACAACAAAGAGATTATGGTAACTGTCGGCGGCAGCGAGGCTATAGATATTGCACTGCGCGCCATGCTCGATGCGGGAGATGAGGTGATTATCCCGCAGCCAAGCTATGTTTCATATGTGCCATGTACTGTTTTGGCAGGTGGCACACCTGTGGTTGTAGAGCTCAAGGAGGAAAATGATTTCAGGTTGACAGCCGAGGCGCTTGAGGCTGTTATCACTCCAAAGACAAAGATACTTATCATGCCTTTCCCTAATAATCCTACAGGCGCTATCATGGAAAAAGCAGACCTTGAAGCAATTGTTCAGGTGGTTAAGGAGCATGATCTGTTTGTGATAAGTGACGAGATTTATTCGGAGCTTACATATGTGGATAAGCATGTGTCTATAGCATCGTTTCCGGGAATGAAGGAGCGCACAGTGCTCATAAACGGTTTTTCCAAGGCTTATGCCATGACAGGCTGGAGGCTTGGATATGCGTGTGCACCTGAAACAATTCTAAAGCAGATGCTAAAGATTCATCAGTTTGCAATCATGTGTGCGCCGACCACGAGCCAGTATGCAGCTGTCGAGGCTATGAAAAACGGCGATGAGGATGTTGCACAGATGAGGGATGAATACAACGGCCGCAGACGCTATGTGCTTCACCGCTTTAAGGAGATGGGGCTTAAGTGCTTTGAGCCTTTCGGGGCCTTTTATGCGTTCCCAAGCATCAAGGAGTTTGGCATGACATCCGATGAGTTTGCCACAAAGCTTCTAAACAGCAAGAAGATTGCCGTGGTTCCGGGAACTGCATTCGGAGAGTGCGGTGAGGGCTTTTTACGTATATCATATGCATATTCGCTTGATGATTTAAAGGAGGCGCTCGGCCGCATTGAGGAGTTTGTCACAGAGCTTCGCGCCGGGATTGATAATAAATAGTTTAAATTGACAGGAGACAAAATGGCAAAGCTGAACATAGTGTTACATGAGCCGGAAATTCCGGCAAATACAGGAAATATCGGAAGAACCTGCGTCGCGACAGGCACGAGGCTTCATCTTATAGAGCCGCTTGGATTCTCACTTTCAGAGAAGGCACTAAAGAGAGCCGGAATGGATTACTGGAAGGACCTCGACGTCACCACATATGTGGACTGGGAGGATTTTCTTGAGAAAAATCCGGGCGCAAAGATATATTATGCGACAACAAAGGGCAGACATGTGTACTCTGATGCTCATTTTGAGCCCGACTGCTATATTATGTTTGGCAAGGAAAGCGCAGGCATTCCGGAGGAGATACTAAAGGAGCATCCGGATACGTGCATCAGGATACCGATGATAGGTGAGACAAGGTCACTTAATCTGTCAAATTCAGTAGCTATCGTGCTCTACGAGGCATTGAGACAGAATAATTTTGATCATATGAGGCTTGAGGGAGAGCTTCATCACCTGAGCTGGGATGACTAAATCAAGCGGCAAAGCGCATATTTTTGGCAGCTATTTGGGCTTTAACAGCTATGATAATTGTAAATACGGTAGATTTTTAGGAAAAAGAAATGGGCATAATTAAAACAAGCAAATTAGTACATGAATTTATACGAAGAGACGAGGAAGGCAATGTAGAGTCAATCACTACAGCACTCGACAACGTAAACCTCGACATAAAAGAGGGGCAGTTTATTGCAATCCTCGGTCACAATGGTTCAGGAAAATCAACTCTTGCAAAGCATATCAATGCACTTCTTGCGCCGAGCGACGGCACCATATGGGTGGATGGCATGGATGTGTCAAAGGAAGAGAATGTCATACCTGTCAGGAAAAGTGCAGGTATGGTTTTCCAGAATCCCGACAATCAGATTATCGCCAATGTCGTGGAGGAGGATGTGGGCTTTGGACCTGAGAATATCGGTGTGCCGACAGATGAAATCTGGCAGCGCGTGGACTATGCGCTAAGGGCTGTCGGTATGACAAAGTACCGCACACATTCACCGAACAAGCTCTCCGGAGGACAGAAGCAGCGTGTGGCAATCGCGGGAGTTGTGGCAATGGAGCCAAAATGCATAGTATTTGACGAGCCTACAGCCATGCTTGACCCAAACGGCCGCAAGGAGGTCATAGCAACAGCCCATGAGCTCAATAAGAAAAAGGGCGTGACAATTATTCTCATCACCCATTACATGGAGGAGGTGGTCGGCGCAGACCATGTCTATGTCATGGAAAAGGGCAAGGTGGTCATGGACGGCACACCGCGTGAGATTTTTTCAAGGGTAGAAGAGCTGAAGGAGCACAGGCTTGATGTGCCGCAGGTGACACTGGTAGCCGATGAGCTCAAAAAGGCAGGGCTCGATATCCCTGATGGAATCCTGACGAGAGAAGAGCTTGTAAATGCGCTTGTTGCGCTGAAAAACAGATAGGCGGGAGAAAATATGTCAATAATTCTAGATCACATAAACTATTGCTACAGTGCCGACTCAGCCTACAAGGTGCAGGCACTTAAGGATGTAAACCTTGAGATAAATGATGGAGAGTTTATCGGAATAATCGGTCATACCGGTTCGGGAAAATCCACACTTATCCAGCATATGAACGGCCTTTTGAAGGCGACAAGCGGTCATATATACTACAATGGACAGGATATATATGACAATGATTATGATTTAAGCAAGCTGCGTCACAAGGTGGGGATGGTGTTCCAGTATCCGGAGCATCAGCTTTTTGAGACAACCAACTTTGAGGATGTATGCTTTGGACCGAAAAATCAGGGGCTCGATAGGAAAACAGTGGAGCTAAGAGCCTATGAGGCACTGCAGAATGTACATTTTCCGGAGGATCTCTACTATCAGCCGCCGTTTGATTTGTCCGGAGGACAAAAAAGGCGTGTAGCCATAGCTGGAGTACTTGCAATGCACCCTGACGTACTCATACTCGATGAGCCGACAGCGGGACTGGATCCTGCGGGCAGAGATGAGATACTGGGACTGCTTTTACAGATGAAAAAGGATCTGGGTATCACAATCATACTCGTATCACACAGCATGGAGGATGTTGCGGAGTATGTGGACCGCATCATTGTTATGAATTCAGGAGAGGTGATGTTTGACGGAGTGCCGAAGGAGGTATTCTCGCACTACAAGGAGCTCGAGGCAGTCGGACTTGCAGCACCGCAGGTCACATATCTGATGCATGATCTGGCGGAAAAGGGTATACCGGTTGACCTTTCGGCAACTACAGTTGCGGAGGCGAGGGACTCAATACTAAAAGCCTTTAAATAGCTCACCAATGCTGACATTTTGATACAAATTATGAGGAAGGAATACAAAAATGATTCGTGATATTACCATAGGCCAGTATTATCCGGCTCAGTCGCCAATACATAAACTGGACCCAAGAGTAAAGCTTTTCGCAACACTTATATATATTATTGCGCTGTTTTCCTACAAGGGAATAGCCGGTGTGCTGTTTATAGTTGCCGCGCTTGCCGCAGTTATAAAGATATCAAAGGTGCCCTTTAAGTTCATGGTAAAGGGACTCAAATCCATTATAATACTGCTGCTTTTTACAGCATGCTTCAGCGTGTTTTTCACACAGGGAGAGTACACAATCTGGGAGTACGGTATACTGCACATTTCTGACACCGGACTGATAAATGCAGCAACCATGATGATACGACTTGTGCTGCTCATTATAGGAACCTCGCTCATGACACTCACCACCACACCAAACCAGCTCACGGACGGTCTTGAGAAATCACTGGGCTTTTTAAACAAAATACATGTTCCGGTGCATGCGATAGCCATGATGATGTCGATAGCGCTTCGTTTTATTCCAATCCTTATTGAGGAGACGGACAAAATAATGAAAGCACAGATGGCAAGAGGAGCTGATTTTGAGCATGGAAATATCATAAAAAGAGCAAAGAGCATGGTGCCTCTTTTAGTACCGCTTTTCGTATCGGCCTTCAGGCGTGCGGATGACCTCGCAATGGCCATGGAAGCCAGATGCTACAATGGTGGAGAGGGCAGGACAAAGATGAAGCCGCTCGTATATGAAAAGGACGATAAAATAGCATATCTTTTCATATTTGCGTTTTTAGCGGTTGTGATAGTGCTTAGAATCTTTCTGCCGGTGAATCTGGGCAATCTTATTTTCAGATAGTGAAATAGATAGTGCAGGCAAAACAGGAGAGACATATGCGTGTAAAAATGATTGTAGCCTACGATGGCACAAATTACTGCGGCTGGCAGATACAGCCAAACGGCATAACAATTGAGCAGGTATTAAACGAGCACCTGAGCCGCCTGTTAAAGGAGGATATAAAGGTGACAGGAGCAAGCCGCACCGATGCTGGAGTGCATTCACTTGGAAATGTGTGTATGTTTGACACCAATACCCGCATGCCGGCGGAAAAGATATCGTATGCACTGAATCAGAAGCTGCCGGAGGATATAGTGGTGGTCGATTCCTGTGAGGTAAGCGATGATTTTCATCCACGCTTCTCAAAGAGCCGTAAAACCTATGAATACCGCATATTAAATGCAAGGTTCAGAAATCCGACACGCAGGCTTGACACATATTTCTATCATTATCCGCTTGACACAGAAAAGATGAGTGAGGCTGCAAAATATCTCATAGGAGAGCATGATTTTGCAAGCTTCTGCTCGGCAAACTCGCAGGCACAGACCACAGTTCGCACGATATATGACTGTACGGTGTCAAAGGCCGGTGACATCATTACAATACGTGTGACAGGAAACGGCTTTTTATACAATATGGTGCGCATAATCGCAGGAACTCTTGTGAAGATAGGTGGAAGCGATATGCCGGCCGATGCGATGAAAGGCATAATAGCCGCAACAGACAGGGCAGCAGCAGGTCCTACAGCCCCGGCCCAAGGGCTTACAATGATAGGACTTAAGTATGAGTAACAGTTTTAGATTTTTAATATTATATTAAGATTTTTGGAATATCCGTTTTTTGCTTCAATAATAGGCTATAATGTCGTTACTATTAATACACGGTACGGTAAAAAGAAGCTTGGAGATGAAGACGGTTATGAGATTTACAAAAGCAAAAGAGAAAATTATAAAAAACAAAGTCATAAACAGCACAGACGAAGGAAAAGGCAGACACCGTAAGGTAATCCGTATAGGAGCGTTTGCCTTGGTATTTGTCGTGCTGTTTTCGTTTGTCTCGACATTTTTTAAGATGACGGATGCTGTCAATATTGCGACTATAGAGGGCTTTTACAAGGAGCCGAAGAACACAATTGATGTGATGATGATAGGAGCCAGCGAGGTATACGCTGATTACAGCGCAACCGAGGCCTGGAAGAATTATGGATACACATCATACTCGCTTGGGGTATCAGGAGTGCCCGGCAGCCTGTACAAATCAATGCTCAGAGAAGCTCTCACCAGACAGCATCCGAAGGTTGTGGTTTTTGAAGTGAATGGCTTTTTACAAAATGACAGCTATTACGAAAGGACGGTAAAGCTGCATAGCTGGATAGACAATATCCATAATGAGGAAAACAGGCTTGATACAATAAAAGAGATTGTGCCAAAGGATGAGCAGGATAACTTTAGAAACCCTTTAAAGCTATATCACAGCAATTGGAAGGATATTGACAAATGTGCACACACCTTTGCCACAAGAGTTGGAATGTATTTTGCAAAAACATCATGCATGAAGGGATTTTCATCTATTGCAAAATATTCCGATTGTCCATCAGGCAAGCAGAAAAAGCTCTATTTTACTGACAAGAGCAGAGCGTATATGACTGATCTGCTTGAGTATTGTAAAGCACAGGGGGTGGAAAAGGTGCTTTTTGCGAGGTTCCCTCATGAGAAGAAGGTAAAGAATCCGCAGGTGCTTTGCGACGTGAAGGAGCTGGTGGAGTCTTATGGTTATGATTTTGCGAGCTTTGAAGGCGATAAGGAACTTATCGGAATCAATGAGAGGGATGATTTCTACAATTCAGAGCACCTGAATATAAATGGAAGCCGCAAATTCACTGCATATATGGGAAAATATCTGTCTGATAATTACAGGCTTAATGCAGACCACTCACCGGAGCTTCAGAGTGTATGGGGCGAGTGCACAAGGCGCGCTGACAAGGTGATAAGTGCCTGCGCAAAGGATACGGATCTGAGTCTGGGCAATCATTATTTTGAGATGTCCGTTTATCTGCCTTATAATTTTTCATCAAGCCTTGCGACAAATAAGGTGGCAGATACGAACAACGATGCAAAGCCTGCAAAGGAGTTAAATACCCCGGTAAAAAAATAGCATGATAGTGTATGGACTTTAAAATAAATACTGCCTGTTAATTAAAGTATGGCGGCAGTATTACATTAGAAAATAGATTTGGAGTAAATAAAATGGAACTCATTTCATTAAAATATGCGATATTTGTAATCGTATTGCTTGTATTATATTATTGCTTTCCGAAGAAATACCGCTGGTATGTGCTTCTGGCGGGAAGCATGGCATACTATGTGATTATATGTAAGTGGTATGTGCTGTTTATCATTTTCACAATATGCACCACCTATGGATCAACAATATGGATTGACAAGCTGCTAAAGGAGCAGAATGCCATCGTAAAAAGCCACAAGGAGGACTGGGACAGGCAGACCAGAAAGGAATACAAGGAAAAGGGCAGAAAAAAGAGAGTGGCAGTCATGCTTTTTGCGCTGCTTTGCAATTTCGGCATATTGGCATTCCTTAAATATATACCATATGCGGGCGAGCTTGGACTTTTGCTTCCGCTTGGCATATCCTTTTACACCTTCCAGTCCATGGGCTATGTGATGGATGTATACAGGGAAATTGTCGAGCCTGAAAAGAATTTCCTTAAGGTAGCGCTGTTCGTGTCATTTTTCCCACAGATCATACAGGGACCAATTGCGATATATGATAAGCTTGCGGGACAGCTTTACGAGGGACATTCCCTGAGACTTGAAAATCTGCAAAAGGGTGCGCTTCTGGTGCTCTGGGGAGTCATGAAAAAGCTTGTGATAGCAGACCGCGCGGTAAATATCATCAATTTTGTGATGGATAAGCCGATGGATTTTTCGGGCACCTATGTATTTTTTGCGGCAGTAGTGTATGCGCTGCAGCTATATGCGGATTTCTCGGGAGGAATCGATATAGTGCGCGGTATTGCGGAGATGTTTGGCATAACGATGTCAACAAACTTCAATCATCCGTATTTTTCGCGCTCGCTCACTGAGTACTGGCACCGTTGGCATATGACTTTGGGAGACTGGTGCAGAAACTATATCTTCTACCCGCTTTCAATCTCAAAGCGTTTCCTGAACTTTGGCAAATGGCTAAAGCCGAGATTTGGTGCGCATATCAGTAAGGTGCTTCCGGGCTGCATCGCGAGTGTCATCACATTTATCGTCATCGGAGTATGGCACGGTGCCAATATGAAATACCTGTATTTCGGACTTTGGAACGGCATTGTAATCATGCTTGCAGAGCTTTTTGCTCCGGTAAACAAAAAGGTGGCAGGCGGCTTTTTTAAGTTGACTGGCCTAAGGGAAAAGGGTATATTTACAACGATTGTATCAGTGCTTTGGACCTTTATGCTCATACTGGTAGGCTACTATTTTGACATAGCTGCAAATGCGTCGACTGCATTTCACATGCTTTTTAAATCAGTCACGGATTTCCATATCAGCGGGCTTGGAATAAACAACATCATTTTGAATCTCGGAGCATGCGGACTGGACGAGTACGATATACTTTTACTTATAATATGTACTCTGCTGTGGTTCTTTATCAGCTTCGTTGAGGAAAATAAAAAGCTCGACATGCGCGATTTCATACTTTCAAGAAAGCTGCCGCTTCGCTGGGCGATAATATATCTTGGCATTTTTATAGTAATAATATTCGGTTACTACGGACCGGGAGTGAATCCGGCTGATTTTGTATATATGCAGTTTTAAAGAAAAAGCCGAAAATAAGGGTGAAAAACACTTGACAACAGCCGGTTACGCAAGTATAATATCTAGGTCTGTAAAAGTAGATAAATGGAAGCCAAAGCCCCGGCAACCATTTAGTATAGATAATGATAGTCATCTGAGATGGAACAGAGGACTATAAGATGTCAAAAAGGAAGTGGCGTCCGGACATACGCGATTTCAAGAGACATCGGCATTAAAAGTAATCGAATCATTTAAGGAGGAAAACCGATGAAAACATTTATGGCTAGTCCTGCTACAATCGACAGAAAATGGTACGTAGTAGACGCTGAAGGTAAGACATTAGGACGTTTAGCATCAGAAGTTGCTAAAGTATTAAGAGGAAAGAATAAAGCAATCTTTACACCACACATTGACACAGGTGATTATGTAATCGTTGTCAATGCTGACAAGGTTAAGGTTACTGGTAAGAAATTAGACCAGAAGATTTACTATCATCACTCAGATTATATCGGTGGTATGAAAGAGACAACATTAAGAGAGATGATGAACAAGCACCCAGAGCGCGTTATCGAGTACGCTGTAAAGGGAATGCTTCCAAAGGGACCTCTTGGACGTCAGATGTATACAAAGTTATTCGTATACGCTGGACCAGATCACAAACATGCAGCTCAGAAGCCTGAGACATTAGAGTTTTAATAGGAGGTAAAGTAAATTGGCTACTACAAAGTATTACGGAACAGGAAGAAGAAAATCATCTGTTGCTAGAGTATATTTAGTACCTGGAACAGGAAAGATTACAATCAATAAAAGAGATATCGATGAGTACCTTGGTCTTGAGACATTAAAGGTAGTTGTTCGCCAGCCATTAGTTGCAACTGAGACAGTTGACAAGTTCGACGTTTTAGTTAACGTTCGTGGTGGTGGATACACAGGACAGGCCGGAGCAATCCGTCACGGAATCGCTCGTGCACTCCTTCAGGTAGATTCAGAGTACAGACCGGTTCTTAAGTCTGCTGGATTCTTAACACGTGATCCACGTATGAAAGAGCGTAAGAAATACGGTCTCAAAGCAGCTCGTAGAGCTCCTCAGTTCAGCAAGCGATAATTCAATCGAATATCAAAAGAACATCAAACCCTTGGAAATCCAGTATTTTCAAGGGTTTTCTTTATGTCTGCATTTGGAAAAAGAAAATATATAAATATACAAAACCTTTGATTCCTGTATTAGCGGGTTCAAATGGCTTGTAAAAATACACATATTGTGATAACGTAAGGGCGTATGAATGTCAGCGGTTTTTGAAGACAGGCATTACAAATAATGAATAAGAGGCAGCAAAATGGATTTTGAAAGCAGAAGACAAAGAATTTTAGACAAGATGGAGGACAATTCTATAGCAATATTGTACTCAGGCATCGAGCACCATGTGAGTGCAGATGAGTATGATTTATTCACAGCACAGGCTAACCGCAATTTCTTCTATCTGACCGGACTTAGACGTGACAACATGGTCCTTGTCCTGGATAAATGTGTAGAGCCTGCTAAGACAATGCTCTTCATAGAGGAGGCAGACCCTACGATGGAGCGCTGGTACGGCAGAAAGGTGACTATGGAGGAAGCCGAGGAAATATCAGGAATTGATGAGATAGAATATATTTATGAGCTTGAGAGCACACTGGACAGGATAATGACGCGTGAGGATGTATACACAGCATATTTTGACACGTATCGTCATCAGAAAGTGGATTTGCCGGATTACAATGTGGTAAAAGCCAATGAATTTAAGACAGATTATCCGGGAGTTGCTGTGAAGAATCTTTTCCCGCTTGTGGCTGAGGAGCGTATGCAGAAGGATGAGGATGAGATTGAGCTCACCAAAAAGGCAATCGCTCTCACAAAGGACGGACTTTGCAATGTGATGGCCAATTTAAAGCCGGGCATGAAAGAATATCAGGCACAGGCAGACTTTGAATATATCATAAGACGCGGTGGGGCAGAGTGGACAGCGTTCCCTACAATCGCCGGAAGCGGAATGAATGGAACAATGCTTCATTATGACACAAATCGTGAGACGATGGAGGATGGAACACTGGTTCTTCTTGACCTTGGAGCCAGAATAGATGGCTACAATTCGGATATTACGAGAACATATCCGGTAAATGGCAGGTTTACCGAGCGCCAGAAACAGGTTTATGATATCGTGCTCGCCGCAAACCGAAAGATTGTCGAGGTTGCAAAGCCGGGAATGACTACAAAGGAATTAAATGAAGTATGTAAGGATGTGCTTGCAGATGGGCTTATGAAGCTTGGACTGATAAAGAATTCGGTAGAGATTTCTAAGTATTACATGCATGGTGTGTCACACCATCTGGGAATTGATGTGCATGACGTGACAGTTGACTCAAACAGCAGGCTTCGTCCGGGGGCAATCATCAGTGATGAGCCGGGACTGTATATAGATGAATGGGAAATCGGTATCAGGATTGAGGATGATGTGCTTATCACCGAGGACGGTGCAGTGTGTCTGTCGGAGGATATCATCAGAACCACAGAGGATATAGAGGCCTACATGGCAGAGCACAAAAAGAATTAATCGTGATAAATGATAAATTTTACGGTTTATAATATTTTTATGTGACATAATCTGATTTATGTATTATAGTAGTGCTAGTACATCGAATAATAAGTTTCTGATGCATTGTTATTTCTTATTTGGTGTACTATAGTATAGCAGTTATTTTTTATTGCTGTATAGGTGCAACGAAAATAATTCGTTCGACAGATGGAAGGAGAACAACTATGGTAAAGAAGATTAATAGCAGTGAATTTGAACAGGTTAAAAATAATAAGGCTATCATTGTTGATTTTTCGGCAGAGTGGTGCGGTCCATGCAAGATGCTTGCGCCTGTAATGGAGCAGCTTTCTGATGAAATCACAGATGTGGAGTTTTACAATATTGATGTGGACGAGAATCCTGATCTGGCAAGAGAGTATCGTATAATGAATATTCCTGCAGTTATTGCAATCAAGGGCGGTCAGGTTGCCGGTCAGCAGATTGGTCTTGTGTCTAAGGACGATATGAAGGGCTTTATAGACGGAGTTTTCTAAGACAAAGCGTTTTATGAAGCTTTCTAAGAAGCGAGAAGACACCTGCAATGAGCTTTTGTGTGAATATGCATGGTGTGATTCTTAACAGTTACGATGAACAGTGAAAACCGGGCAGGCTATTATGCCCGGTTTTACATTTTTACATTTAAATTAGTTCTCCCGGAAGATTTTTCCAAAGATGAATCTAACAAGTGGTCCGGCAACAAAGAGCTGCCAGAAGAAGGCCATTGGAAAGTTTCTTACGACGAGCTCACAGAATGTCGCAAATATCTGTGAATTAAAACCACCATTGAAAAGTATGGTAGCGATAAAGCTCATCATAGGACACATAAACCAGATTGAGAAGACGGAAATTGCAAGGATTATAGCAATAGGTCTGTCCTTTCCCGGTGTGACTATTTTGAAAGCGCATTTTTGGGCAAGTGGTCCGGCAATGAATGTATCGAGAATAAAACCGGCAACAATCATGATAGGAAATTCGCCTAATGCGGCCTTAAAAACAAAGTTCTTCATACCACCTGTTTCAAGGGCAATATTGTAGCATATCATGGCATAAACCATGACAAGCACCATCATGATGGTAAAAACTGTTTCCTGTAATCTGTTCTTTGGCATTTTTCTTAAATCCTCCTGTTATGTAAAATAAATATAGCTGTAACGAGTAGTTACAATAGGCTCTTGACAGCTGCGATAATTGAAAAAGGCTTGAAGTGTATACAAGGCTTCATGCACGTAAAAGCGCAAAAAAAATAGACAGAGGGAAACTTTCGTCTCGCTCTGTCTAAGCTGCAACTACCATTAATTGTCGATAGTTTATCACAGATAGAATACAAAAATCAATAGGAAGTTAGTACTATAGAAAATGTGATAATAAATAGATAAGCAAACTTATTATAAAAAGCCACAATATGTATTTTAGCGAGTACCAGAGAGTTTATACCTTGTAAACGTTTACTATTATGTTATACTGTAATCATTGCCGGGCATACTAATGTGTGAATGTGAACGGTAAACGGAAAAAGTAATAAGAACAGCAGGAGACGGATTTTATGCTGTATCATAAATAAAAGATGAGGTGAAAATCGTGCTTAAAGCAGAAAACTTAACTTTAAACGTAGATGATGAGGGCGGAAAGAAATGCCTTCTGAACAATATATCATTTCAGGTAGAGGACGGAGAAATGCTTGTCATTACCGGACCAAACGGAGGTGGAAAATCCACTCTGGCAAAGACATTGATAGGTATTCAGACACCGGACAGCGGAAAGATTATACTTGACGGGCAGGATATCACAGAGCTCGACATCAATCATAGGGCAAATGCGGGAATAGGCTTTGCATTCCAGCAGCCACCGAGATTTAAGGGAATGACCGTCATGAAGCTGCTCAAGCTTGCCGCAAAGGATGAGCTTTCAGACAAGGAGTGCTGTGACCTTCTCACCGCGGTAGGACTCTGTGCAAAGGATTACATTTACCGCCAGATTGACGGCACACTCTCAGGTGGAGAAATGAAGAGAATTGAGATTGCATCAGTGCTTGCCAAGGAGCATTCGCTTTGCATATTTGATGAGCCGGAGGCTGGAATCGATCTGTGGAGCTTTTCAATGCTCATACAGAAATTCGAGGAAATCCATACTGAGAAAAAGCAGAGCCTCATAGTGATTTCACATCAGGAGAAAATCATAAATATGGCAGACCGCATCATGATAATTGATGGCGGAGAAATCAAGAAAATCGGCACAAAGGACGAGGTGCTGCCTTATCTCAATGGTGTACAGAAATGTCACAAATGCGTAGAGAGACTGGAGGGAAGAGCATAATATGGTAAAGCTTGACAATGTAACAGAGGGCGTATTGGACGTCATAAATGATAATAAATTCAGTCAGACAGGTGCCTTTAATCTGCGTGAAAACGGCACATCAATCTGCCACGGAGACAGCGAGCATATCAAGATAAAGAAAAAGACGGACAAGCCCGGCATTGATATTTATATTGATGGCAAGACGGATGGAGAGGCTGTCTATATCCCTGTAGTACTCAGCAAATCAGGCATGACAGACCTTGTATACAACGATTTCTATGTGGAGGATGGTGCAGATGTAAGGATTGTGGCAGGCTGCGGAATCCACAACAGCGGCTGCAACGAGAGCAGACACGACGGCATCCATACCTTCCATGTAGGTAAAAATGCGAATGTACGTTATGAGGAAAAGCACTACGGCGAGGGAAACGGAACAGGTGCGAGAGTGCTCAACCCTGTAACAAATATATTTGTGGGTGAGAATTCTGTTTTCACACTCGATACAGCACAGATAAAGGGTGTTGATTCTACAGTCCGTGAGACCAATGTGGAGCTTGGAAAGGATGCAAAGCTCTATGTCACAGAGCGTCTCATGACAGATGGAGAGCAGAAGGCGGAGTCAAATATCGAGGTACAGTTAAACGGAGAGGACAGCTCTGCACAGATTGTTTCCAGATCCGTAGGAAAAGGAAACTCAGTCCAGACCTTCCATCCAAATGCCATCGGCAACAGCAAATGCCAGGCTCATATCCAGTGTGATTCTATCATCATGGATCATGCAGAGGTCGGTTCAATCCCTGAAATCAGGGCAAAAAATATCGATGCGGCTATCATACATGAGGCAGCAATCGGCAGGATAAACGACGAGCAGCTTCTCAAGCTCCGTACACTCGGACTTACAGAGGAAGAGGCAGAGGAAGTTATCATACAGAATTTCTTAAACTAAATCAGGCGTAAATAGAAACCCCGGAGCGAGATATTGATATGCTATCAAAGCATACAATACGCTCCGGGGTTTATTTTATGTTACTGTTCATGCCTGACAGTGTGACCAGTAACTATTTTACAACGGCAACCGGTTACTACAAAAATGCAAATCAGCATAAATGGTTTATATGATACGAATTATCATTAACTGTAATCTTGACATAAACAGTAAACAACAGTAAAATGAAACCAAAACAGTAAACAACAGTAAAAGACAGTAAAACAAATTCAAAACAGTAAACAACAGTAAAAATGGGAGGCTGATATGCAAAATCCATTCACGCTTACATTTGGAAGAAGTCCACTAGAGTCGGTAGACCGTCCGGTACAGATTAATGAGATAATTGAGAATTTTACAGCGGATACAATAAATCAGCAGATGTTTATAATTACCGGTGTGCGAGGTTCAGGAAAAACAGTAATGATGACAGAAATTTCGCATAGGCTAAGAGAAAATGATGACTGGGTGGTTATAGAACTCAATCCGGCAACAGAGCTGCTGCCTGCAATGCTTTCAAAATTGAATAGTGATAATATATGTGCGGGACTTATAAAATCGGCAAAGCTCGATCTATCATTTTTCGGTTTTGGAGTATCTATAGAGGGGACACAGCCGATTACAGATGCAGAGACAGCTATTATAAAGATTTTGGAAAGGCTTAAAAAGAGTGGTAAGAGACTGCTTATTACGATAGATGAGATGACAAATAGTGAGTACATGAAGGTTTTTGCAGGAGCCTTTCAGATATTTGTAAGACAGGAGCTGCCTGTATTTCTATTAGGAACAGGATTGTATGAAAATATAGAGGAGCTTCAGAATGAGAAGAGCCTTACATTTTTGTACAGAGCACCTAAAATCCAGCTCAAACCATTAAATAACGCGGCAATAATCAATAAGTATAAGACTATTTTTAACATATCTCCGGAGAAAGCAGCACAGATGGCGGGACTGACCAAAGGCTATCCTTTTGCATTTCAGGTTTTAGGGTATCTGACGTGGAACAATGATGGTGACTACAATGGCATTTTGGGCGAGTATGAACAGTATCTGAGCGAATTTGTATATGACAAAATCTGGTCGGAGCTTTCTCAGAAGGATCGCATGGTTGCAAAGGGGATTGCAGATATAAAAAGCGGAAAAATAAAAGAAATCAGGGATGCAATTGGGATGGAGACAAACGAATTCAATCCGTACCGTAAGCGCCTTATAAGAAAGGGAATTGTATCGGGAGAGAAACGGGGATATGTGTATTTTACGCTGCCGCTTTTTGAGGAATATGTGATTGAAAATTATTAAAATGAGCACAGGTTCAGCAGATTATAATAAGGAGTCAAAATGAAAGCGTATTATCATCTACCGGGATTGTTTGAATTTCATGAATTATACAAAGAATTTCTCCCACTGTACCGCAAGCACCGGGAATATTTCTATGACTGGTGCGACATAGGCTCAATATACGGTGCACCGGCAGACTGCATATGGGGAGGAGGCCGCGTCGGTTTTGGTGAGCACGATCCGAAGGAAGTGCTTAAGCTGATGCAGGAATATGGGATATCCGCAAGACTTACCTTTAGCAATTCATTGATTACTAAGGAGCATCTTCCTGACAAAAAATGTAACGAACTGTGCAGGATATTTGATATAGGCAGAGATAATGAGCGAAGCAGGGGCTTTGGAAACGGCATAATCATCTACTCAGATATTCTGCTTGATTACATAAAAGAAAACTATCCTGACTTTTATTTTGTGTCTTCAACCACAAAGGTTCTGACGGATTTTTGTAAATTTGAAAAAGAGCTAAACAGAGAGGATTTCCGCTATGTAGTACCGGATTTCAGGTTGAACAAATCATTTGATAAACTGAAAGCATTATCACAGCATCAAAAGGATAAAGTAGAATTTTTGTGCAATGAGTGCTGCTGGTTTGGCTGCATGGACAGGAAGAAATGCTACGAGACGGTTAGCCGCAAAAATCTGGGCGAGGATTGCCCGGAGCATTATTGTACTGCGCCTGATGCGGGGCAGGGATATCTCTTTTCAAAGGCGATGGAAAATCCGGGATTTATAGGAGTAGACGATATAAAGAACACTTATCTGCCGATGGGCTTTAGCAATTTTAAAATAGAGGGCAGAGGGCTTGGAAGTGCCATGGTACTTGAATTTCTGCTCTACTATATGACGAAACCACAGTATCAGATACATGTCAGAGAGCACATTTATCTCGATAATATGCTGGATTTATTTTGAAATATAAAAACTATACATTAACGACAACAGGAAGGATGATTCTCAAAAATGAATATTAGAAGAGCACAGGAAAAAGACATACCAAGACTTATAGAATTGTTAGAGCAGGTGCTTCAGATCCATGCCGATATCAGACCGGATATTTTTATCCCGGGAACGACAAAATATACAAATGAAGAGCTTGCAAAAATGATAAAGGACGATACAAAGCCGATATATGTTGCGGCAGATGATGATGATATCTGCATGGGATATGCATTCTGCCAGATAAGACAGCAGCCGTTTTCCAACAATATGGTACCGTTTACATCGCTTTTCATAGATGATCTGTGTGTAGATGCAAAGACCAGAGGACAGCATATCGGAGAGCAGCTTTTTGAATATGTCAAGAATGAGGCAAAGCATCTCGGCTGCTACGAGGTCACTCTCAATGTATGGAGCGGAAACACATCTGCTGAGAAATTTTATGAGAAGATGGGGCTTAAGACAAAGGAACGCCAGATGGAGTATATTTTAATGTAAAATGTATGTTGACAAACACAAAAAGGAGTGATAAACTCTAAACAAATTTAGCAAGATAAAGTATTAAATCGTTAAAGAAGTGAAAACAGTTTAAACTGTTTCGACAATTTAATAAGTTGTAAACCGTTGAAGCGGAGATAACGGCAATGATGCCTTTACAGAGAGCCTGTGGTGCTGAGAATCAGGTGTGAAACAAGTTGTCAAATGGACCGCTGAGGGCGCAGTCAAATGGATTTATCATTCATCCAGATATCCAGAGTATTCTGCGACGTGAGGGCATACGTCATTTGTCCGGGATATGTTGGTATCCTGCCAAGCGCACGAGCTTTATCGTGAATTCAAGGTGGCACCGCGGATAGTTAAGATTATTCGTCCTTGACAGAACTAAAATTCTGTCAAGGGCGTTTTTTAGTGAACAAAGAGGGACAATGGAGTTTGCAAGTCTGCATGCTCGCATGCAAGCTTGCGAACGAACATTGGACTGCACAACATAAAGCGAGAATTGTAGCAGCGTAAGCTGCGGAGAAGCCTTGAAAAGGCGAATTCGAGCTTGTATGTTGGGCATTTGTTCACGGTTGAACATTGGACATTTATTCACTACCACACAAAATTTGGAGGTAAGCATATGAAAATTTCACCTACACTGACCGAAGTTAAAGAAATAGCAAAAACCGGGAAGTATGACATTCTCCCTGTAAGCTGTGAGATATTATCAGATTTTATCACACCTATAGAGGCTATGAGGATTCTGCAGAATGTTTCAACACATTGTTATCTGCTTGAATCAGCACAAGCCAATGAAGCCTGGGGAAGATATACATTTTTGGGATATGATCCAAAGCTTGAGATTAACTGCATAGATGGTCACATGAAGCTTGGAAAGCTTTCGGTGGAGACGGAAAATCCTTCAGAGTACATCAGACAGATTCTTTCAGAGTACAAGAGTCCGAAATTTGATTATATGCCTTCGTTTACAGGTGGCCTTGTAGGTTATTTTTCGTATGATTATCTGGGCTACAAGGAGAAAAGCATCAGAGGAAAAGCAAGGGACACAGAGGATTTCAAGGATGTTGATCTGATGCTTTTTGATAAGGTAATAGCATTTGACAATCTGTGCCAAAAGATAATACTAATCGCAAATATGTCACTTGATGCTCCGGAAACAGGCTACAACAAAGCGATTGTTGAGCTAAAGCAGCTTAGGGAGCTTCTGATGCACGGAGAGAAAAAACAGAATATGGGTGGCAAGCTGCTGGGTGAGGTCACACCGCTTTTTGATAAGGAGCAGTATTGTGAGATGGTCGAGAAGGCAAAGCACCATATCAAAGAGGGGGATATTTTCCAGATAGTTTTATCCAACAGATTGAGCGCACCGTTTGAGGGAAGCCTTTTTGATACCTACCGCGTGCTTCGAACGATAAATCCTTCGCCGTACATGTTTTATTTTTCGGGAACCGATGTGGAGGTTGCGGGAGCATCTCCGGAGACACTTGTGAAGCTTGAAAATGGAGTGCTTCACACATTCCCGCTGGCAGGCACGAGGCCGAGAGGTGCCACAGCAGAGGAGGACAAAAAGCTTGAGGAAGGGCTGCTTAAGGACGAAAAAGAGCTCGCAGAGCACAATATGCTCGTGGACCTAGGAAGAAATGACCTCGGAAAGGTAAGTAAATTCGGAACTGTAAAAGTAGAAAAGCTTCATTCCATAGAGAGATATTCACATGTGATGCATATAGGCTCGACAGTGCGTGGAGAGATAAGAGAAGAGTACGACGCACTCGATGCAATAGAGGCAGTGCTCCCGGCAGGAACACTTTCAGGAGCACCAAAGATCAGAGCGTGCCAGCTTATCGGAGAGCTTGAGGACAACAAGCGAGGCATTTACGGAGGGGCGATCGGATATATAGATTTTACAGGAAACATGGACACATGTATTGCAATCCGCATTGCCTACAAGAAAAACGGCAAGGTTTTCGTGAGAAGCGGAGCGGGAATAGTTGCGGATTCAGATCCTGAAAAGGAATTTCAGGAGTGCATAAACAAGGCAAAGGCTTCTCTTAAGGCACTGGAAGTCTCACAGGAGGTGGAAGAATGATTTTACTGATTGATAACTACGACAGCTTTTCCTACAATCTGTATCAGCTAATCGGCGAGATAGAGCCTGATATCAGAGTAATCAGAAATGATGAGATGACAGTTGAAGAGATTAGGGCTTTAAAGCCTGATCGCATCATATTATCACCGGGACCGGGAAGGCCTGAGGATGCGGGCGTGATAATAGCTGTGGCAAAGGAGCTTGGAAAGGAAATCCCAATCCTTGGTGTGTGCCTCGGACATCAGGCGATATGCGCAGCATATGGTGCGACAGTCACATATGCAAAGGAGCTCATGCACGGAAAGCAATCGGATGTATCGTTTGACACAGAAAGCCTTTTATTCAAGGGTTGCCCGAAAAAAGCAAAGGTAGCACGTTACCATTCACTTGCTGCAGATGCGGACACGATGCCTGATTGCCTAAAGATTACAGCCACTACAGATGATGGTGAGATCATGGCTGTTGAGCACAAGGAATATCCGATATACGGAGTGCAGTTTCACCCGGAGTCAATCATGACACCGGACGGAAAGCAGATGCTTAGTAATTTTATCAAAGCTTAATTGAAAATTGCAGCGTTTAATGAATTTATATATTAGTTGTTGAATTGAAAACAAATAGCAGAACAAAATCATAAACAAAATTATAAACGAAATATTACCGGAATACAGGAGGACATAATCATGATCAAAGAAGCCATAGTAAAAATCGTAAACAAAGAAGACCTCACATATGATGAGGCATATGCAGTGATGAATGAGATCATGGGCGGTGAGACAACACAAACCCAGAATGCAGCTTTTCTTGCAGCTCTTTCCACAAAGAGCGCAAAGGCTGAGACAACAGACGAAATCGCAGGCTGTGCAGCGGCCATGAGAGAGCATGCGGTACAGGTGAAAACAGGTATGGATGTGTTCGAAATCGTAGGAACAGGCGGAGACAATGCACAGAGCTTCAACATTTCAACAACCTCTGCACTTGTTGCGGCAGCAGGCGGCATGAAGGTGGCAAAGCACGGAAACAGGGCAGCCTCTTCATTATGCGGTACAGCAGACTGTCTTGAGGCGCTCGGTGTCAACATAGACCAGAGCCCTGAGAAATGTGTGGAGCTTTTAAATAAAGTCGGCATGTGCTTCTTCTTTGCACAGAAATATCACACATCAATGAAATATGTCGGACCTATCAGAAAAGAGCTTGGTTTTAGAACAGTATTCAATATTTTAGGACCGCTCACAAACCCGGGTTCACCGGCCATGCAGCTTCTGGGAGTGTATGATGAGTATCTTGTAGAGCCACTTGCACAGGTGCTTGTAAGCCTAGGAGTAAAGCGCGGAATGGTAGTCTATGGCATGGATAAGCTCGATGAGATTTCCATGAGCGCACCGACCAAGGTATGCGAGATAAAGGACGGATGGTTCAGAACCACAGTAATCTCACCGGAGGATTTCAGCTTTGAGCGCTGTACAAAGGAGGATTTAAAAGGCGGTACACCTGAGGAAAATGCGAAAATCGTACGTGATATCTTAGGCGGACAGAAGGGCCATAAGAGAAATGCAGTACTCATGAACGCAGGCGCATCACTTTATATAGGAGGAAAGGCCGACAGCATGAAAGAGGGTATCGAGCTAGCAGCAGAAATCATTGATTCAGGAAAAGCACTTGAAACACTCGATAAGCTCATCGAGGTAAGCAACAGCTAGGCACACAAAACAGGAAAGGAAAAGCGATGAATATTTTAGACCAGCTTGCAGAATATTCAAGGCTTCGCGTGGCAGAGGACAAGAAAAAAATAAGCCTTGAGGAAATGAAAAATATTGCGATTCAGACGAAAAACGAAAAGCTTTGTGATTTTGCATTTGAAAAAGCACTCAAAAAGGATGACTTGAGCTTCATATGCGAGTGCAAGAAGGCTTCGCCGTCCAAGGGGCTTATAGAGCCGGATTTCAGATATCTTGAAATTGCAAGGGAATACGAGGCGGCAGGTGCGGATTGCATCTCGGTACTGACAGAGCCGAAGTGGTTTTTAGGCTCGGATGAGTATCTTAAGGAGATTGCAAAAACGGTTTCGATTCCGTGCATCCGAAAAGATTTTACGGTTGATGAATATCAGATATATCAGGCAAAGACACTCGGTGCCGCTGCGGTGCTTTTAATCTGCTCCATACTGTCAGAGGTGCAGCTTGGTGAATACATAAAAATCTGTGACAGCCTTGGCATAAGCGCCCTTGTGGAGATACACAATGAAAAAGAGGCAGGGATGGCGGTAAGAGCCGGTGCCAGAATAATAGGTGTAAACAACCGCAATCTGAAGGATTTTACAGTTGATACAGCTAACAGCAGAAAGCTTCGTGACCTGATTCCGGATGACATCATATTTGTATCGGAAAGCGGTGTAAAGAGCACAGATGATATCAGGGCAATACGTGAAATCGGAGCTGACGCAGTGCTTATCGGAGAGACACTGATGAGAGCGGACGACAAAAAGGCTAAGCTTGATGAATTGCGATTAAGCTAATAGAGATATATAAGTATCTTCATGGTTTTAAGAATATCTGTAACTATTCAGTACAGAAAACAAAATATTTACAAATATACATCAGAAGGGAAAACATCATGACAAATCCAAACGGAAGATTTGGTATTCACGGAGGACAGTACATTCCTGAAACCCTCATGAATGCCGTTAAAGAATTAGAAGAAGCATACAATTATTACAAAAACGATCCTGAATTTAACAGAGAGCTCACAGAGCTTCTCAACGATTATGCAGGAAGACCATCGAGACTGTACTACGCAGAAAAGATGACAAAGGATCTCGGTGGAGCAAAAATATACCTTAAGAGAGAGGATTTAAACCATACAGGAGCGCACAAGATCAACAACGTATTAGGGCAGGCACTTCTTGCAAAGAAAATGGGCAAAACCCGCCTGATAGCTGAGACCGGAGCCGGTCAGCACGGCGTGGCAACAGCAACGGCCGCAGCCCTTATGGGTATGGAATGTGTCGTATTCATGGGCGAGGAGGACACAAAGCGTCAGGCGCTCAATGTATACCGCATGCGTCTGCTCGGAGCAGAGGTTATCCCGGTTACATCAGGCACAGCCACATTAAAGGATGCCGTATCGGAGGCAATGAGAGAGTGGACCAAGAGAATTTCAGACACACATTACTGCCTTGGCTCAGTTATGGGACCACATCCGTTCCCTACCATCGTAAGAGATTTTCAGGCGATCATCTCAAAGGAAATCAAGGAGCAGATGCTTGAAAAGGAGCACAGACTGCCTGATGCGGTTATCGCATGTGTGGGCGGCGGCTCAAATGCCATCGGAAGCTTTTACAACTTCATAGAGGATGAGGGCGTAGAGCTCATCGGCTGCGAGGCAGCAGGAAGAGGAATAGATACCTTTGAGACTGCAGCCACAGTAAATACAGGCCGTCTTGGTATCTTCCACGGCATGAAGTCATATTTCTGTCAGGACAAATACGGACAGATCGCTCCGGTTTATTCAATTTCTGCAGGACTTGACTATCCGGGAGTCGGACCGGAGCACGCATATCTGCACGATATCGGCAGAGCGCAGTATGTACCTATAACAGATGATGAAGCGGTAAATGCTTTTGAATACCTCGCAAAGACAGAGGGAATTATCCCTGCAATCGAGTCCTCACATGCAGTGGCATATGCCATGAAGCTGGCGCCTGCAATGGACAAGGACAAGATAATCGTTGTTACTGTTTCAGGCAGAGGCGACAAGGACTGCGCGGCAATAGCAAGATACAGAGGGGAGAATATTTATGAGTAAGATAAGAAGTGCGTTTGAAAACGGCAAGGCATTTATACCATTTATCACCTGTGGTGATCCAAATTTAGAGACAACTGCAAAAATCGTGAGAGAAGCTGTTGCAAACGGAGCAGACCTTATAGAGCTTGGAATTCCATTCTCTGATCCTACAGCAGAGGGACCTGTAATCCAGGGCGCCAACATAAAGGCACTTGCAGCCGGAGTTACAACAGACAAGGTTTTTGACCTTGTGAAAGAATTGAGAAAAGATGTCACAATCCCTATGGTTTTCATGACATATGCAAATGTGGTTTACTCTTACGGCGCAGAAAAGTTTATCAGTACATGTAATGAAATAGGAATTGACGGACTCATTCTGCCGGATATCCCATATGAGGAAAAGGAAGAGTTTTTACCACTCTGCGAGAAATATGATGTGGACCTTATTTCATTTATTGCACCTACATCAAAGGATCGAATTGCGATGATAGCAAAGGAGGCAACCGGCTTCATTTATGTGATTTCAAGCCTCGGAGTCACCGGTACAAGAAGCGAGATTAAGACAGATCTGGCTTCAATAGTCAAGGTAATCAGAGAAAACACAGATGTGCCATGTGCTATAGGTTTTGGTATTTCAACACCAAAGCAGGCAAAGAAGATGGCAGATATCTCGGATGGTGCCATTGTGGGCTCTGCCATCATAAAGATAATCGATGAGTATGGTGAGGCTTCACCAAAGTATGTCGGTGAGTATGTTAAAGCAATGAAGGATGCACTGTAATTTGTATTGACCGCTTGACAAAATTATTGGTTAATTCATAATAATAAAAAGATGTAGATTTGCAAATATAGTGAGAATTAACGTGGAGATACAATAATGCAGGAAAATGAGAAAGACAAAAGATTAGAAAAACAGCTTGATTTCATCAGAGAAATCGACAAGGAAAAGGAGATATTCCGCCAGACTTATTTAGCTGATGCAAGCCGCAAGGAAAATGATGCGGAGCATGCCTGGCATATGGCTATCATGACCATGCTCTTGAGCGAGTATGCCAATGAGAAGATAGACGTGCTAAAGACAGTAGGAATGCTTTTGATACACGACATAGTAGAGATTGATGCAGGAGACACATATGCCTATGATGAGGCAGGCAAGGCCACACAGCATGAGCGTGAGCAGAAGGCGGCGGAGCGTATATACGGACTCTTGCCAAAGGAACAGGGCGAGCCGCTTTTAGAGCTGTGGGAGGAATTTGAGGCGCAGCAGACACCGGAAGCCAGATTTGCCCGCACCATGGACAATATCCAGCCAATGCTCCTAAACGATGCATCGGACGGGCTTTCATGGCGTGAGCACAGTGTAAAGCTGTCGCAGATACTCGGCAGAAATAAGCGCACAGCACTTGGCTCAGAGAAAATCTGGGATTATGCGTTTAACAATATACTGAAAAAGCATGTTGAGAGCGGAAATATCATAGATGATGAGGGCGTCTTCTCTGCGGAAGCCGGTACGCGTGCAAAAGCCAGCGAGCGTAATGGACGGTAATAATATTTACTGAAAAATCCTTTGAAAATCACACATAATTCTATTGTAGACAGTCGTCTTGTATGATATACTTTACTGGATTAAATCGGTGAACTGAATATCAGGTAACTATTCAAGGCTGCTTAAATAGTTACCTGACAAGTATATTGAGCTTCATCGAAATCCACAGAATAAAACACACGGAGGAATCAAAATGAATATTGTATGCTTAGACCTTGAGGGAGTATTGGTACCTGAAATCTGGATTGCATTTGCAAAGGAGACAGGCATTCCTGAGCTTGAAAAGACAACAAGAGATGAGCCTGATTATGATAAGCTTATGAACTATAGAATAAATATTTTAAAGGAGCACGGACTCGGATTAAAAGAAATCCAGGAGACAATCGCAAAGATAGATCCAATGCCTGGCGCAAAGGAGTTTTTGGATGAGCTTCGTTCAATCACACAGGTAATCATCATCAGTGATACATTTTCACAGTTTGCAGGCCCGCTCATGAAGAAGCTCGGCTGGCCGACAATCTTTTGTAACGAGCTTGAGGTTGCTGAAGATGGCGAGATTACAGGCTTTAGAATGAGATGTGAGCAGTCAAAGCTTACAACTGTAAAGGCACTGCAGTCTATCGGATACGATACCATCGCAAGCGGTGACAGCCACAATGATTTAGGCATGATACAGGCAAGCAAGGCAGGCTTCCTTTTCAGAAGCACAGATGCCATCAAGAAGGACTACCCTGAGCTTCCTGCATATGAGACATATGATGAGCTGCTTGCGGCGATTAAAGCAGCATTATGATTAAAGGGTCAAAAGGTATTTTGCCCCTCTAATCATAAATATAGTTGATAAACAGCTTCCCACATGATATTTAGAGTGGACACATCCACCTGTACATGTGGGAAGTTTCTATATATTTATGGCATGCAAAATTATATGAAAGAAGGTAGATGCAGATGTATACGGTAACACACATATATGAGGCTGATTTTGGCTGTGAGGAAAGAGCAGACGGCGCAAAAGCAAAATGCGTGGTTTATCTCGAGGACGAAAACGGCAGACAGCGTCATGTAGAGGTTGAGGATGAATGGCTTACGACAAATGGGATAGAAGAGGGAAGCAGCTGGAAAGAAAATATCACAGATGAAGCCTGAATCATAAACTATGAGATTAATTATGTGATTAGGGTATGTGAATAAATTTTGTGTAGATGCACATTGTGTATTGACAACAGTGCAAAAGGTGCTATAATAAAATTAACATATGAACAATCATTCATATGTTCAATAAAAACGTACAGTAAAACAAATAATTCATGAAAATAAGGAGAACACCACTATGAAGAAGACTTACAAAATCGATGTAGACTGCGCTAACTGCGCCAACAAGATGGAGGATGCCGCAAAGAATACAGCAGGTGTAAAGGATGCTACAGTCAATTTCATGACACTCAAGATGAGCGTTGAGTTTGAAGAGGGACAGGATGCAAAGGCGGTTATGCAGGAGGTTCTTAAGAACTGTAAAAAGGTAGAGGACGACTGCGAGATTTTCTTATAAATTGCCGGGCGCAGGAATGACAAACGATATTATTTCAATGCCTGCGCTATAGTAAGGGTGATTATCAAGAGATTATAATGAATGGAGCTATGGCGTATGAATAAAAAGCAGAAAAAAGTACTGGCGCGTATCATAATCGCAGCGGTACTCATGATTATATTACATTTCATACCGGTTAAGGGAATTATCAGGTTCCTGCTTTACATGGTCCCTTATCTGGTTATAGGATACGATATCCTGAAAAAAGCATTTAAGGGAATCAAAAACAAGCAGGTATTTGATGAAAATTTCCTGATGGCGGTTGCCACTGTGGGTGCGATAGCGGTTGCACTTTATGAGAATGGTGACTATACAGAGGCTATAGCCGTTATGCTCTTCTACCAGATAGGAGAGCTGTTTCAGAGCTATGCAGTCGGAAAGAGCCGTAAGAATATCAGCGAGCTCATGGACATCAGACCCGACTATGCCAATATCGAGGTGGACGGAAAGCTCACCCAGGTTGACCCTGATGAGGTTGCTATCGGCTCGGTAATCGTGGTACAGCCCGGTGAAAAGGTTCCTATCGACGGTGTGATAGTTGAGGGGTCATCTACATTAAACACCAGTGCGCTTACAGGTGAGAGTGTGCCGAGGAATGCAAAATGCGGTGATGAGATAATCAGCGGATGCATCAATATGTCCGGTGTTTTAAAGATTAAAACGACCAAAGAGTTTGGCGAATCAACGGTTTCAAAGATACTTGACCTCGTTGAAAATTCAAGCTCAAAGAAATCAAAATCAGAAAACTTCATATCAAAATTTGCCAAGTATTACACTCCGGCAGTCTGCTACAGTGCACTTGCACTTGCAATACTGCCACCGATTGTCAGAATACTTTTCATGTCAGCTGAACCACAGTGGGGCATATGGATATACAGGGCACTTACCTTCCTTGTAATAAGCTGCCCGTGCGCTCTGGTCATCAGTATTCCGCTCAGCTTTTTTGCAGGAATCGGCGGAGCCAGCCGCGAGGGGGTTCTTGTAAAGGGCTCAAACTATCTTGAGACCTTGTCACAGACCAGATACGTTGTATTTGACAAGACCGGCACCATGACAGAGGGCGTTTTCGAGGTGGCAGGAGTCTACGACAATACGCTCGATAGAGAAAAGGTGATCGAGTACGCAGCACTTGCAGAGAGCAGCTCATCGCATCCAATCAGCAGAAGTTTACAGAAGGCGTATGGAAAGGAAATCGACAGAAACCGCGTGACAGACATTGAGGAAATCAGCGGCCATGGAATCACCGCAAAGGTTGATGGCATATCTGTAGCGGCAGGAAACTATAAGCTTATGAAAAAGCTGGGCTTAAGCTACAGTGAAACTGACAAGGTCGGCACCATAGTCCATATCGCAATAGACGGCAGCTATGAGGGCTATATCCTTATCTCAGATAAAATAAAACCAACCTCAGCGGCAGCAATAAAAGCATTGAAAAAAGCCGGAATAAAAGGTACAATAATGCTTACAGGCGATTCGAGGACAGTAGCCGACTCAGTAGCAGCAGAGCTGGGAATTGATGAAGTATACAGTGAGCTTTTACCGGGTGATAAAGTAGCAAAGGTAGAAGAACTGCTCGCAAGAAAGGGCAGTAAAGAAAAGCTCGCCTTCGTCGGAGACGGAATCAACGATGCACCGGTGCTCTCAAGAGCAGATATCGGAATTGCAATGGGCGCCATGGGCTCAGATGCAGCAATCGAAGCCGCAGATATCGTCCTCATGGATGATGACCCGCTAAAGATAGCAAAAGCAATAAAAATATCGCGCAAATGCCTGCGAATAGTATATGAAAACACATACTTCGCAATAGGCATCAAGCTGATCTGCCTCGTGCTCGGAGCAGTCGGAATAGCCAATATGTGGCTCGCAATATTTGCAGACGTAGGAGTAATGGTGATAGCAGTGCTAAATGCAATCCGCGCATTATTCGTACACAAGCTCTAAAAAGGTAGAGCTCAAAGAGCATATATCAAAGAGCAGATATCAAAATGCCATAAAACTACTATATAAAAAATACCGGACAGAATGCACCCAAGAGGTGCACTCTGTCTTTCGCGTATAAAGAAGTTACTGCGTAACTGCGAAGGCACTGAGCAGTTACGCTCCTGCCAATACGACGCGTCCATACCCTTCAATGAGCCAAAACCAAAGGGTGCTTGCAGAAATTGCATGTGACATCGCGAATATGGAGATATTTAGAGTCTGTTGGAATTATGTCACAACACAGCAATGTCCGTGCATGGACGCACGGACAAGGCGTTAGCGCCACGGACGGCGCTAAAAGCCGGTTGCGTCTTATAGCCAAAACCTAAATCATAATTCCTACAGAGTCTTAATATCGCAATACTGAGCGAGGGCACATGCAATTTATGCCGAGCACCCGCACCATAGCCAATAAAGTAGAAATAACGCAAAAATAATGAAAAAATAACGCAGAAAGGACACTACACTATGAGCGAAAACATAAATGAACAGATAGAATGCTGCGACTGCAACGAAATCCACGAAGACCTTCTGAAAATAGTAAATGATACAATGCCTGAGGAAACCGAGCTCTACGACCTTGCAGAGCTTTTTAAGGTATTTGGCGACTCCACCCGGATCAGAATCCTCTTTGTGTTGTTTGAAGCGGAGGTATGCGTCTGCGACCTTGCAAAGGTGCTCAACATGACACAGTCCGCCATATCACACCAGCTTAGGATATTAAAGGCCAACAAGCTCGTAAACAGCAGACGTGAGGGCAAATCAGTGTTTTATTCGCTTGCAGACGGACATGTGCGCACAATCATTGCGCAGGGACGCGAGCATATCGAGGAATAATACAGGGAGGAATATACGTGACAGAATTAGAAGAATACTATAACAAATTCAACGAGGAAAAGCGCCTGAACAGCCGTCACGGCAGGGTAGAGTTTATCACCTCCATGAAGTATATACACGATTGTCTTGGCAGCTTGATGAATGAGAAGCAGCGTGATCTTCGCTCACAGATCAAAATCCTGGATGTCGGTGCGGGTACAGGCAGATACTCAGTGCCTCTTGCTGAGGAGGGCTATGATGTGACGGCACTTGAGTTAGTTAAGCATAACCTCGGCAGACTGAAGCAAAAGAGTGATAAAGTAAAGGCATACCAGGGCAATGCCACAAAGCTTAAAAAGTTTGGAAACGATGAATTTGACCTCACACTTGTATTCGGACCGATGTATCATCTGAAGTCGGCGGAGGAAAAGCTTGCCGCATTGAATGAGGCAAAAAGGGTGACAAAACCGGGTGGTTACATACTTGTGGCATATATTATGAATGAGTACAGCGTAATAACCTATGCCATAAAGGAGAAGCATATAAAAGAGGGTATAGAGGGCGGAATGCTTGATGAGAGCTTCCATTGTACAGAAAAAGCTAATGATTTGTACAGTTTTGTCCGATTAGAAGATATAGAGGCATTAAACGCACAGGCAGCCCTTACACGTGAAAAGATAATAGCAGCCGATGGCGCGGCAAATTATATCAGGCCATTTTTGAATGATCTTGACGAGGAAGAGTTTGATATGTTTGTACAGTATCATCTTTCAACATGTGAGAGAGCAGACCTGATGGGAGCAAGTGCGCACACGGTTGATATTCTAAGGGTATGATTTTTTGAATAAAGTCTGTTATTATGACGGGGTATGCCGGAATAATAACATAAAAGTATAATATAACATATCAAATACAACACAGTATAAGATTACATATGAGGAAAAATTATGAAAAACAAGGGATTAAAAATTCTATTATGTGTGCTTTTGGTTTTATGCATCATTATGGCGGGAGCGCTCATAGGAAAAGAATATATTGGAGATAATATAAAGGAAGCCTCTAACCGGAATGGTGTGGATGTAGTTAAAGACACATCGGATACCGGAAAAGAAGATGAGAATGCCGTTGACAGTACGGCAGAAGGCACAGAGAGTACACAGTCTGATGCAACCAAAGCTGATGCAACAGAAGCGGATACACAGCAGCCACAGATGTCAACCATAGTGATTACGGCTACAGGAGACTGTACACTCGGCAACAATCAGGAGCAAAGCTATGACGGAAGCTTTAATTCTTATTATGACTCAAAGGGACAGGACTACTTTTTCGGCGGTGTGAGAGATATTTTTGAGGCTGACGATATGACACTCATCAATCTGGAGTGTGTGCTATCGGATGCGACTGAGCGCGTAGAAAAGCGCTGGAACCTTAAAGGAAAGCCTGGCTTCATCGGAATTATGACGGGCAGCTCCATCGAGGCCTGCAGTCTTGGAAATAATCACACATACGACTATGGACAGCAGGGACTTGACGATACGAGAAATGTGCTCGACAATGCCGGGATAGTGTATGGCTTCAATGATCATACCGGTATTTACGAGACGGCTGATGGGACAAGGATTGGAATAGTGTCGGTCAGCCTTTTGTCACAAAACGGTGACCGAGAGGCATATATCCAAAACGGTATAGCGCAGCTTCGTGAACAGGGAGCGGCGATAGTTATCGCATGCTGCCACTGGGGCATAGAGGGTGACCATTACCCTAATGACTATCAGCAGGCGGCAGCACATCGTATCATCGACTGGGGAGCAGACCTGGTAGTCGGAAACCACCCTCATGTACTGCAGGGGATGGAGGTCTATAACGGCAAAATGATATGCTACAGTCTTGGAAATTTCTGCTTCGGAGGCAATAAAAATCCGGCAGACAAGAACACGGCGATTTATCAGCAGGCATTTACTCTGATAAATGGTGAATTGCAGCCGGGCATAGATGCTCAGATTATTCCATGCACCTTAAGCAGCGTAAGCTCATACAATGATTTCAGGCCGACAGTGGCTTCGGGCGAAAAAGCTCAGGAGATATGCAATTTAATGAACACATATTCACAAAATTATAGTAAAATAGAAATTGATGGGCTTGGAAAGCTGCATGTAAATTAACAGTAGGTAACTATTCAGAACCACTGAGAAAAAGAAGGGCTGAATAGTTACAATATCATTTTTTTACGAATTAAGATAAAAAGCAGTCATGCAACAAATAGCATGTACCATCATACAAATATAGTAAGGGAGCAAAGAGCAATATGTATATGTGGAGAGAGCGCAGTAAAGAAGAAAAGCATGAGGATGTAGTAAATACAGGCCTGCTGCCGCTTGATGTGGTAGAGGGATTTAAGATACGTCCGGGCTTTTTCAGAATGTACGGAGCGTGCGTGGCATCAAACGGAGTGAGCTTTACCATCAATTCCCATGGGGCAACGAGGTGTACTCTTTTATTGTTCAAACCACAGGCACCAAAGCCGTATGCGAGGATTCCGTTTCCTGATTCATATAGGATAGGAGATACCTACTCCATGCTTGTTTTTGATATAAAGCCGGATGAATTTGAGTATGCATTTTCGTTTGATGGACCATATGAGCCGGCAAAGGGACTTTTGTTTAACGAGGAAAATGTCCTTTTAGACCCATATTCCAGAGCGGTCACTGGACAGCGAAAATGGGGAGAAAAGCCGGAGGGAGGCAAGGATTTTGAGTACAGAGCCAGAGTTGTAAAAAGCAACTTTGACTGGGGCAACATAAAGCAGCTTGAGCAACCCTTTGAGGATCTTGTGATTTATGAGACACATGTGAGGGGCTATACAAAGGATAAGTCCTCAGGTGTCAGCGCACCGGGCACATTTGCCGGTTTGAAGGATAAGATTCCGTATCTTAAGGACCTTGGAATAAATGCAGTGGAGCTCATGCCGATTTTTGAGTTCGATGAGATGGAGAGCGCGAGAGTGGTCGATGGTGTGCAGCTTTACAATTACTGGGGCTACAACACAGTATCATTTTTTGCACCGAATACCAGCTATGCCTTCAACGAGGAGCACAACCACGAGGGAGACGAGCTGAAATCGCTGATAAAGGCTTTAAAGGAAAATGGCATAGAGGTCATTCTTGATGTGGTGTTCAACCATACCGCTGAGGGAAATGAGATGGGACCGTGCTTCTCCTTCAAGGGAATAGACAATAACGTGTATTATATGCTTACACCGGATGCACACTACTACAATTTCAGTGGCTGTGGAAACGTTATGAACTGTAATCATCCTGTTGTGCGCAGCTTTATCATAGACTGTCTGAGACACTGGGCCATTGAGTACAGAGTGGATGGCTTCAGATTTGACCTGGCTTCCATTCTCGGAAGAGACCAAAACGGTGCACCTATGGCCAATCCGCCGATTCTTGAGTCGCTGGCATTCGACCCGGTACTTGGCAAGATGAAGCTCATCGCAGAGGCCTGGGATGCAGGCGGACTGTATCAGGTGGGAAGCTTCCCGTCATGGAACAGATGGGCTGAGTGGAACGGCAGATACAGGGATGACATGAGAAGCTTTTTAAAGGGCGATGACGGTATGGCGGGAAATGCCATCACACGTATCACCGGCTCACGTGACCTTTACAGCCCGGAGAGCAGAGGACACAAGGCATCAGTCAATTTCATGACCTGTCATGATGGCTTTACACTTTATGACCTTTACTCATACAATGAAAAGCACAATGAGAAAAACGGCTGGAATAACACAGACGGAGACAACAACGGACATAGCTGGAACTGTGGCGCAGAGGGTGAGACGGATGATCCAAATGTAAACGGACTTAGAAGGCGCCTTATAAAGAATGCATTTGCAGCGCTTTTGTGCAGCCGTGGCCCGGCGATGTTTTTTGCGGGCGATGAGTTCTGTAACACCCAGTTTGGAAACAACAATGCGTATTGTCAGGACAATATCATTTCATGGCTCGACTGGAGCAGGCTTGAGGAATTCAAGGAAATCCATGATTTCGTGCGTCATATGATTCAGTTCAGGAAAGAGCATCCTATACTCAGAAAGATGACAAAGCCTTCATCCTGCCAGTTCCCGGAAATCAGTGTGCACAACGGTACACCGTTCAATGCCTCGACTGATTACAAGACAAAGCTCATCGGCATTATGTATGCCGGAAGAAATGAGGAGGACACGGAGGATGATATTGTATTCTATTGCATGAATGCATATTGGGAGCCGCTTGTGATGCAGCTGCCGGTGCTTCCGAACGGAAAACACTGGCATGTGGACACCAACACCAATGCAGAGTATTTTGACGGAGAGGACTTCACGGCAAAGACAGAACTTTTGGGTGTCAACACCATAAGAGTTCCTGCAAGGACCACGATAATACTTGTGGCAGAATAACAATAAAATCTGCAGCCCGGCACACATTGTGATATGTGCACCGGGCTGTTTTTCGTTACGGTTTTGGCTTAGACTGTAACATTTCCCCCTTTCATTTTTCAATATATTTTATGTGACATTTGCATCAGCAGCCGGTGATGGTTGTGAAGTGATACCGGAAGGCATTGTATATATCACATAATCAGTTGTGAGTTGGACAAATTTCGTCTGTGAATCCAAGAAAATAATTGGGTGTGACACCAAAAATTGTACTTAAATGGCAAATGACAAAAATGTCAGGCACTCTACGGCCTGTCCTGTAGCCTGAAATAGTTGATTCTGCACAGCACATGATTTCAGAAAGAGCAATGTTGGTCAAGTTGTGGAGCCTCATCAGATAATCAAGCCTGTCAGGCACAGTTGTACTAATGGTTGATAGTTGCTTTTCTAATAGAAAGTTATTTATACTATTCATAAGTGAATTGTAACACAATAATTACAAAAATCAACAAATATCTAAAAAATACGAAAATTAAAATTACAATTTTAAATCCAGCCACCATCAAAAGTGATTATCTGTCCTGTGAGGTAATCAGGTGCAGTGATGACGGAGTAAGCCATATCTGCGACCTCACAGGCTGTGGCAAAGCGTCCGGCAGGGATTTCATCGGCCAGCTCAGCGCGTTCTGTCTCATCAAAGCAGCGGTTCATATCGGTATCTATGACACCGCAGGCTATGGCATTTACCGGAATATGCGATGGCGCAAGCTCCTTGCCGAGTGCCTTGGTAAATGCATTTATACCGCCCTTGCAGGCTGAGTATGCCACCTCACAGGATGCTCCCACGTTGCCCCAGACAGAGGAAATCTGTAGTATACGGCCACATTTATCGGCAACCATATAAGGGATGACGAGCTTTGTAAAGTTAAAAACACCGGTCAGATTTATCGCCACGATATTGTTCCATTCATCCGGTGTCATGTCGCTCAGCAGCCCGATATGCGATATGCCGGCATTGTTAATGAGCACATCTATATGGCCAAAATGGGAAATGGTATTCGTAACCATATCCTTGGCAAAGAAAAAGTCTCCTACATTTCCGGTGTAGCATAGCACCTCAATTCCGTATGCACAGTGAAGCTCATCAGCCAGTGCCTTTAGCCTGTCAGATGAATTGCGGCAGCAAAGTGAGAGGTTATAGCCACAGGAAGCCAGCTTTTTGGCAATGGCGGCACCGATACCGCGTGAAGCTCCGGTTATTATAGCTGTTTTATTTATGTGATTTATGTGATTTGTCTGATTTGTCATGATATTCTCCTTATAATTTATATACCGTGGTGCTAAGCCGATCGCTGCGCTGTCGGGCCGGCTTCATAGTATAAAGAAAATAATTACGTGATTAAATTACAGTTCTGCCATGGGTATGATACCTCGCTGTGAGGCTGGGCACAATAGTGTAAATTTTTATCATCTTATACAGCATAAATCATACCATAAATATATATTATGGGGTAGACAAAATTTATACATTGTGATATTATTTAATAGTTGCAAAACGAATTGCAGCCGGCGTGTGGCTCAGTTTGGTAGAGCGCTACGTTCGGGACGTAGAGGTCGCAAGTTCGAATCTTGTCACGCCGATTTATTTATGTATGTATCTGAATAGTTATCGACTGTATTATTTTGGAGCACGCGCATAGCGTGTTTTTTTGTTACTGTTCAGTGTGAATAGTAACTTTTTTATTTAGTTCTTTGTAAATCAAAACAATATATTGCTTTATTGGTAAAATAACGGTAAAATAGTACTAGTGTATTGGCCTGATTTAGGAAAGGTACAGGAAATAGGGGATATGAATATTGTTTCACAAATGTGTGCCATTGCGGTGATGTTCGTAATAATGTATTTTTATATTTCGCAGAAAAAGATTATATTACATACATCGAAGGCTTTTGTTGAGGTATGGATTGCAGGCTTGCTGTCACTTTTCTTTGATATTTTCGCACTTGTTGCAATTGAAAAAAGAAGCGGATATCCTCATACTGCTACCAATATTATCTGCAAATTATATCTCTGGACGGTTACATGGGTTGCCATGGTGGCCTTCTGGTATATATGCGTGGATATTTTCAGGAAAAAAGAGCTTGAGTGCAAGTGGAGAAAGCGGCTGTGGATATTTGGAATCTTAACTGATATTCTGATAATGGTCGTACCGATTAAAATTTATGATTCGGATAATATAGTTTATACATATGGTCCGGCTGTTATTATAACATATGCAGTAACTGTAATTCTGCTGGCGCTTATTCTAATGCTGACAAAAAAATATAGTCAGGCTATAAATCCGAGAAGAAGAAAGAGCATGCAGGTCTGGGTGGCTCTTATGTTTATATCGGCGGTTATTCAGTTTATAGATAAAAAAATATTGATTGTCAGCTTTGCGAGTGTGATAGGTGTGCTTATCCTTTTTATTATGCTTGAAAATCCGATGGCAAATATTGACAGGGATACAGGATTTTTCAACCTCAATGCCCTTTTTGAATACATGAAGGAGGCATATGGACGGGGGAATGATGTATCGATAGTGTGTATTCGCTATGGAAGCAATGAAAAGGATTTTTTCACCCGCGAGATGGAAAAAAGTATTTTTTATGAGGTGGTTTCTTTTATAAATAAGCTGCCTGATAATTATGTTTTTAGAAGCTCGGCAAACGAGTATCTGCTGGTTTTTGAGAATACTGATTGTGCAGAAAAAACAATCGGAATATTGGAACGCAGGTTCGACAAGCCATGGGGCGGTGACAATATGACGATGCTGTTTGGGGAGATATATTATCTAAGGTCTACTGAGCTTGTGCGGAGACCATCGGATATACTGGGGCTTTTTCAATATGCCAAGCGTAACAGAGCTGAGTTTACGGGGCGCGGCGTGATGCTTATAAATAATGAAGTCATTGAGCACATATATGATGAAAATTCGGTTGAGAATGAGATAATAGAGGCATTGCGCGATAACCGTGTTGAGGTATTTTACCAGCCTATTTATAACACTAAAACGAATAAATTCACCTCTGCGGAGGCGCTTGTCAGAATAAGGTCGCGCGAGGGAAATATCATACCTCCGGGCAGGTTTATTGCTGTAGCTGAGAAGCGGGGACTCATTTTAAGGCTTGGAGAGCGCGTGTTTGAGATAGTGTGCAGATTTATTGTACAGCATGATATACATGCGATGGGAATTGAGTATATTGAATGCAATCTGTCAGTGGTGCAGTGTGCTTATGACCATTTAGCGCAGGATTTTATTGCAATTATGGAGAAATATCATGTGGATGCAAACGATATTGTACTTGAGATTACAGAGTCTGCATCTATCACTGAAAAAAAGATACTGCTTGATAATATGAATGCCCTGCGTAAGGTGGGAGTGAGGTTTGCGCTGGATGATTTTGGCACAGGTCAGTCAAATTTAAGCTATATTGTTGATATGCCGATTGACATTGTGAAGTTTGACAGAGGCATGACAAATGCATATTTTGACAACGGAAAGGGCAAGCCGGTTATGGATGCCGCAATGGGCATGATTCAAAAGCTAAAGCTTGAGATTGTTTCTGAGGGAATCGAGGAGAAAGAGCAGTTTGCAAAGCTGGATGAGCTTGGAATAGATTACATTCAGGGCTATTATTTCTCAAAACCGAGAAATGCTGCTGGGTTTATTTCATTCATAGAAAGCAATAATGCATAGTTTATTTCATTCATAGAAAGTAATAATGCATAGTTTATTTTATTCATACAAGATAATAATGATATGAGGGGCAAAAGGTATTTTGCCCCTCATTTATGATTAATCAGATTACTACATGCTACGCATTCACGTAATCTGACTACACCTCGAAATCCGCTAATTTTCTGCGTCCCCGCAGCAAATTGCTACTTTCTCGGTGTGGTGCGTGTCACTAAGGTATACATCGAATTGCATGCAAGCATGCATCGATGATACCTTTTGAACCTTTAATCATAATATTTGGGTAGAAATGTTTCCATATGGCAGGGGCACCTATGAATCTTGAGCAGTAATTATTTTTATTTTTTCTGAAAATTCATATTTTTTGTCTTTTTATTTAGAAAATACTGGCATCACATGATGCAAAGAGTTAGGAGGAAAATAAAATAAGTTCAATAGATAATAGAATCCAATGGTTGGAAGGTGAGATATTAGAGATTCAGGAAAGGCTGGAGACCATCACTGAGGAAGGGACAATCTATCCAACACAAAAGGATGGAAATGTTAAATGGTATGTTTGGAAAAATGGCAGAAGAGAGTATTTATCAAAGAAAAATGATAAAGAAATCAGAAATCTTGTCAATAAAAAATATCTGGAGCTTTATTTGAAGGATACAATAAATGAGCTCAGACTACTCGAGACAAACAGGAAGGCCCGGAAAAAATATAAAACCGATTATGCCCAGAAAATGTTGAAGCAAAAACATTATAGAAGTATACTTTTAGCAGTTGATAAGAAGGACAATGAAGAGACAAATGAAAAGACACAGGTTCCTAACCCTGAAGCACTCAAGTTTTATACTAAAATGGGAATTATAGTGCGGTCAAAATCAGAAGTAATTATTGCGACAGCCTTGTATGATAATAATATAAAGTTTGAGTACGAGAAGGCGATTAAAATCTCAGATGTTATTTATTATCCCGATTTTACGGTTGAGAAGAAAAATGGCGACATAATTCTTTGGGAGCATCTTGGATTGATAGACAATCCTGATTATCGAAATAAAGCTTATCGAAAGATATTGAAATATAACGAAAATGGATATTATCAGGGGAAAAATCTTATATTGACATATGAAACAGCGGAAAGTCCATTGGACCCAATGGATGTAGAACATGAAATAGAAAAAATGTGCAGGTGATAAAATGATCAAAAAATTACGAAGAAAATTTATAGCCATAGCAATGTTATGAGTTTCAATTGTTCTTATTGCAATTGTAGGCACGATAAACATTGCAAACTATATAAGTACAAACGAGGCGTTTGATGCATGTCTTAAGCTGATTGACGGAAACGGAGGAACATTCCCGGATCTTTTAGATACAGAAAACGCAAACACAGATACATTCGGCAATACAGCAGATGAAAGTACAAATAAAGGGACTCCCACGCTCAAAGAGCCACCATCCGGCAGAACAGATGTACAGCCACCAGAGGATATGAATTTACAATCGTACTGTAAATTAAAAATATTTTTTTACATGCATTTTACACACTAATGATTTTGCATTTTACATTTCCCCATTACTATATCAGTTGTAACAAACAAAGAAATAAATTCAAGAAAGTAATGAAAGAGGAAATTAAAATGAAAAATCGTATGAAAAAACTTTTAGTTTTAGCAACTGCTGCAACAATGATGACAGCAGCATTTACAGGATGTGGTTCAAGCTCAGACGGAGCAGACAACAATGCAGATACAAGCGCAGATGAAGGTACATCAAATGAGAACTTAAGCGGTTCACTTTCACTTGCAGGAAGTACTTCAATGGAGAAGCTTTGTGAGGCGCTCAAGGAGTCATTCATGGAGAAAAACCCTGGAGTAACAGTAACAGTAGAGTATACAGGCTCTGGTTCAGGAATCGAGTCAGTAACAGCAGGAAGCGTAGATATCGGAGATTCATCAAGAGCACTTACAGATGATGAGAAAGCAAACGGCGTTGAGGAAAACATCGTAGCAATCGACGGAATCGCAGTAATCACAGACAAGGACAACTCAGTAACAGAGCTTACATCAGATGACTTAAAGAAAATCTACACAGGTGAAATTTCAAACTGGAAAGACCTTGGTGGAAAAGATGAGGCAATCGTAGCAATCGGCCGTGAGGCAGCTTCAGGTACAAGAGGAGCATTCGAGGAGCTTCTTGATGTAAAGGATCAGTGCAAATATGCACAGGAGCTTGACTCAACAGGAGCAGTTCTTGCAAAGGTAGGCTCAACACCGGGAGCAATCGGATATGTTTCACTTGACGTGCTTGATGATACAGTAACAGCAATGAAAATTGACGGAGTAGAGGCAACAGAGGAAAACATTGTGGCAGGCAAATATCTTCTTTCTCGTCCATTCGTAATGGCTACAAAGGGCAAGATTGACGAGCAGAACGATATTGTTAAAGCTTGGTTTGACTATGTAAACTCAGATGAGGGACAGGCAGTTATCAAGAAGGTGGGCCTTATCCTCCCTCAGTAGAAATTATCGGGCATATTAATGATACGAAATACAGACATCAGTATTAATACATATCGACAAGATACAGGGTTTCCTCAGGAAATGGCAGGTTTCCTGGGGAACTTTTTGAAACAAGGAGTATCAAATGAAACATAAATCCATAGTAGAGAATGTTGCCAAAATAATATTCACGGTATGTGCGGTTGTGGCAATATTCGCAGTATTATCAATAACAATTTATATGTTCCTTAAAGGTGCACCGGCATTTTTCAAGGTCGGAGTGTTAAACCTCTTATTCGGAACAAAATGGGCGCCGACAGCGGCAGACCCAAGCTACGGAATATTGTACATAATCCTCACATCCATCATAGGAACAGCGGTATCTATACTCATAGGAGTACCGATTGCTCTTCTTACGGCAGTATTTCTCACTGAGGTGTCAAACAAAAAGCTCTCAGCGGTAGTGCAGCCGGCAGTAGAGCTGCTTGCAGCCATTCCATCAGTAATCTATGGACTTTTGGGACTTATGATACTTAATCCGGTATTATACAAGCTGGAGAAACATATTTTTGCAAACTCAGCAACACATCAGTTTACCGGCGGATCAAATTTGCTTGCAGCAATCATAGTGCTTGCAATCATGATTCTTCCTACGGTAATAAACATGAGCGTATCATCAATACAGGCAGTACCGCAGCAGATGAGAGCGGCATCCCTTGCTCTTGGAGCAACAAAGATACAGACAATATTTAAAGTGACGGTTCCTGCAGCAAAGTCAGGAATCATGACAGGAATTGTGCTCGGAATAGGTCGTGCGCTTGGAGAAGCGATGGCTATCAACATGGTAGCCGGTGGAACGGTAAGCTTTCCACTTCCGTTCAACTCAGTGCGTTTCCTTACCACACAGCTCGTCAGCGAGATGGGATATGCCAGCGGACTTCACAGACAGGTGCTTTTCTCAGTAGGTCTTGTGCTTTTTGTGTTTATCATGATAATCAACCTCACCCTTATGAAACTCAAAAAGAAAGGAGCTGTGGAAAATGACTAGTATAAATGGAAAACGTCGCAGAATAGGCGATGATGTAGTATATTTTTTCATATATCTGTGCGCAGCATTATCGGTAGTGCTGCTTGCGGGAATCATCATATATGTATTTGTCAGGGGAATCGGCCAGGTCAACTGGCAGTTTATGACCAGCGAGACATCTGTATTAAGAGGCACCGTAGGAATAGCGGGCAACCTGCTCAATACACTTTACATCATAATTATCACCATGCTCATAGCAACTCCCGTAGGAGTGGGAGCAGCCGTGTACTTGAATGAGTATGCAAAGCCGGGTAAGCTCGTATCCACAATAGAGTTTGCCACAGAGACACTTGCAGGAATACCGTCAATCATCTTTGGCCTCTTCGGAATGATGTTTTTCGGACAGACAATAGGCTTTGGCTACAGTATCCTGACAGGCTCACTGACACTGACACTCATGGTGCTGCCTCTCATCACAAGAAATACACAGGAGGCGCTTAAAACTGTACCGGACAGCTACAGACACGGAGCAGTCGGACTTGGAGCCGGAAAATGGCACACCATCCGCACCATCCTGTTGCCATCAGCCATGCCGGGAATCATCACAGGTGTTATCCTTGCAATCGGCCGAATAGTAGGTGAGTCAGCAGCACTTCTCTTTACGGCAGGAAGTGCAGGAATGCTTCCAAAGGTTGCCAGCGGTTATTTCTCAAAGATAATGCAGTCAGGTGGAACACTTACCATCAAGCTCTACCTTGCAGCGACAAGTGAAGGAAAATTCGACCAGGCATTTGGAATTGCGGTTGTGCTTCTCGTAATCGTATTCTTAATCAACATCCTGACAAAGGTGCTGGCAAAGAAATTCCAGGCGAAGTAAGCAAATCAACCGGTTATTATAATGATATGAGGGTCAAAAGGTATTTTACCCCTTTAATCATAATAATAAATTAACGAATATAGTAAATAACAAATATAATAATCTAACTAAGAAAAGAAGCTTCGATTTGATATCAGTAAATCGGAGCTTCTTTTTAGTTTCATTAAGATTATTTCTTAAACAAATCTTAATGTGTTACATAATTGGATTTTAATGTTACAATTGATACAATAAGATCAACATAAAACTTCCGGAGGCAATTATGTATAAAGTATTAGTATGTGATGATGAAAAAGACATTGTATCAGCAATCAGCATTTATTTGACCAGCGATGGCTACGAGGTAATCCCGGCGCGAAACGGGCTGGAGGCGCTCGATATAGTAAAACACAATGATGTGCATCTTGTCCTGATGGACATCATGATGCCTGTCATGGACGGCATAGAGGCAATGGTGGAAATCAGAAAAATCTCTAATGTGCCGGTCATACTGCTCACTGCCAAAAGTGAGGACACTGACAAGGTACTCGGGCTCACGGTCGGAGCAGACGACTATGTGACGAAACCGTTTAACCCGGTAGAGTTGCAGGCAAGGGTGAAGTCACAGATCAGGAGATACATGCTTCTTGGCGCAGGCAATACAAGCGCAGGAAAGCTGGTAATAGGCGGCATTGAGCTCGATGACAAATCAAAGACGGTGACAGTTGATGGCGAGGCAGCAAATCTCACACGTACAGAGTACGATATTTTGAAGCTTCTCATGGAGCATCCGGGCGAGGTGTATTCGCCGAATCAGATATATGCAAAGGTCTGGAAGGATGAGCCGTATGGGACAGAAAACACGGTGGCGGTACATATCCGTCATCTCAGAGAAAAGGTTGAGATAAATCCGGCTGAGCCAAGGTACTTAAAGGTCATCTGGGGACGCGGATACAAAATTGACGCTGAATAGGTGCATGCTTGATACAGCTTTGTCAAGTGAAGCACTATAAAATGGAAGGTGAATGATATGAAAAAAATATCAAGAAATCTGTGGCTTAAGCTGGCGGCATTTATAGTATGCTCGGTCATGGCGGCAGGGCTTGTTGTAACAACGTTAGTTGCAGTGTATACAAACAATTATGAAAGCACAGCACAGCTAAGGGATGAAATTCATGCGAATATTGCAGGAGCCTATAGCAGACAGATGGTGTACAATTATGAATCCGGTGATGACAATGCATTTTCGCAGATGATGGACGATACAAATCTGCAGGCCGCAGTGGTAAAGAGTAATGAAACATCAGAGGACAAGGTAGATGTAAAATCTGATGCAGCAAAGGTGTATTCAAGTGTGGATGAAATATCAAATCCGGATTATATTTTTAGCTACAAGGCAAAGAACTTAAAGTGGAACAGGCTATCATATCTGTGGGATGCAATGAGCGGCAGCTATGAAGAGTCAGACGATGCATCAAACAGTATGAACAGTGAGAGAATCAGCTCAATCATGTATTCCAAGACAAATGGGCTCTTTTATCTGTGCCTGAATGATGGTACCGCTTATGTCATTCCAAAGGTGAGGGTGATGACAGGCTCTAACGATAACAGCTCGCTTGGCTTATATAAGGCAGTTGAGAAAACCGATGAGAATGGAAATAATTACTTTGCCTACGAGGAGATGTTTACAGGCCAGTCACTCGATATTACAGGCTTTGCCGAGTGGAAAAATGTAAAGTGCTATGATGAAAAAGGAAATCATATAAAGTGTGGCATGAATCTGAGTGATGACGGCGATTCGCGCTTTGATAGTGACGGCTCTTACTACGATTATGATGAGGATATTTATTATGACAGCTACGAAATCATAAAAGTGGTGGAGCAGGTGAATGAGAGCTATGAGCTTTTACCGGATACCTTTAATATATCGGATACCGGAATTGTGTACTATCCATACACCCAAACGGAAGATAAGCCTGAGTACTATTATGTGTATGCAAAGCTTCCGCAGCAGCTTCAGGAAAAGGGCGATTACTTCAATCAGGCAGACAGCTTACTTGACGTCATGGAATTTACAGAGGCTCATTTAAGTGTATTGTTTGTCATATTTATACTTGGTTTTGTGATTACAGCGGGGTATCTGCTGACAGTTGCCGGAAAACGTGAGGATTCGGAAGAAATTAAATTACGATTATATGACAGGCTGCCGTATGAGGTGATGCTTGGAGTGACAATGTTTGCAGACTTTATGGTATTTCCGGCAGGCTTTTTGCTTATAAAGCAGCTTCCGGTGGTGGCACTCATTTGTCTGGCGGCAACCATGGTTTCGCTTGAAGCAATCCTGACAACATACGTAAGAATCAGGGCACATGAGTTCTGGAAGCATACATTGTGCTACTATGTTGTGAGATTTTTCTTAAAGCCTGTCAAAAAGCTATGCAGGATGGTATTTGCTCCAATCAGATACGGCTTTTCATGGATAGAAAGAAATGTACCGCTGTTTTTGATCAGTATGCTGGCATTTGGTTTCATATGCCTGCTTGAGCTTATAGGCTTTGGAATAGGGAGTATTGGATTTATATTCATTATAAAGCTTATAGAGCTTGCGCTGCTTATCGCATTTATCATGCAGTATGACAGGATAAGATGCGCTGCAAAGGCTATAGCAAACGGTGATTTTTCACAGCCGGTTGATACGTCAAAACTCATGCTGTTTTTCAGAAAGCATGGAGAGGATTTGAATAATGTGAGCAATGGAATAGAGGCGGCGGTCTCTGAAAAAATGAAGAGCGAGCGCTTCAGGACGGAGCTCATCACAAATGTGTCGCATGATATCAAGACACCGCTCACCTCGATTATCAATTATGTGGACCTGTTGCAGAAGGAGGACATAGATAACGAGAAGGTACGCGAATATCTTGACGTTCTCGACAGACAGTCATCACGTCTAAAAAAATTAATTCAGGATTTACTCGAAGCGTCAAAGGCATCTACGGGCAGCATAAACGTAGAGCTGGAGGAACTGGATGCAGCTGTTATGTTATCACAGGTAGCCGGGGAATATGAAGAAAAATTCAAGAAAAATAATCTTGATTTAATTATTAAAAATGACGTTACGCCTGTCATGATTCAGGCAGATGGACGACATCTGTGGAGAGTGTTTGATAATCTGATGAACAACATCAACAAATATGCCCAGCCGGGTACGAGAGTGTATATTGACATCATTCCAAAGGACAGCGGAGCCATCATAACCTTCAAGAATGTATCAGCTACACCGCTTAATATTTCAAGCGATGAGCTTAAGGAGCGTTTTGTCAGAGGAGACAGTTCACGAAATACCGAGGGCAGTGGACTTGGACTGTCTATTGCAGAAAGCCTTATGAAGCTTATGAATGGTACTTTGGAGTTGACTGTGGACGGTGATTTATTTAAGGTGACTCTGGAGTTTTGAGCTTTTTAAAACTATATTATATATTGAACTTATACGACATAAGAAACAACAAAAGCCGGGGCAGATGCCCCGGCCTTTACACGCAAACATTTCAATTGTGTAAGCGTAATATTATTATGCTTTCTATCTATGCTCTATATCACATGTTTCAGATTAGATGTGTAATATCACATATAGCCATTCAATAATATGATATGAGGGTCAAAAGGTATTTTGACCCTTTAATCATAATATAGACGTGATTTAATTTCCCAATATCATCTCCAAAAACCTCTCATGAATCCGTGTATCATCATCAAGCTCCGGATGAAAAGCCAGCCCAATCTGGTTCTTATACTGTACACCGACAATTTTGCCGTCATACTCTGCGAGTACACGCACATCATTCTTTGCTGAAGCATCAATAGCTTCCACGTAAGGAGCCCTGATAAATGTCATGGTAAAGTCAAAGCTATTGTCAAACCTTGCTGTGGCCTCAAAGCTTCCAAGCTGTCTGCCGTAGGCATTTCTTTTAACAGTGACAGGCAAAGTGCCGAAATATACGTTGTCGTCGTTGCTGATATGTGAAGCTAAAAGGATAAGACCGGCGCAGGTTGCAAGCACCGGAAGTCCGTTTGCGATTCTTCCATTAAGCTCATCAAACATATCAAGCTCACGTAGCAGCTTGCCCTGCACAGTGCTCTCACCGCCCGGTAGCACGAGTCCGTCTATATCACAGATATCTGATTTTTTGCGCAGCTCAACACACTCACAGCCTAAAGATTCAAGCATGCGCTTGTGCTCAATAAACGCTCCCTGAACAGCTAAAACACCAATCTTAAGTCCTGATTTCATTTTATTTGCCTCTTTCTTCCATGATGATTTTAATCTCGCTCTCGTTGATTCCGACCATAGCCTCACCGAGATCCTCAGAAAGCTCTGCGATTAGCTTTGCATCAGTAAAGTTTGTCACAGCTTTTACGATAGCGGCAGCTCTCTTGGCAGGATCGCCTGATTTGAAGATACCTGAACCGACGAACACACCCTCAGCACCGAGCTGCATCATAAGAGCCGCATCAGCCGGAGTAGCCACACCGCCTGCCGCAAAGTTTACAACCGGAAGCTTGCCGTTGTCATGAACGAATTTGACCAGCTCGAAAGGCACCTGAAGATTTTTAGCTGCCTCGAAAAGCTCATCTTCACGCATGGAAGTTAGTTTAGCAATCTCAGAATTCATCTTTCTCATATGTCTGACAGCCTGCACTATATCACCTGTACCGGGCTCACCCTTTGTACGGATCATGGAAGCTCCCTCGTTGATACGGCGGAGAGCCTCACCGAGATCTCTTGCACCACATACGAAAGGCACCTTGAAATCTCTCTTATTGATATGGTACACATCATCAGCAGGTGAAAGCACCTCAGACTCATCAATGTAGTCAATCTCGATAGCCTCAAGTATCTGAGCCTCCACGAAGTGACCGATACGGCACTTTGCCATGACGGGGATGCTGACAGCCTCCTGAATGCCCTTAATCATCTTAGGATCGCTCATTCTTGAAACACCGCCTGCGGCTCTGATATCAGCAGGGATTCTTTCAAGCGCCATGACAGCACATGCACCGGCAGCCTCGGCAATCCTGGCCTGCTCCGGAGTAGTGACATCCATGATGACACCGCCCTTGAGCATCTGTGCAAGCCCTTTGTTGAGTTCGTATTGAGTATTCTTATTGTTTTTCATTTGTTAAATCTCCTTTTATTTTTGTATTTGCTCATGCCAGCCATATATCATGGTTGCAATATTACGCCACATCTGGTAATATTAAAATATTCAAAATAAGGAAAATAAAAATGCCAGAAAGCGGTGAATCAAATGCTGACCTACGACCTCACAAAAACAGACGGACCACTCTACAAATGCCTGTATGAGTGCATCAAAAACGATATATCACAGGGAAAATTAAGCTCCGGGGAGAAAATGCCATCAAAACGTACCCTCGCAAAGAATCTGGGAGTTAGTACCATTACGGTTGAAAATGCATATGACCAGTTGATAGGCGAGGGCTATATGTTTGCAAGACCAAAGAGGGGCTATTTCATAGCCGATGTGTCAGATATCAGGGTAATCAAGGCACCGGTGCAGAAGGAGCTTAGCATAAAGCTGCCGCCTGAGCAGGATGAAAGTATATTTGACTTCTCATCAAACAGGACAGACTCGGGTAACTTTCCATTTTCCATATGGGCAAAGCTCATGCGAGAGACGATTTCCCTTAGGGAGCAGGAACTTTTGTCGGTGTCGCCGTGTGGCGGAGTGAGAGAGCTTCGGGAAGCGATAGCAAGCCATCTGTCATCGTTTCGCGGTATGAATGTGGACCCGGACCAGATAATAGTCGGAGCGGGAACAGAGTATCTGTACGGACTGCTTGTGAAGCTTTTGGGTACGGACAAGGTATACTGCGTGGAGGATCCGGGCTATAAGAAAATCAGCCAGATATACGAGTGCAACAATGCAAAATGCCTGCCGGTGCAGATGGATGAGCAGGGCATCAGCGTGGAGCTTATAAAGAAAGCGAACGCGCAGATAGCACATATCAGCCCGACACACCATTTTCCGACAGGAATCACGATGCCTGTGAACCGCCGCTATGAGCTTTTGGCATGGGCCAACGAGAGCAGCGACAGATACATCATAGAGGATGATTATGACAGTGAGTTTCGCATGAACGGACACCCGATACCGCCCATCCTCTCGATTGATGCGTGTGAAAAGGTCATCTATATAAATACATTTTCAAAATCTCTCACATCCACCATCCGAATCAGCTACATGGTGCTGCCGGAGCATCTGGCAAATGAGTTTTACAGGAGGCTTTCATTTTACTCATGTACGGTATCGACCTTCGAGCAGTATACGCTGGCACGATTTATCAGCGAGGGCTATTTTGAAAAGCACATAAACAGAATGAGACTGCACTACGGCAGAAAGCGCCAGAGCGTGCTTTCGTCCATAAAAGGCTGCTTCACTGAAAAGGAATGCAGGGTAATAGAAAATGACTCCGGACTGCATTTTATCATACAGTTTGACACGAACCTTCCGGACAAAACAGTTGAAGAAAGGCTTTTGAAAAAAGGCATAAAGCTTCAGGCGATTACCCATTTCAACCTGATCAAGCCAAAGGAGGACAGGCATCAGTTTATTATCAATTACTCAAATATTGATGCAGACAGGATAATGGATGAGCTTTTAATTATTAAAGATACAATACTTTAACCAGACAGTACTTTAATAAAGCCGACTATAAAGCATATAAATAGTGTATACAAATAATAAATACAAACAGTGCGAATAATTTATGTGTGTAAAAATTTGACATAGATTTTACATACATCTGATAGAGCATTTTACAAAGCATCCATATAATGTATTCTCGAAGACAAGAAATTTATTACATGTTGCAGGAGATACAAATGGAGAAAAAAATCAAAATTCAGGTTCGCGACCTGAATCTGTATTATGGCCAGAATCATGCACTGCATGGTGTCAATATGGACATAAAAGAAAACAGCGTGACAGCGCTGATTGGACCGTCAGGATGTGGTAAGTCTACATTTTTAAAGTGCATCAACAGAATGAATGATCTGGTTGACAACGTCAGAATCGAGGGAAGCATAGAGATAGATGGTGAGAATATATATGCACCATCAGTCGATACAACCGTACTTCGCAAAAAGGTCGGCATGGTTTTCCAGCAGCCAAATCCGTTCCCGATGAGCATATATGACAATATCGCATATGGCCCGAGAGTGCATGGCATCAAGGATAAAAAGATACTCGACCAGATAGTTGAGGAAAGTCTTCAAGGTGCTGCGATATTCAATGAAGTTAAAGATAGATTAAAGAAATCTGCTATGGGACTTTCGGGTGGACAGCAGCAGAGACTGTGTATTGCGAGAGCGCTTGCCGTACAGCCGGAGGTGCTTTTGATGGATGAGCCAACATCAGCGCTTGACCCTATCTCTACTTCAAAGATAGAGGAGCTCATGGAGGATTTAAAGAAAAAGTACACAGTTGTGGTTGTAACACATAACATGCAGCAGGCAGTGCGTGTGTCAGACGATACAGCCTTCTTCCTTGTGGGAGATATGGTTGAGTTTGGTGACACAAAGACAATTTTCTCATATCCACAGGACAAGAGAACAGAGGATTACATCACAGGGAGGTTTGGTTAATGAGATCGAAATTCGACGAGCAGCTTAAGAAGCTGAATGAAGAAATGATGCACATGGGAAGCATGATTGAGGAGTCAATCCAGAAAGCAATCGAGGCATTTATACATCAGGATGCCGATAGCGCCAAAGCCATCATGGAGGGCGATTCAGAGATAGACAGAGAGCAGAAAAAGATAGAGAGCCTGTGCTTTAATCTGCTCATGCAGCAGCAGCCTGTAGCAAGAGACCTCAGAACAATTTCTGCAGCGATGAAGATGGTTACTGATATGGAGCGTATAGGAGACCACGCAGCCGATATCAGCGAGATGACCATTTTGATGAGCAGTGACAAGCCATACAGGGTCAATATAGAGCATGTCAAGAGCATGGCTTCAGAGACAATGCTTATGCTTATCAGGGCAATCGAGGCATATGTTGAGAAGAACAATGACAAGGCTCACATAGTGATGAAGCAGGATGATGTGGTTGATGAGCTTTTTGATAAGGTAAAGGCTGAGCTTATTGATTTCATCAGGGAGCATCCGGAGGATGGTGAGCAGGCAGAGGATCTTCTCATGGTTGCAAAATACTTTGAGCGTATCGGAGACCATGCGACAAATATTGCTGAGTGGGTTGAGTTTGCGCTTGATGACAAGGTTCGCAAATCATGATTTAATCTTTATGCTGAAAAATTAAATCATAGTTATATACAGACAAAATTGATACAGACGATGGATTTTACATAAATTTTACATAAAATCATCGTCTGTTTTACATTAGTAATGTATAATCGAAAGTAAAAAGCAGGTAAAAATTTTACATAAGATTTTTGAAATGGAGAAAGCTATGGCACTTATTTATATTGTAGAGGACGACGAGAGCATACGTGAAATAGAGACTATTGCTTTAAAAAACAGTAATTACATCGTCAGTGCATTTGAAAACGCAAAGGAATTTTACAAGAAGCTGGATGAGCTCGTACCGGACCTCATACTGCTTGATGTGATGCTTCCGGATGAGAGTGGCTACGATATCGTGAGAAAGCTCAGAAAACGTCCGGCCACACAGGATATTCCTATTATAATGGTCACAGCCAAGACCACAGAGATGGATATGATAAAAGGGCTTGACGGAGGCGCAGATGATTACATCAAAAAGCCTTTCTCAATCATGGAGCTTATCACAAGAGTAAAGGCACTGCTCAGGAGAACAGCGAAGGAGGAGCCGAAGCTTTTAAAGCTGGATGATCTGGTGATCGACCATGAGCGCCATGTGGTTACAGTGAACAATGAGCCGGTTGACCTTACATACAAGGAGTACGAGCTTTTAAGGCTTCTGATGGGCAGTCAGGGCATAGTCATGACCAGGGAGGTCATCATGAGAAGCGTCTGGGATACTGACTTTGAGGGCGAGACACGTACAGTGGACATGCACATAAAGACACTCCGCCACAAGCTGGGTGACTATGGCAGCAGGATAAAGACAGTCAGAAATGTGGGCTATGTTATAGAATAATAGCTGTTATAATGATTTTTAATATACATAAGCGGAGCGTACAGCATGAAAAAGAAGATTAACTATTATCTGGTAGCGACAGCACTTTTTGTAGCAATTGCCACTATGGTTTCCATGACAGTAATCAACTATTACCTCTTTCAGAAACAGGTAAAGGAAGACCTGCAGGTCATGGCAGAGACAATAGAAAGCACCGGAATACTAAAACAGGATATAAATGAAATCCCGCAGATTGACGTGGAGGGTATTCGTGTCACCTGGATTGACAAGGACGGCACAGTGCTGTATGACAATCAAAATGATGTGAAAAAACTTGAAAATCATGGCGATAGACCGGAAGTTGAATCAGCATTTGATAAAGGTACGGGAGACAGCGTGAGAACATCAGCCACCATGAACAGCAATACCTTCTATCATGCCATAAAGCTCAATGATGGAACGGTACTGCGTGTCTCTATTGCAGCAAGAAGTATCTGGAACATGTTTGCAAGCAGTATACCTGCCATGCTTATAGTGACGGTTATCATAGTAGGAATATGTGTGGCTCTCGCCAAGAGCCTGACCAGAAAGCTCATGAAGCCAATCGAGACACTCGCAGGCAACCTGGAGCAGGCCTCTGTCATCCAGAAAAAGACGGAGTACAAGGAGCTTGTGCCGTTCATGAATGCGATAAGGATACAGCATGAGGGCGTGCTTGCCGCGGCAAAGAGCAGACAGGACTTCACAGCCAATGTGTCACACGAGCTAAAGACTCCGCTCACAGCCATCTCCGGCTATGCAGAGCTCATAGAAAACGGCATGGTCGAAAAGGAGCAGCAGATTCATTTTGCCACTGAAATCAGAAGAAATGCACAGCGCCTGCTTTCCTTAATCAATGATATCATAAAGCTCTCGGAGCTTGATTCCAGCGAGGCGCAGCAGGGCTTTGAACAGCTAGATCTGTACGGTCTGGTCAAGGACTGCATGGAAAATCTACAGGTTAATGCCGAGCAGAGAAAAGTAGCACTCAATTTTGACGGCACTGACTGTATGGTACGAGGCAACAGGCAGCTTCTCACGGAGCTCGTTGAGAATCTATGCCAGAATGCTATCCGCTACAACAATGAGGGCGGCACCGTAAATGTGACGGTACACAAGCTCGGTGGCAAGACTGTTCTCACGGTCGAGGACAACGGCATAGGCATCCCAAAGGATCAGCAGGAGCGCGTCTTTGAGCGCTTCTACAGAGTGGACAAGAGCCGCTCGAAGGAGACCGGCGGCACAGGCCTTGGGCTTGCGATAGTAAAGCATATAGTGGAGCTGCATGATGCAGGGCTTACGCTCGACAGTGAGGTGGGGCGTGGCACAACAATAAAGGTGGAGTTTTAGCTCCGCCTTTTTACGTGAAGAGAGGGACACAAGCACCGGGCAGCAAGACGCACACCGTACTTCCGCGTGAGCTACGCTTCGTGTCTAAGAGTCTGTAGGAATTATGCTTTTTAGGTTTTCGATGCCCGACGAAACCGGCTTTTATGCACCATCCGTGGTGCATAACGCCTTGCCAAGCCGTCCATGGCTTGGCATTTCTATTTATTGAGGCATAATTCAACAGACTCTAAGTCCCTTCGCTATGCGCTCACGCGGAAGTACGGTGTGCGTCTCGATGCCCGGTGCGTGTGTCCGTAGTAATAAGAAAACCGGGCACACAAGCTCTTGCAAAATCGAGACGCAGTGTTTATAATAATTTGTTAGCAGTGAAAACAAGGCAAAACCAGGAGGAACAGCCATGTATCAGGAAATATCAAAATTACTTATGTACGGAGATTTACCTCAGGACGAGATACTTTATAAATTGGGCCAGCTCTTTGAGCAGTTTGAGGTGGGCGAGTACAACAAGACAGAGCTTGTGCGCGACATCAATACACAGGTCAAGAGAATCCTAAAGGTAGCGACAGACTATGGTTTTGATGACAATCTGTGGCACAACTATCTCACTTTCTTCCTTATGATGAGTGAGAATCCGTTTTCCATCACCTGTGAGAAGGTCGGAGCCAGTGATGGCAGCGTAAACGGGCTTGTGGCAAACGATTTCAGGATTTTTAAGAAGCTTTTCGATTATGATTTCAAGCCAATCGAGTCAGCACTCGGAATCGACTGCTTCACACAGATCAGCAATTATAAGGCCATTGTGAAAAAGGACCTTATGTACAATCACAATGTCAGCGAGAAAGTAAGGGCGTTGAGCAAGAAGCTTGAGGCAGCTAAGGACGAGCAGGAGTTCTTTGACGTGGTAACAGGCTTTTACAAGGCATACGGAGTCGGCATGTTTGGTCTCAACAAGGCATTTAGGATTGAGGAACATCTGGATGGTGGCTTCTCCTTCATGCCAATCAACAATATGGATGCGGTCATGCTCGATGACCTGATCGGCTATGAAATCCAGAAGAAAAAGCTCACTGACAATACAGAAGCGTTTGTACAGGGCAAAAAGGCCAACAATGTGCTGCTTTTCGGAGACAGCGGAACCGGAAAATCAACAAGCATCAAGGCTATTGTCAATCAGTATTATGATGACGGACTGCGTATGATTGAGATATACAAGCATCAGTTTAAATATCTGTCAAAAATTATCGCAGCAATCAAAAACAGAAACTACAGATTTATCATATATATGGATGACCTCTCATTCGAGGAGCATGAGATTGAGTACAAGTTCCTAAAGGCAGTTATCGAGGGTGGCGTGGAGACAAAGCCTGACAACATACTGATTTACGCAACCTCTAACCGCCGTCACCTGATTAAGGAGACATGGAATGACCGTAATGACCAGGACAACAGCAATGACAAGCATCACTCAGATACAGTTGAGGAGAAGCTGTCACTTGTAAACCGTTTTGGTGTGACAATCAGCTACTCAAAGCCATCGCAGAAGGAGTTCTTCAATATCGTAACAGAGCTTGCGAGAAAGAGCGGCTGCACACTTTCAGACGAGGAGCTGTGCAGGGAGGCAAACAAGTGGGAGCTCAGCCATGGTGGTATTTCGGGACGTACTGCAACACAGTTTGTCAACTACATTATGGCTAACAATTAAGCAGCAGGCATAAGCATGAAAGGATAGTATATGCTCTACCAGATAAGTAATGGCGCTGTCGCATTTGGCGACGACGTCATTTTGCATAGTATAGATTTTGAAATCAGAAACACAGAAAAGATAGCGATAGTCGGCAGAAACGGCTGTGGCAAGACAACACTTTTAAAGCTCATTTCAGGCGAGGTTGAGATGGAAAAGCTCGACAGCGATGAGAGCGCCTTTATTGCAAAGGCAGGAAACCCGGAGATAGGGTATCTGAAGCAGATTGCGTTTGATGATCCTGATGTGACACTCGAGCAGGAGGTGCGCAAATGCTTCGTGAAAATGGACGAGCGAAAGGCAGAGCTTGCGCGCGCGGCGGCAGAGCTCGAGCATGATTATTCCGATGAAAAGGTAGCCAGATATACCGCGATGGAGGAGGCCTTCAAGGATGATGGCGGCTACTATTATGAGAAGGAATATGAGGTCATGATCCGCAAGTTCGGCTTCTCTGATGATGAGCGCAAAAAGCCAATCCGTGACTTTTCCGGAGGTCAGCAGACCAAGATAGCATTCATAAAGCTGCTTTTGTCAAAGCCTGACATACTGCTTTTGGACGAGCCGACCAACCACCTCGATGTCACGACGATTGAGTGGCTTGAGGGCTATCTGAAGTCGTACCCGAAGGCAGTGGTTGTCGTATCCCATGACCGTATGTTTCTCGACAATGTGGTAGATGTGGTATACGAGATAGAGTACGGCACAGCAAGGCGCTATCCGGGCAATTATACCAATTTTATCGCCCGCAAAAAGGAAAACTACGACAAGCAGATGAAGGATCACATCGCCCAGCAGAAGGAGATAGAGCGTTTGCAGCGTATGGTTACGCGCTTCAAGGGCAAGCCGACCAAGACCGCTATGGCGCAGTCAAAGCAGAAGGCTATCGACCGCATGGTGATTATCGAGGCACCGGACAAGTACGACAACAAGACCTTCCATGCCAATTTCCAGCCCGAAAAGGAGACCGGAAACGATGTGCTTTATACATCAGAGCTTGCAATCGGCTATGACCATCCGCTCTCTGTAGTGTCGCTTGATTTGAAAAGAGGCGAAAAGCTTGGCATACTAGGCGGAAACGGACTTGGAAAATCGACATTTTTAAAGACTATCGTGGGTAAGATCCCTGCACTTTCAGGCGAGTACCGCTTTGGAACCAACGTGCAGATAGGATATTTCGACCAGCAGATGGCCATGTATACAAGCAACAAGACTGTGCTCGATGATTTTTGGGATGAGTATCCGAATCTCACGGAAACCGAGGCCAGAAATGCACTTGGAGCCTTCCTTTTTTCAGGGGAGGACGTGTTCAAGAACGTAAATATGCTATCCGGAGGAGAAAAGGTCAGACTGGCGCTTTGCAAGATTTTAAAGACCAGACCGAACGTGCTCGTGCTCGATGAGCCAACTAACCATATGGATATCGTAGGCAAGGAAACGCTAGAGAGCATGCTTAAGGACTACAAGGGCACACTGATTTTTGTATCACACGACAGATATTTTGTGAAAAAGGTAGCCACACAGCTGCTTGTGTTCGAGGATGGCACGACCAATCTCTATCAGTTTGGCTATGAGCAGTATCAGGAAAAGCTCGACAGGGAGGCTGAGGAGAGCAAAAATGTATACAGAGGCAATGCGATATTTGGCGGCGCGATAAGCCAGAACGGTAGCAGTCAGACAGGCAGTGATGCAAACCGGAGCACGTCACAAACCGCTGCAGCAGGTAATGTGGGCGAAAGCACCAATGCAAATAGCGCAGCCCAGGCAGGCGGCATGGCTGTCTCATCAACCGGCAAGGCATACTACAACCCAGGCAAGGAACGCTCAAAGATACAAAAAAAGGTCAAAAAGGCCGAGGAGGACCTGGCAGTCAAGGAAGAAAAGCTCGATGAGCTCAAGGCCGAGCTCATGAAGCCGGAGTATCAGTCAAGCTACTCAAAGCTCACGGAAATCCAGAACGAAATAGACGCTCTCGAGGAAGAAATCCTTATTGATATGGAGGCGTGGGAGGAGCTTTCCTCTCAGCTTGAGGCACTGGGATAGGTTAGATGCGCTGTGGTAGCTTAGAAACGTTGTGATAGCTTAGATGTGCTGTTGTAGTTGAGAAATGTTGCGATAGTGTATAAAAAATCACTCAACTTGATGTTTTTTATTCTGATGAAATCCCTAATCATAGCGAAATCAAGCGATTTCGCGAAAAACCGTAAATAAACCCTTGATTATTTATATAAATTGCATAAAAATGATTGATGAAAACGAAATTTATGGTATAATATTTACATGATACAGACAACGTATCAAATAAACGATAAAGGGGTTGGACATCATGAGAATAACAATTTCAGGAAAAAACATCGAATTAACAGAGGGGCTTAAGCAGGCAGTAGAGGAGAAGCTGTCAAAGCTGGAGAAGTTTTTTAAACCGGACACAGACGTATACGTTACACTCAGCGTAGAAAAGGATAGACAGAAAATCGAGGTTACTATCCCGGCAAAGGGACATGTTATCCGTTCAGAGCAGGTCAGCAACGATATGTACGTATCAATTGACCTCGTAGAGGAAGTAATCGAGAGACAGCTTCGCAAATACAGAACCAAGATTTCCGCAAAGAAGTATGCACCGGCGATATTCCAGGATGATTTCGTGGAGGCAGACGATGCAGAGGACGAGGAAATCAAGATTGTCCGTACCAAGAGATTTGGTATGAAACCTATGTATCCTGAGGATGCATGCATCCAGATGGAGCTCTCAGGCCACGATTTCTTCGTATTCAGAAATGCAGAGAATGACGAAGTAAATGTAGTCTACAAGAGAAAAGGACATACATACGGACTTATCGAACCGGAATGTTAGACTCTTGTTTTTCATCATAATTTAACCTTTCTTTCATCGAAAATCGGCAGCCGTTGGCTGCCGGTTTTTTTGAGTGCAGTGGTCAGTCTCTGTTTAACCTCATTTGGTCTTGGATATGCGATTGGTTCCAATGGCAGTAAGACCACAAAAAATAACCGCCCCAGCCTGGAAACTGAACGGTTATTTTAACTAAGTAAATGATCAGGCGAACCGTTGTTATAGGTAGCACCTTTTTGTTAACTATATTTTAACATTCATTTCTAATCATGTCAAAATTATTTCAAAAAATGAAATAATTGAGAGAATTACATAATTCATAGTCATTGATTTTACTGATGTTTCAGGACATATAAAAAACAATATATTTTTTAGTTTTTAGTTTTCAAAAGAAGCTTGCACAGAAATGTGGAGGCTCTTTTTATGTGAAATAATTAGAGGCTTCCACTATTATGCCAGAAGCCTCTAATTTTTAAGCTGTTTTGGAGATTTTTGCGGTTTCAGCTACTTTTTTCTGGAATTTTTTCGGCTTATGGACTGGTTTTGGGAGCTGTTTTGGGAATTTTTGCGGTTTCAGCTACTTTTTCACGCGATTTTTTCCGGCTTATGGGCTGAGTTTGAGAGCTGTTTTGGAGATTTTTGCGGTTTCAGCTACTTTTCTCGTATTTTTTCCGCCTTATGGGCTGAATTTTGGGAGCTGTTTTAAAAGTTTTATGGATTATAGCTCCTCAAGACCTGCCCACTATGCTATCAACCTATGGCTATTGTACATTATGCTATGCAAATAGAGCAATTATCAGATATAAAGGCATTGGTTATGCGTCTCAAATCTGACCCGGTACCGGTTCTAAGACGCAGTCTTGGTTACGATTATGTCGAAAAATCAAAGATAATTCAAGGTTTATTACAGCACCATTCAGAGAAACAAAAGCATTTGAAAAACTATATAATCAACGAACCAGCGTAGAGCGTACGTTCGGGGATTTAAAAGATAATTACAACCTTGATAACATCCGGGTTGCAAAAATGGCAAGGGCAAAAGTCTTTATGGATTTATCTTGTATTGCCCTTATTGCATCAAGACTACCAGATGCAGCCAGCAGGAAAAAACCACAAAAATAGTACAAATTTATCATTACAAAAATTCTGATATAAAAAGAGCAATATTAAACAAAAACCAACTAAATTAAACCTAAAACCATGTTGTATTTTGTCGAAAACTGCTAATCACCTATCAATATTAAATCTTCTAATAGAAATCTTCAAAATACAAGCGCGTAACGCGCCTAGAATATTGATATATTATATGGAAAAATGAATCCACCAACAAAGAGTGAAATTTCGCAAAAGCGACAAAATTTCAAAAGAAAGACAAAAAAAGAAGTTCTACGAAAAATACAATCGATGGAGGGATGAAATATTTGGGAAGAATTTATTATGAACAGAAAGGACTTATTAACCTCGATGATATCGTAGATATATTTATTGAGGTGGGAAATATACACAATTACCTGGAAAATGCAGCCTTGCGGATTTTGCTTTTTGGCAATCCTGAGCTGAATTTTTATCAGTGCCGATTATTAGTATTGAAGTACGGAGAATCACTTTCACAGGATGATTTGCACGGGCGGATGGTATTTATGAGAATGATACAGCTGCTGGAAGCCAACACAGTTTAAAATAAAATGAGAATTTCTTTTTTGACCGGGCAACCGGTCTTTCTTTTTTGCACAAATGGTGTTATAATTTTGAAGAAATTATGTTGATTACTCATAGCTTTAAAAAAGAAGCACTGCATTGTGTTTAATTAAACCAAAGCATGATAATTCAATCAAAGAAAAGAGGACAAAAATGAACATCGTAGTACTTGCCGGAGGGCTCAGCACAGAGAGAGATGTTTCCTTCAAGACAGGAAGCATGGTAGCTAAGGCGCTCAAAGAGAACGGCCACAAAGTTATATTATTGGATGTATTTATGGGATATAGTGACAGGGAGGAGGACCTGACAGGTATATTTGACCGCGCGGACGAGATAAGCGTGCAGGTCAGCGATATTCCGACAGAGGCACCTGACCTCGCAAAGGTAAAGGCTTCCAGAAAGGACCAGTCACCTTGCTTCTTCGGACCAAATGTCATCAAAATGTGTCAGATGGCTGACATTGTTTTCATGGCTCTCCACGGAGAAAACGGAGAGAACGGAAAGATACAGGCAGCATTTGACCTCTTCGGTGTCAAATATACAGGCAGCGATTATTTAAGCTCAGCCATCGCCATGAACAAGGAGACATCAAAGCAGTTCTTCCTTGCAAACGGTATCCCTACTCCAAAGGGTATTTCCATGACAAGAGCGACCAGACAGGACGATATCACAAAGCTTGACCTGACACTTCCATGCGTGGTAAAGCCATGCTGTGGTGGTTCAAGCATCGGTGTCACCATCGTTAGGGATGCGGCAGAGTTCAAGGCGGCACTTGACGATGCCTTCAAGTGGGAAAATGAGCTGGTTATCGAGGAGTTTGTACAGGGCAGGGAGTTCTCTGTCGGCGTTATCGAGGGCAAGGCTCTTCCTATTATAGAGATTGCACCGAAGGAGGGCTTCTACGATTATAAGAATAAATACAAGGCGGGCAGTACAGTAGAGACATGTCCGGCCGAGCTTCCTGAGAAGGTGACAAAGGATATGCAGCACTATGCCGAGGAGGTTGCACGTGTTATCGGGCTTGACACATATTCACGCTCAGACTTTTTGCTCAATGACAAAAATGAGATGTTCTGCCTCGAGGCAAACACACTGCCGGGCATGACTCCGACCAGTCTTCTGCCACAGGAGGCAGCGGTTATCGGTATGAGTTTTAATCAGCTCTGTGAGCATCTGATTGACATATCTTTGAAAAAATATGAGGTGTAGCATGTCGGATAAGTACATGAAGAATCTTACATTTGCAAATATCGCAAAGGCCTGTGAGGGCACATACATAGGCGATGAGACACAGCTCGATACGACAATCACCGGCGCAGTCATAGACAGCAGACAGGTGAAGGAGGGCTATCTTTTTATCCCGATAAAGGGAGAAAGGGTGGACGGACACAAATTCATTCCGACTGTGTTTGAGCAGGGGGCGGCAATTGTGCTCTCTGAGCATGAGCTTACGGACCCGGCAGGCCCATATGTGCTTGTTGAATCAACCACCGATGCCATGAAAAAGCTAGCGGCATTTTACAGAAAAAGCCTTGATATCAAGGTGGTGGGTATCACCGGAAGTGTCGGCAAGACCAGCACCAAGGAGATGATATCATCAGTCCTTGAGCAGAAATACAGCGTCCACAAGACCGCAGGCAATTTCAACAATGAGATAGGCCTGCCACTCACCATTTTCGGAATCAGGGAAAGCCATCAGGTAGCGGTGCTCGAGATGGGCATATCTGATTTTGGCGAGATGCACAGACTTTCTACTATGTCTTGCCCGGATGTCATGGTCATCACAAATATCGGCTACTGCCATCTGGAGTTTTTGGGCGACAGGGATGGTGTGCTTAAAGCCAAGACAGAGTGCTTTGAGCATATGATGCCGGATGCGGTCGCAGTGCTGAATGCAGATGACGACAAGCTGGCCACAGTGCAGACGGTAAATGGAAAGCCTGCCATATACTATGGCAAGGAATCGGCTTCGGACGTTCATAAATCAGTATATACCACAAATATTGAAAACCTGGGCTTTGACGGCATGAAGGCTCATTTTGTCACTCCGGAGGGTGAGTTTGATGCACAAATCCACATCCCGGGTGAGCACAATGTATACAATGCCATGGCGGCAGCAGCTGTCGGATTGCAGCTTGGCCTCACAATAGCTGAGATAAAGTCAGGAATCGAGAAAGCAGAGACAATCGCAGGCCGTACCAATTTTATCAAAACACACGGCATGACAGTGATAGATGACTGCTACAATGCAAATCCTGTATCCATGAAATCCTCTATCGAGGTGCTTTCGCATGCAAAGGGCAGGACAATAGCAGTGCTTGGCGACATGGGCGAGCTTGGAAGCGACGAGAAAAAGCTGCACCATGAGGTAGGCGAAGCAGTTGGAGAGAATCATATCCATACACTTTTTGCTGCAGGAGAGCTTGCAAAGGAATATGCAGCCGGAGCCGCAGAAAAATCATCCGATGTAGACATCCACTATTTCGAGGATAGGGAAACCATGACACAGGAGCTTCTTTCATATGTGAAGGAGGGCGACACTATACTGGTGAAGGCATCACACTTCATGGAGTTTCCGAAGGTAGTCGAGGCTCTGAGCAAGTAAAATCAGGTAAAATCAATCGGGTAGAAATTAATTCAATATTTAATTATTGCGAGGAATGGATATTCTCCAAGCCTCATAATATTATAAAAGAAAGAGAGAAAAATAATGGCACAGAATCCAATCGTAACAATCACAATGGAAAACGGCGATGTAATCAAGGCGGAGCTTTATCCGGAAATCGCACCAAACACAGTAAACAACTTTATCAGCTTAATCAATCACAACTTCTATGACGGAGTATGCTTTCACCGTGTAATCAAGGGCTTCATGCTCCAGGGCGGAGATCCGGACGGAAACGGCACAGGCGGCCCTGGCTATGAAATCAAGGGCGAGTTCACACACAACGGCTTCAAAAATGACTTAAAGCACACAGCCGGTGTACTTTCAATGGCACGTACCATGATACCTGATTCAGCAGGCAGCCAGTTCTTCATCATGCATCAGGATGCACCACATCTCGACGGCGAGTATGCGGCATTCGGCAAGGTAATCGAGGGCATGGATGTGGTAAACAAGATTGCAGAGGTGCGCACAGACTACATGGACAAACCACTTGAGGCTCAGGTCATGAAAACAGTTACAGTTGAGACCTTCGGAGTGGACTATCCGGAGCCGGAGACAGTTTAATGATAATAATTATCGATGAGGCAAGCGCAAAACTTGCCTCTTTTTACTATCATGACGAGATATTAAAGCTGCAGTGGAAGCGCGCAGCCAATATGTCATTTGCGTCAGACGAGTTGCATGATGAATTTCAGGAAAAACTGCAAGAAAAACTACCTGATGAGCTGCGGGAAAAACTGTATGTTGCGCTACCGGCAAATGAATCAATTAATGACTTCCCAAAAACAACGATACAAGAATATGCAGATAACACCGCGAAAGCTAATACGAGAAATCTAAGAATACCGAAAGCTCCCGCCAACTACATCTGGATAGTATCAAACAGGCAGCAGAAGCAAATAGCTGACTCACTCGGCATAGCATCAGTAGGAGAACCGCAGTGTGGTACGCGCTATGCAGTGGAGAGCCTTGCAGAATTAGATATTGAGTATCTGGAGCGGGTGCGCAGGCGATATAATCACATCCCGTGGCACATCGGCGAGACAGACAGGTGTCTGATACGTGAGCTGTCCCTGTCAGACCTTCCTGCGCTCTATGAGCTCTATGACAAGCCCGGCATGACAGACTTTGTGGAACCGCTTTACGACTACGAGACAGAGCTTGAATACCAGAAGGCATATATAGAGAACATGTATGGCTTTTACGAGTATGGCATGTGGCTTGTATTTTCTAAGGAAACAGGTAAGCTGATAGGACGGGCAGGGCTTGAGCACAATGAAATGGGCTACATGATAGAACCGGAATTATGGAACCAAGGCTATGCCACGGAGGTGTGCCGCTTCATAATAGACTATGCGCGCGAAAACACAGACTTTGAAGAGCTTTACTGCCGGATAGATGAGAGAAATACGGCATCGGTGCGCCTTGCCAAAAAGCTTGGATTTACAAATAGCGGGCATATGGATGATGATATAAACGCTTCTATATATAGAAAAAATATAAAAAACATAAAAAACAATGAAAAACATTGAAAAATATGCAATTAGGCAATAAAATATAAACATAGTTTAATGATTTGGAGGACGAAAAAATGAAGAAATATGCATACGGAGTAGATATAGGTGGAACAACTGTAAAGATAGGCTTTTTTGAGACCACAGGAAGGCTTGTAGATACATGGGAGATTCCTACACGCACAGAGAATTCAGGCGAGCTCATCCTGCCTGATATTGCAGCATCCATCAAGGAGAATAACGAGAAGCACGGCATCGAGATGGGTGACATCGAGGGCGTAGGCATGGGAGTGCCGGGACCTATAAAGGATGACGGAACAGTATTGAAGTGTGTCAACCTCGGCTGGGGCGTGTTCAACGTGGCACAGTCACTCTCAGTATTGTGCGGCGGCATCAAGGTAAAGGCTGGAAACGATGCCAACGTAGCTGCACTCGGTGAGATGTGGCAGGGTGGCGGAAAGGGTCATCAGGATGTAGTCATGATTACACTCGGCACAGGCGTAGGCGGAGGAATCATCCGCGAGGGCAGAATCGTAGCCGGAATAAACGGAGCAGGCGGAGAGATAGGACATATGCCTATGGTAGATGATGAGTCAGAGTGCTGTGGCTGCGGCAAGAAGGGCTGCTTAGAGCAGTATGCATCAGCAAACGGTCTCGTAAGAGTGGCAGAGAGATACATTGCAGCACACAGGGATGTGGCAACAAAGCTTGATTTAAATGCAGGCTTCACAGCCAAGGATGTATGCGATGCGGCAAAGGCAGGAGATGCAGCGGGCATTGCAGCAGTAGAGCAGTCTATGAAGCTTCTCGGCAAGGCAATGGCAGCAGTAGCATGCGTTATGGACCCTGAGGTATTTGTTGTCGGCGGTGGCCTTTCAAAGGCAGGCAGCATCATCATCGATACAGCAGCAAAGTACTATAAAGAGTATGCTTTCCATGCAAGCCGTGAGACAGAGATCAAGCTTGCCACACTCGGCAACTCAGCCGGCATGTATGGCGGAGTAAAGATGGTTATAGGCTAACAACATGAGATTGCAATTTTTAAAGAAATAAAATATAATGGCTACTAAAGATACACTACAATCGAGGTGAGACTATTGGCAGATTACTCAACAGAAGAATTAGAAAAAATAGCGGACAAATTTCGCTCAGATACCAGCGGTATAAGGGGAACAAAGGATTTTACGAGCCCAGAGGAGCTTTACGATGAGCTGAAAAAGGAAATCAAAAAGTACCATCCGTCGGATGACACGAGCCTTGTGGACAAAGCCTACAGGGTAGCTTATGATGCTCATAAGGGTCAGGCGCGTAAGTCAGGAGAGCCTTATATCATACATCCGCTTTGTGTTGCCATAATACTCGCCGAGCTCGAGCTGGATAAGGAAACCATTGCAGCAGGACTGCTCCATGATGTGCTGGAGGATACCATCATGACCATGGATGAGATGCGTGCAGAGTTTGGAGACGATGTCGCACATCTGGTGGATGGCGTCACGAAGTTGAAGCACCTGCACCTGACAGACAGCACCAAGGATCCGAAGGACAAGAATGCGGACAGGCTTGAGATGCAGGCTGAGAATCTGCGCAAGATGTTTCTCGCCATGGCAAAGGATATCAGAGTCATCCTCATAAAGCTGGCGGACAGACTGCACAATATGCGTACACTCAAGTACCAGTCCAAGGAGGCACAGCAGCGTATCGCCAGAGAGACACAGGATATCTATTGCCCTATCGCGCAGCGACTTGGTATCAGCAAGATAAAGATAGAGCTCGAGGACCTTTGTATGAAGTACCTCTATCCCGATGCTTACTACGATCTGGTAGAGAAGGTAGCCCTCAGAAAGACGGAGCGCGACACCTACATCCAGGGTCTGGTAAACGATGTCAAGAAGTATGTTTCAGATGCCGGCATCAAGGCTGAGATATACGGCAGGGCAAAGCATTTCTTCAGTATATATAAGAAGATGGTCAATCAGGACAAGACGATAGACCAGATATATGACCTCTTTGCCATCAGGATTCTGGTGGACACCATACCGGACTGCTACGCAGTGCTTGGTATCATACATGAGAAGTATAAGCCTATACCGGGCCGTTTCAAGGACTATATTGCCATGCCGAAGCAGAACATGTACCAGTCGCTTCACACGACGCTCATAGGCCCGAGTGGACAGCCGTTTGAGATACAGATTCGTACCTACGAGATGCATCGTACTGCTGAGTACGGTATCGCGGCGCACTGGAAGTACAAGGAAACAAACAACGGCAATGCCACTACCACCACTGTCACAGAGGAGGAGAAGCTCAGCTGGCTGCGCCAGATACTCGAGTGGCAGCAGGACATGTCGGATAATAAGGAGTTTATGACTTTATTAAAGAGTGATTTAAATTTATTCTCCGATAATGTATTTGCATTCACACCGTCCGGCGATGTAAAGAACCTGCCAAAGGGCTCCACACCTATAGACTTTGCCTACAGCATACACTCTGCGGTCGGCAACAAGATGGTCGGCGCCAAGGTAAACGGCAAGCTGGTGCCGATAGACTATGTCATCAAAAACGGTGACCAGATAGAGATAATCACCTCACAGAACTCCAAGGGACCAAGCCGCGACTGGCTCAAGGTTGTAAAGAGCACACAGGCCAAGAACAAGATCAACCAGTGGTTCAGAAGTGAGCTCAAGGAGGAGAATATACAGCACGGCAAGGATCTGATAGCAGCCTATGCCAAGGCAAAGGGTATCAACTTTGCTGAGATAAATAAGCCTGAGTATCAGGAGAAAATACGCCGCAAATACGGCTTCCACGACTGGAACTCATGCCTTGCAACCGTCGGCCACGGCGGACTCAAGGAGAGCCAGATAGTCAACAGGATGTACGATGAGTACAAGAAGGATCATGTGGTGCCGGTGACAGATGAAGATGTGCTTGGCAGCATCGCAGAAAAGCAGCAGGCGGCAGCAGGCACACAGCCGGAGCACAAGTCAAAGAGCGGCATTGTGGTACACGGACTCTATGACGTGGCTGTGCACTTCTCGAAGTGCTGCAATCCTGTTCCGGGAGATGAAATCGTGGGCTTTGTCACAAGAGGCCGAGGCATCTCAATCCACAGGACAGACTGCGTGAACATCATCAATCTGTCCAAGATAGAAAAGGACAGGCTCATAGAAGCAGAGTGGCAGGATACAGCCCTCATGGACAACGGTACCGAGTATCAGGCAGACCTGAAGATATTCTGTCATGACAGGCCGGGACTGCTCGTAGATATCACAAAGATATTTACCGAGAAGGAAATCAATATCAGTGGTATCCAGTCCAAGACCAGCAAGCAGGGAATCGCTACAATCGAGGTATTTTTTAATATCAAAGGCAGGGACCAGATAAAGGTTCTCGTGGAGAAGCTCAGACAGATAGAAAGTGTAATAGACGTAGAGAGGACCACCGGATAAATCCCGGTGGTTCTTGCGTGAAGCATAACATATAACAGACAAGGAGTACACTCATATGGTAAATATGAAGATAGACCACTTCGTAGTGGGACCGGTGCAGACCAACTGCTACTTTGTCACCAATATAAAGACAAAGGAAATGATAATAATAGACCCTGGCGCGTGTGCTAATCAGCTCGCCAAAAAAGTGGACGAATCAGGCGCAAAGCCAGTAGCAATACTGCTCACACATGGACATTTTGACCATGCCACGGATGCAAAGCCGCTCGCAGACCGCTACGGCGTCAAGATATATATCCATGAGGCAGACAAAGCCACACTGGATGACCCGCAGCTTAATGTCAGCTACATGATGGGCCAGTCAAAGACCTTTTATGCAGATGTATTTTTGAAGGATAAGCAGGAGCTTGACATCGCAGGCTTTCATATAGTAGTGCTTCACACACCGGGGCATACACCGGGCGGCTGCTGCTATTATTTCCCATATGAGGACGTGATCTTTACAGGCGATTCGCTGTTTTGCGGCTCAATCGGACGTACGGATTTCAAGGGCGGCAGCATGTCAGACCTCGTGCGCACAGTGAAGGAAAAAATCATGACACTGCCTGAGCATACAGAGGTGTACCCGGGCCACAACGATACAACAACCATAGAAAACGAGAGGATGTATAACCCTTACTTATGATAGTAGTAGTATTTAATAAACCGGATTTTGAATATGATGTGCACTCACTGCTCAAGGAGTTCTTCCCACAGGAGGACGTGCAGATGTACTATAGCTGCCCATCTGATGAGGTGGAGGGCAAAAACTTAGCCTGCACACACCACGAGATGACAGATGATGGCGTAAAGGAATTTGCGGATGCCTCACAGGTATTTAAGATAGACTATGTGGGCGATGAAATTGCAGTGGAGTGGACGCTGAATAGAGCCGGTGGAAATAATTTCATGACAGATGAGATGCAGCAAGCCGACGAAAGTGACATTAAAACAGCCGGAGAAAGTATCTGCACAAAAATATCCGTAGACAGCACAGACCGCAAGGAGACCAAAAACCGCCTCAAGCTAGCCCTGTATTCCATGATAGAAAAGGGAACAGGAAAGAGCCTTCCGTGGGGCACACTCTCAGGCATCAGACCGACCAAGATAGCCATGAAATGCATAGAGGACGGCATGAGCGATAAGGAAACCTACGACTATCTGAAGGAAACCTATCTCGCAAGCGATGAGAAAATCGACCTCTCAATAGGCATAGCAAAGCGTGAGAAGGCACTGCTCGACAAGGTGGACTATGACAACGGCTACAGCCTGTACATAGGCATACCATTCTGCCCGAGCACCTGTGCATACTGCTCGTTTACATCATACCCGCTGGGCGTATGGAAAAACCGCGTGGACGATTACCTCGATGCACTCGAGAAGGAGATAGACTACACGGCACAGAAATTCTATCACAAGAAGCTAAACTCCATCTACATAGGAGGCGGCACACCGACCACACTAAGCCCTGCGCAGCTTGACAGGCTTATCAGAAAAATCAAATGCAGCTTTGATTTAAAGGACTGTCTGGAATTTACGGTGGAGGCGGGCAGACCGGATTCCATCACGAGAGAAAAGCTCATGGCACTGAAGAAAAACGGCATCAGCCGTATATCAGTAAATCCACAGACCATGAAGCAGCAGACACTTGATATAATAGGAAGACACCACACGGTAGACGATACAATACAAAGCTTCAAGCTCGCGCGTGAGCTGGGCTTTGACAACATAAACATGGACCTCATCATGGGACTTCCTGAGGAAACACTCGATGATGTAAGGCACACAATGGAGCTGGTGAAGGAGCTGGCGCCTGACAACGTCACCATCCACTCACTCGCAGTAAAGCGAGCTGCAAGACTTACCATCTTCAAGGACCGCTACAGCGATATGCAGATGGTCAACACTCAGGAGCATATGGATCTCTGCGCAGCCTACTGTAAGCAGATGGGGCTTGAGCCATACTACCTCTACAGGCAGAAGGGCATGGCAGGCAACATGGAGAACGTGGGCTATGCAGCAAAGGGCAAGGCCGGTGTATACAACATATTGATAATGGAGGAAAAGCAGACCATCGTGGCCTGCGGAGCCGGAGCAAGCACCAAGCGCGTCTGGCCGGTACCGAATCCGGATGGCACTCACCGAATCGACAGATGCGAGAATGTCAAGGATGTAGGGCAGTATATCGCAAGGATTGATGAGATGATAGAGAGAAAGCAGAGATTGTTTGAGGAAAAATAAGCAGTATGGCATATAATAATGTATAATAATGCGCGCTACAATACCATAGCGATTAGCGAATGTGTCGAAAATTGTAAAGAAAACCTAATATTCATTGACAAAGAATTAAAAATGGGTGAAAATATATTATTGAATACCCTGATTAGATACAGAAAAAGATATAAATAACCTAATAAAACATACGTAAAACAAAACAGGTTAAAATAATTCGGGGGGGGTACAAAGGTACCTCCCCTAGAACAGGTATAAAGGAAAATAAAAGATACCACAAGGAGAATTTGGAAAGAATGTACAGAAAGAAAGGCAGAGGATGGACAAAGCATATAGATTTTATGCTTATAGATATCGCATGCATTGTTATAGCATTTTTTATTTCATATGTGATACGCTTCGGCTTTAATAACCCATATGTGGACAAGGACTACCGTATACTGGGTGTAGCATTTCTTCTGATAGATTTCTTTGTGGAGATAATGGCAGATTCATTCAAGAACGTCCTAAAACGCGGATATCTGGATGAATTCATATCGACCTGCAAGCACGCAGTGCTTGTATTTCTGGTGACAGCGCTATTTCTGTTCACCACACAGATGGCTGATATATACTCGCGATTATCATTTTATATCATGTTTCCAATCTATGTGACAATATCATATGTAGCAAGAATTGCACTCAAGAGCTTCCTTAAGAAAAAGGGTTTCGGAACATCTAAGAAATCACTGCTTGTCATAGCGCCGGATGCCATGCTTCGTGATACACTGCGCACAGTGGAGAAGAGCTGCATAGGCTATACAAGGATAGTAGCAGCTTCACTGGATACAGACCTGAAGGGTAAGACTATATGCAACATACCGATAGTGGCAAACCACGATGGCATAGTGGACTATGCGTGTGATGAGTGGGTGGATGAGGTACTCATCCCGCCTTGCAGCGAGGATGAATATCCTGAGAAGATGGCAGATATATTCCTTGAGATGGGAATAGCAGTACATACAGGAGTAGCCAAAAACGGCACAGCCCAGGGCGGTTATAAGCAGATAGAAAAGATAGGCGACTACACAGTAGTCACATCAAGCGTGAACTATGCAAATACCAGCGCACTTCTGGTAAAGAGGGGCATGGATATAGTCGGAGGACTGGTGGGCTGCCTGTTCACACTTATCATCATGATATTTGTGGGACCGATGATATACATAGCATCGCCGGGACCGATATTCTTCTCGCAGGAGAGAGTCGGCAGGAACGGCAGAAAGTTCAAGATGTACAAATTTCGCAGCATGTATATGGATGCCGAGGAGCGAAAGAAGGAGCTTGCGGCGCAGAATAAAGTGGGCGACGGAATGATGTTCAAGATGGACTTTGACCCAAGAATAATAGGCAATAAGGTGCTGCCAAACGGAAAAAAGAAAACCGGAATCGGGCAGTTTATCAGGAAAACAAGCCTGGATGAATTCCCACAATTCTTCAATATACTAGTGGGAGATATGAGCCTGGTAGGCACCAGACCACCGACACTGGATGAGTGGGAGAAGTATGAACCACATCACAGAGCCAGAATGTCATTCAGGCCGGGACTGACCGGACTGTGGCAGGTAAGTGGCAGAAGCAATATCACGGACTTTGAGGAAGTGGTAAAGCTGGATACCCAGTATATTGGGGAGTGGAGTGTTAAGGGGGATATGAAGATTCTCTTTAAGACAATTACAGGCGTATTAAAGAGTGATGGAGCAGTGTAAGAGACGTGAACAGACGAAAGAGTAAGCATAAAGAAAAACTCAATATTGCTATGTTTGGGCAAAAAAGAATTCCATCAAGAGAAGGTGGAGTTGAAATAGTAGTTGAAGAACTTTGCACAAGGATGGTTGCCCAAGGGCATAATGTAACTTGCTACAACAGAGGTGGTCATCATGTAAGTGGTTCAGAGTATGATTCAAAACGACTTAAAGAATATAAAGGAATAAAGCTTAAGACAGTTCCAACAATAGAAAAGAAAGGTCTTGCGGCTGTTTCGTCCTCTTTTTTTGCAGCATTATGTTGTGCTTTTGGTAAGTATGATGTTGTTCATATTCATGCAGAGGGACCGGCATTTTTTGCTTGGCTACCAAAAATGTTTGGTAAAAAAGTAATTGTTACAATACATGGATTGGACTGGCAGCGTGAAAAATGGAAAAGTGGATTTGGTTCAAAGTTCATTCATCAGGGAGAAAAAAATGCCGTAAAGTATGCTGATGAAATTATTGTGCTTAGTAAGGGTGTACAGGATTATTTTGAAAAAACATATGGTAGAAAAACTGTATTTATTCCAAACGGTGTAAGTAATCATATAGATAGAGAACCACAGATTATTAAAAATAAATTTGGATTAGATAAAGATAAATATATTTTGTTCCTTGGACGATTAGTTCCAGAAAAAGGAATCAAGTATTTAATAGAAGCATTTAAACAGGTTGATACAGATAAAAAATTGGTTATTGCTGGTGGCAGTTCGGATACAAGTGAATTTGAAAATGAAATGAAAGAACTAGCTAAAGAAGATAAACGAATCTTATTTACTGGATTTGTTCAAGGGCAAGAGTTAGAAGAGTTGTATAGCAACGCATATGTGTATGTACTCCCATCTGACTTAGAGGGAATGCCTTTAAGTTTGTTGGAGGCAATGAGCTACGGAAATTGTTGCCTGGTATCGGATATACCGGAATGTGTTGATGTGGTTGAAGATAAAGCACTTATATTTCAAAAATCAGATGTAAATAGCTTATATACAAAGCTCGTTGATATATGTTGTAACTCTTCAAAGGTGCATTCATTTAAATGTACAGCAGAGGAATTTGTATGTAATAAATATAGCTGGAATAAAATTGTAAAAGATACTTGCTGCTTATACAGATAAAATAAAAAAGGTTGGAAATAAAATGTCAGAAAAAAAATTAAATGGAACAGTCATAGTAACTTATAGATGTAATGCTCGCTGTAGCATGTGCAATAGATATAAAGCACCTTCAAAACCGGATGAGGAAATTAGCATTGAAACTATAAAAAAACTTCCTAAGATGTATTTTACAAACATTACAGGGGGCGAACCTTTCATAAGAACTGATTTGAAGGATATTGTAAGAGAATTATATAAGAAAAGTGATCGAATAGTTATATCTACTAATGGATTTTTTACAGATCGAATTGTGGATTTAGCAAAAGAATTTCCTCAAATTGGTATAAGAATATCTATTGAAGGACTTGAAAAAACAAATAATGAGATTCGTGGCTTGGAAAATGGATTTCAGAGAGGATATAGTACGTTAAAGAAATTACGTGAAATGGGAATGAAGGATGTAGGCTTTGGAATGACTGTCCAGGATAAAAATGCTCTGGATCTTGTCCCTTTATATGAGCTTTCTAATGAAATGGGAATGGAGTTTGCTACGGCGAGTCTACATAATAGTTTTTATTTTGTTGAGGCAAAAAATATTATAAATGATCGTCCGATGGTTGCAAAGAATTTTGAAAATCTTGTGAATGAACTGTTGAAGAGTAAGAGTCCGAAGAAATGGTTTAGGGCATATTTTAATCATGGACTTATTAATTATATATATGGACAGAAAAGATTATTGCCATGTGATATGAGTTTTGACACATTCTTTATTGATCCTTATGGAGATGTTATGCCATGTAATGGAACAAAAGATAAAGAGGTTATGGGAAATCTCAATAATCAATCATGGGATGAATTATGGAATAGTGTGGAAGCCGAGAATGTCAGAAAAAAAGTACGTTGTTGTGATAGAGATTGTTGGATGATAGGCTCAGTTTCTCCGGCTATGCACAAATATATTTGGAAACCGGCTTGGTGGGTATTTACGCATAAAGTAAAGAGTATTTTTGGTGGAAAGTATTCTATGTATGAAAATAAAATATGCAGAGAATATCGTGATGGTAAAGTGACAAAAGATGAATTGGATAAATGTAGTACGTGTGATAAAAACTGCATTGTCAATAATGGATTAAGTGAAGCTAGTAAGGCACAGTTGGTTGGAAAAACTGGTGAAGAAATAGTTGATGCAGATATAAAAGAGCAGATGAAGGAATAACATTATGAATAATTCTATTGTAGCTACAATTGTTATCTATAATAAAAGCATTGAAAATTCAATTACATGTAAAAATATTTTAAGTTTTAATGAAGATTTAATTGAAATTTTAATAGTTGATAATAGCACATCAAACTATGGTAATAAAGCATATTGTGAAAATAAAAACATTAAATATATATCAATGGGTGGAAATCAGGGATTATCAAAAGCATACAATGCTGCGATTGATTTATCTAAAGATAAAGATGTTATTATTTTGTTTGATGATGATACTGATGTTACAAAACAATATTTTGAACAGTTACAGATTGCTTTGGATTCTAATCCAGATGTTGATATATTTGCACCAATTATCTATGGTCAAGATGGTGTAATCTATTCACCAAACAGATACAATTTTATGAGGAGCCAATATATTCAGGAAATCAGTCAAGAAATTCCACAAGAAGAATTTAATGCTATTGCAAGTTGCCTGGCTATTCGAATGCGTGTGTTTCAAAATTATAGGTTTAATGAAAAACTATTTGTGGATCAGGTGGATCAGAATTTCTTCTATGATCAAAGGAAAAAGAATAAGAAATTTATGAAGTTAAATGTAGAAATAAAGCAAAATTTCTACCAAAGAGGTTTGAAGCTTTCGGCAGAATCAGGATGGAAGAGGCTAAGATTACGTATTATTGATATTATGAGACAAACTAGAATAATAGGTGGTATTAAAGTTAGATTTTTAGGCTTTTTAAAATGTTGCGGTTTAGGGTTGCAGATTGGTAAAAAGTGTAAATCATATTCTGTACCATTTAAATCATTAGTTTTAGCTATAAGACTTGTATTTGTCGATGAATAAGTAATAAGTAAAGTTTATGTATTGAATTTGTGTAAATTATAGGTGGAAAAATAGATTTGAGTTACTTTGCATTATATATATGTTAAGTCATAGGAGAAAAAATGGTAACAAAAATTAAAAAAAATGAAATATTATTTTATTTGTCCTATATAATATTGTACATTTCATTGTTTATTGGTGATGTTTATAATATCGGTGGTTTGGATATTCTAGCGAGATATTTACGTATTTGTTCATATATATTGATTGCTATTTCATGCTTTAATTTGAGGTTTGTGAAAAAAGAATTTCTCCAGATGATGGTTATTTTTATGATTACATTGCTTTATGCTATGAAAACAGAAGATTTATATTGGAGCATTTTGATTTTGCTTATTTACAATTCAAAAAAAATTAATATAGAGAGTGTTTATAGAATAAGTTTAAGAATAATAATAATTGGAATCATTAGTGTTTTATTTTTATGTTTGATTGGAATTTTGCCTGATATTTTAACTTCGCGTGATACGTTAGAGCAAATAGATTATAACAGACATTCATTGGGATTTTACCATAGTAATGTATTTCCATTGTTGATTTTTTATTTGGAAGTCTATTATATTTGCATTGTAAAAGAAAAAGTACGCGACAGTGTGATAGTGTTATTTATGATTTTCGCGGTGATTGTAAATGTTTTTTGCCGTTCAAGAAATGCAATTATTATATCATTGCTCTTATCTGTATTTGTTATCCTTGCAAAGAAAAAGGAAAATGGTGAGAATAAGCTATTATATCATGCAACGGTTTTAAGTATTCCAGTTATGTCGATTTTTTCATTTTCAATGATGTTTTTGTTATTAAGAGGAGGAATTTGGAATACAATTGATACTTTTTTTTCGGGAAGATTTAGACTTGCTATATTTAAGATGAGAAGAATTGGATTTCACTTTATAAATGTTATGAGTAATGAAAATTTTATAAATGATAATATTACTTATGCTAATGGACAAGATTTGAGTACAGTTGTTCTGGATAATGGTTATCTATATATAATATTAAGATATGGGATTTTAGTTTTATTTTTTTATTTTTTTATTGCGTATCTTTTGGCAAAAAAAAATAAAAGAAATATATGTATATTAGGAACTATAGTGATGGTTTTTATAGCAAACTTTGTCGATAACGATTTGGTCGATTACTCGTTCCTTCCGTTTATACTTTGGGCTTTTAATGATTTTGGGACTAATAATGTTATAAAAAATGTAAGAGTAAAATTTGAAAAAATAAAGGAAGATAAATGAAAACAGTAATAATAGTTATCTCAACATATAACGGTGCTAGACAAATAGAACGACAGTTAGATTCAATCTTTGCACAGATTGGAGTAGATGTTCGAGTTTTAGTGAGAGATGATTGCAGCAAAGATAATACAGTTGAAGTTGTGCAAAAATACGTACAAAGACATCCAAATAACAGAATTGAGATTATTAAAGGAGAAAACGTTGGTTATGCGAAAAGCTTTTGGCTCGGTCTTTCGATGTGTAATGATGCAGATTACTATGCGTTTGCAGATCAGGATGATGTTTGGAAACCTAATAAGTTGATTAAGTGTATTGATGCAATGCAGAATGAAAATAATGTTCCACAGTTGGCATATTGTAAAATGCAACGTAGTGATATAAAACTGAATCGGCTTGATGAACAGGTTGAAATTCTTAAACCTGAGCAATTAACAAAAAAGCTTACATTAATTAAAACATACAATTATGGTGCAGCAACAGTCATAAATAAGAGTGCAAAAGAATTGGTTTGTAGAGTTTGGCCAGAGGTTGATGACTTGCCTCATGATATGTGGATTGGAACGTTATGTTTTTGGTTTGGAAAAGTATATTATGTAGATGAAGAACTTTACTATTGGATTAGATATGATACCAGTGTTACTGGCGAGGGAACAAAAGAAACTGCGATTCAGTATAGATTGAAAAAAACGTTACAAAAGAAGTCATACCCTAACATTAGTACAGCAATGTTAGAGTTTTATAGTGATATTTTGAAGCCAAGTGATCAGGCATTTTTGAAAAAAGTAAGCGATTATAAAAATGTATTTAAAGATAAAATGTCTCTTTTGTTTGATCCGAGTTTCAAAAGGTTGACGGTCGCTGGAACAGTAGCATTAAAACTAGGTATCTTATTGAATTGGTATTAATGGAGGATAAAATGGAGCAGAAAGTATCAATTATTGTTCCTGTATACAATGTAGAAAAATATTTGAAACGATGTGTTGATTCACTTATTGAACAAAGTTATAAAAATCTAGAAATTATATTAGTAGATGATGGATCGAAAGATAATTCGTTTTCAATTTGCAAGGAGTATGAGTCAAAAGATTCTAGAGTCCGAATATTTCATAAAGAAAACGAAGGACTTGGATTAACACGAAACTATGGTATAGAAAAATCTACTGGTGAGTATATTACTTTTGTTGATTCGGATGACTATTTAACATTGGATGCAGTTGAAACAATGGTGGAAAAAGCGGCTGTAACAAATGCAGATGTAGTAGTAGCCAATATGTTTTACAAAGACAAAGAAATGAAAGTTATGATGGAAGAACGATTATATTATGGGGATGATATAAAAAATATTATAATCAATCATATGATGGGAGATTGTGGTAAAAAAAAGGATGCATTTTCATATACGGCAACTGCCAAATTATTTAAGAAAGAACTATTTATTAAAAATAATTTAAGGTTTCCATCTGAGAGAAAACTTATATGGGAAGATTTAGCATTTAGTGTGGATGTGTATCCAAGGTGTGAAAAGGTTTATATATTTCATAAAGCAATATACTATTATTGCTTTAACGAAGGGTCGTTGACACATACATACAAACCCAATAAGTTGAATCTTGTTATGGAATTATATCATTATATGGGGGAAAAAATTCAGATATTAAACTTGCCAATTGAGGCACAATATCGCTTAGATACTAATTTTATAGGACATATTCGTACTTGTATTAAACTTGAAGTATTTTATAAAGATAAAAATAGCTATAGAACGGCAATTCAAAATATAAGAAAAATTTGTTCTAGAAAAGATGTTCAAACGTTAATAAGAAGTTATCCTAAAGATTCTTTTAATACGTTACAATATATTTACAATTTTGCTATGGAACAGATGTGGATAAATGTAGTTTATTTTCTTACATGGCTTCAAAATAAAAAGAAAAAAATCGAGTAAACAATGGAGAATACAAGAAAAATATATTTCAAAGACAATAGAAAGTTTTTAAAGTACGCAATACTTAAAGAACATGAATGGTATTTATATCGCTTTCAAAAAAAATTGCGAGCAGAAGAAAAAGCAACAGATATTGTTTCAAGGTTTATTTATCGATTTAGTAAAAATATATTGGGGACAAAATTGGGTATTTATATCCCAGCAGGTGTTTTTGACGAAGGACTACATATTTGGCACTATGGTAATATTATTGTTAATGCAGAATCAAAAGTTGGTAAAAATTGTATGTTGCATGGTGATAACTGTATTGGAAATAATGGAAAAACAGAAGGATGCCCTATTATTGGAGATAACGTTGATATTGGAACGGGAGCGAAAATACTAGGTAATATTCAGATTGCAAATGGAGTCAAAATTGGTGCAGGTGCAGTTGTTGTAAAAAGTTGTCTGACAGAAAATGCTACTATTGTTGGAATTCCAGCTAAAGAGATTTATAGAAAATAATTGGAGAGTAGAAATGAGCAATACACCTAAAATTTCTGTAATTATGAGTGCATATAACGAGTCGTTTGATGAACTGAGTAGAAGTATTAACTCCATTATAAATCAAACATATCAGAATATTGAATTTATAATTGTTAGTGATAATCCGGAAAACAAAGATATAAAGACGGCAGTTCAAGTAGCAAATGACCAAAGAATAAAATTTATTGAAAATAAAGAAAATGTTGGACTGGTTCAAAGTTTAAACAGAGCAATTAGTGAGGCAACGGGAATCTTTATTGCACGAATGGATGCTGATGATGTTAGCAGAAAAACACGCTTAAAAGATGAACTACAATATATGCAGCAAAATAGTTTGGATATTGTAGGATCTTTTATTGAAATAATAGATGAGAAAGGTGTTGTTCAAAAGGAGATAATGCGTTTTCCGGTTACAACAGCTCATGTCAAGTTATTTATGCGATGGGGAAGTTGTTTGGCACATCCTACATGGATGGTGAAATTAAAAGTCTATCAAGAATTAAATGGTTATAGGAATGTTCCTCGTTGTGAAGATTACGATTTTATACTTCGGGCAATGGCTTATGGCTACAAAGTTGGAAATATTCCTAAAGTTGAATTGAGTTATAGGATACGCCATAGTGGTATATCAAAATCAAATGAAGCAGAGCAATTTCTTATGAGAGATTATCTTGCTCAAAATATGAAGCAGATTGATTCAATTACTGAAGAGTCCATTACAAAGTTTCTTAACTCCGAAGAATTTCATAGGCAATTGGGACAACTTTCACACTACAAAGATGAAAAGCTAATAATTAAAAATGCTACTGGCATTAAGAAATTTATAACCATTACAAAGATTTTAAAAAATCGATTCTTTTGGAAAGATATTGTTGAGAAGATCACTCTATTATTAAGAGAACGAGTATAATTGAAAGTTTAGAAAAAGAGAAAATATATAATATTTATGCATTGGTGATTAACAATCAAATAGTAAACTTTGCATCATGGACTAATGATGAGGTGATTTTAAATGTGTGATATAGAATTAAAAGAAGACATTGGCAACTTAATGAGAGATACTATGATTGGTGTTCTTTCAGGAGATATTAATCCGCTTGATGTATTAGTGGAGTTACAAAAAATTGGAAAATCAATTCCTGATATTTTATTTTATAAGAATATTGAATGCATGTTGAATGGCTTGGATAAGAAAGGTACTATTAAGAGAAAAGTTGGGAAAAAATTGGCTGAAAGTAATTATGGTGCGGATTCAGGTTTTATGCTGTTAAAATATTTGGAATCGTATGAGTATCCTGAAAAGGGAAAGTGTATGGCATATTTACTGGACTCATTGAGTCATGATTTTATTAGTGTTGATGAGTGCCTTTTATTTTGCAAATTAATTAAGGATCTGTCTGTACCGGCACTGATGTTTCTAAAAAAGAATGTTCATAAGAGCGTTTTATATCACATTACGGAAGAAAACAGTTTTTTAATAAAAGAATTGAAGAATAATGCTCTAATGTATGATGCTTGTGATGATGGAATTGCATTTGAATTAGAGGCATATTATTTGGATAAATTTGCTCTGTCATATGATGATGACAAATATGGTTATTCATCAAAAAGAGATGGTATTCCGGAGGATGATAAACTTCCCAAAGTGGTCGTTAATTTAACTACAAATGAAGTAGTATCACACAGATAAATAATATCATATGAGAGGATTAAGATGGATAGACTTTTATTGTTAATGCCTAGATTTATGGATTATGAAAAGAGCCTTAAAGAATACTTGAATAGAAAATATGAGATTTGCTGGTTGGACAGTGATGAATTCGACCAAGAAATATTAGATAAATTCTCTAAATGTAATAAAATTCGATGGGGGGTTAGACATTTATTTAGGAAGTGTTTTAATCATGACTTAGAAAAGGCAGAAGGTTTTTTTTTAGAAAATGAACTTAATAAAATAATTCTCGAAAAGGATTATTTCTCAGTTGTTTTTTGTATTAATGGACCTTATTTATCAGATGAGTTTTATAAAAAGGTAAGAATGTTAAATCCGAATGCAAGATATATATATTATGCATGGGACGATGTTAGTAATTTGATTAAAAAAAATCATATTAGATATTTTGATGAAGTTTATTCATATAACATAATTGAATGTAAAAAAAATAAGTGGAATTACCTACCTGTTTTTGTTCAAGAATCGGGTGTAGGGCATAGTAAAGAAGACAAATATGATATTGTATTTATTGGCTCTTTAAATGATGATAGAAGAAAAATTGCTGATGATTTGTACGAAAAGTATTCGTCGAGTTATAGATTATTTATTTATTTGTATGATAAAAAAAATGTTGGAGGAAGATTTTGTCATAATTCACCACTTACAAATAAACAATATATTAGTATTATGAGAGAATCCAAAGCAATTTTGGATGTTCCACAGATATGTCAAAAAGGTCCAACTACACGGGCATTTGATGCGTTATTGACAGAAACAAAGGTTATTACAGTTAATAAATATATGAAATATTATCCTGTTTATTCAGATAATATGATAATCGTGGATAGAGATAATATCAATATACCAGATAATTTTATGGCTAAAGAATATGTAATAAATAGCTATCACTCATTGTCAATTGATATGTGGATAAAAAAGATTGGATTATAGATTGTAGGGAGGATAATAATATAATGAAGATATTAGTTATCAATTGTCATTGTGATAATAGAGGAGATGAAGCCGCTATTCATGCAATGGTAGATGAATTAAATAAATTATATACAAATTTGAGCATTACACTAGCAATACGAGGGATTGGAACACGATATCCTAATATGCCTAGTAATGTCAAGATGATACGCCAATTTTGTCCTGGATCTTTTAAATCAAAAATTGCACATAATATAGCAATTATTACGAAAGGGACGTTAGCATTATCACATAATGAAAGAATACTTGTAAATGAGATAAAAGATTCTGATATAGTAGTGCATGCGCCTGGAGGACCAAGTATTGGAGATTTATATTATGATGATGAACCATCCTATCTATCGATATTTGATTTAATAATATCTATGAATAAGAAATATATGTTTTATGCCCCATCTATGGGCCCTTTTAAGGATGAAAAGAGAAATATGTGGAGAAAAAAGATACTCTGTAAAGCAAAAACTATTGTTGTAAGAGATCCTATTTCATATAGTTATGTCAATAATTTTGTCCCAGAGAAAAAACCAATATTAACATTGGATTCTGCGTTGCAGCATGATATAGATTTGACATCGAATAAAGTTAAACTAGATAAATATAAAGAATTATGTAGTTTTATAAAAAACCACAAAAAATGTATCGGTGTGACAATTACAGATTTGAGTTGGCATCCTAAATATTCAAATAATGAAATTAAGATAAAAATTAAAGAAACTTTCACAAATGTATTAAAGAATTTTGTACAAAATGGTTACGGAATTGTTTTTATTCCGCAATTGTATGGATTAGGAAATGATTATAATTTAATGAAAGAGTATTGTTTTGACGAGGACAATTATTTTGTTATTTGTTCTGATGACGAAAAATATGATACATATTTTCAACAATATGTTATTGGATGTATGTATGCTGTTATTGGAATGAGATATCATAGTAATATTTTCTCAGCAAAAATGGGGACGCCATTTATTTCTATTTCATATGAACAAAAAATGCAAGGGTTTATGAAAAAAATGGAATTAGATAGGTATTGTATTTCTTTGGACAAGCTTTCAGATGAGGAATTAAAAAAGAAATTTTCGATTTTAACTGATAACTATGATGAATATAAAAAATATTTGATTTCAGTTCATGACAAAATGAAAAAAGAATCTTATGAGACAACTAATATTTTAAAAGATATTTTATTATAAAATACAATTTATTAAAATAGATATAATAATATAGGTAAAAATAGATATGAACAAAACAAAAAATGCTATGCGAAATATAATATTTGGTATGGGTTTAAGAATATATCAAATTATTGTGCCGTTTTTGATGAGAACAGCAATGATATATTTCATGGGTATAGAATATTTAGGATTAAATAGTTTATTTACATCAATATTGCAAGTGCTAAATCTTGCTGAGCTAGGAGTGGGCTCTGCTATGGTATATTCCATGTATAAGCCTATTGCCGAGGATGATAAAGATACAATCTGTGCTTTGCTTAAATTATATAAGAAATATTATTTTTTTATAGGATTGGTCATCGCAACTATAGGGATAATAATTACGCCTATGATAACGAAGTTGATAAATGGCGAGGTACCTGGAGATATTAATATATATGTTTTATATATTTTAAACCTGAGCGCGACAGTCATAACCTACTGGTTGTATGCGTATAAAAGTTCACTATTGCAAGCACACCAAAGAACAGATATTTCTAGCAAAGTGCAATTGATAACAACAACTGCTCAATATATACTTCAATTTTTAGTTTTATGGTTAACGAAAAACTATTATTTATATGTTATTGCAATTTTATTTACACAAGCATTAGCAAATATTATAACTGCTCGAGAAGCGACAAAAATATACCCGAACTACCAAGCGAAAGGAAGTTTGCCTAAAGAGACAATAGCTGCAATCAATCAAAGAATAAAGGATTTGTTTACTGCTAAGTTAGGTGCAACGATTGTAAATTCTGCAGATACAATTGTTATTTCAGCGTATTTGGGCTTGACAATGCTTGCAGTATATCAAAATTATTATTTTATAATGAACTCAGTTATGAGTATATTAGTTATAGTATTTGTTTCATGTCTAGCGGGTATTGGTAATAGTCTTGTAACCGAGAGTTTAGATAAAAACTATAATGATTTTCGTGTGATAACATTTTTCATCAACTGGGTTGTTACTGTTTGCATGTGTTGTTTTGCAGTTTTATATCAACCATTTATTACTTTATGGGTTGGAGAAGATTATACCTTTAATATCGGAGTGGTAGCGCTTTTTTGTATATATTTTTATTTGGTAATCATGCAGCAAATTAATGGTATGTATAAGGATGCGGCAGGCGCATGGCATCAGGACCGATTCAGACCATTAATTGTGGCAATGATTAATTTAACATTGAATCTTACGTTTGTAAGATCTTGGGGAATATATGCAATTTTACTTTCAACAATAGTTAGCTATGTTTTTGTATCAATGCCATGGATGATTGTAAATGTATTTAAATATGTATTCAAAAGAAAATCAAAAGATTTTATAATTGACGCCATTGGGTATTTTGTTATAGCGTGTTGCGTAACAGGAATATCATATTATGTGTGCAAAATATTTCCAAAAATGAATTTATTGGCTGAATTGATTATAAACTTTGCTATTGTTATCATTTTTTCAAACACTGTAATGTTTGTAATTTTTAGAAAGAATAAGTATTTTAATCAAATGATAGATCTTGCAGATAGAGTTACAAAATATAAATTTAATCGCTTTTTAAGAAAAATTAAAGGATAAGATAAAGGGAGGACTTATGTATTCTAGCGAAAAAAATGTGCAAATTCTTATTGCCCTTATGAAAAAACATAATATAAAGAAGATTGTCATAAGTCCTGGTAGTGCTAATGCATCTTTTGTTGCCAGTGTTCAAAATGATGACTATTTTGAACTATATTCATGTGTTGATGAAAGATCTGCGGCGTACATGGCTTGTGGAATGGCTGAAGAAGCAGAAGAGCCTGTTGCTATTTGCTGTACAGGTGCGACGGCATCTAGAAATTATTTACCAGGGTTAACAGAAGCTTTTTACAGAAAGCTGCCTGTTCTTGCAATAACTGCAACAAGAAGGACAAGCTTAATAGGTCATAATGTTGATCAGGTAATTGATAGATCAAATATTCAAAATGATGTTGCGAAGATTAGCGTCACACTTCCTATCGTAAACAACGACGACGACAAATGGGAATGCGAAGTAAAAACCAATCAAGCACTATTGGAATTGGATCGAAACGGAGATAAAGGACCGGTACACATTAATTTAACTACGGCATATAGTATAGACTTTAGTGTAAAATCTTTGCCGACCGTTAAAACAATACATCGATATTTTAGTACTTATGACGTGATAATACCAACTGGTGCTAAGGTAGGGGTATTTGTAGGTTCGCATTCCAAATGGGATATTGCATTGACAGAGGCGGTTGATCTATTTTGTGAAAAATATAACGCTGTAGTTCTTTGTGATCAAACGAGTAATTATAATGGTAAATATGGCATATATGTTGGACTTTTAAATCTGTGTGGAAACGATAGTCAGAAATTTATGAATTTTGATTATTTAATTCATATAGGTAATATTTCAGCAACGTGGCCTACTCATGCTAGAGAAATCTGGCGTGTAAATCCAGACGGCGAAATAAGAGATACATATAAGAAACTTACAAAGATATTTGAGATGTCAGAGAAAGAGTTTTTCAAAAAATTGGCGTCTAATAATACAGAAGTAGGGAACACATATTACACCACATGGAAAAAAGAGTATGAACAGGTCAAGTCTAAGTTAGTACTAAGTTCTAAAGACCTTCCGTTTTCATCCATGTGGATTGCTTTAAAGATTCATTCTTTAATTCCGAGAAATTCAGAGATGCATTATGGAATTTTAAATTCTTTGAGATGTTGGAGCTGCTTTAATCTGGATGATACAATATCAGGTTATTCTAATGTTGGTGGCTTTGGAATTGATGGTGGTGTATCCTCATTGTTGGGTGCTGCATTAGTTAATCCGAACAAACTATATTTTGGAATATTTGGTGATTTGGCATTTTTCTATGATATGAATAGTATTGGAAATAGACAAACACCAAATAACATAAGATTGATGGTTGTTAATAATGGACTAGGCGGTGAGTTTAAAACACCATTCATTAATGTGCAGAGGGCTGGTTTGGGGAATTCTGCAAACAAATATATAGCTGCAGAAGGTCATTATGGACATAAGTCAAAAGAACTGTTAAAACATTATGCAGAGGATCTTGGTTTTGACTATATTTCGGCTTCAAATAAAAATGAGTTTGACTTAAATTATAAAAGATTTTTGGATGAGCAGATTTCTCAATCGATGGTATTTGAGATATTTGTTGATGAACATCATGATTCTGATGCATTAAGATATATTCAAAATTTATATGTATCAACAAAAGAACAAACCGTTGTTGATACAACTAAGAAGATCGCAAAGAATATACTTGGAGAAAAAGGTGTAAGTTATATAAAAAAATTGATACGAGGGTAGTTTTATGGGATTAGGAACAAAAATAAAAGGATTTATTAGATTCTGTGAAGAACAAAAAAAAGAAAAGAATATTCAACCTGTTTATATAACTAAGCAAACTTCAGAACTTCTGAAAGGAAAAGTTGCATTAATTACTGGAGGTAGTGGTGGTATTGGATATGCGATTGCAGAAGCGTTTATATCAGCAGGTTGCAACGTAATTATTGCAGGAACAAGTGATTCGAAGTTGGATTTGTGCATACAAAAATTAGGAAAAAACAATGCAAAATCGCTTAAAATCGACATGACAGATGTCGCATCATTTGAAAGTAAAGTTCAAGAGGCACTAACTAAATTCGATGAGTCAAGAATTGATATTCTTGTAAATAGTGCTGGTGTACATGGAAATCAGGAATTCGGTGAAGTTACAGAAGATACATATGACAATGTTTTGGATGTGAATTTAAAAGGGCTATTTTTTATTACACAAACTGTGAGTAACTATATGAAAAATAATGGGATTAAAGGTCATATTCTCAACGTAAGTTCTGCTGCATCATTGAAGCCATGTTGGACACCGTATGAATTATCAAAGTGGGGAGTAAGAGGATTTACTTTAGGTGCTGCAGATGAATTGATTCAATACGGAATAGTTGTAAATGCAATTGCACCGGGGCCGGTAGCAACTAATATGCTTGGAAGAAAAGAAGGAGATACGCTATATACTGACTGCATTCCGGCTGAACGATTTGCTGATCCAGTAGAAATAGGACAGATGGCTGTAATGCTAGCAAGTGATATGTGTAATCTTGTTATTGGCGATACACTGTATATCACTGGAGGATCTGGAACAATAAAATATAGATAAAAAACGGGGAGTGTAAATGTGTACTTCCGAAAAAATCTCACCTAAACAAATTTTAGGGCTAATAAGAAATAAAAAATATTGAAAATTCGGCATTTGCAGGCGATTTTGCGTAAGTGCCTCAAAACATGGCGTAGTGATTCCCACTATGCTTCCTGATATACTGTAAAACATCACATATCAAGGGAGGCGTACTTATGGCAAGACCAAATTCAGAAACAGTCACTACATTTGGCGAAGTACTTCATTCTGCTAACAATGCTCATTCCCGGGGAAGCAGAGCTGCTAATATCGACAACCGGCTTATGATCTATTTCCAGGGAATGAAAGTTTATGTTCCAGACGGATTCCAAGCTGATACACTTTTGAAACTTCTTCAGACATTGAAAAAGTTAAGTTGACCACAGTGGGGTCAGGCACCATTAAATTTTTACAAGTTACTTTTAGAGGCAACTAAACAATATTTTTATTTTAGTAGTGCTAGGGTATATGCAAATAGTGATGTATTAACAGAAGATTCGCAAAGACTTTTAGATTCGAATATTGATTTGCAATATGTTCAATCTGACGAGTATGCGATAGCAAAAGCAAAGCAAGAAGATATATTAAGAAATAGTGATTTTAGAATTGGACAATTGTAAGACCTTATATTACATATTCAGACGAACGATTACAATTAGGTTTTTTTGAAAAAGAATTATGGTTGTATAGAGCGATAAAAGGTAAAACAATTATTTTTCCAAGTGATATATATGAAAAAACCACAACTTTGACTTAGGGGGAGGATGTAGCAAATGCAATAGTAGAACTTATAGGCAAGAATGTAGCAATTGGAAATACATATCAAATAATGCAAAATAGAACTATTAAGTGGGGAGATGTATTGAAAATATACATGTCAGTATTTGATGATAATTTAAAAGTTACTTATATTAATGATTCAAATGTGCTTGGAAAAGTAACAAACCGCAAAGAACAAATAAAATACGATAGATTATATGATAGAAAATTTGATAACGGTAAGATCTGTGAAATTGTTCCTTTAATGAATGAAGCGAAAGAGCCGGAGAGGGGACTAAAGGAATGTTTAATTAAGTTTATTAATAGCGGAGCAAAATTTGACAAGATAGATTGGAAATTTGAGGGTTATGCAGATAAAATAACAAAAGAAAAAACAAGATTGAAAGAGATTAAGGGAGTAAAGAATTTACTTAAGTATTTGATAGCTAGGTATACATCCTATTTTGAAATATAGTTTTAATTATAAAAGATATTTTTGAGTTATAATGTGGAAACGCAAGCACAATGAAAAAGTACTTGATAGTTCATATGAAGATTTAAGGGAGACATATTATATTTGAGTCAGACCTTTTAAAATATAATCAAAGGGAGGAAATCTTTATGAAGAAAATTATTTGTTTTGGATTGGTATTTATGACACTTTTTATTGTACAAGGTCACATTACTACGTATGCTTTAGAAAATAATAAGGCATCTAATTCAATTGCAATCATTAACCAGCCGGCAGCAGTAACAGGGAAAATAGGTGATGCGGTAGAATTCAGGGTAGGAGCAAGCGGAACAAACCTAAAATATCAGTGGCAGTATGTGTTAAAAGGCCGGAATAATTGGGTGAATTTTACAAGTGGAAATGCATGTACAATGAAAAAAGTGCTTAATGAAACATACGATGAGCTTAAAGTCAGAGTGGTAATAACAGATGGAAATGGAAACAGCGTTATAAGTAATACTGTAACAGTAACACTAAAGAAAGCACCAGTAATCACAAGCCAGCCGACAGCAGTAACAGGGAAAATAGGTGATGCGGTAGAATTCAGGGTAGGAGCAAGCGGAACAAACCTAAAATATCAGTGGCAGTATGTGTTAAAAGGCCGGAATAATTGGGTGAATTTTACAAGTGGAAATGCATGTACAATGAAAAAAGTGCTTAATGAAACATACGATGAGCTTAAAGTCAGAGTGGTAATAACAGATGGAAATGGAAACAGCGTTACAAGTAATACTGTTAATGTAACAATTATAAAATCTGAGGATTGGGAATTACCTATAATGTGAACTTCTTAAATGATTAACTCTCGTACATTGGTGCCTGACACCATTAAATTTTTATAAAATAATAAATTCGATACATAGACTATTGATTGTATATAAACCTGACTTTTGCAGGAAAATAAGTATAAAATACCCGTCAAGCTCAGTAATACAAGGCATGGCGGGTTTGTTGTTTTGTCGGATTTTCAGTGTAAGCGCAAAATAATTCGACAGATTGCATAACTGATTTGAAAAACTCAAAATGAATAACAGTAAGTGCTAGCATTTTACTCTAACTATTATGAGAAAGGAAACAAAATCATGAGATCACCAAGAGTTCCTGTTGAAGAACAATACCGCCTGATTAAGACACAGTGGTGCCTGACACCATTAAATTTTTATTAAATTAATGAAGAGCTGACTTGAAAAAGTAAATTCCAGTGCAAAAGTAAATTCCATCGGCTTTTAAAATTTTGCTGATTTTGCAGGAGATTTTTTAACAAAATCTCCTGCTTTCTGTTATAATTAAGCTAGCTTATCGAAATTTTGTTGTTTTTATGGCATGAAAAACAGGCTACTGGAATTCGGTGTGTCAGACTAAATTCCACCAGCCGCATGCCCGTAGGGCAGTGGAATTTAAAATTTCATTTTAGGCGGTAAATATACAGCTGACTTGAAAAAGTAAATTCCAGTGCAAGAGTAAATTCCATCGTGATTTAAATTTTGCTGGTTTAACAAGAAATTTTTGGACTAAATCTCTCGTTTTCTGCTATAATTAATGTAACTTATCGAAATTTTCTCGATTTCTAGACATACTAAATAGGCTACTGGAATTCGGTGTGCTAGACTAAATTCCACCAGCCGCATCTTAAAAATGTGAAAAGTTTACATCCAGTCTGACATCAGATTTCGATTAGTTTTATTAATGGTTAAAGCGTATCAGCTTAGGCGTCAGATTAACCTTATCTGGTTCAATCGGCTTAAGCTGAAATGCTTTTAAGATATCCTCACCAAGCGTTTCTAATGCAACTTCATATGGTGTCTTTCCACTGAGGATTTCTCGTGGAGTGGAGTTTATGTGGTTTACGATGAGATTCACATCCCATTGTGTTAAGAATTCAAAAGAAGTTCCTTTCGGTAAAACCATACGAAGCATCCATTTCCACAAAAGACGACAGGTCTAATGAACAAAAGTCAGAGTAGGTTCTGTGTGTAAAAACAGAACGATCAGTGATTTGTGTTTTATGACACTTTCGCGGTTTGAATTTTGCCTGTCTTTTCAAATCAATATTTCTTGCTGTGAAGAGACCTTTGTCAATGTATGTGTACATAGAGCGGACAGACATATCCAGTTCCGGGTGATTTGTAAGGAGTTGATAAGGGGATTGCCCCTGCTCAATCAATGGAGATATGATCTGGTCTTTCTGATGGAGCTGGTGCTTGGTCATATTTATTCCAGAACGAGAAGATATCAGCAGTTCACGATATTTTCTGTCAGCAGCACGGCCATTGTAATAGTATTTATGTGCAATAGTGCAGTGATTTATCTTTTTCGTGCAGCCATTGCAAACATATGGCGCTTTGTCCAATCGTTTACATCGTTCTTTTTCAAAGTCCTTGCAGGTCTGATTACATGTAGGACATGAGGCACATTTAATGCCACAGAGAAGGATTTTTCCACAGGCATTGGTCTTTTGACAATGGTAACGATGAATGCAAAAGTTCTTTGCGTTATAAAAAGTACCTTTGTGATACCAATCTGAAAGCCGATGAGCACGGACTTCTTTAGATATAGTTGTTGGATCTTTACATAAAAATGCTGCAATGTCTTTAAAGGGAGTCCCTTTTGCCAGTTTATTTTCAATATAGATCCGATCATTTAAAGTAAGGTGTTTCTGGTTTCCTGGTATATATTTACTCATAATGATTCTCCTTCTACTGCTGTCAGAAGGAGTCATAACCATAACATGATTATATGAAAGAGTAAATATCTACTGTGCGAGAGTGAATTCCATCACTCCATTGGGCGGTGGAATTTAGAAATTCATTTTAGAAATGTTGGAAAAAAGTGTATATAAAGCTGACTTGTTTAGTAAGTTGTGATATACTGGAAACATAGAAGAGAAAGTTTCCCGCAACTCTGATAATGATTCTCTATTCTGTGATGACCAGTGGGAAGCAATATACTTGTAATGCCGTTTAGAGAATATTAAGATATAGAATACGGTAGTATAATTGGCAGAGATGCGAAGATGAAATAATAAAAAGACGTGAAAAAAACAGGATTAAATATAATATAAATATTAACGATTAGATGTATTAAATAAAGTTAGAGAAAGATATTATGGAATAGTAAGGGTGAAAGAATAGAATCAAGTGCAGATATTTTTTGAAGTGGTATCATACTATTTGAAAAAATGTTGCTTTATGATTAATAAAATTAATGTACAATAAAGTATAGTGTTTTTGTTTTTTAGATTTGAAAATATTGAGGAGGGGTGTTATTTTTTTAGTGTATAGCTCGCTTTATTTTAGGTATCTGTTTTGGGGAATGGTAGGATTCTATGATGATAATTAACAATGTGAAAAATATTTTAATTGAATATCGAAATGGCGATATATATTACAAAAATCAAATAGAATTTAGTACTGAAAATAAATTTCTTTTTAAATTAGACGAACTGATAAATTTTTTTGAAAATTTTGAAGTGACAGATAATAAGTTGGATATAGTTGATGTAAAATCTGAACCCAAAGCGACAGAGCTATTATTTGCATTAACGTGTTTAAAAAATAGTTTTTATATTGCAGGGGTACTATATGATTTGACCTTTGCTGCTGCAGTATCCATAAAGGATGATATATTTATTATGGATTGTATCAAGAAGTATCCGTATGAGTATTTATATAGTGGTCAAGTATACATTATGCCACATTCTGATTTGTATTTATATAAGAAAATATCTATAAAGTCATATTTTAAAGTATGTAATAGAGAAAGAAAAACAATAGACAAGAATAAAAAAGTAATTATTAGAGAAGTTAGTTTTTCGGAAGAATTCTTTGAATTTTGGAAAGCGTATTATAGAGAACGTTTTCAAATAATTGTAAATGAAGAATATTTGTCATTTTATAAATTTGTATTTAAAAATTCGCAGTTTAAATTATACAAATATGAAGTTAATGGAAAGAGCGTTGCGTATAACGTATGTTATTATTCTGAAATACAAAGAGTTATTTATGATGTTGCGTTTCCGTGGACTACGTATGCTGATACATATAGACTTGGAATATTTTCGATTATTGTAAATCTCAAAAGAGCACTTGATGAGAATTGGGGATACTCATTATGTTATGGAAAATATGATTATAAAAATTCAATTATGAAGTATTTGTGATTGAAATTAGAAATGCAAGATAATATTTTTATTCGGAGGAGGTTAGTGTAAATGTTGCTAAAACCATCGAGATACAATATTTTTTATAATATTGATGGAAAAGAATGGTTGTTTAATACTTCAAATTTAGGGCTAGTTCAAGTTGAAGCATCCATGCTGAAATATTTAGAGAAAAAAACGATTGATTTAAGTAGTTGCCCGGAAGATATTAAAGATGAATTGGAAGAACTCGAAGAAGGAGGATTTTTAACTCAAACAAATGTAGATGAGTTGAAAATACTTCATTACATCTATGATGTTGATAAACATAATAAGGAATTTTTGTCCATTACTATTCTTCCTACGTTGGATTGTAATTGCTCTTGTTATTATTGCTTTGAAAGAGAAAATGTGTTAAGAACTAAAAAAAATAGTGTAGGAAGTATAGTGGATATTGAGGAAGAAGTTTTTAGCTTTTTGGAATATAAAATTAAGGAAACTAAGAATCTAAGTGTTGCCTGGTTTGGAGGAGAGCCATTGCTTTGTTTTGATGTTATTGAACACTTTAGTTCCAGAATAATTGATTTAACAAGCAAATATGGTGTTAGTTATACAGCTTCATTAACAACAAATGGGTATTATTTATCTTCTATTCCCAACATTATAGATAGACTAAAAAAATGTCATATTGATTCTTTTCAAATAACATTAGATGGTGCACCTGAAGATCATAATCAAATTCGACGCTTGAAAAATGGAGGTAGAACTTTTGACAAAATGTTAGAAGGCATCGAATTATTATATAATAAACATTTTAACATTAGTGTTAGAATTAATATAAGTAAGAAAAACTACAAAAATTTAAATAGGCTTTTTGATATTCTCGAAGATAAAGGTTTGAAAGACTTAAAAATATATTTTGGCCAACTTATTGATTATTCAGATACAGATCATCCAGAGGTGTATTTTAATCAAGAAGAATATGCAAAAGTTGTAGAGGAATTATATTCTTTATTAAGAAAAAGAAAATTTAAATATGGTCTGGATGATCATTATCCCGTAAATGCACGTCCTTGTATAGCCAATAGGATAGATTCAGTAGTTATAGATTGTTTTGGTAATATATATAAATGTCGTTCGCAGGTAGGGGAATTTGAAAAAAGAATAGGAAATGTTTGTCAATTAAATGACCAAACTGTTGATGAAGCAATGAGAGAAATTAATTGGTTTGAATGGAGTCCATTCCAATATGATGAATGTAGAGAGTGCATTTATTTGCCTCTTTGTATGGGAGGATGTCCATATTTTCTTTATGATGATGATACATTGCCAAAATGCGATGCTTGGAAATATAATCTTGAGTTCTTTATTAAGCAGAAAGTTTTATCTTTAAAGTTGAAGGAGGAATTTTGTAATGACTCAGAAAAAAAGTAAGATAGCGGTTGCACCTAAAAAGTTACTTAAAAACAATAATTATAAGAAAATCAATACTGAGGGTTCTCAGTATTGTTATTGTCCTGATTGTAGATGTCAGCAATGTGAAAATTAATATTTAATATTTAGGGCATTTTATGTATCATCAGACAGTATAGGTAATCGTTGTATACGATTACCTATACTAAGAGGAGAATTTTTAATGAATTTATATAAAAATACTTTTAGGTTTTATGATTTGATTGCTACAGATTTTGATAATGATGATTTGAAATTTTATGAAAATTTTTTAAGATCAAAAAATAGTAAAATATTGGAGATAGGATGTGGAACTGGTCGTGTTTCCATATGGTTAGCAAATCATGGTTATTCAGTAGTAGGTTTAGATCTCTCAGAGGAGATGTTGGGTGTATTAAAAAAAAAAATAGAACAGGATAAAGTTCTTCAATCAAAAATTGAGATTTTACACGCAGATATGTCTGATTTTTCAATGGATAGAAAGTTTGATTTAATCATTACACCGTCAAAGTCATTTCAAGCAATTACAGATATTGAAAAAGCTAAGTCGACTCTAAATTGTATAAAAAAGCATATGTTAAGGGAAAGCATTTTATTACTGGATTTATTTGATTTGAAACTGTTAGAAGAACAAAACAGTATAATTGGTGAAAAGGTACCGATATTTACAAAGGAAAATTTAAATGCCACATATGAATGTATAGAAGTTGATATCGATAATAATATAATTTATTCAAAAATGACTATAAGAGAGACAACTATGGGAGTTGATAGAGAATATATAGATTATCAAAAATTAAGGTATTACACAATAGAACAAATAACACAATTATTACTGGATACAGGTTTTGAAGTAGTTAATATATATAGAGGATATAATTGCCATAGCAAGAATGGGCTTATTATTTCTGTACGTATTATTTAGAAGGGATTAATAATGTGTTTGTTTTCAGTCATAATTCCGGTCTACAATGAAGAAAAATATATTGGTCGTTGTCTACAGAGTCTTATTGTACAAACGATGAGTAATTATGAGGTGATTATAATTGATGATGGATCAGATGATCATAGTATAGAGATTTGTAAAAAACTCCAGAATAAATTTTGTCGTTGTAGTATTGTATCTCATGTTAAAAATAGAGGAATAAGTGTTGCTAGGAATAGCGGTTTAAAATATGCTACAGGCGATTATATTGTTTTTTTGGATTCAGATGATACATTGTCACCACGTTTTTTTGAGATTTTAACCATTAAAATAAAAGAATATAATTATCCAGATATTTTAGAATTTTTAATGAATTACATTGAAATAGATAATTATTGCTCTATTCAGGGAACTGTTCTTGATGAAGGTTTATATAATTATAGATTTTTAAGAGAAATCTTCATTCCTACACATTTAGAGTGTGTGAAAAACGATAAATATATATATACTCTTTTTAATACACTGCGAGTAATTAGACGTTTTTTGATTATTGAAAATAATATTATGTTTAATATTGATATTAAGAGGGCGGAAGATTGGTCTTTTGCAATACAAGCTTTTTTATATGCAAAGAATATGTTGGTTATTAAAATTCCACTATATAATTATTTTGAAAATAGTGCAGGAAATAGAAATAGTTATCAACCAGAAACATTTTCTTTTGTTGTTCAATCATATAAAGAAATAGATCAAGTAGTTAAAGATAAATACAATACTTTTTCAGATTATGCAATAGAAAGAAAACTGAATCAGTTTGAAAAATGTATTAAAGAAATATTTTTACGAGAAAACTCAAATAAGCAATGTAAGCAATATATTTATAAAGTTTTGCAAGATGATTATTTTCAAAAAGTATTATCTTTTTGTCGGGAAGGCAGTGAATGGTGTGATTTATGGAGTTTGATTAAAAATAATAGATATGAATATGCTTATGAGTTGTTATCAAATCGTATAAAGCAAGGGGAAAAGAAAAGTTAATGTTAAAATTTGTTTTTATAAGTCCGCATTATGATGATGCAGTTGGAAGTTGTGCATGTTTAATAGACTGGCTGATAAGAAAAAAATATAGCGTTGATATTCTAACTGTTTTTTCTCGACAATATATTGGAAAAAAATCAGAACTGGCACAAAATATTTTAGATTTTTGTGGACTAGAAGATGGAGTTGTTGAACGGACATTTGAAAATAAAAAAGCATGTTCGTATTTACATGTTAATGATGTAGATCTCTTATTTTATGATGCAATTTATAGAAAAAATGCACAAGGTAGATGGATTTATAATTCCTTTGTAGATTTATTTGGTAATGTGAATGAAGAGGATAATATACTATTGCAAATGCTATTTCAGGAAATTCAGAATAAATATATGACTTATGAAACGTTTTTGTTTTTTCCATCAGCTAAAGGTGGGCATGTTGATCATAAGGTTATAAATCAAGTTGGGTTTCTTCTTAAAAATGCAGGGTATAATGTTTGCTTCTATGATGAATTTTCATATAATGAAAAATATTGTTATCTTTCAGCATTAAATCAGAAAAAGATATTTTTTTCGTTCGAAGAATTGAATATAAAGATCAATGCTGTAAAATTTTATAAATCTCAACATCGTATGTTATTTCCTAATAAAAGTGTAGAAGAGTATTACATTAATATGAATCAATTAAATAATAAATGGTTTGAATTATACTATACATTTCCTGGTGAAAAGAATTTAATTGATATATTTTAGAAAATATCCCAAAACTTTAAATTGGCATGAGATATTATGAGTAGGGTGGTAATTATGAGTTTATTTGATAATATTCCAGAAGGTACAGATATTATAGAAGTTAGAAAAAAAGCAAAACCCCCAAAATGTATATTGTGTGGAAAAGAACAAAGTAGTTTTTGTAATTCTCATTCTGTTCCACAAATGTGTTTACGTCCGATTGCAGATAGGGGAAAAGTTTTACATGCATCATTGGCAATGGGATTTGATATAGGAGTAGTAGATTTGGATGGAGGTGTAAATAAATCTGGCACCAAATAAATTCTTCTTCACAAGAAAAAGTATTACAATATATAAATTATTTGATTTTTGAGCATACAGAAAATGTCTATTTTTCTAAGAAAATAGAAGAGGAAATAAAGAATAATAAGATGATTGAAAAATTAAGTCAGGAAGCAAATGGACTTCCTAGATTTGGTCATTTAAGTGCTGATAATATGTTTGGAATAGGATATGAAGCTGTAAAACCAGAAGATATACCTAATTTCTTAGATGAAAGCTGGGCTATTAAAGAAGAGGAAAGCACGGATGGGGAAGAATAACAGCGTAAAGAAAATAGATGAAGAACAGATTTTGAAGAGATTTGAATACACTGTACAAGAATATATCAGATTTTATGATTTTTATAAGAATCAGGAAGTGAGTGAAGAAAATACAGAAGCTTTTTATGTTATGTTACAGACTAAATTAATGATTCTTAGGAAATATGATTATAATAGGGAAGATGTATATTTGAGTAATGTATTTGATGCCATTGATAAGATGTATCCAGAAGTGGGAGAAAATATTAATATTCTTAGAGAAAAGTTTGAGAAGCTTAATAATTATTATATGGAAGTAATTCTGTCTGACGGGACGAGTCTTAATCTTTATAAAGCTATAGAGGATGTGATGTATGGTTTATATCTACATGCGGATCCAGATAAAATAGAAAGATTGCTCAAAACAAATAAAAATGTGTATCTTATGGCTGTAAAGGAATATATTACTGCTTTGGAAGGAATAGTTGTTGATACATATAATTCAATAGTTGATAAAATGCAAAATAAGTATATCCAGCAAGAGGAAAAAAGTGCATCTGTAATTTTTATGGGAGATCCAACGAATGAAAAACATGATATAAAAAATTCACCGTATTGGAAGAACCTATATGGAAGAGATTTGGAGGATACAGAAATAAAAGGTATATTTCAGGATATGTCTGATGAAGATATAGAAATTTATCTAAAAGGTTCAATATTTCTTCAAGAAGCATATAAAGAAGATTATTCGGTTGAAACATTAGAAAAATTAGTATTCCCATGGGTAAGAAGTGATTGGGGAGATTTTTCCGATTTGCATAATTTTGTTATAGAGAAGAAAAATATTGGTTTAAGCAGCAGGGTTCAATATAATGATAGACATGATATTGCTTATTTGAAAATCTTTCAAAATGTTGAAAATGCTTTTGTTGTAGAACAGCCACATCAAATACCAGATATTTGGATATTGAATTTTGTAAAAAAGAATGAAAAATATGGTTGGAGGATATATGGGATTGGAGATAAAATAGCAGATTATAAGGAATCGGGTAGTATCTTGGATTGGTTTGAGCATATTAAGGAAGATAAATAAATTTAGATTGATCATACAATTAAATAGCAAAAATATAGAGCTTTTGAGAAATCAAAGGCTCTTTTTTTGTGCTCTAAAGTTGTTCCTGACTTGACATAAGGAGGAGATATGAGCCTGGTAGGCACCAGACCACCGACACTCGATGAGTGGGAGAAGTATGAACCACATCATAGAGCCAGAATGTCTTTCAGACCGGGACTGACCGGACTTTGGCAGGTGAGTGGCTGGAGCAATATCACGGACTTTGAGGAAGTGGTGAAGCTGGATACCCAGTATATTAGGGAGTGGAGTGTTAAGGGGGATGTAAAGATAATTTTTCAAACTTTAACAGGAGTATTACTCTAATTGTAATTAGGTAAAAACTATGAGATTACCAAGAGTACTGATTGAACAACAATACCGCTTGATCATGGAATGTCGGAAAAGCAGATTGTCTGATAATCAGTGGTGTTTAAATAATGACATAAATCCAGGCACCTTTTACAACTGAGTGAAACGTCTCCGCAAGAATAGCTGCGGAGATATTCCAGAGAAAAATCAGTTGTCAACTTATGAACAGTCTCATCAGGAAGTTGTAAAAATCGAGATGAATATCGTTTCTGTTCCGGCGGCATGAATAAAAATACTGGTAGTGAAGTATTCATAAAATTGAAAATGTACGCTTACTTTTAATCTGATTTTCATAAGCTAAAACTTATGAGAACATAAAGAATATATGAGAATCGTATTTTTATAGATTTTTTTGCATAACTGTCATATAATGAATTTAGTAGAACATAATGATTAGGAATATGTTCATTATGTTTATTTTAGATGAAAGTGAAATATATTATATGTCTGATATTAGAAAATTATTGGAACAAGATCGGCTTGAATTTGAGGCTGATCAAAAAATAAAAAATTTAGATAACATAGTATAGGCATTAAGAAATGGTAGATTAAGTATTTTTGCAGGAGCAGGTTTATCTGCATCATCAGGTTATGTGAATTGGAAACAGTTGATAAAGCCTATGAGTGATTATCTTGGTTTGAATATAAATACTGATCTTACAATGATTGCACAGTACTATGAGAATGAATGTACCAGAGAAGGATTGAATCGGGCTATACTTAATGAGTTTTCAAAAGTTCCAACCAAAAATGACAATATGGAGATTTTGGCGAGTCTGCCTATCGATACATATTGGACGACAAATTATGATTCAATCATAGAGGATACTCTTCTTAGGAATGGAAAGACTGTGGATGTAATATATGAACAGATTCAATACAAAAATTATACTCCAGGAAGAGATGCTGTTGTATATAAGATGCATGGTGATAAAAATTTTCCGGATAGAGCAGTTATATCTAAAACTGATTATGAATTATATGATGTATATCGATCAGTGTTTTCAAAAGGTCTGGTCATGGAATTGATAACAAAAACGGTTTTATTTATTGGGTTTGGATTTGCCGATCCTAATTTGGATCGTTTTATAAGTATAGTGGGTCATACATTTGAGAAATATTCACCACCAACACATTATTGCTTTATGAGAAGTGTAAGTTATGAAGATTATCTTGACGAGAAAGGAAATCTTACAAGGCAGAAAAAAATTGAGTTTGAACAGGACAAAAAGTTGCAGGATTTGAAAATCAGAAGTATGAAAGGTTATGGAATTCATACGATTCTGGTTGATGACTTCACGCAGATTACAGCAATGCTCAGCTATATAAGAGATAAGTATACTTTGAATAAAGTGTTCATATCAGGTGCATTGGATCCAAAGAGTCCGCATAGTTATCGAGGCTATTTTAATAGAAAACCACGTAATTCTAAATTCAAGAATGGAGAATGGTTTATTATGCAACTTGCGAAGAGAATCATAGATGATGGATATGATATTGTGAATGGCTTTGGGGTTGGTATAGGCAACTATATTGTTTCTGGTGCCTATATGGGAGGAAGTCAGAGAGGAGGAGCTGATTATGTTTCTAAGCATTTAACAATTCAACCGCTGATATCAGTCGAACAACAGGATAGAGATAAAAAAGATGTTATCTTTAGTAGTTAATGTATAGTAAGTTAAATAATAAATATATCCTAATA